>Ga0207933_1000761_pt1 | contig 28439 bp, 25 predicted proteins | sample NGESurdeep092012_4_FD_184488 | JGI IMG/M metagenome (GOLD analysis project Ga0207933, IMG submission 184488) | Arctic peat soil microbial communities from Barrow, Alaska - NGEE Surface sample F53-3 deep-092012 (SPAdes) | ecosystem: Environmental > Terrestrial > Soil > Wetlands > Peat ... | reverse complement strand
ATCTTCTCGGCACTCTTCCTCCTCATAGTGGGTGAGGAGAAGGTTACTATTTGAAGGCCCGTAATACATCATCGTATTTATGTGGCGAGGTACTTAGTCATGCCATTCGCGAGCGCCAGGTGTACGGTGGCCTGAGCTTTGGGCGGTTGGGCCAGACGGTGCTGATCGCCACGGCGGCGAGCCCTGCGGTGGCCGGTCTGATCGTAACGGCGGGTACCGGGCTCGCAGCCAGAACCGGAGCCCATACTAAGACCATCGATCTCCGTCCGCTGCCGGCGGCCGATCCGCGCGGCGCCGGCCTGGCCCTGGCCGGGCTGCCCATCGCTCTCTGGGGAGTGCTGGGGGCGGTCATCATCCTGAACCGCTTTCGGCGTCGCACGTGGATGACGGCCTCGATTGCCATCGTTTTCGCGCTGTCAGCGTCCAGCGCCGTTACCGCCATCCTGACCTACTGGTTCGGGTCGATAGGCGACGACTTTTGGCGGGTGGATCTGGGCCTGGCGCTCGGGATGTCGGCGATCTCCCTCACCATCCTCGGCCTTGAGTCGGTGGCCGGCCGAGCGGGGGTGGTGTTGGGCGGGGTGACCATTTTTTTGATTGGCAACCAACTGTCCGGAACGACGTCTGCGCCAGAACTCCTGCCGGCACCCTGGGGTGAGATTGGCCAGCGGTTGCCGGCGGGTGCCAACGGCCAGTTGCTCCGATCGACCGCCTATTTTGGCGGGGCGGGCTCGGCCGCGCCGATGCTGATCCTGATCGCCTGGCTCCTCTTCGGTCTTGGGCTGTGCTCGGTGTCCTCGCTGCTGCGCTGGCGGGCGCGATCGAAGGCTCGGCCGGTCGGACCCTGATGTTGACCACACCGGCGGCGCTGGAGGGGCACCGATTCGATCAGTAGATCGGGGTCTGGGGGGCGATCTCCTCAAGCCATTTCCGACACGAGGCCAGGAAGCGGGCCGCCTGCAGCCCGTCCAAGAGGCGGTGATCAAAGCTGAAACAGAGGTACATCAGGGGCTTGATTCCGATCATGCCCTGGACCGCCACCGGGCGCTCGACGACCGCCTCCATGGTCAGGATGCCGGCCTGTCCGGGGTTGATGACCGAGTAGCTGAAGAGCGTGCCGAAGGTTCCCGAGTTGTTAACCGTGAAGGTGCCGCCGCGGAGATCGTCGGCTTGAATCCGGCGAGCGCGCGCGCGCTCCGCCAGGTCGGCCACCGCCCGCGCGATGCCGGCGATGGAGAGCCCGTCGGCGCGGCGGATCACGGGCACCAGCAGGGTGTCCTCCAGCCCGATCGAAACGCCGATGTTGACGTCGCGGTGAATGAGGATCTCCGAATCATTGAAGGTGGCGTTGACGTGGGGGTGGGTCCGCAGCGCGGACGTCGCGGCCGCGATCACGTAGGGCAGAAAGGTGAGAGAGAATCCCTCCTTCTGCTGAAATGCTGCCTTGTTCGCGCTGCGGTTGGCGACCACCCCGCTCATGTCCACTTCCTGCGTCTGCCAGGCGTGCGGAATGGTCGCCTTGGAGCGAGTCATGTTCTCCGCGATCAGCCGGCGGACCTGAGTCAGCGGCACGACCTCATCGCCCTCGTCGGCCTCTTTGTGCGGGCCGGCCGGGGGCGGCGCCTGCGGGGTCGACTGGGGGACGGATGGCTGCGGTTTCCGATCGATGAAGGTGAGGACATCCTTCTTCGTCACCCGGCCCCCGAGCCCCGTTCCGGGCACGGCGTTGAGGTCCACCTGGTGCTCTTCGGAAAGCATCAGGACGGCGGGCGAGAAGCGGTGCTTGGCATCGGCTGGGTGGGCGGTTTGGGTGGTGCCCAGCGGCTCGCGCGTTTCCGCGCTGGGAGCGGGGCCGATCTGCTCAGCAACGGATTTTGGGGGCGGTGGTTGGCCATCCTCGGGGGCGGGGCCGGCCCCGGAAGCCGGCCCGGCGCCGTCGGACTCCAACTCGACGAGCGCGATCTCGGCCCCGGCCCGGACCGTGTCCCCGTCCGTGACCAGGACCTCCTTGAGCACTCCCGTGACCGGGGAGGGCACCTCAGCGCTGACCTTGTCGGTTTCGACCTCGAGCATGGGCTCGAACTCAACCACCCGCTCACCGGGCTGGACCAGCCAGCGCGAGATGGTGGCCTCATGCACCGACTCACCCAGCTGCGGCATCGTCACCTTGGTTGTGCTCATCAGTCCACTCCCCGTCAGAAGGCGGCCAGATCCCGAAGGGCCGCGAAGACCTTGTCCGGGTTGGGCATGAAAAAGTTCTCCATCGGTTCCGCGTAAGGCATCGCCGGGACATCCAGCCCGCCCAGGCGTTTGACGGGTGCGTCGAGCCACTCCCAGGCCTCGTCGGCAACCAACGCAGCCACCTCCGAGCCGATGGAAACGCTGAAATTGTCCTCGTAGAGGACCAGGATCTTCCCCGTTCGCCGTGCCGCTGCCACAATCGCCTCGCGATCCAGCGGGTACACCGTCCGCAGGTCCACCACCTCGACGCTGACCCCCTCGGTCGACATCCGCTCGGCCGCTTCGAGCGCGTAGTGAACCATCAGCCCATAGCAGAAGACGGTGATGTCAGTGCCCGGCCGCGCCACCCGGGGCGGCCCAATCGGGATCAGGTACTCGCCTCTGGGTACGCTCTCCTTGAACATCCGATAGAGCCGCTTGTGCTCAAAGAAGAGCACCGGGTCGGGGTCGCGGATGGCCGCCAGGAGGAGCCCCTTGGCCTCTCGGGGGGTGGAGGGGATGACTATCTTGAGCCCCGGTGTGGCGAACCTGGCCTCCACTGACTGCGAGTGATAAAGAGCTCCGTGCACGTGACCCCCCATGGGCGCGCGCACCACCAGCGGAGCACTCCAGTCGCCGTCCGAGCGGTAACGGAACTTGGCAATCTCGTTGGTGATCTGGTTGAACGCCAGGTGGGCGAAGTCGGTGAACTGGATCTCGGCCACGGGGCGCTTGCCGGCCAGGGCCAAGCCCAGAGACACTCCGGCGATCGAGCTCTCGGCGAGCGGCGTGTCGATCACGCGCGCCTCCCCGAACTGTTGGTGGAGTCCGTCGGTAACCATGAACACGCCGCCCTTGGGGCCAACATCCTCGCCCAGCACCATGACCCGGTCGTCGCGCTCCATCTCCTGGCGGAGGGCAGAGCGGATCGCCACCACCATGTTCATCTCCTCGCCATCATCGTCGGCGGCGGGCTCGATGGCGGCGGGTGCGCCCACCCCGTAGACGTTGGTGAGGGCGTTCTCGGGGGGTGCGGCGGGCGAGTCGAGTGCAGCCCGGGTAGCCCGGGTAACCTCCGCCCCGACCTCCTCGTTCATCTCCTCTAGTTGCTGGAGGGAGAGTATGCCCTCCTCCACGAGGCGCTTCCTAAACTGGACCAAACAATCGTTGCGGTCCAACTGCTCGATGTCCTCCGGAGTCCGGTAGCGACGCTGGTCGTCCTCTGAGGAGTGGGGGCCGAGACGATCGACGAGGCATTCAATCAGCGTTGGCCCGCCGCCCGCCCGGGCCCGTGCCACCGCCTCCTTGGCCACCTGGTAACAAGTGACGGGATCCCGGCCGTCGGTGGTGACGGAAGGGAATCCGTAGCCCGCCGCCCGGTACGCGACGTGATCTATGGCGTACTCCTTCTTAAAGGGCGTCGAGATGGCGAAACCATTGTTTTGGCAGATGAAGATCTCGGGCAGGCGGTGCACGGCAGCGAAGTTGAACGCCTCGTGAACGTCTCCTTCAGAACCCGCGCCCTCCCCATAGCAGGTCATCACCACGGCGTCTGTGGCGTCCATCTTGAGCGCGTAAGCGACCCCTGCCCCGTGCACCATTTGGGTGGCGACCGGGGATCCGCCGGAGACGACGTGGAGCGCCGAATCGGAGAAGTGGCCGGGAGTCTGTTTGCCGCCAGAGGAGGGATCGGCCGGCTTGGCCAGCACCGAGAGCATGAAGTCGAGGGGCGTCACGCCCATCCGAAAGCAGAGCACCAGATCGCGATAGTACGGAGCAATCCAATCCGACTTGGGTCGCAGCGGCCAGCCCACGCCGACCTGCGCCGCTTCGTGTCCTGCGCACGAGATGATGAAGGGCGCGCGGCCTTGTCGATTCAGAACCTGACAGCGCTGGTCGATCTGACGGCCCAGCGTCATCAGATGAAACCACTCCACGAGCACGTTCTCGTCCAGATCCGTATCGCGCCAGTCGACCGGCTCCTGGAATCGCCAATCGGGACTGAAGCTGGTCGTCGGAGTCGCCCGGCGCTGGCGCTTGATTCGTGTATCCGCCATTGGGTAGCCTCTAAAAGTTGATCGGTGCAGAGTCGGCGGCCAGTGCGGCCTCGCCGATCGCCTCGCTCAGGGTTGGGTGGGGATGGATGTTGCGGCCGAGCTCCCAGGCATCGCCCTGGAACAGACGCGTCAGGGCGGCCTCAGCGATCAGTTCGGTGGCCTGGGTGCCAATCACGTGCGCACCCAGCAGCTGGCCGGTTTGGGCATCCCGGATCACCTTGGCGAATCCACCTGGCTCGCCGTGGATCAGGGCCCGGGCGTTGGCGGCGAAGGGGAATCGGCCGCTCCTGACCTCGATGCCGCGTTCGCCGGCCTGGGCTTCGGTGATGCCCACCGAGGCAATCTCAGGCTGCGAGTAGGTGCAGCGGGTCACCAACTCCTGGTCCATGGGGACGACGCGCTGGTCGGCAATGTCCTCGACGGCAACGATTCCCTCGTGTGCGGCGGCGTGGGCGAGAAGATATCCGCCCGCCACATCGCCGATGGCGTGGACGCCGCGGACGTTGGTGCGCATCCACTCGTCGACCTTGACGAAACCATTGGCGGCCAGCTCCACCCCGATCCGGTCGAGGCCGATGCCGCTTGATCGCGGCGACCGGCCCACCGCGATCAGCACCCTGTCGGCGGACACCGTGTCGTCGCCGAGCTCGACCGACACCCCTCGCTTTCTGACCCTGACTCCCTGAACGCGGGCCTCGAGTCGGCAATCGATGCCCCGCCGCTGAAACTGATCCAGCAACTCCCTGGAGATGTCCGTATCCTCCAGCGGTACGAGGCGGTCGAACGCCTCGATGAGCGTCACCTTGGAACCCATCTGGTTGAAAAAGGTGGCGAACTCAACCCCCACCGCACCGGCCCCGATGATGGCGATCGATTCCGGCAGCTCGGCGGCGGTGACGGCGTGGTCCGAGCTGACCACCCGATGACCGTCAAAGGGGACTCCAGGCAGCTCCCTTGGTAGAGAACCGGTGGCCACTATCAAATTCGGGGCTGCGAGGCGGCGGCCGTTGACCTCCAACACCCCGCGCTCAACCACCTCCCCCGGGCCCTCGATCACCTCGATCCGATTCTTCTTCATCAGGCCTTGGACGCCACGATGCAGTTGGGCGACGATGGAGTCGCGGCGAGCAGCGATGCGCGCATAGTCGTGGCCAACGTTGGCCGCAATCACACCGAACTCCGCCCCGCGGCGACTCACCAGGTGGTACAGGTGAGACGACTCCAGCAGTGCCTTGGTCGGGATACATCCAAGGTGCAGGCAGGTCCCCCCGAGTTTGGCCTCCTCCACTATCACCGTATGCAGGCCCAGCTGCGAGGCGCGGATGGCCGCGGTGTAGCCCCCCGTCCCGCCGCCCAGAATGGCCAGGTCGAAATCGTCAGCCACGGCAGGTGCTGCACATGCCTGTCGGCCCAGAGTCCCTCAGAGTTGTCCGCCCCTGCCGAGGAGCGGGCAACACAGGGGCCGGTCGCCGCGGAAGAGCCCGATGGTGGCGGCCCGCAAGCAATGCGCGCTCATGGTCAGGTACGGCGCCAGCGGAGGGGCAGATGTCCCTCATGCACCGGATCGGCGTCAGCGCCCATATTTCCATCTTGCGCTTTCGGGCACACTGTCGGTGCTCAAACCGCCCGGGCATTCCGCTTGCCGGACGGCATTCACCCGGGACGCCGATGGTCGCCACGCGGCCATGCGCCGCCAGGCCGTCGCCGGGGCCCGCCGGGGCCCGCCCGCAACTCTTGATACGCTGAGGCATGGAGTTGGCAGGCCGCGGGGGTTGCCTCCGAGCGATCCGAATCAGACCCCGCGGGCGATCATCGCACCGCATCGGCCTGGCGGTTCGAATCGGGGATGACCATCTCAGAGGGGCTAAGTTGGCCGCCGACGTGCCTGACCGCTCGCCCCTGCCCGAGCCTGACCTATGACCTCGTTTGAAGCGCCGGCACCCCGGCGGGCCTGGTCTGCAGCGACGCCGTTCGTCGTCACGGGTCTCGCCAGCATCACCGCCGGGGGCCTCATATCTGCGCTCACGGCGTCCGCTCCGTCTCGGCATACGGCGTGGTTGGTGGCCTATCTGGTGCTGGTCGTGGGTGTGGCGCAGATTGCCATAGGAGCCGGTCAGGCGGGGCTGGCACGGCGTCCGATCACCGACGCCTGGCTCACCCTGGAGTTGCTCACCTTCAATGTCGGCAACGTGCTCGTGGTGATTGGCACACTGCTCTACCGGCCGCCCCTGGTCGATGGCGGGGGGACCTTGCTTGGGATCGGCCTCATCCTCTTCCTGGCTGGGGTCAGGGGGAGCGAAGCCAGCTGGTGGGCACGCCACCTGTATCGGATTCTGATCGCCTTCCTGATCGTCAGCATCGTGATCGGACTCGTGTTGGCGCAGCTTCGCGACGCCTGAGGTGACGCACCGATAGCAATCGACGGGCGAGGGCACGGTGGTAATGGGAGGGCCTGAGCCCAGGCCATCTTGGAACTCGCCGCCAAGTTCAGGTCGTGCCCGCATCACAAGCGGCTCCGCTCGGGCGCTAGACCTGGGTGTCGCTGCCAACGTTCGCCGCTCCCGGCCTCCCCGGCACCGTTGGCGCCGCGCGCGGTAGCGGCCGCCGACGGGTCAGATAGTGCAGGGTGGCGTTGAATCGCTCCGCCTCTCGCGGGTGAGCCTTCGCCAACAGGGCCCAGCTGTCGGCCGCGAGTCGACAGGCCAGGTCTTCTTCGCCAGCGTCTCCGAGACGGCGCAGCGCCCGATCGAGAATCCGCACCAGGCCCGTTAGAGGTTCCGCATTCCCCTCCGCGACGGCAGGCCCCTTCGGGCTCAAGGCGCTTCCTCCAACCCACTCCAACCGGCGCTAGCGGCCACCTTCGGGCTGCCTCGTGCGGCCACCGGCGGCAGGCGGCCGCCCCTGGCGGCGGGCGTGATCATCCATCCTGCCTGGGCCCCATGCTCCAATTCGTCGCCGATGGACGAGCCCCGCCGCTGCCTGGACCAGTCCGTGCAACCATCGGGGCATCACCTTCCGCTAACCGTGGGTAGGCCCATTTACCTGAGTATTGTAGTATTTACTGGATATGAGCGATAAATTGCCAATTCGCCCGGAGCGTGAGCCACTTGAACGCCAGCCACCGCGCCCAGATTGATGTGGGGAGAGCTCTCGGGAGCGTGGGCGTACCCCATGTCGCCCGGTCGCTACGCCCGTTTTGGGACGGGAGCTGACGCTGCGGAACGTAGCGCCCACCAAATTGCACTGTCCGATTCTCTTATACTAGGTGACATATGAGACATTTCACCGGCATGGTCGGTTTATTTGGTTCGATGGTGCTCTTGGCGGCCGCCTGCGGGAGCGGCCCAAGTACGGCCGGAGCAGGCGGCCCGTCGCCGACACCGTCCGCCAGCGCGTCGCCTTCAGCCAGCCCTTCGGCCACCGCCAGCCCCTCCGCTTCGTCGCAATTCTTTCAGTTGGATCAGGCGAACAAGACGGTCAGCCTGACGCTGATAAGTTCGTTCAACAACACCGCGGGAGGGTTCAACTTCGACGGTTTCGCCAACGGCGCCATGAAGGTGACGGTCCCAATCGGCTGGAAGGTGGATGTGACCTGCGCCAATCACGGCGCCGTCAACCACAGTTGCGTGATCGCTGCCGACGCGACGGCGACATCACCAGTCTTCCCGGGAGCATCTTCAACCAACCCCATGACGGGTGTTGCCAAGGGACAGCAGCAGACCTTCTCGTTCAGCCCCGACAAGGCTGGTAACTACCGGATCGTTTGCCTAGTGCCCGGTCATGAGTCAGCTGGTATGTGGGATGCCTTCGATGTGATCAGTTCCGGAGTGCCGGCCTTCACCACCTCGTAGGTCCGCGCCAGTCGCCGGGCTCCCGAGGTCACTTATTAAGGGGTTCGCGGGGACGCTGCCGGTCCAGCGTTCGCCCCTAACCCCGGGGATCGGTCCCTGGCGGGGCTGAAACGAAAACGGGGTGGTCGAAGCGATAGAGCCAGGTCCACCGGCAGGAGCGGCACCAGGTAGGCGAGCCCCCAGGCCGTCTTGGCCGATTCGTTGATGACCTCGACCAGGGGGTCGAACGGTCGATGCGGATAGTTGGCGTGGAAACCCTGTAACAACCACACCACCCACAGAGCAGCTGTCAGCAGGACGAATGGCCAGTTCACCCTGACCCCGGCCAGGTGCGCGGCGAGCGTCCATCCGACGCCGGCAGAAATCCAGCCCAGGTCGGCGGCGACCATGCCGTGACCGGCCAGGTAGGTGATCGCGTTGGTCGATTGCCAGGCGGTCTCGAATCCGAAGAACCAGGCCGTCGTCGCCAGCAAACCACGCCAGTCGTGTCGCGCTATGGCCGCCGTCAGCAGGAGCACGGCCATGACGATGGTCGACACTCGAACCCCGCCGACCCAGATCATCGCTCCAACTGACCGCACCGGTTCCGGTCGGGGCCGGAAGGCCGCTGGTCAACGTGACCGTCACCCCGGGGGCCGCCTGGTCCTCCCCGAGCAATCAGGCTGGGCCGGGTTCTGAGGATATCCAATGGCAACCTCCTGCCCTCCTGTTCAATTGAGTACCGCTTGCCCTCGGTCCAACTGCCAGTAATCGATGAGCTTGCGATGGGCCTGTCCAGCCGATCTGACCGCAAGAACAAAATACTCATCCCATTGCCCAGCGCCGGCCACATCGGCATCAATGCCAGCCGCCTGGTCTTCAACGCCGGCATGATTGACGATTAGCGGGCGCGCGCCAGCCCGCAGGGCCGACCCCGGGGAATTTAAAGTCTGACGTTCACCGTCACCTCTCCGCGACGATTGAGAACCACCACCTGGGTCGCTCCGGCCATGTTCTCAAAGCGTAGATCGACGTAGGACTCACCAACCTGCAGGTTGCGGACGGTGACAACCCGAAGCCAGTCCGGCAGTTTCGGGTCGGATATTTTCAGTTCACGCCCGATGGCGTCCGCCTCCAAGCCCAGATTGGCCATCAGCATCAGGGGCAACGCGCCCGCCGCCCAGGCCTGGGGGCTGCAGGCGACCGGGTAGCGGACGGGAGCAACAAATTCGGCGCGGGGAAATCCGCAGAAAACCTCGGGGAGCCGGAATTGGGGGAAGGCAGCGGCCGCATCGTAGATGGCACTGAATATGCGAAGGGACGCCTGGCTTTGCCCGCAGCGCTTTAATCCGGCGCAGATCAGGGCGTTGTCGTGTGGCCAGACCGCGCCCACCTGATAGTCAATGGGGTTGTAAGCCGCCTCGCTGCTGGCGAGAGTTCGAACTCCCCAGCCGCTGAAGAGGCGCTCGCTCATCAGCATTCGGGAGACAGCGGCAACATGCCGCGGGCTGACGATCCCGCTCAACAGGGCTTGGCCGGGATTGGAACTGATGGCCTCAACTGGCCGCCTCTCGCCCTCCAGAGCGAGGGCGAAGTAGCGACGATCCCGCAGCCAGAAGGCACGGTTGAACCGCAGACGGAGGTCATTGGCCTCCTGGCGCAGCCTTGCCGACGTCTCCAGATCGCCATCGAGGTCGAACAGCCGGGCCGCCTCGAGCTTGGCCCAGTGGACGAAACCCTGCGCTTCGACCAGCGCGATGGGCGCCTGGGCCAGCGATCCGTCGCTTCGGACGATGCCGTTGGCGGAGTCCTTCCAGCCCAGGTTCGCTTCCGTGGCGTAGGCGGTGAAGCCGCTCCCTCGACCGGCGTTTTGATCGATCCACGCGAGGGCCCGGACCAGGTTGCCCTTGAGCTGACGCCAGAGCGCGACATCCCCCGTCCAGCGCAGGTACTGGCCGAGCACGATGATGAATAGCGGGGTCGCATCCACCGTCCCGTAATAGGGCGTGTAGGGCACCTCGCCCAGATTCGCCTTCTCACCGACCCGGAGCTCGTGCAGGATCCTTCCCGGTTGTTCTAGCGTGCGGGGATCGGTGCGACGGCCCTGGAACTTCGCCAGCCGTCGAAGCGTATTGGACGCGATCCGAGGATCGAGGGGCAGGATCTCCAGCGCCGTGACCAGGCTGTCGCGCCCGAACAGTGCCACGAACCACGGCACGCCGGCCGCAAAGTAGGTCTCGCCGCGCTGCCGAGTGAGGAGCATTTGCAGGTCGTCGAGCGAACGTTGAAGAACCCGGTTGAACAGCGTGTTGTCGGTCTCAATCAGGACTCGATTCAGATACCTGGTAGCGGGCGGCCGAAGCGGCGTCGACTCCAGGGTTCCGGGGCCCAGATCGCGCAGTTCGCCAGTGATCCGAATCCTGGTGCTGCCGTGGGCATCGAGGCTGAGATCGTAGCTGGCTTCGCCCGGGCCCATCTGGCTCGGTGGCGGATCGAAATTGAGGTCCAGGCCCCGGCTCCTACCGTCGGCACCGTCGTATTGGAGACACAGGGTCGAGCCCTCCCACCGGGGTTCCCGAAGCTCGCCCCGCTTTCCTCGCCGGCTACCGCGGATCACAAAGATGTCGTCAAAGCAGGCCTCAAACTCGAATGAGAGCCCCACCTGAACCGAGTGAAGAGCGAAATTTTGGACGGTTACGTCCTCCTCCACCGTCCGCGCCAGGCGCCGCTCGCGGCGAATACCAAGCATCTCCTTGGGCAGCGGCACCCCGCTCGCGAGCTGCAGCCGGGGGTTGGTCATCTCCGATATCGACCGGTCGGCCGAGTCGGCACTTGCGAGCAGCACCGAAAGGGGGCCTCCATTCAGCCGCAGGGTGGCCCGGTCCAAGTAGCGCATGTCGTGGAAGAAGAGCCCGTGCGCGTCGCTCACGCGGGCGTCGATATCACCGTTGGCAGCACACAGCGCGAAAACACTTCCCGCCTTGGTGGTGAGTACGGCCGACGAACTGACCGCACTTTCCGAACTCCGTTTCGACGCCGTCGTGTTCCCCTCAGGAAGCTCGGGAGGTCTCGGCCACGCCACCTTCGGGGCCGGCCGGCGCAGGGTCGGGAACGAACGCCGCCACCTGAGGAACGACCATCTTCACCTCGGCCAGCTGTGCTCCCGCCCATCGTCCCGGGGCGAGCGCACGGTACACGTCCTCGTATCCATCCACCATTCGGCTCACCGAGAAGCACTCTAGCGCTCGCCGCCGACACTCCCGCCGATCGATAGACCGGAGCGAGTGGCAAGCCTTGATCAGACCTTCGTCGGTCTCCGCCAGAAAGCCATGTTCGCCTTCTCCGATCAGCTCGGGAAGCGAGCCCCGGGGTCGGGAGATGACCGGCGTACCCGCGGCGAGGGCCTCGATGAAGACCAGGCCGAAGGGCTCATCCCAGGCGACCGGCATCAGCAGTGCCCTGGCCCCACCCAAGAGCTCGTCCTTGCCGACATCGTCCACCTCACCCACCCACTCGATGAGCGGGTGACGGAGAAGCGGCTCCACCTGCGTTCGAAAGTATTCGGATTCGTCAGGATGAACCCAGGCCGCGATCTTGAGCCGAAGCCCAGCCCCGACGGCGACCCGGATCGCGGTCACCGGATCCTTCTCCGGGGAGATCCGTCCCAGGTAAACCAGATAGCCTCCGCGCCCGCTCCCGAGGTGGTAGGTGTTCTCAAGTTCGAGCCCGTTGTGGACGGTGGCCACCCAATTGAGGGGGACGCCGGCCATCGGCCGGCGCTGAGCTGAGCTGATCGAGACCAGCGCCTGGCCGCGGTGGGCGGCAAAAAGTGGCCTCAGCTCGGGCAAGTCGAGGCGTCCATGCAGCGTCGTCACCAGAGGGGCCCGAATCCGCTCCCCAGCCAGCCAGGGCAGGTACTCAATGTGGGAGTGGATCACGTCGAACTCGCCAGAGCGCCGGACCACCTCCTCCACCTGCAGAGCCCGAATCGCAAGCGGATCAGCCACGCCCCGATCCCAGAGCGGTGCCGAGCAAACGGGGTGGAGGCGAGCGGAGGTCTGAGAGGTGCCGGCGGCGAACAGGGTCACCGCGTGACCACGACGAACGAGCTCCTCGGTCAGGGCGTGAACCACCCGCTCAGTGCCGCCGTATCGGGCGGGCGGAATGCTCAGAAAGGGTGGTGCGAGCTGAGCTATGCGCATCCTGCTCCGGACGGCCGACGGCCACCGCCAAGGGCTGGGCCGTCGTGCCCCGCCATCAAATCGAGCAGCAACGCTCCCACCATCCCGATCGGCGTGTATCGCGCCATTGCTGCGAGACCTCCACCCTGTTACTTGCTGTGGCGCCCCCGGCCGATTTGATCCCAGGCGGGGAGCCTGGAAGGTTTCACCGGGGTCCAAACGGCGTCCTCTCGGCTCGGCGACTGGCCACCCACCGCACACTCAGTCTAGGCGTCGCATCCTCGATTTGGAGCCGGCCCGCACCCGCGGGCGCCTCGATGCTGGGTCTGATCTGGAAGAGAGGTCGGCCAAGCTCACCCAGCCAGCCGCGCCCGCGACTGCGGTTCACCTACCATGCGAACTGACCGAATTAGAGACTCGGGCTCTTGGCCAGGAGGTTTTGAGATCGCTAATAAAGACATCAGGTGTGCCATCGGCGTCGACGTCGACGCTGTCGCCGGATGGTTGGGTTCCTACGGCGGCGAGGACTCGCCGTCGGACATCCAGCGCGGCATGTTCGCGGGCGAGGTGGGGATTCCGCGCGTCCTCAAGCTACTGGCCAAATACCAGATCAGGGCGACCTGGTTCGTGCCCGGCCACTCCATCGAGACCTTCCCGGTCCAGATCAAAATGATCGCGGAGGGAGGTCACGAGATCGGGGCTCACGGTTACTCGCACGAGAATCCGATCGCGATGACGGCCCAGCAGGAGGAGGCTGTTCTCCGAAAGTCCATCGAGCTGATTGAGGCCGTTTCGGGCCAGAAGCCGCGAGGCTACGTCGCCCCCTGGTGGGAGATGTCCAACGTTACCGCCGCCCTGCTCTTAAAATACGGCTTTCGCTACGATCACAGCCAGGCCTTCGACGACTTCCTACCCTTCTATTCCCGCGTTGGGGACCGATGGACCAAGATCGACTACGCCAAGGACGCCGAATCTTGGATGAAGCCACTGGAGCGGGGCCAGGTGATCGACCTGGTGGAGATCGGGGCCAACTGGTACCTCGACGACCTACCGCCGATGATGTTCATCAAGAAGTCGTCCAACAGCTACGGCTTCGCCAACCCGCGGGATGTCGAGCAGCTCTGGCGCGATCAGTTTGACTGGGTCTACCGAGAGATGGATTACGCCGTCTTCGCCATCACCATCCATCCCGACGTAAGTGGCAGACCACAGGTGCTGCTGATGCTGGAGCGCTTGATCGAGTACATCAACTCCCACAACGGCACCAGCTGGTCAGCCATGGAGGAGATCGCCGAGGACTTCAGACGGCGCCCATCGGCGCCGCCGCCGGTTGGACCCGCCGCCACCGACACCTGAGATTGGAAGAACGACCGGGGGCGCATGACGCCGCGTCCGGATCTGGTTTGGACGCCAGATCGCTCCATCGGGTGGTAAATCGCACGCTGGGCCGATGAGGCCAGTGGCGGCGGTCGGTCGGAAGTGTGGCTCACCTCACTAGCGATCGCCCGCCGCGATCTCATCCATAGCCTGGCGGAGCCGGGCCAGCCGATCTTCGTACTCGACCTGGAGGGCCGCCAGAGCCGCCCGCTTGCGTGTGATCACCTGGAGCTGGCTCGACACTGCCGCGACCGACTCCCGAAGTGCGGCTAGGCGCTCGCCGATGTCGTCGGTCGCCCAGTAGCGCTCGCGAAGCCGGTCGCGGACCATGTCCGCGTCGAGCAGCGCTTGGATCTCGCCCAGGGAGAGACCGATGCCCTCCTTGAGTTCCCGGATCCGCGTCAGCCGCCGGATGTCGTCGGCGTTGTAGAGGCGCTGTCCGGACTCCGAACGAGATACCGCGCTGACCAGCCCCAACTCCTCGTAGTAGCGGATGGCCCGTTTGGTGAGGCCGGTGCGGACGGCTACCGCCTCGATCCGAAGGTCGGCCTCCTGGGTGATCATCTGTTCGGTTAAGAGTGTACGCGTACGTTAAGGGCTGCAACGCCAGCGGAGTCTTTTCGCTCGAGGATTGAATTCGGTCCATTTACGTTAACGTTAGATATCAATGGCACTCCTGAAGCTGCGCACCGTCCCGGGCGAAGCCATCGGCTCCAGCTACCGATGGGTGGCGCTCTCCAACACCACGCTGGGCGTGCTTCTGGCAACCATCAACTCGTCGATCATCCTGATCTCGCTCCCGGCCATCTTCCGGGGCATCCACATCAACCCCCTCCTCCCCGGCGAGACCAGCGTCTTCCTGTGGCTGGTGATGGGCTACATGGTCGTCACGGCGACCCTCCTGGTCACCTTCGGTCGAATCTCGGACATGCTCGGCCGGGTCCGCATGTACAACCTCGGCTTCGCCATCTTCACGCTTGGCTCGATCCTGCTCGTCTTGACGCCGGGCGACGGCAACGTGGCGGCCGTCCAACTGATCGCCTACCGCATCGTTCAGGGCATTGGCGGCGCGTTTCTGTTCGCCAACTCGGCCGCCATCCTGACCGACGCCTTCCCCCACGACCAGCGCGGTCTCGCCCTCGGCCTGAACATGATCGCGGCCATAGCGGGTTCGCTGCTGGGCCTGATCCTGGGCGGAGTCCTCTCCACCATCGACTACCGCCTCGTCTTCCTGGTCAGCGTGCCGGTGGGCGTGATCGGAACCGTCTGGGCCTACCTCGCCCTCCGGGAGACGGCCGTGATCGCGTCCGGGAGTCGAATTGACTGGGTGGGCAACGCCACCTTCGGTGTTGGTTTGACACTGCTGCTGATAGGCATCACTTATGGTCTGCTGCCCTACGCGGGCTCGCCGATGGGATGGGGAAACCCCATGGTCCTGGGCGCCCTCGGCCTGGGGGTCGGCCTGCTCGTCGCCTTCGTCATCGCGGAGACGCAGATCGCCGACCCCATGTTCAGACTCGAGCTATTCCGGAATCGGATGTTTGCCGCCGGAAACCTGGCCGGCCTGCTGGCCGCCATCGGCCGCGGCGGCCTCCAGTTCATGCTCATCATCTGGCTGCAGGGCATCTGGCTTCCGCTTCACGGCTACAGCTTCGCCCAGACTCCGCTCTGGGCGGGCATCTACATGATTCCCATGCTGGCCGGGTTCATGTTCCTGGGCCCCATCTCGGGCTGGCTCTCCGACCGCTTCGGCGCTCGCGGCTTCTCCACCACCGGCATGGTCCTCTGCGCGGTCGCTTTTCTTCTCCTCACCCTGCTGCCAGCTGACTTCACCTACCCCGAATTTGCGGCCGTCCTCCTGCTCATGGGGATTGGGATGGGTCTCTTTTCGTCCCCCAACACGGCCTCGATCATGAACTCGCTACCGGCTGGGCACCGGGGCAGCGGATCGGGCATGAGGGCGACCTTCATGAACTCGGGGTCTCTAATCAGCCTTGGTCTGTTCTTCACCCTGGTCGTGATCGGCCTGGCTTCCAGCCTGCCCACCGCCCTCTACCAGGGACTGACCGCCAACGGGTTGCCGAGCGCTGCTGCCGCCCAGATCTCCCACCTGCCCCCCACCGCGGCCCTGTTCGCGGCATTCCTGGGCTACAACCCGATGGCGACCCTCATCCCTCACCACGTGCTGGTCTCCCTCCCCGCCGCGACCCGTGCGGCTCTGCTCGGCAAGCGCTTCTTCCCCAATCTGATCAGCCCGCCCTTCATGTCCGGGCTGCACCTCGCCTTCTACTTCGGAGCCTTCCTGTCGGTGGTCGCCGCGGCCGCCTCGCTGCTGCGGGGTCGGCGCTACATCTATGGCGTCACCGACGCCGCCGAGGAGGCGGGGGGCGCCATCGAAGGTCCTCAGACCGTTGAACAACTTGCGCGAAGCGAGGCCCCCGCAGTGCCCGGCGGCTGAGCGGTCGGGAAGCCGTGATCCGCTGGTCGCGACCCGTCCTGCCACGGGTGGCTAAGGGGACGGCGGCGAGCAGCGCCCCGACGAATCCCGTCCCGCCGGATGAGGACTGCCGATCCTCGAGGGTCGGCCATAATCACCCTCGTGGAACAGCGCATCAGTCTGATCACTCTGGGCGTGGATGACCTCGACCGGGCCCGGGCCTTCTACGAAGCGCTGGGATGGAGTGGCGCCCACCAGCCCGACCGGGAAGTCGCCTTTTTCCAGGCCGGCGGTATGGTTTTTGGGCTCTGGACGGCGCTCGGTGGGCACGGTGCCCCGGGGATCGAATTGGCCCACAACGTGCGCTCGCCCGAGGACGTCGATGCCCTCCTCGCGCACGCCGAGAGGGTTGGCGGAAGCATCGTCGTCCCGCCCAGCGCGCCGATTGGGGCGGCTACACGGGGGCCTTCGCCGATCCGGATGGTTATGTGTGGGAGGTGGCTTACAACCCTGACTGGACGGTGGCCGAGGACGGCTCGATTCGGCTCGACTAGGAGCGGCCGCAGCTGCTCCGCCTAACCCAATTCAGGCGGCAGTAAAACTGCCCTTCCGAGCTCAATCGCAGACGAGAAGGTGCTCGCCAGGGATGCCCCGCTGAGCAGGACTGCTCGCTCGGCATGGCGCAGGCGACCTGGCTCGTCCCCACCTTGGGGCATCACAGTAGAGGGACAGCGCCGGAATCTCACCGGCTTCGCCGACAGCACACCGGCCGGGGCCGGGCCCGGCCCGGCAGTATAGGGGTTGCGGCGGGCTATGCGGTGGCTGACACCAGGGGCGGGGGCAGGGCCGCAAATCCGAACCCCGGGTTCTCTACAGCCCCAGGATGCGACAGATGCGCCAGGGGCCGAACCCCACCCGCGACTCGGGGGCGCGGACTTCGGAAAGCACGCCACCACGATCGCCAGTTGACGTTCTGGGTGGCGTGAGGCGTCGGCGTACAACGCGGTCTCCCAACCGCCTTGACCCGGTCACGCCTGTAAGGGGGGATCACGGCGGAGTCGATTTCTGAGGAATCCTTGGCATATCAGGCTGGGATTCCGTTGTCGCACTCGAGCGTCCCGTCCAACCTCGGGTCATCGCACCTCCGCCACCAAGGTGTGCGACTCAGGGGACCGCCAACAGGAGGGTGTTGCCGGACGGATCGCGAACGGTCGGAGAGGCCCCGCTCTCGTCCGGCGTGTAGCCGCCCCGCCGGAGACGATCGATGAGGCGGCCGCGTTCGGCGCTGTCTGGGAGAAGGATGGTCGCCCCTATCAGGCGCGCGGTCCCGATGGGTGCGGGCGTGGCGCCGGAACTCTCCCACGTATTAGTGCCGATGTGGTGATGGTAGCCACCCGCACTGAGGAAGGCGGCCTGCCCACCCAACTGCGCCATCAGTCCCATGCCCAGGCCGTCGCGGTAGAAAGCGATCGTTTCCGGAATCGCGGCCACCTTCAGATGCACGTGCCCCATCACGGTGCCTGGAGGCAGAGTGCCGAAGGCCTCCGACGGTGAGCCTTCGAGCTCACCCAGCAGACCAGTCATATCCAGGGGAAGGCTTGTCATCTTGGAGGCCACCTGACCTTCCCAGAACTGTCGCGGGCGGTCCCAGTAGATTTCGATCCCATGGCGGTCCGGGTCGCTGAGGTAGAGAGCCTCACTGACGAAATGATCTGCTGCCCCGACAAATCGAACCTGCTCCTCCGAGGCGTGGGCGAGCCAACTGGCGAGGTCGGAGCGCTGCGGGACGAGGAGCGCAAAGTGATATAGGCCGCAGTGCCCCCCGGACGGCCGCGCCCCCCTCTCCTCCACCAGCACCAGGAGGTCGCGCGTGTCCGTCCCCAGCGATGCCTGGCCGCCTCCGCGCTCGCGCAGCACCAATCCGATCGAGCGGGTGTAATAGTCGAGCGAGCGCTCCAGGTCGGAGACGGTCAGATGGACCGCGCCGAGGGTCGTCAGGCCAGATATCTCCAAGGAGGTCGCGACCGCCCTGGCTTCCAGTTCTTCAGGGTCGCGGGGGGCCTCGCCGGCCGCCAGCCCGGCCTCGTCCTCAGCGCTCAACCCGTGCCTTGCCCAACGTGCGGCTGGGATCATTCAGGCTCGGTGAGATCACCATCCGACCTAAATCATAGGCCTGACCAGCAGCCCCGAGCGAGGGACGGGGCTGCGACAAATCAGACCCAGGGGAACCGGGATCACCCGCGGGCGCCGGTGCGGCGTGGACTGCCACCATGGCTCCGATCGATGGGGCTAAGTCGTCGGCGTTCTGTCCCCAACAGGGCCCGATAGGTGACCATCCAGCACCGCTTCCAGCATCGCGTCCCGGAAACGAATCTGGTTTTCGAGGGACAGTCGACCGAACGCCCGCGGGGGCTCGAAGAGTCGGTCCAGAGCCTCCTCCCTGACGCTCTTGCCGAGGGCAGTGACGAAAAGCACCTTCACGCGCCGGTCGCCGGGCTGGCCTTGGCGGATCACGAGACCACAATCTTCGAGGCGGTCGGTCGGGTCGACCACGGTCGAAGGATTGCAATGGAGGCGGGCAGCCAGCGCCTTTTGGGAAATCGGGCTCTGGGGGTCGAGTTGGATCAGCGCCCACAGGGAGGCCGGCGAGAGTCCTGCCGCGGTGGCTGCCTCGGTCACCCTCGCCGTCCAGACCTGCGAGGACTCAACCACCAGCGCCCACAGCTCGTGGGCCGGACTCCCACTGCTGAGGCCGGGGACAAACCGTTCGCTCACGATCGGCAGTCTAAACCTCCCGCGGGCCAACCGATTGATGACACAATCAGTGGAGTGCCAAATCAATCGGTTTGCCGACCGATGGGCGGTGCGCCTTGGATCCCGCCGTTTCTGCATGGCTGGACCTCGCGTTCTCGGCCGTGGCCCGAGCCCTATCGGCTCCCCCTCGCGATGGCGATCGGATCGGATAGGCGATGGGAACCAACAATATTCTCGGTCGGCCAGTCCCCCACGGTTGGGTGGAACCGGTTCAGGCACAACCGTTCCCCCACCACACACTGAAGGAGATCCCCGATGGGCAATTGGATTTTCGACCCCTATCACACGCAGGTGGAGTTCTCGGCCAAGCATTTGGGCATGATGACCGTGCGCGGACACTTCGCCGACGTGGTCGCGACAGGCGAGATCTATCCCGAACAACCGGAGCGATCGACCATTGAGGCAACCATCAAAACCGCCAGCATCCGCACTCACCACGAGCAGCGGGACAACGACCTGCGGTCGTCAAACTTCCTCGAGGTCGACAAATATCCGACCATGACCTACAGGAGCACCAGCATCGAACCCGCGGGCCCGGACGCCTACAGCGTGAACGGCGATCTGACCATCAAGGACACCACCCGCCCAGTGACGCTCGCCTTGACCCGGTACGGAGAGTTCAATGATCCGAACATGGGCCATCGCATCGCCTACTCAGCACAGGGCGAGATCAATCGAAAGGATTTCGGAATGCGATTCGAAGCCCTGCTCGACGGCAAATTCGTGGTCAGCAACGAGGTCCGGATCAACATCGAGGGTGAATTACTGGAGGTTGCCGACAGCAGCGCCTCCGATGAAGCCAAAGGCTGAAATCTGCGCCCAAGTGCGAGGACGGGAGGGCAGCGCACCAATCTCTTCTCAGGGGCAGCGGCGGGAAGGTTTCCATCTCGTCGCCTCCCTGCCTCGAGAGGTCAGGAGAGCATCTGGCTCATCGGCGCTGCCGCGAGCCGGCCAGCTTGAACCGCGAATGGTGGCGCCGCCATCGGCAGGGATTCGATCATCGACCGTGAATGGGTCGATGGCCGGATCAACCTGATCGGGCTGCGGTAGCCGGCGGGGGTCAGTTGACTCCGCAACGAACCCGTGCTCGAGCCTCTCGCCTCGCCGGCGAGCCAGCGTCCATCAGAAGATTTACGCTGGCTGAAGTCGTCAGGCACCGGGTAAGCACTCAGGGAGGATCGCATGACATTCGAGTTCGATGCGAGGTCGACCGCTCTGGCCGGTCGCGGCGACGCCGCGCGGATCGTGCCGCTTGACCTTCCGGAGGAACTGGTTTCGCCGCCGACGGCCAATCCCGCGCTGACCTACCGGAGTGGCCCACTGCTGAGCAACGTCGAGGTCTTCACCATTTTTTGGGGCTCGACCTGGCAGAAGCCGCCTCAGTCGACGATGGTCGACCAGCTGAATGGCTTCTTTGATCGCATCCTGGCGGGACCTCTGCTGGAACAATTGGCCGAGTACAGCGTACCTGGCAAGACGATCGGGCCGGGACAGCGCACCGGCAGCGCTTCGGTCGCATCCGCGGCCGTTCAGACAACGGTGACGGACGGTGCGATTCAACATATGTTGCAACAACAGATCGCGCTGAGTTCGGCGCTGCCACCGCCGGGGCCGAACGTCCTCTACTTCGTTTACCTGGCGCCTGGCACCGCCGTCAGCTCGCACGGTTCCAGGTCCTGCACGTCGTTCTGTGGCTACCATAACGACATCACCGGCCAGATCTTCTACGCCGTGATGCCGTACGCCGGCTGCGGTGGGTGTCTGGGTGGCCTGCAGGCCTTCGACGCGCTCACGGCGACCAGTTCGCATGAGCTTTGCGAGGCAATCACAGACCCCGTCCCCGGCCTGGGCTGGTATGACGACCACAACGGTGAGATCGGCGATATCTGTGCCTGGAAGACAAAGAAGGTCGACGGATATACCGTCCAGATGGAGTGGTCAAACCAGCAGGGCGCCTGTGTTTGAGCGGTGCGGCGGTAATGCGAGACTTTTCGCACCCGGCAGGTAGGCTGGCCCAGATGCAATTGGAGCGGTGCGTTGCAACCCGTCAATCCACGAGGATCAGGGTTGGGTCACCGTCGTCGACGGACCAGCATTGAGGAGACAATGGGAGAGCCTGTAGTATCCGAGGTCGTTACCCTTGACGGCGTCACTGAAGGCCCTGGAGGTGGCGAGGACCTCGAGCACGCCGGTTGGTCGTTCAATATCAGCCGCGGCGCTGAGGGGGACAAGTTCAAACTGGACGAGTTGACGGCTTCTGGTGTGCAGTTACTGGGAAGGGTCATCTACGAAGGTTTCGCCAAGGCCTGGCCATCAATGACCGATCTGGACGGTTTCGCCGAATAGATGAACGGGATACGCAAGCATGTTTATCTCCAACACGCTCAGCGACAACGACGCGTATTGGACCAACTCGACCGTGATTCGAGGTGACGTCGCGGGCCAGGTCTCGCGCCTCAAAGAGCAAGTTGCCGCGGACATCCTTGTCTCGGAGGCGCTCAACTCATCAACACTCTGGTTCGGCTAGGCCTCATCGATGAGTACCGCCTATCGTCTTCCCGCTGCTGCTCAGCAAAGGTAAGCGTCTCTTCAGCGAAGCTACGCCGCGTACTAGGCTGCGACAAACCGATCACACCGCAGTCGGGTCGGACGGGGTCAGAGGCCGTCGGCGATTTCGACGCCCCCGCCTCGTCGGCCGCCACCCATCACCGCCGGGCCTGCCGCCAACTGTGACGTCTCCAGTTGCACCGAGGCAGTCGTTGGAGGATCGGCGGGCATCCCTGCGGGACTCCTTCCCCGGGCAGGCAGCCGAAACCCACCGACCGGCGGCGGCGTTGTAGATCCCGTGCGCAAGTTGGCGGTCGGAGGCATTGTCGCGACCTTCCTGGTTGCCGGAATCGCGTTGGCCTACGCTGTGTATCGGGCCGAGCTGGCGCCCGGAGTCGGATCCAACCGGGGATCGGACACAATCGCGTGTTCGCCCGCTCCCTGCGCCGACATCCAAGGCTACCAGGTGTGGATCACCGGGTTGCAGGCCGCTGGCGGGAGTGTCCAGATGATGGTCAGTTTTCGGAACTCGAGCGGTTCCACGCACGCCGATCCGTCGGACTTCGGGCTGATCGACTCGACCGGGAATACGTGGAAGCCCGAATACTCGAGCCCAAACTGTCGCCACTGGCCGCGCACTGAATTCAGCCACGGGGCCCGTCGTGGGCCGTTCCCCCTCTGCTTCCGACCGACATCGAGGGCCTCTCCGTTTCGACTGGCCTGGTCGCCGGACTTTGGATTCTTCTGCTGTGACGCAAAGATCACGCTGGTTCAGTGAGACGCAACTCCGCCACTCGCTCGCCAGTTATCAACCCGGGTGCCACTCGCCGGTGACCCGACGGTCACGCCAGCAACTGGGAACGGACTGATTTGAGGTTAGGTGCCGGAGTCCGGCCGGTGGCGTCGCGACTTGCCGTCAGATTCATCCGGAAGGTTCCCGAGATCACGTTGTATTTCTGGGTGACCAAACTGTTGACAACCGCCGCCGGTGAAGCGGCTTCCGATTACCTGGTATTCGACATCAACAAGTATTTGGCCGTAGTCCTCGGCTTTGTCGGGCTGATCGTGGCCCTGGCCCTGCAACTGACGATTCGTAGGTATGTGACCTGGCTCTACTGGCTGGCGGTCACGATGGTGGCGGTTTTCGGGACCATGGCGGCGGACGTGCTGCATATCGTAGTTGGCGTCCCCTATGCCAGCTCTAGTGCCTTCTTCGCGATCACTCTGGTGGTCATCTTCCTGATCTGGTTCGTGAGTGAGCGCAGCCTGTCGATACACAGCATCTACACAATCCGGCGCGAGTTCTTCTATTGGGCGACTGTCATCGCCACCTTCGCACTCGGAACCGCCACTGGCGACATGACGGCAAGCACCTTGGGATTGGGCTACCTTGGTTCGATACTGCTGTTTGCGGCCCTGATCGCGGTACCGGCACTGGCTTATCGGTACCTGCGCCTTAATGCGATTGTCGGGTTCTGGTTCGCCTACATCATCACCAGGCCGCTCGGCGCATCCATCGCGGATTGGTTTGGACGAGCGCGCAATCTGAGTGGGCTGGGGTTCGGCACGGGTCGCACGGCCCTGTGCCTGATAGTCCTGATCGTCATCGCCGTGGCGTATCTGTCGATCACGCATAAGGAGATACGCAAGGGCACCAGCCACGAAGTGGGAGTCGAGCGGGTCACCGCCGGTGCTCAGACCGACCGATCGACCGAATAGATCCTGAACCGTTCAGGCGGTCGACCCACTTCGTCCATCCGTGCTCGTCGGCGCCGGGTGGCGGGCCCTACGAGGGGGCGCATTCAAGCGCGGCCGGACCTGGAAACCGTCGATCATGATTGGATTGGCGGAGTTCCTCTGACGGTCTTTAACCACGACCACGTGGTGGGACCCGCCAGCAACCCGATGGATACCGCGGGCGCGCCCGAGCTCTATAGCTCCGCGGCCATCGCGGTCTTGGCGGCAGCAACACTAGCAACCGCCTCAGTGCTCGGGAGTTGCGCAGGTAGGTCCGTGCAACAAGGTTCAGCCTTGAATCAAACGCGATACGCGATTGTATTCGGGCCGGCGTGGGTCATCGTTCAGGCTGGGTACTACCCGAAAACGTTCCGACGGGGACTGAACGCCCGGATGTTCAGGATCGAACAGATCGTTCGCGCAACAGCCGGGGCAAGCAACGGCGGCTGCTTCCCGTGGTTGATCGCGATAACATGAAAAAGAGAGGGTTTGGGGTGAGCCTCGAAACGCCGGAAACTGAGCGCATCGTGATACCTGAGCCGGAACCACTTCAGGTCCCCGTGCCGGTGCCGGAACCAGCATCCAGGGGTCATGGGTGAGTTCGTGTCGGCGGTGCCGGAGCCCGTTCTGGGCTGGCGACTCTGGAGATTTCGAGGTGACCAGTTGGAGTCGTGGGGCATCGATTACAACTGGAATCCGGGCGAGAACCAAGCCCTGTGTCTGGCCCCTCCGCCCGCGTTTCGTCTCGCGATGGGGTACCGGCTGCCGACGAAGGGCGACAATCGGGACAGCCACATCCCGCCCGGGCGCGATTGTGGGTGTGGCTTCTGGGGACTTTGGAGCCTCGGTCGGTGCCTGTCCCTGGCTGGTCGCAGTCGGAATCAGCCGCGGCCCGTTCTGGGCCTGATCGCCGGATGGGGTGTCGTCGCCATTCACGGAAAGGAAGGGTTCCGGGCCGAGAAGGCGCGCGTGTCGTGTCTCTTCACCGACTGGGTCTGGGACCTGCAGCCAAGGTCCGCGATTCTCGCAGGCCTGGCCCGGGCCGGACGCCTGCAGTTTGGCCGTCCCCGGCGTCCAGTCCAGGATGGTTCCACCGAATTGGGCAATTTGGCGGCTGCCTACGGAGTGCCGCTGGTCTCCCTCGCCGACGCAGTCAGCAACGGGGTCCTTCAGGAACTCGGGGCTGGTAAATCGTCGATCGACGAGGTGGTCGCCTCGGTGGATGCTGCTCACCGTCCTCGGCGGTGAGCGCGACGCGCAACCATCGCCGACTCCAGACCGGGCCCATTTGAACGAGTGCGGAGAAACAGAGCATTCCGTTCAGACGGCGTGAAGTTCAAATACTGGATGCCGCTCCGCCGCCGCTTTCGGATCTTTCACGATGTCGCCCAATCCCAACAGGGAGGGCAGAACCGATCGCACGATCACCGGGAGGTGGCGAATGTAGGGCGTCAAGACGTCGCCAAAAAAGACAGCCGCCTCAGCTGGGCTGAGTTCGGTAGCGATGACGCTTTGACCGCGCCGGCCCCGGGTTAGCGTCGCCTCCCCGGACACGCGAAGGTTGCGCACCCAGTTGACCTGGCCGAACGCACTCTGGATCCAGCCCCGGCGATCAGCGCGGCCGGCGTGGTCCTGGGCTCGCCGGATATCCGACCCCGCACGGTCAGGAGCCCATTCGGACCGGTTGGGATTCCAGCGCTCATCAGCCGGGGCATCAACCAATCTGCAACGTGCACGAATCCGGGAGCCCGGTCTTAGGCCCCCTGTTGTCGGCCGGTCACAACATCGCCAGCCCGCCATTGACGTCCACCGTCGCCCCGGTGATATAGCCAGCCTGATCGGATGCCAGGAATACCGCGGAGGCGGCAATCTCCTCCGGCCGCGCCGCCCTTCCCAGCGGGAAGCGCTCACGGAGCTTGGTTTCCACGTCCGCGCCACGGATGCGAAGGAATCGCGCGGTCACGGTCGGCCCCGGCGCAATGGCGTTGACGGTAATGCCACGCGGCGCCAACTCCTGGGCCAGGCAACGCGAGAACATGACTACGCCGCCCTTTGCGGCGGAGTAGTGGACGGGATCGGGCAGGGTCGGCGTGCGGCCCGCGACCGACGCGAGATTGATGATGCGACCCCGGCTCGCTGTCAGCTGTGGCAATGCGGCCCGGGAGCAGAGAAACGCGCTTTTCAGGTTTAGATCTAGCGTCAAATCCCAGTCTTCGTCGGTGATCTCCTCGAAGGGCTTTAGAACTGAGAACCCGCCGACATTGTTGACGAGAACGTCGATGCCGCCGCTGCCTGCCACCACCTGTTCCACCATCTCGCGAACGTCCGCGGTCGACGTCAAGTCAGCGCCGATCGCTTGTCCACGCCCGCCGCGACGCTCGATCTCACCCACCACCCGAGCCGCCCCGTCGAGGTCGGAATCTGCCACGGCCACCGAGCAACCCTGGGCGCCGAATGCGAATGCGATCGCCTCTCCGATCCCGCCCAGTGAGGCGGCCCCAGTTACGATGACCGAACGACCGCGGAGCTCGGGATAGGTGGCCAGGGTCCTCTCATGCCTCGTAATCGGATTCCCGTCGGCTGCGGACATAAAAATAACACTGTCACCGGCACCTGTCGGCACGCTGTCGGGCGGCGAGGCGCAGTGCGTCAAGATGGTCGCCACCTGGGCTCCTCTCTCAGCGACGCCACCTACGTCTTCGATGAGCCCTCCATCGACCTGCACCCCATGACGTTCAGAAGATGAATGACCTGCTCCGGCTTCGGGACAAGGGCAACACGGTGCTCGTCATTTTTTCGGGGGGCGGGCGGGTCGAGCTCGCCCAGGTCCTCGTGGAGTCGCGCCAGCGCGGTGACGGTGCCAGGTAATGGCCCGCCGCGGGAAGGGCTAGGGCAGGATCTCGACGTACCCTTCGGTCCCGTGCACGCGGATCCGCTGCCCATCCCGGATCAGACGGGTGGCGTGCTCAACCCCCACGACCGCCGGCAACCCGTACTCCCGGGCGATGACCGCGCCATGGGTCATAAGACCGCCCACCTCCGCCACCAGGCCCTTGATCGCCACGAACAGGGGTGTCCAGCTGGGATCGGTGTAGGTGGTGACGAGGATGTCGCCGGCTTCGATGTCTGCCTGCTCGATGTCTCGAATGACACGGGCGCGCCCTTCGATGGTCCCGGCGGAGACCGGTAGGCCGACCAGCGCCCCGTCCGGCACATCGTCGCGGCGGTAGGCCCCGGCGACGAGCTCTCCATCGGAGGTCAGCACCCGGGGTGGCGAGAGCGTTTGATACGCCTTGAACGCGTCTTTGCGTTGGCGGATGAGACCGTCATCCGCGTGCTGCGTACGAACGACGTCGTGCAGCTCCTGGAAAGTGAGGTAGAAGATGTCTTCCTTCTCAGGAAGCACGTTGGCCTGGACGAGGCGCTCGGCCTCCTCCAGCAAGGCCTGCTTGTAAACGAAGTAGCGGCTGATCATGCCGTACTTCGGATACTCCCGGTACCCGATGAATGTGCGGACCCGGTCGATCATCCGCTTGGCCTCTTCGGCTTTCTGCGCTCCGTCCGGTAAGGCCAGCAAACGCTCCAGCACTTCCTGCTCCTTAGCCTCTGCCTCCTGCCGCCCTTGCTCGAAGCGCTGCTTGCCCGCGCCCGGCTCGAAGTTCTTGACGTTGCTGAGGATGATGGGCACAAGTGTGCTGGGGCGTTCGCTCCACCGCGGTCGCGTGATATCGATCTCGCCGGCGCAGCGCATGCCGTACCTGTCGAGGAAGGCCCGGATGGCGTTTCGGGCTTCCCGCCCGCCGGCGAGCTTGGCCAGCTCATCCAGGAAACCCTCGCCCTCCGCGTGTTGGAGAAAAGCCACCACCTCCGGATGGGGGCGGATCACGTCCGCGACGTCTAGGAGCGCAAGCCCCATCTCCGACGTGACGTTGTGGGGGACGGACTGGGTGAGGGTGTCGGCGACGGTCTTCTCGCCCAGCCACGCCTCCAACTGCTCGTTTAGCCACCCAGCGGCCTCCATCGCGCCCATGAACACCTGATGGCTTTGCGGATCGAACAAGATCCGCCTCAGCTCCTGGATGTCCGCCAGGACGAAGTCGAACAGCTGCGATCCGGACTTCGTCTGGATGTCGCGTTTCAAGGAGGCTATGGAGGCCCGGGTGCGGGCCATCAGCTCGATGACGACAGCCGGATCGGTCTCGATCGGGGCTGGCGCGCCGCCGGCCGGCGGCGGGACGGGACCCTCGTCCGGGAGTGACCGGATGAAGTCGTCGCGTTCGAGGATGGTCCGCAGCGCGTCCCCGACCAGAGGGTCGCCCTTCCCCAGGACCTCGAGGAGCCCGGCTCGGCTCGATGGCGAAGCCAAGCCCTGGGTGACGTCGACGAAGAGCCTCCCGCCGGCCACGTACATCGGCCGGAGGGCCGTCAGCTGCCACACCGAGAGCCCCAGTGGCTTCAGGGGGTCGGTCATCATCTGCGCGTGGCCGACTGAGACGTAGACGTGGTTGGCTTGGTCGCCGACCTGCGGAATGGGGAACAGCGTGGTGATCGGCCGGCTCTGGACGATCTGGAAGCCGTCATCGACGAGGCACCATTCGATGTCCTGGGGACGGCCGAAGTGTGCTTCGATGCGCCTGCCCAGCTGCGCGAGCCGCACGACCTGCGCATCCGTCAATACAGGCTGCTCCCGCCGCCCCGGCTCGATCTCCTCTTCCCGCGTCCCGCCTCCCGGCGAAGCGAAGATGGCATGCGGCTTGCTGGCGACCTCCTTGGCGACGACCTCGCCGCCCCGCACTTTGTAAACGTCGGCGTTCACCAGGCCGGAGACCAGGGCCTCCCCGAGGCCGAAGCAGGCCTCCACGGCGGAGACCTTACGGTTGGAGGTGACCGGGTCGGCCGTGAAGAGGATGCCGGCAGCCCGCGGGAAGACCATCTGCTGCACGACGACTGCCATCTGGACCTTCCGGTGATCGATGCCGTTCCGCTGACGGTAGGTCACGGCCCGCTCGGTGAAAAGCGATGCCCAGCACCGGCGGACGTGCTCGAGGATCGCTGTCGGCCCCACCACGTTCAGGTAGGTGTCCTGTTGGCCTGCGAAGGAGGCCGCCGGCAGGTCCTCCGCCGTTGCGCTCGATCGGACGGCGTAGGCGGCTGGCTCGCCGAGCCGCGCCAGCGCGCGGGTGACCGCCACCGCCAGATCGTCTGGGATGGCGATCCCTTCGAGGGTCCGGCGGATCTC
>Ga0207933_1000760_pt1 | contig 28443 bp, 24 predicted proteins | sample NGESurdeep092012_4_FD_184488 | JGI IMG/M metagenome (GOLD analysis project Ga0207933, IMG submission 184488) | Arctic peat soil microbial communities from Barrow, Alaska - NGEE Surface sample F53-3 deep-092012 (SPAdes) | ecosystem: Environmental > Terrestrial > Soil > Wetlands > Peat ... | reverse complement strand
GCTGGTTGGCCTCGAAGGATTCGAAAGCCACTATCCCGCTCAACTCTCCGGCGGCATGCAGCAGCGCGTCGCGCTCTGCCGGGCGCTGGTGCATGAACCCAAACTACTGCTGATGGACGAGCCGTTTGGCGCACTCGACGAACTGACGCGCATGGAGATGCAGGATCTCCTGCTCAACATTCGCGCCAGGACGAGCGCCACCATCATGTTCGTGACGCACAGCATCGCCGAGGCTATCTACCTGTCCGATATCGTAGTCGTCTTCTCTAAGCGGCCAGCGATCATCGCCGACTATATTAGCGTGCCGCTGCCATATCCGCGCACCGCCGAAATCCGGTACTCCGCCGAATTCACCGAGCTTGAATACCGCGCGGGCCGCGCCTTGGGAATCACGCGATGATCAAGTCGGCGTACCGCTTAATATATCCGCTCGCGGGTTTCTTGCTGATCGTGATCGTGTGGGAGGGTTATGTCGATTTCGCGCATGTCAGTAAAATCGTCCTGCCGAGCCCAATGGACATTCTGCGGGCGTCTTGGCAGCGATCCGATCTACTCTTGCGCGAAACTTTGCCGACCGCGCTCGAGAGCCTTTACGGCTTCGCGCTAGCGGTCATTATCGGCATTCCGTTGGCGGTGTGCGTCGCGAATTCACGCATGCTCAATTTGACATTCTACCCGATCTTGATTGCGACCCAGTCAGTCCCGAAGGTCGCGGTTGCGCCGATCATCCTGGTCTGGTTCGGCCTTGGTATGCAATCAAAGCTGGCCATCGCGTTCCTCGTCGCATTCTTTCCAATCGTCGTCGATACCGCGACGGGTCTGCGGGCGACGCCGCCGGGGCTGATGGAGCTGGCGCAGTCGCTGCGCGCCTCACGTTGGCAGACGTTCTGGAAAGTTCAGTTTCCGGCAGCGCTGCCGTTCATCTTCTCAGGGGCAAAGGTGGCCGTGACCTTGGCCGTCATCGGGGCCGTCATCGGTGAGTTTGTCGGCTCGACCAACGGCCTTGGTAATCTTCTCCTGTCGGCAAATGCACAGTTGGACGGGCCGCTTGCTTGGGCCGCACTTGTGTGGCTGAGCGTGCTCGGGATTGTCCTGTTTCTTGGCGTGATTGTCGCCGAACGGCTCCTGATGCCATGGGCGGGAGCGGGGCATCACTGATGTGGGGTTATTTACGACTACGGCCTCTTGTCGAGCAGTCGATGGCTGAATGGCATGTCCGCCTTTGGGCCGTCAGCGGAAACCGGTTCTATGGCTCTTTCGAAATGTAAGGGCCATCCTCCTTCTCGGGGAGACTGGGCAAGTATTCTATGTCGCACGTGTCATTTTTCGCTCATCTCGGGATGGAAACGGCGTCAGATCACGCCCAGGCCCGCCCCGCAATAGCGGCCGAGGTCCGCAAGCCAAATCGAGCAATGCCTCGTCCCCGCCCGGCCAGCCGATGAACGATAGGCCTATGGGGCAACCGTCGACCGTACCGACCGGAAGGTTGATCTGCGGCAAGCCAGCAATGCCGGCGGTGCACGTCAGTCGCATCACTCGCGTGCGGAAGGACGAGGAAAGGACGGTCTGCAAAATCCGTTAGCGGCCCTCCAGCAGCTATCATGACGGATAAGTCATTGATTTCATGTTCGCTGGCACCTTGGCGGACCCCACCCCATCGGTCGGGAGGTGGGGCCCCTTAGCAAGGCCCGTACCCGGTATCTGGACATCGGGTGTGCATTTCGAAAAGAAAAAACAAAAGAGCAAACGAATCCAATGTTGCGCGACCGGCTTAGTCGCCGGCCTCTGTCTCTATTCCGTCTAGCTGCGAGTCCTAATCTGGCTCGGACAGGCTGCCGGTATCATCACTCGTTCGACGCCTTCGAGCGAACTGTCTTCGTGCACGCGCTGGCCAAAATGCGGGGTGGGAACGCTCGGGAAACAACACTACGCCGCTGCTGCCGTCTTCCATTGCCCCGCGGCGTCAAGGAGCCGGTCGACGTCGGCCTCGTTGTTGTAGGCGTGACATGACACGCGGATGATGCCGCGACGGACTGTCGTGCGGATGCCATTCACTGCCAAGCTTTCATAGAGAGACTGCATCGCCGGGTTGTCGGTCGAATCGTGCTGATTGCCGAGGGCGTCGCCGATCGCGACCATGTGCGCCCGATGCGGCCCCGGTTCGGAGGCGAACACTGGCAGCCCAAGGCGTTGCAGGCCACCGATCATTCGTTCCGTGAGATTCAAAACGTGCTGCTCAATGACTGCCGTCGTGAGCTGATTAACCATCGAGAGGCCTGGCTCGACGGCAGTCGCCGCCAGGAAGTTGTAGTTGCCGACCTCAAATCGCCTCGCCCCGGGCATCAATGCGTAGTTGTCGCTGCCGCCGGTCGCCTCATGCGCGCTGCCGAGGTCGACGCTGAAGCGGGAGAGGTAAGCCGGTTCGAGACGCTCGGCCCAACTCTTACGCACAAACAGGAGGCCCATGCCATAAAGGCCAAGCAGTCCTTTCTGGGTCGACACCGACATCGCCGCGATTGGCGTCCGCTCCATATTGATGTCGAGCACGCCGATGGCTTGCGCGGCGTCGACCAAGAGCAGGATGTCTCTTTCGGCGCAATATTCGGCCAACGTCTGCATATCGGAGCGCAGGCCCGGCGCGAAGGTCACATACGAGCAGGTGATGACGCGCGTTTGGGCATCGGCTGCCTTGATCATCTCGGCAACAGGCATGCGGCCGTCGCGCGCGTGCACCAATCGCACTTCGATTCCGGCCCGGCTCTTCAGATTCAGCCAGGGGTAAATATTGCTCGGGTGTTCCAATTCGGGGCAGAGGACGACGTTGTCGCCGGCCTTCCACCGCAGGCCGGCGGCCACAATATTCAATCCTTCCGAGACGTTTTTCGTAAAGGCGATCTCTTCGGGCGTGGCGGCGATCATCGTGGCGTATGCGGAGCGCACGCGTTCGATGATGGCGAACATGGCCGGCTTCTCAATGTCGCCGCGGATGCGGTGGTCCAGCTGTTCATCGATTGCGGCCTTGGCCTCGTCAGGGACAAGGCCACGGGACGCGGTGTCGAAATAGGTCGATTGCTTAGCACCGGGGAAATGCGACCGCATTTGCGCGAGAGGGTTGGAGAGGTCAGTGGTGTTATCGGCCATGGCGGGTTCTTTCATGCGGCAAAAAGGGTGGTCGGCCGCGCTTGGTAGATCTCTCCGAACACGGCCACGGTGCGCTCGATCGCAGCGGAGTCGACGTGACGATGCGTGACAAAGCGCAATACCGTTTTTGAAGCCGGCGCGGTCAGGACGCCGTAATCTGACAGCACGGCCGTCCATTGGTTGGCATCGGCGGCGCTGTTGCCGACGTCCACCATGACGATGTTGGTCGCGATGTTGGCTGGATCGACCAGGTCGGGGTCGACGCGATACAGACCTTCAGTCAGTTTGCGGGCATTTAGGTGATCGTCGGCTAGGCGCTCTATCGATTGCTCGAGCGCGACCAGACCACACGCGGCGAGCAAGCCCGCCTGACGCATGTTGCCGCCCAGCATCCGGCGGAAGCCGCGGGCGCGTTCGATGAACGTCCGCGATCCCGTCAGCACCGAGCCGACCGGCGCGCTCAGTCCCTTGGACAGGCAGAACGTGGCGGAGTCCGCGAAATCAGCGATCACGGAAGCGGGGACACCGAGCGCGATCGCGGCGTTGAAGATGCGCGCGCCGTCAAGGTGCACCGGCACGCCGCGCCGTTGGCTCGCCGCATAGACATCCCGCATATGGTCGAGCGCCAGGAGGGCTCCTCCCGCCGCATTATGCGTCGTCTCCATGCAGACAACTGCCGTTCCCAGCGCATGCGCGGTTACGCCAGGCGACCGCATGCAGGCATCGAGCGCGGCGAGATCCATTGCTCCTGCGCGGCCGGGCAGGGGCCTCGGATAAAGGCCGGCGATCAGAGATAGCCCGCCCATTTCGGAGCGAAAAATGTGCGATGAGGCCTCGCCGACTACTTCGCCCTTCGAAGTGGCATGCGACAGGATCGCCACTTGATTGCTCATCGTGCCCGAGGGAAGGAAAAGCGCGGCCTCCTTGCCGAGCCGGGCTGCCGCGACGCGCTCGAGTTCTTTCACAGTCGGATCGTCGCCACGAGCGTCATCGCCGAGCTCGGCGGCGACCATGCGCTCAAGCATGGCCGCCGTCGGCTTCGTGACGGTGTCGCTGCGCAAGTCTATAGCCGGCGCGGCGTTGAACGATTGCGGCATAGGTCTCGGATCCGCTCAAGTGTTGTAGCCGAGCTGCTCTTTGCTCATTCCGGTCGCTTTTTCCAAAAAACTGTAGTCGATGAATTTCGGCAAGCTATCAGTGACGTCGCGATCCTGGATTCCAAGCTCCTTCATGGCCTTGGAAATGTGCCGGATCGTGTTCATGGGAATGTTGACCGACGGTATGCAATTTGCGACCGCCATCTTGCACACGGCCTCGTTCTGTCCGGTCACCTGCATCGCGCGCTCGACCCATTTCTGTCTATTGTGATCGACGAAATCGGTCGCTTTCACGAGCGCAGATACTATGTCCTGCGTGAGGTCTGGATGGTTCTTGATGAAATCGTTGTGGACATAGAGACCGCCGTTCGAGGTCCCGAAACTGTCGTCGCCGAGGTTCGAGATCATTTTAGCGCCCTTGTCGATAATCAAAATTGAAGCGTAGGGCTCCCAGATCGCGCAGGCGTCAACCTGACCCGTCGACATCGCGGCAACTACGCCGGCCGGTGAGCCGAGATTGACGCGATTGACGTCTTTGAATGGATCGAGTCCTTTGGCCTTCGCCGCATAGATGAACAGAATGTCCTGAAAGCTGAACTCCACTACGCCAACCTTTTTTCCCTTCAAGTCGGCATAGCTTTTGATCGATGAATTGGGCTGAACGAGCAGCCGGCTGCCGCCGCCGGCCATTCCGGAAAGGCAGGTTCCGGGCAGCTCGTTGTAAGCTATCTGCACAAGATAGGTCCAACTCGTCATTATCCCGTCAATGGCGCCGCGTGTAAGCGCCGCCACCCGGCCCTGGCCAGACGATGCAAATTTCTTCGATTGCCACTCGATCGGCTTCGTCAGGTACTGCTGAATGAAGGTGCCCGCCAGAAAGTGAATCGAGTTTTGCTCATCCATCCGAAAGACAGTCTTCGTCTGTGCCAGTGCGCATCCGGGCATCAGCATGAAACTGCCGGCTCCGAGGCCCATGACACGTATGACGTCCCGCCGCAGCATCTCTTTCATATCCATGGCATGCCTCCGCTGTTCAGCTGTGTGTGATAATCATATTGCCGAAGCTGTCGCACTCGAGTTGTTGGCCGGGGAATAAGACGGACGTGGTGTCCATCTGTTCGAGGATGGCAGGTCCCTGGATCCGGTCGCCGCTGCCCAGCGATGCACGGTCATAGACGGAGCAGTCGATGAAACCGGATTTTGGGAAGTGGACGCGGCGCGTTTCCTTAATTCGAATCTCCGTGCTGGCGCTCGCGCCGGCAAAGCTGAATCCAGGACGGTCAAGAGCGGCACGCGCCGTAAGACGCAAGGTTACGAGTTCGATGTCGGCCGCGGCAGCATAGCCATAGAGCCGCGTATGCTCTTTTGCAAAATCGGCGGTCAGGTCTTCGATCGCAGCAGTTGCATAAGGTCCCGAACACAAAGGTATCGTTAACTCGTGGCTTTGGCCCAGGTAACGTGTGTCGGCCGCCCATTCCATGGTCTGATCGGTGCCGAAGCCACCTTCGGCCGCGAACCAGACTTTGGCCTGCTGCTCGAGCCGATTCGCCACCGCATTCAAAGCCGGCATGCTTTCGCCGTTTAACGGCATGATGCGCGTGGCGCTGAAGTCACGGCGAGCGTCGGAGACCAGTAGTCCGAGCGCGCACAAGAGGCCCGGCCCCGGTGGAACGACGATCGTTTTCATCCCGAGTTCTTGCGCGAGTGGGGCTGCCAAGAGAGGTCCTGCGCCTCCGAACGCGAGGAGCGAGAAATGGCGCGGATCGTTGCCCTGTTCGACCGTAATGACGCGGATCGCGCGAACCATTGTCTCGTTGAGGATCGTCAGGATCCCTTCGGCCGCATCCTCGACGGAAAGGCCCAAGGGTTTCGCGATCTTTTCCGCAATTGCGATGCCTGCCAGCTCGGCGCAGATCGGCATCTGGCCATTGAGGAGAGCCTTCTGATTGAGCCGGCCGAGGACGACGTTGGCGTCCGTCACCGTTGGTTGGGTTCCTCCGCGGTCGTAGCAGGCCGGACCGGGATCGGCCCCGGCGCTCTTGGGACCGACCTGCAAGAAGCCGCCGTCGTCGATCCAGGCGATGCTGCCGCCGCCGGCGCCGACGGAATGGACATCGATCATCGGAAAGCGGACTGCGTAGCCTGCCACCTCACGTTCGCGCGCAATCGATGGGGTCGAATTCTGGATGACGCAAACGTCGGTTGATGTACCCCCGACGTCGAATGTGATCACGTCCGGAAAGCCCGCAAGTTTCGTAAGATGCACCGCACCGGTCACGCCGGCGGCCGGGCCTGAGACCAAAGTGGAGATCGGCCGATGTCCCGCTTCCCGCGGGGACGCGAAGCCCCCATTCGACTGTTGAATGTGCGCCGTCGTGCCCAAGCCTAGGCTCTCGACGCGTTGCTCGAGCCGATCGAGGTAGCGGCTCATCACGGGGCCAAGGCCCGCATTCGTCACCGTTGTGCTGGTGCGTTCGTACTCGCGGAATTCGGCCAGAACCTCATGGGAGGCACAGATGAATGTGCCCGGCAGGGCTTCACGCAGCCAATCGACGACCTGCTGCTCGTGCGTCGGATCCTGGTAACTGTGCAGGAAGACGACGGCGATGGCCTCGACACCGGCCTTTTTGAAGTCGGCGATGTGCGGCCCGAGGTCCTGACGCGACGGGGCGACGCTGTCGCGGCCCAACAGGAATAGGCGCTCTGGTATCTCACGGCGCAGCTCCCGTGGGACAGGCGGTCGCGGCTTCGGAATTCGAATATTGTAATTGTGCGGCTGGCGCTGTCGGCGAATCTCGAGGATGTCGCGAAAGCCGGCCGTTGTGATCAGCGCAGTCGAGGCGGTCTTGCCTTCGATCAAGGCATTGGTCGCGACGGTTGTACCGTGCCCGAAATAATGCACGTCAGCTGCTGCTGCGCCAGAACTGCGCAGGAGCTCGAGGATACCGCGTTCCATCGCCAGCGACGGATCGGCCGGAGTCGATGGCGTCTTGTGAAAGAAGGCCTGCCCGTCGGGCGCGCGGATCAAGACGAGATCGGTAAACGTCCCGCCGACGTCTATCCCGAGAACGTAGCCCTTGGGCAAAGCACCATTAGTTTGCAGCATGGGTTTCCCGGCGCAAGGCGGCTGTCTCTCCTCGATCGATTGTCATATTCAATCCGGCGCAGGTCAGCGCGACGCCGTAGAGTCGGCGGGCGGCCTCAGCCGAAACTTTGCCGCCGATGACGTCGTCGAGAACGCTTTTCGGATCTCGCTCGAAGGGATTTCCGAAGCCTGCCCCGGCCGGAGTTTCGAGACGAATGACTTGTCCCTCGTGAATCGGAAAATCGGAGAAGGTGGCGGGCAACTTCTCTTCGGGCGTACCGTCGCCATTCATGTAGAACCGACCGGTGCGGCCGCTGCCACCCCCGAACAAGCCCGGCGCGGCAGCGACCTGGCGGAGGCCGCGTGCGACAAGTCGCCCATCGCGCGCCCAACTACGGACCTCGCGCCGCGTGCCGAGCCCACCTCTAAATCTGCCGGCACCGCCGCTGTCGGGTATGAGTTCGTAGCGCAGGATCGCCAGCGGAAATTCGTGCTCGGCGGCTTCGACGGGTAGATTGGCCGCGCCGGAAACGTGTACGCGCACGGCGTCTTTACCATCTTGATCGTGCTGCGCTCCCGAAGCGCCGGCATAGGTCTCGTAATTGACGAAATATTCGCCGCGCCGGGGGTCGACGCCGCTGAATGTCACGGCGTGAAGTGGACCGCAGCCCGCCATTACGCGTTCCGGCACCGCCTGCGCGAAGGCGCCGAAGATGAGATCGCCGAGAATGTTTCCGGTCGAGCCGCGGTCGCCGACCGCCGCAGGAGACTGCGCATTGAAAATGGTGCCTGCCGGCGCAATGACGTCCACAGCGCGAAAATATCCGGCGTTCGGAGGCAGATCGGGATCGACGAGGGCTTTCACGGCGTAATAGACGCCGGCCAACGTGGCGTTCCACACCATGTTGCGCGACCCAGGCATCTGCCGGTCCGAACCGGTGAAATCGAATGTCAGGCGGTCGTCGTGAATGGTCACCTTGACCTTGGCGCGAACCATGCGTGCGGCAAGGCCGTCATGGTCGATGAAATCCTCGTTTTCGAACGAGCCTTTCGGAAGCTTGCGAATGCCTGCGCGCGCTCTGCTTTCGCTGTAGTCGAGCCAGGCTTCGATGCCTCCCAGAGTCGTCGCCGTGCCGAATCTCGTGAAGATCTCCTCTACCCGAGCGCGACCCACAAGGTTGGTCGCAATTTGAGCCTTGAGATCGCCCTCGCGCTCGCGCGGCGTGCGCGAATTCAGAAGGATGATGTCCAGAATGCCCTGATCGAGTTGGCCCTGATCGAAGAGCCGCACAGGCGGCAGTCGAATTCCCTCCTGGAAGATACTCGTGCAATCAGAGCTTTCGCTGCCAGGGACTTTGCCTCCGACGTCTGAATGATGCGCAATGTTGGCGACGAATGCCACGATACGACTATCGCTGTAGACCGGCGCAACCATCGTGATGTCGGGGAGATGCGAGCCGCCGCCGTTGTACGGGTCGTTGACAACGAAGGCGTCATCGCGGCGCATCCGGTCGATCGGGAAGCGCTGTAGCACGCTTTCGATCGTTCCTATCAGCGAGCTAAGATGCAGCGGGGCGATGGCGGTGAGTGCCAGGAGCCGCCCCTGAGCATCGAAGATGCCCGTTGAGCAGTCGCGGCGTTCCTTGATGTTCGGCGAATAGGCGGTCTTCACAAGGGTCGCCATCATCTCATCACTGCAGGAGCGGAGACGATGGGCGATCACCTCGGCGGTGATGGCGTCGACTTGATTGCGGGAATGGCTCGGTACGGCAGAAGTGGTCATTGTGGGCGTCACTGCGGCACTACGTCGGGCGTGATCAGGTTAAACAGCAGCTTGCGGTATTCGTTGAAACGTAGGTCGAGGATGTCGCGTGGCCGGGGCAGGTCGATATCGATGATTTCTTTGATACGGCCGGGGGAGGGGCTCATCACCACCGCCCGGTCAGCGAGGTAGATCGCCTCCTCGATGTTGTGCGTGACGAAGATGACGGTTTGCTTGGTACGAGAAACGAGCTCGTAGAAGTCTTCCTGAAGTTTGCGACGGGTATGCTCGTCGAGAGCGGTGAACGGCTCGTCCGCCAGCAAGATTTCCGGCGCGTTGGCGAGCGTCCTGATGATGGCGATGCGGTGGCGCATGCCGCCCGAGAGCTGATGGGGCAGGTGATCCCGGAACTTGAGAAGCCCGACCATCGTCAGCAACTCTTCGGCTCGCTGGGTCGCGACCTGCTTGTCCTCTCCGCGCACTTCCGGGCCGAACATCAGGTTTTGCCACACTGTCAGCCACGGAAACAGGTTCGGATCCTGAAAAATCACACCGCGGCGCGGGTGCGGCCCCTTAATCGGGGCGCCGCGCTCTAAGACGGCACCGCGGTCGGCTTGCTCGAAACCCGCGATGATGTTCAGGAGCGTGGTCTTGCCGCAGCCGGATGGGCCAACGAGAGTAGTAATTTCACCCTCTTTGAAGGTCACATCGATGCCGGCGAGCGCGACCGTCGGTTGATTGTCGCGGCCGAGATAGGTCTTCCTGACCTGCTTGCCTTCTATAATTGGGTGCCCGACAGTTCCTGCGCCCACACCAATTTCCTTCTTGCGATCGTTACGATGATCCGGTCGCTCAAATAGCCAAAGAAGCCGAGCATGAACATGCCGGCGAGCACGATATCCATTCGCATGAACTCGTAACCCCGCCACAGCACGTAACCGAACCCGTTCGGGACGGCGAACATTTCAGCGAGGATCATCATCGTCCATGCATAGGCGATGCCAAGCCGCAGACCTGAGAAGATATACGGCAGTGCACCCGGGATGATCACACGCCAGAGAATTTGTGTCTGCGATGCGCCCAACATGGCCGCAGCACGGCGCCAGTCACGGGAAACGAGCTTCACGCCGATGACGACCTGCAGATAGACCTGCATGAAGACGCCGTAGACGACCAGAAAGAGAGCGGGCAGGTTGCCGAGGCCGAAGAAGATGATGGCGAACGGGAGGAGCGCGGTGCGCGGCATCGGCCGCAGCAATTGGACAGTTGGATCGAAGATGCGCTCAGCCTTGGACGACCATCCGACAGCAACACCGATGATGACCGCGAGTGCCGAGCCGACGCAGAAGCCTGTCAAGGCGCGGAATGAGCTTCCGATCGCATCGTTAAGCCACGTTCCGCTAAAGTAGGCCTTTGCGTCTCCAGTTAAACTCGGATTGATCCAATCGAGGGTCGCGCGGACGACTGCCCAAGGACTGGGCAACAACACGGGCGGAAGCCAACGGTACGCATAGGCCGCGGCCCAGGCGGCTATGATTGCCAACGGCAAGGCAAGCTTGAGCGGGTCGAAGCGAAGAAGACGGCTGAAAGCGCGTGCGCCCGCGCGGGCTTTTGAACCGGGCTCGGTCACAATCTTCGAAGTATTGACGTTTTCCGAGGCCACAATACACACCTCAACATGGCAACGCAGACTAGTTGCCTGCTTACACCGGTGAACAGTCGCAAAAAAATCATATCAGAAAAGCAGATTTCGTAGCGATCGTCGCTCGATGGCGCACCGACAAGCGATCTGCCTAGCTGATGACGAGTTTAAGTGGCTATTCCATGATTTTGTTGCACTGCAAATGATCAGCCAGTGTCGTGACAATTGGGGGAGGGACTTTGCGCGATCAACCGGTCGCGGCCTGTTCACGCACTGAGGTGAGGTGCCATACTTGCCAAGAGGTGCGCTTTGAACTCGAAACAACTCGAAATGTTCCTGAAGGTTGCAGAAACTGGAAGCCTCTCGCAGGCGGCCCGCGCGGCGGGGCGCATGCAATCCGTTCTCAGCCGGCAAATTCGCGAACTTGAAGCAGATCTGGGCGCGCCGCTCTTCCGGCGCAATGGCCGCGGCTTAACTTTGACCGAGACCGGTCGCCGCCTCTACGACCGCGCCTCACATATCATTGGCGAAATGGGTGACGCGGAACGTGAAATCCGCGACCTTGGGCGCGCCCGCGTCACGCAGGCGACGATCGCGATGCCGACGACAATGGGTCGGATGATCATAAAGCCGTTGGTGCACGCAATCTTCGAAGAGTTTCCCGGAGTTCGGTTGCGCATTCGAGAGGGGACCAGCGGGCCGATTCTCGATTGGATCACGACGCGTCGGGTTGACGTAGCAATTCTCTACAACACCATGTCCACGCCTCCGAGCGCGACCGAAACGATATGCGAGGAGACGATGTATCTGGTGGGACGGGCCTCCGACCCGAAGCTGCCCGATGTCACAGATCTGGCGGCGCTCGCGAACGTTCCCCTGATATTGCCCGGATCGACCGAGGCACTTCGGATTCTCTGTGAGATGGCAGCGGCGCAGCTCGGTGTAAGGCTCAATGTCGTCATTGAGGCTGATACATTTACAGCGATCCGCCAGATGATTGAAGCCGGATATGGTTACAGCATTTTGCCGTTTCCTGCCGTTCAGCCGGAGGTCGAGGAGGGGCGCTATCAGGTCAGTCGTTTGCAGAACCCGCGCGTTACGCGAGACCTGGTCGTCACCACATGCGGCGATCGGGTGCCAGCCGCCGGATTGTCAAGCTTGGTGCGATTGATCAAGAAAACCGTTCGCGCCGCTGTGCAACCGGCCGCGCCAATGCAGACAAACAGTAATGTCTGCGGCCACGCAACCGATTCAAAGACAGCCGCACTTACGCGACAAATTGGGCAGGCCTTTAGCTAGCTGTTGCAGAATCGAGTCGGGACAGAGTGGCTGGCTGTTTGCTGCCCGGTCGATTCTACTGAAAAATCGGCGATTGCGACAGTTTTGACTAGAGCCAAGCGAGATCATGGTTGATCTCACCGATTTTGATCGGATCGGCGGCAAAGGCCGAAGTCGCGCCGAGTGCGCTGACGGCGCCCAGCGCCACGAGCCATCTGTGGATTCTCAGGTTCGCCCTCCCTTGTTTCAAATCACGAAGCTATCGGACTTTTTCCCGACATGCGAGTTTATCGACGGAGTATTCTGCGGACTAATTTCGAGAACTGATCCTGGTATGCTGCAATTCGAATGCTGGACGTGCCGGCGTGCGAAAGTGACTATTCGAAAGCCGCCCCGGCATTCGGATTCGGCGCCTGTCGCGGAGACCAAGGCTTGACGCCATAAATTTGCGTGAACTGGGCTGCGTCGGAGCACCGCAGTAGGCTCTGACGACGGGTATATCGCAGTCGCATACTTCTATCAGGAATCATTCGTTGCCGCGGGTGCCGCGGCAACGCACTATTTCGTAGGGCCGACCGCTTCAACGCCGCCGTCAGTCTGGCGCATGAGCGGCTACAAGGGAACATCAAGGGAGGAATTCGTGCGAGCTCGGGTATTCGCGACTGCACTCATGTTTGCTGCGGCCTCGCTGTATAGCGGCGGCGCAGCCAAGGCCGACAGCTTCCCGAATAGCAAAATTCGCATTCTAGTGCCGACCGCGCCGGCCGGCGTCGCCGACAGCATGGCCCGCATTCTCGCGGCCAAGGTCCAAGAGGGCATCGGGCAGACAGTCTATGTCGAGGATCGTCCAGGCGCGAACGGCAATGTCGGCGCGCAAGCGGCGCTGGCTGCGCCAGCCGACGGGTACACCGTCATGATGGGCCATATCGGCCTCATGACCATCAATTCCCATCTCTATCCAAAGATGGGCTTCAATCCGATCAAGGCCTTCGTGCCGGTCATCCAAGTCGTCTCCTATCCGGATGTGCTCGTCGTAAACAACGATCTGCCGGTCAAGACCTTCGCGGAGCTCATCGAATATGCCAAGGCCAATCCGAAGACACTGACCTATTCGTCGAGCGGCTACGGCAGCTCGTTCCACATGGCGATGGAGTTGCTGAAGAACCGCGCCGGCATCGAGGCCGTGCATGTTCCCTTCACCGGAACCGCGCACGCACTCAATGCGCTGATGGCCGGATCGGTCAACGTCGCCTTCACCGACGTCATTACAGCCGGCCCGTTCATCGCCGCTAAGAAGATTCGAGCCCTCGCGGTCAGCGGCAGCCATCGATTTAAAGGTCTGCCCGACGTGCCGACCGTCGCTGAAGCGGGGCTGCCCGGCTTCGTAGTTGAAGGCTGGGCCGGGCTGGTTGCGGCTGGCGGTACGCCGCCCCAGCGCGTGAAGTATCTGAACGAGCAGGTCAACAAGGCACTTAAGGATCCGGACGTGATCAAGAAGGTTTCGGCGCTGGGCGGCGACATCATCGGCGGTTCGTCTGAGCAATTCGGCCGGTTCATGGCCGAAGAAGACAAGAAATGGGGCGATCTTGTCGACAAGGCTCACCTGCAGGTGAGCAGCAAGTGACGGCGGCTACGCGGGTACAAGAACAGTGGCGTCGGGTGCGAGCGCGGCATCGAGGAGCTGTATTGGTACACCGAAGAGAAATCGGTGCATGTAATGCTGTAAGCGTGCCGCCGCGCCCAAGGCGCGGGTCCGGCACGGAAGTCAGGAGAGACACGGTATGAAGATTAAGGACGGGAAATTCGTCATCACCGGCGGCGCCAGCATGATCGGCGCGCAAATCACCGAGCGACTGCTCGCCGCCGGTGCCCGCGAAATCGTGCTGTTCGACAATTATTCGCTCGCGTCACCCGAAGGCCTCGGCGATCTCGTGAACCATCCGCAGGTCAAGTTGGTGCGCGGCGACATCCTGCGCTCCAACGAGCTCTACGATAACCTCGACGCGACCGACGGGGTATTCGCTGTCGCAGGCTTTCTGACGCTGCCGATGACGGCCAATCCGCATGTCGGTGTAGCGGTGAACGTGCAGGGGATGCTCAACACGTTCGACGCCTGCCGCTACCGCGGCGTCGGCAAGATCGTGTTCTCGTCCTCGATCGCGGTCTACGGCGAGCCGACGGTCGATCTGATCGACGAGACAACATCGTGGACCTGGAGTCGCCTGCAGCCGGGTGCGGCGCTCTATGCATCGTCCAAGATCATGGGGGAAAATTTCGGCAAACTCTATCATGACCGGTACGGTGTGAAGTCCATCTCGCTGCGCTACTCGTCGGTCTACGGCGAGCGGCAGCACCTGCGCGCCGTCAATTCAGTCTACATCATGGAAACCTACGAGCGGCTCAAGCGCGGCGAGCGGCCGATCATCCCAGACGATGGCCGCGAGGTGCACGACTACATCCACGTTGCCGACGTCGCTAGCGCCAATCTGGCAGCGATGGAGAGCGACGTGTCGCGCGAGAGCTTCAACGTTGCGACCGGCAAAGCCACCTCGCTCAACGAACTCGTCGCCATCGTGCAGAAGATCACCGGCACCAGGCTCGAGCCGGAATACCGGACGCCGCCGGACAAGGTGCGCGCCGCGGTGTCGACCAAGCTCGACTTCGCGATCGACAAGGCCGAGCGCATGCTCGGCTGGAAGGCGCAGATCTCTTTCGAGGAGGGGATTCGCCGTCTCATCGCCTGGCACGAGGGTGTGCAGCGTAAGGTCGCGTGAGGGACGCCTTGCCGCTGGGCGCCGGTCTACAAGCTGTTCGCACTGCGTTATGCGACGCATCGGCGCGTAGTGCGGATCGGCGCCGATGAAATGCTCGTGGCGGCGCGCATCGCGGTCGGGCTCGATGTTAACTCCAACTGACGGGGCAGGTGAATGTACGGTCACATCTATTACAACGTCCCACGCCCTCATCCGGAACTCATCGCCGCCTTCGCCGATATCCCGACCGCGACATTGTCCGACGCCATGGGCCGCCACGGCGCGTTGTCTTCGGCGATCCGACCGATTTACCAGGACATCCGTTTGGTCGGTGCCGCGCTGACGGTCTTATGTTTCCCCGGCGACAATCTGATGACGCACAAGGCGCTGCAGATGGTGCAGCCCGGCGATGTACTGGTCATCGACGACGGCGACTACGACACAGGCTGCTTCGGCCACCGAAGCGCCCTTACGGCCCGGACGCGCGGCGGCACGGGCGTGGTCTGTTCGGGGTCCGTACGGGACGTCGCCATGTTGCGGCAGGAGCGCTTCCCCGTATTCGCCCGCAGCGTTTCGCCGCGAGCGCCGCAAAAGAACACGCCCGGCTCGATCAACGTGCCGCTGCAGGTCGGCGGCATTGTCGTCGCGCCCGGCGACATCGTTGTCGGCGACGACGACGGCGTCGTGGTCGTGCCGCGCGCCATGGCCAAGTCAGTCCTGGAGAAAGCGCGTTTCCGCGATCGAAAGGAGAAGGAATCGAACGGTGCAACTGCTGGAGAACTGCCGCTCGACCCGTCCGGCGGGGCCGTGAGCCTGGATAAGCTACTGGCTGGTAAGATTATCGAGCATCACGAGCTGCGATCGTGGGGCCCGGACCCGGATGCAGGGAAGCCATAATCTAGATTGCGGGCTCGGACTATTACCCGCAAGTGAGGTCTGCTAGTGTATCTATCATAAAAAGATATACTGGCTAGGAAATGAAGCTGCAGCAACTGCGCTACGTGCTCGAAATCACCCGGCACGGCAACCATCTCTCGGCAGCGGCGCAAGCCCTGAACACCTCACAGCCCGGTGTCAGTCGCCAAATCCAACTGCTGGAAGCCGAGCTAGGATTCAATATCTTTGTCCGAACGCGCAACCGCATCACCGGCGTCACACCCCCTGGCGAGCATGTCATCGGGATCGCTCGCCGCGTTATCGATGATATAGGCGCGTTGCGCTCGTTGCGCGACCAAGCGAGTGCCAGCGACCGCGGAACGCTAACCATCGGCACCACGCATACGCAGGCGAAGTACACCTTGCCGCGGGTAATCGCGACCTTCGTAGAGCGCTATCCAGAAGTCGAACTAGTGTTTAAGGAAGGCGATCCGGAAGAAGTCTGCCAGATGGTTGAGGACGCCACTGCGGATTTCGCCATCGGTACCGAGACAAGCCGCAGCTTTCCGAACCTCATCAGATTGCCCTGTCTGGAGATCACGCGCAGCGTCGTCGCCTGCCTAGGTCACGAGATACTTACCGTCGATCAGCTCACGTTGAAGGAGATATCCAAATACCCACTGATCATCTACGGGGTCCGCCATAGCGGCCGTTCGAAGGTGATGAAGGCGTTCCGCGAGGCGGGCATCGAGCCGAAGATCAGCCTTAGCGCGGTCGATGCCGACATCTGCAAAACCTACGTAGAGCTGGGGCTCGGCATCGCGATCCTTGCTGACATCGCAGTTGATCCGGCGCGTGACACCAGGCTGTGCGCTCGCAGCGCCAAGGACCTGTTCGAGAGTAGCACGTGTTTCGTGACTATGCGGGCGGTCCCCTATCTGCGTCCCTACGTCCTGGACTTCCTCAATATTGTTTCGCCGACCCTGACCCCGGCAGTGGTGTACGACACCATGCGTTCGGCGCGCCGGCGCATGGATGTCGAAGCGTGACGCGTTTCGGCGGAGTATTGCGTTCTGCAATAGCAGCATTGTGAGAAGTTCTGACTGTTGCCGGCCGCGCGCTGATAGAAGCCAGTCTGGATAAGAAGCAACACGGAGTGGCCCCCAATGGCCCAAAACCTTCAGACCGGTGACGAATATGACGTGATCGTCGTGGGCGGTGGTAACGCGGCGCTTTGCGCAGCGATAACCGCGCGCGAGGAAGGGGCCCGGGTTCTGCTGCTCGAGCGAGCGCCGGAGGACGAGCGGGGCGGAAACAGCTCCTTTACCGAAGGTTTGATGCGGTTCGTCTACTCCGGTCGAGAAGACATTGTCGCGCTGTCGCCGGACCTCACGCCGGATGAGCTTGCCAGCGATTTCGGCGTCTATACCGAGGAGAAATTCTTCGACGATATGGCCCGGGTGACACAGAACCGGACCGATCCAGACCTGTGCGAGGTTCTTGTCAAGCAGAGCAACGCCGCGCTGCACTGGATGCGGCGTCAGGGCGTACGTTTCCTCCCTCAGTTCGGCCGTCAGGCGTTCAAGGTGGACGGCAAGTTCACCTTCTGGGGTGGCGCTACGCTTGCCGCCGTCGGCGGCGGTCGCGGCCTCGTGGACCAACTCTACCGCGCTGCCGAAAAAGCCGGCGTGAAGATCGTCTACAACGCCTGGGCGCGCGAACTGCTGCATTCCGATCGTGGTATCGAGGGCGTCGTCGTCAATATCAATGGCGCAACGCAACAGATCGTTTCGCGCGCGGTCGTGCTCGCCTGCGGTGGTTTCGAGGCGAACGCGGCTTGGCGTGCGCGGCACCTCGGTCCGGGCTGGGATTTAGCCAAAGTTCGCGGCAGCCGTTACAATTGCGGCGACGGTCTCGACATGGCGTTGCGCATCGGCGCGCAGCCTGCCGGGCACTGGTCGGGCTGTCATGCGGTCGGGTGGGAGCGCTATGCCGACGATTTCGGCAGCTTTGACACGATGGACGACTACGAGCGCGACAATTACCCATTCTCGATCATGGTCAACGCGGAGGGCAAGCGCTTCCTCGACGAAGGCGCTGATATCCGCAACTACACCTACGCGAAATACGGTCGTATCATTCTGCAGCAGCCGAACCAGTTCGCGTGGCAGATCTTCGACTCGTCGGTGACCCACATGCTGCGGCCGGAATACCACGCGAGGCGTGTGACGAAGGTCGTGGCCGACACGATCGAGCAACTAGCCGACAAGCTCGACGACGTTGATCGCGACACGCTCGTCACGACGATCAAGGAATACAATGCTTCGATCATGCGCGACGTCCCGTTCAATCCGAACGTCAAAGACGGTCGGCGCACACAGGGCTTGGCGATTCCGAAGTCGAACTGGGCGGTGGCGCTGGAAAACCCGCCATTCGAGGCCTACGCCGTCACCTGCGGTGTGACATTCACGTTCGGCGGGCTGAAGGTGACGACGGACGCGCAAGTGCTCGACACTAGCAATCGCGCGATGCCTGGCCTTTTCACGGCCGGCGAGATGCTGGGGGGCTTGTTCTACTTCAACTATCCGGGCGCCACCGGCCTGACGAGCGGCGCCGTGTTCGGCCGCATCGCCGGCCGCAGCGCGGCGCGTGCGGCCAACGGCAAACCGCATACTCGCGTGGCTTAATAGAGCGGGCGCCGCGACCCGCGGCGCTTACGTTGAATCCGCTGCCGACACCCATACACCGCCTCCGTTCTCGACGGCGCACAGCATCTTGGCTTCGGTATGCCGCACGAGGCATAGCAGTATCCGCTCTAATACTTTCCGACGAATGCTGGTCTTGGCTAAGCTGCACAACACGATCGAGAATAAGGAGGACAGACGATGCGCAAATTTCGGTTTCTGGCGGGCGTTCTCGGCACGGCAGCTCTGCTGGCCGCGGTCGCAGCAAACGGCGCAGTCGTCGATTATCCAACCGAAACCGTGCGATTGATCTCGTCCTTCGCGGCGGGCGGCGGCAATGACTTCATGGCGCGCACGCTTGCGCAAAAATTTTCGGATCTCTACCATAAAACGTTCATCGTCGACGATCGGACGGGCGGTAACGGTGACATCGCCACGAATTACGTCGCGCAATCGAATCCCGACGGCAACACATTGCTCGTCACGACGAACGCGACGATCGTCATCAATCCGCAGATGTTCAAGGGCGTTATCAAATTCGATCCGGTGAAGAGCTTCGCCCCCGTCAGCCTCCTGGCTCGACAGCCCTTCCTGTTGGTCGTCAATCCAAAGCTACCGGTGAAGTCTCTTGGCGACCTTATCGACTATGCCCGCGCCCACCCGGGTAAACTGAATTTTGGTTCCTCCGGCGTCGGTGGCGGCGCGCACCTTGCAGGCGAGATGCTGAAGGCGCGGCTCGGCCTGCAGATGACGCACATTCCGTACAAGGGAATTGCCCCGGCGTTGCAGGATCTCGTAGCCGGCAACATCGATTTCATGTTCGGAGCGATCCAGACGGTGCAGCCCTTCGTTAAGAGTGGCCAGCTCCGGCCGCTTGCCGTGTCTAGCCGCGAACGCAACAAGGCAATGCCTGACATCCCCGCGGTTGCCGAATTTCCCGGTCTTGAAGGTTTCGAATCCGACCTTTGGTACGGGCTCCTGGCTCCGGCGAATACCGATCCGGCGATCGTCGCAAGCCTTTCGCAGAAGACTCGTGAAGCCTTCAAGGATCCGGCTCTGCGCTCACATTTCGAACCATTCGGCACCATCCTGGTCGGCAGTTCGCCCGAGGAGTTTGCCGCCGCCATCAAGAGTGACCTGACGAAGTGGTCTGGAGTGCTCAAGACGGCGGGTCTCGTCGCGAAGAAATGAAACGATCGAACAGATCTTGTTCCTAATGAGCGGAGCTCTTGTGTCATCCGAAACACCAGCACGGACCTGGCCGCGCGACATCTACGACGTGTTCAAGCAGGTCGGTATCGAACAGATCGCCTATGTGCCGGATGCCGGCCACGCGCAGCTCATCCGTGACTGCGAGGCGGATAACGCCATGAACGCTGTTTCTCTGACCACGGAACAGGAGGGCGTTGCAATGCTCGCCGGCGGCTGGCTCGGGGGCAAGCGCGGCGCGCTGCTGATGCAGTCCTCCGGTGTCGGCAATTGCGTCAACATGCTCAGCTTGATGATCGAGGGACGATTCCCGCTCCTGATGTTAGTCACCATGCGCGGAGAGTGGGGGGAGTTCAACCCATGGCAACTACCGATGGGCCAGAGTACGCCACGCGTACTCGAGGATGTCGGCGTGTACGTCCAGCGCGCCGAGCGGGCGGATGAAGTTCACGACGTCGTCAACGCCGCTGCGCAGATGACCTTCTCGAGCAATCGTCCGATCGCTGTGCTGCTCGGTCAACGCCTCCTCGGGTTCAAAGACTGGAGCAAGTGACAATGACGGAGCGCAGGCAAGGGAGCATGGATCGGCGCGAAGTCGTCGCAGCGATGATCAAGGAGCGGGGCGACGCGCTGATCGTCACCGGACTCGGATCAACTTGTTACGACTTTGGCACGCAGGATCATCTCAACACGTTCTTTCTGTGGGGCGCTATGGGCGCGGCGGCCATGCTCGGGTTCGGGCTCGCTTTGGCGCAGCCGACGCGCCGCATTGTGGTCGTCACCGGCGACGGTGAGATGCTGATGGGCCTCGGGGCCTTTGCCACGATCGGCGCCAAGGCGCCCAAGAACCTTTCTCTTGTCGTCATCGACAACGAACACTACAGCGAGACCGGCATGCAGCCGACGCACACGCGTCGGGGCGTCGACCTTCAGGGCGTAGCTAAAGCCTGCAATTTTCCGAGCGCGGAGACTGTTTACACAGAAGCTGAACTAGCCAAAGCGGTGCCGGAAATCTTCGGCAGCAAGAGCCTTTTGTTCCGCGCCATTAAGGTCAACACCAAGCGCTATCCGATGTCGCTTCGGCTGCGCGACGGCGCGCACATCAAGAATCGCTTCCGCGAGAATCTTCTCGGACAAAATGCTTTCGACTGAGTGGCAGAAGGAGCGTCTGGCATGGATGCCAAAGTCGAATCCCTGACGAAGTACAAGATGTGGATCGGCGGCGAGTGGACCGCCGCGGCTTCGGGCGAGTATTTCGAGTCGCACAATCCGTACACTGGCAAGGCGTGGGCGCTGATGCCGCGCGCCGCCGCAGCCGACGCCGACCGTGCCGTCAAGGCGGCGCACAGGGCGTTTACCAGCGGTGAATGGCCGAAGATGACGGCCTCGAGACGCGGTGCGCTATTGCGCAGGCTGGGCGATCTCATCACCGACAACGCCGACGCGCTCGCTAGAATTGAGGTGCGCGACAATGGCAAACTCTATTCGGAGATGCGCGGCCAGACCGGCTATATGGCGCAGTGGTACTATTATTTTGCCGGATTGGCCGACAAGATCGAAGGTGCGGTCATCCCGAGCGACAAAGCCGACACTTTCAATTACACCGAGCACGAGCCGCTCGGCGTCGTCGCCGCCATCGTGCCGTGGAATTCGCCGCTGCTGCTCACGGCGTGGAAGCTCGCGCCGGCGCTCGCGGCCGGCAACACGGCGGTGATAAAGCCGTCCGAGTTCACCTCGGCTTCGTTGCTCGAATTCTGCAAGCTGATCGAGAAGGCCGGCTTTCCGCCGGGCGTGGTCAACGCCATCACCGGTTTCGGTGCTGAGGTCGGGACGGCTCTGGTCGAACATCCGCTCGTTGCCAAGATCACCTTCACGGGCTCCGATACGACCGGTCAGCGCATCTACGAGGCTGCCGCGCGCGGGATGAAGCGCATCAGCCTCGAGCTTGGCGGGAAGTCGCCGAACATCGTATTCGACGACGCTGATTTCGACAACGCGGTAAAGGGCGCGATCTCCGGCATTTTTGCCGCGACCGGTCAGACCTGTATCGCTGGCTCGCGCCTGCTGGTGCAGCGCTCGATCCACGATCGCTTCGTCGAGAAGCTTGTGGCCTTCGCCAAGACTGCGCGCATGGGGGATCCGATGAGCCTCGAGACGCAGGTCGGGCCGGTGACCACGCCGCCGCAATACAAGAAGGTGCTCGACTATCTCGACATCGCCACGTCGGAAGGCGCGACCGCCGTGCTCGGCGGCAAACGTTCCGACCAGTTTGGTGGCTATTTCGTCGAGCCGACCATCTTCACCGGCGTCAGGAACAGCATGCGGATCGCGCAGGAAGAGGTGTTCGGCCCCGTGCTGGCGGTTATCCCATTCGAGGACGAGGAGGAAGCGATCGCCGTCGGCAACGACGTGGTGTTCGGGCTCGCCGCCGGCGTCTGGACGCAGAGCATGCGCCGGGCCTTCACTATGGCCAAGCGCCTGCAGGCGGGCACGGTATGGATCAACACCTACCGGGCCGTCAGCTATCTTTCGCCGTTCGGCGGTTACAAGCGCAGCGGCATCGGCCGCGAGAGCGGACAGGAGATGATCAAGGAGTATCTGCAGACCAAGAGCGTCTGGATCTCAATGGCGCCCGATGTGCCGAATCCGTTTGTGATGCGGTGAGCAAGGGGGGAAGAATTTGCGATGAGCGTGCTGCCGGCAGGGCCTGGACAGGAGCTCGTGAGTTTTGCTCACCGCCTGACGCTGAGCGAACTGCCGGTCGACGTCATCGACCGCGCCAAGACCTGCCTGCTCGAGGCTATGGGCTGCGGGATATTCGGCGCCACGCAGCCGTGGTCGCAGATCCTCCTCGCCGAGATGGTCGCCGAAGGCGCGCCCGGCCGAAGCACCATGTTCGGCTCGCAGCAGACGCTCGCGGCGCCGGCGGTGGCCCTGGTCAATGGCACCGCCATCCATGGCTTCGAACTAGACGACCTGATTGCGGCATCGATCACGCATCCGGCGGCCTGCGTTATTCCGGCGGCGCTTGCTGTGGCGGAGGCGGTCGGCGCCTCGGGCGCACGGCTGATCGAAGCGATTGTGGCGGGCTACGAGGTGATGCACCGGGTTGGCCTTGCGCTCGGCACGGAGCCGGCCAAGCGCGGGCTCCACACGACGAGCCTCGTCGCGCCGATCGCCTGCGCAGTGGTAGCTGGCAAGGTGATGCGGCTCGATCTCGATCAGCTCTATTCTGCGGTCGGGCTCGCCTGTTCGGCCGCTTCCGGCCTCAAGAGCTTCGCCGCCGGCCGCGGCGGGGGCATGGTCAAGCGGCTGCATCTTGGACGCTCGGCGGAGGCCGGGGTGCGCAGCGCGCAGCTAGCCATGCGCGGCTTCCTCGGGCCGCCCTTCGCGCTCGACAGCCGCTTCGGCCTGCTCGAGGTGTTCGGCGCCGACGGCGCTGATGCAGGGAGACTTGCGAGCGACTTGGGCAAGACATGGGCTCTCCGCGACGTGTGGTTCAAGGTGTACCCGATCTGCGGCTGGATCCAGTCGGCCGTGATGCTACTCGCCGATGCGCGCGGACCGCGGCCTTTGGCGATTGGTGACGTCAGGAGTGTGCGGATCGGCGTCAGCGCTTACGCGTCGAAGAACAACGGCGAGCCGGCGCCGGTCGATACTATGGGCGCGCAGTACAGCATTCCCTATTGCGCCGCCGTGGCCCTCCTCGGGGACCCCCGCGACCCGCGTTCCTTTCTCGCCGACGCGATCAACGATCCGACGGTGCGCGCGTTGGCGGCCAAGGTCGAGATCGTCATCGACCCGGCTGTCGAGGCAGTCTATCCACGCCAGTTTGGCGCCAGCGTGCGGCTCGAACTCTCCGATGGCGCGGTGCGCGAGCGTGCCGTGATGGAATGTCACGGCACTCCGGCAGATCCCTGCTCCAACCAGGAGCATGTTGACAAATTCGGTTGGCTAGCCGGTGGCGTGCTGCCGGCGAATACAGTCAGCGAACTCGCGCGGCTGATCGATGCCACGCCGACGCTCGCAAACGCGCGCGATCTTACCGCGCCTCTGCGCAGCACCGTCATCTCTGCCGGCGAAAGGCAAAAGGCATGAGGATCACCGCTCGTCGATTTTCCCTGGCGCTGGTCGCTCTCGCCGTGCTGGCCGCGCCCGTGTCAACGCGGGCGGCCGAATATCCCGATCATCCGATCCAGTTGATCGTGCCGTTCCCGCCGGGCGGTCCGGCCGACATCGTCGCGCGGCCAATGGCCGAAGGGCTCTCGCGCGCGCTCGGCCAGCCGGTGGTCGTTCTCAATAAATCCGGTGCCAGCGGCACCATCGGCGCCGCGTTCGTCGCCAAGGCGGAGCCCGACGGCTACACGCTGCTGATGGGCACCAGCAACGAGCTGACGATGAGCCCGGGCCTGTTCGATAAGCTGCCTTATGATCCGGGCCGCGACTTCGCCCCGGTCTCCACCACGGTGCTGTTCCCCAACGTGCTCGTAGTCAACAAGGACCTGCCAATCCATACCGTGCAAGAGCTCGTCACCGCCACGCGGGCGCACCCGGACCTCTTCAACTATGGCACCAGCGGCATCGGCAGTACGAACCATCTCACGGCCGAGCTCTATCGCGCCGCCACAAAACTGAAACTGAACTACGTGCCCTATCGCGGCGGCGCTCCGGCGATGACCGATCTCATGGGTGGCCGCATCCAAGCGATGTTTGCGACCATGCCGTCGGCTGCTTCGCTGATTAACGCCGGCTCAATCCGCGCACTGATGGTGACCGACGTGCGGCGCTGGAGCGCGATTCCGAACGTGCCGGATGCGAAGGAGGCCGGCTTTCCTCAGGTGGAGGTGATCTCCTTCAACGGCGTGCTGGCGCCGGCCGGAACGCCGAGCGCGATTATCGACAAGCTACACGGCGCGGTCGTCGAGGTCATGAATACATCGCAGATGAAAGCACAGATGGCGAAGAGCGCCGGCGAGGTTTCGACTTCCACGCCTGAGGAATTCGCACGCATGCTGCAGCGCGATTTTCAAGCCTGGCTTGCCGTCATCAAGGCTAACAACATCCACGCCAACTGAATGGCGCCGTCTAGACGAAGTATCACGTTCATGAAGTCCCTCCTGAGTGGCGTTTGCGAGCGAAAGATCGACCTCGGCCCAGGTCGCGAGTGCCGCTATGTCTCGCTGCCCGCGCTCGAGCAGGCCGGTTACGGCGCCATTGGGCGCCTACCGGTGTCGCTGCGGGTCGTGCTCGAATCGCTGGTACGCCATTGCGACGGGCGCCGCGTCACCGAGCGGCAAGTTCGTGACCTCGCGTCATGGCAGCCGCAGGCGGCGCGCGAAAACGAGCTTCCGTTCACCGTCGGCCGCATCGTGCTGAATTGCGCCGCCGGCATTCCGCTGCTTGGAGACCTCACCGCGATCCGCGGCGCGATCAAATCGCTCGGCCGCCCAGTCGGCGAAATCGGGCCGAAGGTGCCGGTGGATATGGTGCTCGACCACACCTTGACCGTCGACTACGCCGGCACGGCTGACGCGCTTCCGCGCAACATGGAGCTGGAGATCAGCCGCAATGCCGAGCGCTTCCGCTTCGTCAAATGGGCGATGCAGGCCTATGACGGCATACGCTTGTTTCCGCCCGGCGCCGGCATCCTGCACCAGGTCAATCTCGAATTCCTCGCCCGCGGCATTCTCATCGAGGGTGGTGTCGTCTATCCCGACACGCTTGTCGGCACCGACTCACACACTTGTATGATCGCAGGCCTCGGCGTGGTCGGCTGGGGTGTGGGTGGCATCGAGGCCGAAGCTTCGGCGTTGTCGCAGCCTTATTATATGCTCACGCCCGACGTGGTCGGCGTGAACGTCACCGGCGAGCTGCGCTTCGGCGTAACCTCCACCGACCTCGTGCTGCACGTGACCGAGATGCTGCGGCGGCACAAGGTCGTCGGCAAGTTCGTCGAGTTCTTCGGCGAAGGCATTGCCAATCTAACCATCCCTGACCGGGCCACGATCTCCAACATGGCGCCGGAATATGGGGCAACGATCGGGTATTTCCCGGTCGATGAACAGACCTGCCACTATCTGGCACAGACCGGCCGTCCGCCCGAGCAGGTGAGGGGAGTAGAAGCCTACTTCCGCGCGCAGGGCCTTTTCGGCGCGCCGAAGCCCGGCGACATCGACTACACCAGCGTCATCGACCTCGATCTTTCAATCGTGACGCCGAATCTCGCCGGGCCGAAGCGGCCGCAGGATCGCGTTGAGCTCGGCCATTTGCGGCGCCGCTTCAACGAAGTGCTCACACTGCCGCTGAGCGCCGGCGGCTATGGCAAGCCTTCGTCTGGGGCCGGCAGCGGTGCTGGAAACGGCTCGCAGCGCGCGGTTGCGAACGGGGACGTGGTCATCGCGGCGATCACCTCGTGTACGAACACCTCCAATCCGAACGTCATGGTCTCGGCCGGACTTGTGGCGCAGAAGGCGGTGGCGCGCGGCCTCAGCGTCAAACCCTGGGTGAAGACTTCGCTCACGCCCGGCTCGCGCGTCGTCAGCAAATATCTTGATGCGACCGGCCTGCAGGCGTCGCTCGACCTGCTCGGCTTCACCGTCGCCGGCTATAGCTGTGGCACATGCGTGGGAGCCTCGGGCCCGATCGATACGGGGCTCGAGAAGGAGATCGGCGATAACGATATCATCGCCTGCGCAGTGCTGTCCGGAAACCGCAATTTCGAGGCGCGTATCCATCCTGCTGTGCGCGCGGCCTTTCTGGCCAGCCCACCGCTCGTCGTCGCTTTTGCGCTCGCCGGCACCGTCGACATCGACCTGGAGACACAGCCGCTCGGGGCGGATGGAAACGGGGAGGCGGTCTATCTTCGTGACCTGTGGCCGACGCAGGCGGAGGTCAATGCCGCGCTTGCCGTCGCTGGACGTCCGGAGTTCTATCGCGAAATCTACGGCGGCGATCTCGCCGCCGGCAATCCCGCTTGGCATGCGGTCCCGCTACCCAAGGGCGACATCTATCCTTGGGAAGAGCGCTCCGACTACATCAAGGAGCCGCCGTTCCTGGCGTCCGAATTCCGGCGCACCGTGCTGACGCCGATCAAGGGCGCGCGGGCTTTGGCGATTCTCGGCGATTCCGTCACCACCGATCACATCAGCCCCATCGGCAACATCAAAACGAGTTCTCCGGCCGGCAATTATCTGCGCGGGCTCGGCGTGCAGCCAGTCGATTTCAACAATTACGGCGCGCGCCGCATGAACCACGAGGTCATGGTTCGCGGCGGCTTCTCCAATGTGCGGCTGAAGAACCTGATCCTGGCCGGCACTGAGGGTGGCGTCACCGCGCATCAGCCGAGCGGCGACAGCATGAGCATCTACGACGCGGCAATGCGATACAAGTCTGAAAGCGTGCCACTCATTGTCGTAGCCGGCGAGGAATACGGCTCCGGCAGCGCGCGCGATTGGGCGGCTAAGGCAACTCGGCTGCTCGGCGTGCGCGCCGTGATCGCGCAGAACTTCGAGCGCATCCATCGCAGCAATCTCGTCGGCATGGGCGTACTCCCGTGCCAATTCGCGCCAGGCGAAAGCGCCGTGGCCTGGAAGCTAACCGGAACTGAGGAATTTGACCTCGTTGGCATTAACGACGCGATCCGGCCGCGCCAGGCAATCACACTCGTCGTGCGCCGGAGGGATGCAACGGTCGACCGCATTTCGCTGACCCTTCGGCTCGACACACCGATCGAGATCGAATTCGCCCGTAAGGGCGGCATCATGCCTTATCTGCTGTCCGAGCTTACGACCGACGCGCCTGCGCCGCTCTGAGGCTTCTATCCACCGACTTCATCTGCGCAGCCCCTAACGGGCTAACCCGTAACCTCGAAAGGAATGAGAGATGAGCAAGCAGTCGCCGCTGTACGACAAAGGCCTGAAGGTCCGCCGCGAGGTGTTGGGTAAAGAATATGTCGATACGTCCCTCGCCAATGCTAACGAATTCATGCAGGCGTTCCAGGAGATCACCACCGAGTGGTGCTGGGGCTACGCTTGGACGCGGCCCGGTCTCGATCGCCGCACACGCTCGCTGCTCAATCTCGCCATGCTCACCGCGCTCAATCGGGCGCCGGAGCTGAAGTTGCACGTGCGCGGAGCGATCACCAACGGCGTCACCGCAGAAGAGATCAAGGAAGTGCTGCTGCACGCTACTGTCTATTGCGGCATCCCGGCCGGTCTCGATGCCTTCAAGGCGGCGAACGAGGTGCTCAAGGAAATGAGTGCCGTCAATACCGCGTCGTCGAAGAGCTGACGCTATGACCGCTCAGACCGTCGGATTGATCGGGATTGGGAGCATGGGCTGGCCAATGGGTGCACGCGTCCGCCAGGCCGGGTTTCGGCTCACGGCGATCGATGCCGTGCCAGGCCGCGCCGCCGAGTTTGCCAAGGAGACCGGCGCAATCGCCGCCGCAAGCAACGCGGTACTGGCGTGCGATAGCGACGTTATCATCACTATGTTGCCGACGAGCAACGAGGTGGCTCAGGCTCTCGCCGGTGTCGACGGCGTGCTAGCAGGCCTGCGGCCCGGCAGCGTCATCGTCGAGATGAGCTCCGGCATGCCGTCGCGGACTCGCGAGCTTGCCGAACAAGTCAAAGCGAAGGGCAGTGTGTGTTGGTCGATGCACCGGTCTCGGGCGGCGTCCCGCGCGCAAGGACCGGAGAGCTGTCGATCATGGTCGGCGGCGATATCGAAGTAGGCGATCGCATACGGCCGATCCTGGAGACAATGGGGACTTCGGTCACGCGCGTCGGGGAGGTCGGGAGCGCACATGCGATGAAGGCGCTCAACAACCTAGAGCATTTTCCCTAAAACGTGGGTCGGCTGGGATTCCTTTGAGCGGCGAATGCTGATTCCCTCGTTTCCGACTGATTCGGGAGG
>Ga0207933_1000758_pt1 | contig 28473 bp, 26 predicted proteins | sample NGESurdeep092012_4_FD_184488 | JGI IMG/M metagenome (GOLD analysis project Ga0207933, IMG submission 184488) | Arctic peat soil microbial communities from Barrow, Alaska - NGEE Surface sample F53-3 deep-092012 (SPAdes) | ecosystem: Environmental > Terrestrial > Soil > Wetlands > Peat ... | reverse complement strand
CCCGCCCCACCCTCTACGCCGGCGGCGAATCCGAGACCGCGAAAAATCTCATCGCCGCCAAGTGCGACGCCTACCTCATGCACGGCGACGACCCCGCGACCATCGCCACGAAGATCGCCGACATGACCGAGCGCCGCAAGAACCACCCTCACCTCCCGCCCCTCATCTACGGAGTCACCGGCTACTGCATCGTGCGCGACTCAGAAGCCGAAGCCAGCAGGGAAGTCGACCGCATCACCGCCCAACCCGACCCCGCCAACTCGCCCGCCGGCTTCGCCAACTTCCAGCAATGGATCACCGGCTCGCAGCTCGAGAAGAAATTAAATCTCCGCGACTACTCCGTCTCCAACCGCGGCCTCCAGTCCGGCCTCATCGGCACCCCCGAGCAGGTCAAGCAGCGCCTCGCCGACTTCGAAGCCGCCGGCTGCTCCCTCGTCCTCCTGCAATCCTCCCCGCAGCACGACGAAATGGCTCGCTTCTCCGCCCAAGTTATGCGCTGAAAACTCGCGTCCATCTGATAGCTTCATCGCAATGGCTTCGCACGGCATACCGTGGTATCGGCGGCGCATCTCCAAGTGGGCGCACCTTCGTTCCATACCGCTCAGCCGGCTATGGATGCTGCTCCTTGCGGCCTTTCTTCTCTTCTCCATCTTCGGCTTCTACGCCGACCTGATGAGTCGCGGCACGCTGCCCTATGCTGCCGCTTTCCTCCTCGCTGCAATCAGCGGCGTCAACGCCATGCTCTGGATCCTCACCGTGGCGCGTCTTCCCGCTGTGTTCATCGCTGGGTTGGTTGTCCTTCAGTTCTTCATCGGAGCTCTCAACGCCACCGCCGCGCACTGGATGGCGCGAAGCTTCCATTTTCGGACTGTACCGTCGGAGCAGGGAATTCACTTCGCTGCCACCTCCATCCTTATCTGCAGCATCACCTCTTATTTCTTCTTCACCAACTTCATCCGCACGGAAGGAAAGCGCTCGCTGATCCTTCAGAATGAGCTCGAGCTGGCTCACAGCATTCAGCAAACCCTCGTTCCAACCTTGGAGATTCGAACACTACGCTTCGAGCTTTACGGAATCTCGCGGCCCAGTGACAAAGTCGGCGGAGATCTCGTCGACGCCGTGCTTCTGACCAGCGGAGATCTTATCGCCTTTCTGGCGGACATCAGCGGTCACGGTCTTCCCGCCAGCATTCTCATGGGGCGCGTCAAAACCGCAGCACGCACCGCCCTGCTCGATGCCGCGGAACGCGAACCTTCCGATACGCTCCCTCTGCTGCTCAACCGCCTCAACATCGTTCTGCCCCAGGTGAAGGAACCAACCGCGTTCGCCACCTTCACCGGCTTCCACCTCGGCGCCGACGGCAACATATTCTGCGCGCTCGCTGCCAGCCCTCCCATCGTTCACTGGCATGCCTCTGCGCAATCCATCTCGCAGTTCCAGGAGCCCCAGTTTCCCGTCGGCCTCCTGCCCGTCTGTCAGTTCGACGGCTTCCCGCTCGACGCCTCCTCCGGCGACCTCTTCGTTGTCGCGACCGACGGCATCCTCGAGGTCGCCAATAAGCAGGGGGAAGAGTTTGGGATGGAGCGCCTGCAGGCGGCTATCGCGCAGAACCACAGCGACCCGCTGCCCGAGCTGGCCGGGAAGATTCTCTCTGCCGCTCGCACCTTCGGCCATCAGTTCGACGATCAGACCATCCTCGCCGTTCGCTGCCTGTGACCGGTTCGACCTCCCCTGCGAGGTCAATAAGTCCGAACTTGCAACAATCCTCTGTCTTCACCTACCCTTCTCCCATGAAGAAGATGGATCGCCGCCGCTTCCTCCGCTCCACCGCCGCCGCCTCTGCTCTCGCCGTCCCCGCCGTCCGCACCTTCGCGCAGGCCACAGCCGCAAGCGCATCCACCCTCCAGCTCCATCCCGGTGGGCACGGCCCCACCATCCCCTCCAACTTCGTCGGCTTCAGCTACGAAATCGAGGAGCTCTCCAACTCATCCTTCTTCTCCGCGCAGAACACCGGCCTCATCGAGCAGTTCCGCTCTCTCTCCCCGAACGGCGTCCTCCGCCTCGGCGGCAACACCTCCGACGTCGGCTGGTGGAAGCCCACGCCCTCCTCCACCGCGCCTGTGATGAACATCCGCAACACCGGCGTCGGCGAGCCCAACGCCAAGCTCGCCTATGCCATCACCCCGCAAGCCATCACCAACCTCCGCGCCTTTCTCGACGCCACCGGCTGGTCCTGTCTCTTCGGCATCAACCTCGGCACCAATACTCCAGGCCGCGCCGCCGACCAGTCCGCCTTCGTCGCCAAAACCCTCGGCCACAAGCTCGACTACTTCCAGATCGGCAACGAGCCCGACCTCTTCCGCACCCACCTCCGCGATCCGAAAACCTGGAACGCCAACACCTACTTCGACGAGTGGTCCACCATGGCCCACGCCATTGCCGCCCGCGTTCCCGGCGCCCGCTTCGGCCTGCCCGACACCGCCGGCAATCCCGACTGGTACGCCGCCGTCGTCGATCGCCTCCTCGCCATGCCTCCCCACACCGCGCCGCACATCGCCGCGCTCACCCACCACTACTACTTCGGCGGTCCGCCCTCCAATCCCAAAGTCAACATCGATCGCCTTCTCCAGCCCGACCCGCATGTTCTCAAACTCGCGCACGACATCACCGCCGCCGCTGCGCGTCTCAGCGCCGGCATTCACGAGCCCGTGCCCTACCGCATGTCCGAGGGCAACACCTGCTATCGCGGCGGCAAGCCCGGCGTCTCGGACGTCTTCGCCGCGTCGCTCTGGGCCGCCGACTATCTCCTGCTCCTCGCCTCGCTCGGCTACTGCGGCGTCAATCTCCACGGCGGCAGTGCGCAGCAGATTGCCAACTCCCTCGGCGGTCACCTCCCCGGCGAAGATCTCCTCACCAATCCGAATGAACCCCACCCCAAGCCCTTCTACACTCCCATCGCCGACGTCAACGGCCGCTACGTCGCCGAGCCCGTCTTGCACGGCATGCGCTTCGCCCAGAACTTCGCCGGCGCCACCATGCTCCCCATCACTTTCAACTCCGGCTCCGTCGACGCCACCGCCTACGCCGCCAAACTTCCCACCGGCCAGACCATCGTCGCCGTCATCAACAAAGACAGCTCCCATGCTCTGCCGCTCGATCTCCCCGGCTACAGCGTAGGCCACGTCATGACGGCAAAATCCCTCACCTCCACCACAGTCGAAGAGCTCGAGCCCTCGGGCAACCACGAAGCCTCCTCCGTCGCACCCGCAACCGCCATGCTCCTCTACAGCTCTCGAGCCTGACCTACCGCGGCGCCCAAATCCGAAACTCGCCGCTGCAATGCATCATGCTCATCAGATAGAGCATGCCGTCGTAATATCGCTGCTCGCCTGAAGGAACCGGTGTGTTCCACAACGCATCGACAAACGCATTCGCAGTCTCGCTCTTCGCCGTCGCCAGGCTGCCCACGGCCGCCGTCGCCACCATCCCCGGCGAGTGCCGCTCCGACAGCGGCTTCCCGTCCAGCGTGTATTGATCGACAAACGCGCCAACCCCCTGGCCGGCTAAAAACCTCTGGTACCTCTCACTCAGCACCGGCTCATCGGCGCTCTTTCTCCACCACGAATAGTCCACCGACCAGTTGCTCACGCTCCTCCACGAGTCATACCCAAACTCCGCCGGCCGCCCATTCCATCCCTTCGCCGGCGTCGCATCGAAGTTCGCGCGGTCCGGAGTCAACGCTGTCTCCGGCCCCGTCACCTTCGCAAAAAATCCCCGGCTCACCTCCGCCGCCCGCTCCCAGAACGCGCGATCCTCCACCGGCCCCCACCGCGCCCACAGCTCATAAAACGCCGGCAGATGATACGAGGGATCGGTCGTCCGATTCTGGACATTCGGCACAAACAGAATCATCGCGTGCTCTTCATCCGCCATCGGTCCAATCGTCTCCGCACGCGCACGAAACTTCGAGAAGTCCGGATACACCGGCGGCTTCGGCGGAGCCTCTCCCCGCGCCTTTGCCGCCTCTGCGGCTGCTGCCGCGGCCTTCTCCCGCGCCGTCTCATTCGGGCTCGGCCACGGATGATGCGGCATCACAAACGGCGGATCGTTCGGATGAATCCGGAACGGCGGCGTTCCCGTCAGCACCGGATGATGCCGCATTCCGCGCAGAATCCTGTCCGCCTCCGCCTGATAGTCATAGATCCCTTTGCCATTCCCCCACCGATGCGCCGCAAAGTACAGCGACATCGCAAAATACTCCTCACCATCCGGAGCCGGTCCGGTCGACCGCGGCGTCCCATCCGTATTCATCGACCACGCAAAGTACCCCACGCTCGGATTCTTCGGGTCGGTAATCAGCATGTACGTGTGCGCCCAGTTCCATATCGCGTCAAACTCATGCCTCTTATTCAGCTCCACGGCGATTATCATCCCGTAGCTCATGCCCTCCGTCCGAGCATCATTGTTGGCCCAGTCGGTCACATACCCCAGCGGCCCATTCGCATTTCTCCCGGCCTCGAAGTACACCGCCTGCGTCTGCTTGTCGCCGTGAAAAAGCTGCTGAAACGCGGCCTCGATCTTCGCCCGGCTCTCCTTCGCCGAATGCCCACGCTCTGCAAACAGGTTGCGATACTGCCCGGTCTTATAAGCTCCATCGCCATCGCTCACATGGCTCACATTGCTCATCCGCTGCGCGCCCGCCACACCCGCCAGCATCACCATCACACAGCCGGCCGCCGCAACCCACCCCATCCTCATTCCGCGCACGATCATCCTCCCCCTCACAATCTCCAACAAAATCCACCATACACGCGCGAATTTCTAACCTCACAAAAACAAATGCGGACGTCCTCAGAGGACGCCCGCGAAGTTCACCATCTATTACGAATCACTAACTACTAACCACTAACGACTGCCTTCAAAAGACAATCCTCGCTCCCAGCTGCACCTGCCGCGGCAGGCTGTTGGCGAAGGTCCCCGTAATGTAGCCGAAGTTGCTGGACGTCGCACTCGACACATTCGGCGCTGCGAACACCGCATGGTTCAGCGTGTTGAACGTCTCAAACCGCAGCTGCAGATACGCTCCTTCGGTAAAGTTGAAATTCTTTAGGATGGATGCATCCAGGTTATTGAAGCCATCGGTACGCACCCAGGAAAGCGTCTGCGGCAGCGTGCGGTAATGGTCCGTGTACTGCCCGTTGAAGAACGTCTGCCCGGAAAGATCGCAGATCGTAGTCTTCCCATTCGAGTCCTTGGGGCACGAGGTATTGTTGCCGGTTACAAACAGGTTCGTCGTCAGCGCCGGTGTGCCCGACCCCACAGGCGACGTGTCCCGTCTCTTGCTGGCAATCTGCCGCACATTCACTCCCGGCTGCAGCGGAATATCCGCCGAGAACTCGAACGGCGCTCCCGTCTGGAACTGGTAGATGCCGTTGATCACCCATCCGCCCGCGATCTCATCCATCACCCGGCTGCCGCCGAAGCTGAACATCTTGCCGCGGCCGAACGGCAACTCATACGTTGCCCCTGCCGTAAAGTGGTGCGTATGGTCGAACGGCGAGATGCGCCGCGTCGGCATCGTGTCCTGATCGTTCAGGAACGTATCCGCCTCGATCAGCTTCGAGAAACTGTAGTTGGCCGTCAGCGTCAGCCCATGCTTCTTGCGCTGCTCAATGTGGATGATCGCGCTGTTGAAGTACGATTGCCCGATCGTCTGGTTCTGCTCCGTCACCGCCGCTGTTCCAAACTGCGGGTACGGATAGATCAGGTTACTGAACGCCACCTTGGAATTGTTCGCGCTGCCGCCATTCGGCAGCAGCTTCGCATACGGATTCGGTACGCTCGTTCCGTAGGCGCTCGACAACGCCTGGTTACGGAACGGCGCCGTCGTCAGATACTGCAATGTCGGCGCGTTCAGATTCTGCGCCGAAATCGGCAGGTGCAGCGAGTGGTTGCCCACATACAGCACCTCCAGCATCGTGCTGTTGGTCAGCGACCGCTGCGCGCCGATATCCCACCGCTCCGAATACGGATCATGCTGCACCGGCGCCAGGAAGCTGATCGACGTGCCCAGGAATGTGCTTGCTCCCGCCGACGATCCCGCTGGTTGCACAAACCCATTCGGGAACGGATTGCTCAGCGTATTCGCCGGCGTTACAAAGTTGTCCGTCGTCGCCAGGTACGTCGTCGTCTGGCTGAATCCCTCTGAGTTCGAGATCGCCGACGACGAGTACGTTCCCGTCGCCGCCAGGTTTGACAGCGTCTCCGGCTGCACAAAAATCCCGAAGCCGCCGCGGAATACCCACTTGTCCGTCGGACTGAACGAGAACCCGATACGCGGGCTGAAGAAGCCGCTATTGGTCTTGAATACGGCTCCATTGTGGGCGCTCGGGAACGTCAGCCCGCCCAGCGTGTTCAGGCTGCTCACCGTCGCCGTCACCCCGCCCGAGCTGACCGTCGTCGGCTTGAACGCCGCCGCCGCCGCTGCCGACGCAGCATTCACCGCCGTTGGATTGAACCCGTTTACCGTCCGCCCCGCCTTCTCTTCAAACGGCGTGTCGATATCGAAGCGCAGTCCCAGGTTCACCGTGAAGCGATCGTTCACTCGCCAGTCGTCCTGCACAAACGTCCCCACATAATACTGGTGATAGTCCGACCGCGCCGCCAGATCGAACGACCCCGAGCTCGCCAGGCCGTACTCGAACGCCGCGAGATCGCCTCCGAAGATGTTGCTGTTGCCGCCGCTGCCCGCGTTCATGAAGGAAGAGTTGAACGTATACGTTCCCGCCGACGCTCCATAATTCTGCACGCTCAGCCGGTACTGCCGCCCGTCAAAGCCGATCTTCAGCGTATGCCGCCCCAGCACCTTCACCATGTCCGCAAACGCCTGGTAACTTGTCGTCGGATCCAGCGCCGATCCCGTGTCGCCCAGGCACTGGTAGCTCGTGTGGCTTCCGCAGCTGCCGCCCGTTCCGAAGTTGATGAACGGAAGCTGCGGCAGCAGGCTCGCCGCTCCTATCCCGCTCGGGAAGCCCAGCGACGTCGGCGTGTACTTCGAGCCCGGCGTCCCATGCACCTCGTTGAACGACGTCCAGTTCAGCCGCGTATCGAAGATCGTCGTCGAGTTCAGCGTGAACACGTTGTCCAGCGTCGCGCCAAAGTTCTCGCGGTCCAGCACCGTCCCCGTAATCCCGTTGCCGAAGTAGTCATTCTTCGTCTGCGCGCGAATGTTGTGCCGCATGTCGAAAAACACATGGTCCCGCGAGCTCAGGTTGTAATCCAGCCGCCCGAACTCGTTGTTATACGTGTCGATGCTGGGCGCGTTGCTGATGTAGTTGTCCGATCCGTCCGGCCCCCCAGCCGTGTTGTTCGGTGCGGGGAACAGTTTCAGATAAGCCCCCGCCACCAGGTCCGTCGGGTGCGCCAGCGTGCTCAGCTGGTTGTTCAGAATCGGCTGCCGCACCACGCTGTTGCTCACCAGCGTCGCCGTGAACGGGTTGTACAGCTGGTTCGGATCGGCATACTCCGTGTTCTGTTTGATCGCCGGGTCCGGATTGCATAGCGCTGCCGCCGTCGTCGGATCGTTCGCCAGGCCCGTCGGGCATCCCGCCGCCAGCGTCTGCGAGAAGTCGCCCGCCAGCTCCGCCGCCGTCGGCACCGTCAGCGTCGTCGTAGCCGGCTGCGAATCCTTCAGCCCTTCGAACGCGAAGAAGAAGAACAGCTTGTCCTTCCCGTTGACGACCTTCGGAATCCAGATCGGCCCGCCCACGCTCATGCCGTACTGGTTGTAGTGCGTCACCGGCAGCTTCGGCACCGGGTTCGCCCGCTTGTTGAAGTACGTATTCGCATCCAGGTTCGAGATCTGCGAGAACTCATAAACCGATCCGTGCAGCCGGTTCGTTCCGCTCTTGGTCACCTGGTTGATCACGCCGCCGATCGTGTGCCCGAAGCTCGCGTCCGTATCGAACGGCCGCACCGACACCTCCTGCACCGAATCTTCCGTCGGCGCATATGCCAGCGCCCCCAGCAGCGTCAGGTCCGGCGACCCATCCAGCAGCACCTCGCTCACCTGGTTCGGCGTTCCGCCCATCGACCACGAGTTGCCCGCGTTGTTATCGAACGGATGCACCAGTTGCGGCGCCGCCGTCGTAATCACGCCCACCGACAGCTCTGCCAACGTTGTCGGCGTCCGCCCATTCAACGGCAAATCCGCCACCGATTCCGTCGAGATCACCTGCCCGACCGAAGCGTTCGCCTGGTCCAGCAGCGGCGCATTCGCCGTCACCTCCACCGTTTCGCTGGTGTTGCCCACCGCCATTTTCACGTCCACGATCGGGTGCTCCTGCGATTGCAGCGTCACGCCATTTCGCGTCGTTGTTTGAAAGCCCGGCGCCGTGGCCGTAATCGAGTAATCGCCCGGCAGCAGAAACGGCACCACATACTGTCCGGCCGCATCGCTCTTCGTCCGGCTCACCGTTCCCGTGTGCACCTCGCGCACCACCACCTGCGCGCCCGGCACCGCCGCCCCGCTCGGATCCGTCACCGCTCCGCTTATCGTTCCGCGAAACTCCTGCGCCTGCACCAATCCTGTAAGACACAACAAAACACTGCCGAGGATCATCCCCGACCGCCTCACCCATTGACCCATCTGCATGTCACTGCTCCCTGGTAGAAGTCCCAAACATCGATCTTGGTTTGCTTGCTCTCAACCCGTCCCGTCCGTATTCCCGCCCTTCGGCGCGATCCCCGGCAGAATCGTGGTCACCGCTAGTTCCTATTCCAGCTCTCAGAGGGTCTTCTGGACGAATCCCGCCGCCCTGATCGCGCTAAGACCCAATGAGACCTGTCGAGCGCGATTATGGCTCTATTGAACCAGACCTGTCAAACAGGTAGCTCGCTCTCCTTTGCCGCTTAGTATCGCTCCCCCCATCGGTCGCCCTATTCCGCTCCCCCCATTACCTCCGCGCAGCCGCCGCCGCACCACCGTCACCTTTCCTCAGCACGCCGCCAGCTACACTCATCCATAGATATGTGTGGAATCGTCGGATACATCGGTCCTAAAGCCTGCGTCCCTGTCATCATGGAGGGCCTCGCGCGCCTCGAATACCGCGGCTACGACTCAGCCGGCATCGCCGTCGCCGGCGGCCCCGAAGGCCTTCAACTCCGCCGCGCCCCCGGCAAGCTCCGCAACCTTGGCGAAATCCTCGAGCGCGACCCCGTCCACGGGACGTACGGCATCGGCCATACCCGCTGGGCCACGCACGGCCGCCCCACCGAAGAAAACGCCCACCCTCATCGCGACGGCACGGGCACGCTGGTCGTCGTGCACAACGGCATCGTCGAAAACTATCTCACCCTCAAGCACGAGCTCATCGCCAAGGGCCACACCTTCGCCAGCGAAACCGACACCGAAATCATCGCCCACATCATCCAGGACGAACTCGAAAAAGCCGAGCTGGAGCAAGCCAGCCCCAATCCCACCTCAACACTGTCATCTCGACCGAAGCGCAGCGAAGTGGAGAGACCCGCAGGTCGTACGACCACCGACGCTGCCGACTCCAACGAGTCCCAAACCGTCCTCGAAACCCCTAATCCCTATCCCCTAATCCCTAATCCCTCACTGCCTCTGGAAGAGGCAGTCCGCCGCGCCGCGCGCCGCCTCACCGGCGCCTTCGCCATCGGCGTGCTCTCCGCAGCCGAGCCCGACAAGATGGTGGCCGCCCGCTTCGGCCCTCCCATCGTCCTCGGCCTCGGCGACGGCGAGTTCTTCCTCGCCTCCGACGTCCCCGGCATTCTCCACCACACCCGCACCATCTACTTCCTCAACGACCACGAAGTCGCCACCCTCACCACCTCCGGCGTCGTCCTCACCGACTTCGACGGCGCGCCCAAAACCATCCATCCGCAGCGCATCACCTGGGACCCCATCCAGGCCGAAAAGGCCGGCTATAAGCACTTCATGCTCAAAGAAATCAACGAGCAGCCGCGCGCCGTCCGCGACACCACCCTCGGCCGCATCTCCTTCGACACCGGCCAGGTCTTCCTCCCCGACATGAAGATCACGCCCGCCGAGTTCAAAGCCGCCACCAGCATCACCATCGCCGCCTGTGGAACCAGTTGGCACGCCGGCCTCGCCGGCAAGTTCATGATCGAACGCCTCGCCCGCCTCCCCGTCGACGTCGACTACGCCAGCGAGTACCGCTACCGCGACCCCATCCCCAACCCCACCACCCTCGGCCTGCTCATCACCCAGTCCGGCGAAACCGCCGACACCATCGCCGCCCAGCACGAGCTCATCTCCAAGGGCTCGAAGACCCTCGCCATCTGCAACGTCGTCGGCTCGGCCGTCACCCGCCTCGCGGCTGGCACCATCACCACCAACGCCGGCCCCGAGATCGGCGTCGCCAGCACCAAAGCCTTCACCGCCCAGCTCACCGCGCTCTTCACTCTCGCCCTGCACTTGGCACAAGTCCGCGGCACCATCACCGACGCCCAATCCCTCGCCTTCGCCACCGAACTCTCGCTCCTGCCCTCCAAGCTCGAATCCGTCCTCCGCTCCGTCGACGACCTCTGCGCCTCGCTCGCCAAAGAGTTCTCCACCTCCCGCGACTTCCTCTTCCTCGGCCGCGGCATCCACTACCCCATCGCTCTCGAAGGCGCGCTCAAGCTCAAGGAGATCTCCTACATCCACGCCGAAGGCTACCCCGCCGGCGAGATGAAGCACGGCCCCAACGCGCTCATCGACGAAACCCTTCCCGTCGTCGTCATCGCGACCAAAGACCCCGCCGACCCCAGCTCGGTCCTCAAGTACGAAAAGACGCTCTCGAACATCCAGGAAGTCACCGCCCGCGGCGGCCGCGTGATCGCCATTGCCATCGAAGGCGACAAGCACATCCACCTATTGAAAAAGAGCGGAAATGGGACACAGATTGCCCACGTCCTCGAAATCCCAGCCGCCCCCGAGCTCTTACTCCCGATCCTCGAAGTCGTCCCCCTCCAACTCCTCGCCTACCACATAGCCGTCCGCCGCGGCTGCGACGTCGACCAGCCAAGAAATTTAGCGAAGAGTGTCACTGTAGAGTAGTAAGTCTTTTAGATAGTGCTTGACTTGCGCACGTAAGCGTCAGAAGCTAACCATAATGAGGTGAAAGGTTGGCGAAGAGAGAAGAAAGGTCCAGCAAAGAAAAAGTCGTGAAACGGAGTCAGAAGGCCGAGAGAGCTGAGCGCGCTCTCATCCCAGTAGCTCATGCGGGGCTCAGTTTCAAGTCCGAACACCATGTTTTCATCGCAAAGCTCAAGCGAGGCGAACTGTGGGCTTTGAATCACCTCTCGCCTCAGCAGAAGGCCTCAGTAACACCGCTATTCGAGATGTGCCCCCCCCGGAACGCCAAAGGCTCCCAAGCAAACTCCCGGAAAGCCCGCAAAGCCCACCCCCGCACCTAAATCTCTTCTCGATCACGCAACACGCCTCTTGACTACTTTGCGAGACGACTGGGGTAAACTGCCGTTCTTTTTGGACACAAGCTACGTGCCCCTAGGTGGCATTCCCTCTTCCGCCAGCGCGAAAACGATCTTTGAAGCAGCTCGGCAGCTTCAGCTGAGCTTCGTGCCCGTGACAGCGATCCGATTTGCGCCGGGCTATCAGGCGGAGATTGAAGCAGCTGCGGCCCAAGACGGTCGTGGCGTACTTGTGCGCCTTAGGCTGGAAGATTTTGCAAACCCGACACTGCTGGCGGGCTATCTAAATGCGATTCCGCAGGTGCTGGGCATAACCCGCGATCAAATCGATATTCTAATCGATTTGGCACACCGAACCGAGAGGGTCGTGGTTGCACAACTCGGCGGTGTGAATTTGGGAATGCTGCCGAATATAAACGACTAGAGGACACTCACGTTAGCGGCAGGCTGCTTTCCGCCTGCGATAACAAATTGGGCGACAGGCCAATGGCTAACGGTAGAACGTAGCGACTGGCTCGGCTGGAACGATGTTCGCGCGGCGAGGAGTCAAGCGCATTTGCGTCCGGCTAGCTATGGGGACTACGGAGTGAGATGCGGCGGCGAGCCCGCATTTGTTCCGAACACACCAGCACCGAATCTTCGCTATACAACTCAGAATCAGATTCTTGTAAGAAAAGGGCAAAAGATCGACGGCCATATGAAGGCAATTTGCGCGAGTCTGATTACTTTATCTCAGTTTTCTGGAGCGACATTTAGTGAGGGCGATAGCCAGATTGCATTGAGAGCAGCCATGCCAGGTTCTCCGAATAATGGTCAAGCAGAGCAATGGATCCAGTGGTGCACAAATCACCACCTCGTTCTGACCGCTTCGCAAATCCAGAACCTCCCCGCCGTTTGATCGCTAGCCTTACTTCGTCGGCTAGCGCAGCGATCTCTAGCGATGTAGCAGTGGCGCGCCATATCTGCTCTGCAGAGTGACGACTAGTGGCCGCACGGTGGCCCCGCACTCGGAGACAGGCAAGCGCTTCATCTCTCCACATCATCCGAGCAAGATCGTAGTTTCTCTGTGCCGGATTTTTCCGAGCTTTGCGCTTTTCCCGTAAGACCACTTCGCCCTTCCTCTTGTCAGCGAGAATCAGCCCACACGTCTCCGGCACCATTGCTTTGACAGTGTCAAAGAGCTTGCGTCCCGCCACGAGCGTTATGTAATCGAATACCCCTTCATAAGCCATTAGCTGGTTATCGAGGCGCGAAATGGAGTCGCAGTCGCTCTTAATCTCAAAGCCGTGGAGTGCCCCATTTACGACTGCGACGTCAATCCGCGCCGTGTTGCAACCGAACTCCTCCAAGATCAAGTCCTCCTCGGCAGACGGGTATTTCGCCTGGAGTTTGGAGATCAACACAGAACGTATCTCGCGATCGCGAGTCAAGGAACCCGACCTTGGCTTCTGTAGCATCGCACCCGATTCTATTCGTCGAAGCACTAGACCGCACTTTCAGGCATCTGCTGTCACAAGAAAAGCTAATGCTAATGGTGATACACGCAGGGTGGGTGAGCGGGGAACTGGCGAGATTAAGGCATGTCCGTCAGTTGTGCTTTCAAGAGATCGCTGAGATAGGCAGCCAGTTGACTCACATCAAAATGGCCGCTTTCCCAAGCCTGATCAGCAGCCCGCAACGCTTCATAATACGGCTGCCGATTCTGCCGGATACGCTCGGGAACAATCTTGTTTCCAGGCAGAATACGTCCCTGTCTCATGCAAAGCAGGTAATAGCAAGCCGCCCGTGCAGTGCGGCCATTGCCCTCGACAAAAGGATGGATCCAATTCATCCGCCACAACGCATAGGCAGGGAGGAGCGTTGGATGGTCCATCACCGTCCAATTCTCATGGATCACGGAGAAGAACCGATCCATCTGCTCAGATACATCTTTGAAGTGTGGAGGTATGTGATTGCCAACGTATATCGGTTCTTGCCTATATCGCCCGCCAAACTGCGCGATGTTGGCAACTGCGGCCGCATTGAGCGACCAAAGCGTGTATTTATCGAACGCTTCGATACCCTTCTCAAGTCCGATCTCGATGCAATTCAGCAGCAGATCGTACTGACGGAGCAGGTTCTTTTCCTGCACGCTCTCAAACAAAGTCGGGTTATCTGCTTTACGGACGGACATGCGAGCTATGCGCGCAGGCGCATGCTCTCGGAAGCGCGCACCACACTATCCCGCTGGATATCCTGCGAAAATGGCGAATTGCCGAAAGCAAAACTGATGCGCTGCTGGCGCAGTTGCTCATCGCTGACGATCACATCACGCGTCTTCTCCAAAAGACGCACCAGTTCGACGTCCGCATCCCCGACATTCAGAAATTGCTTGCGGTCTGCCATATCCCCTCCGGACGATCGCCGCGCTCAAGCGCGCTTGCGCAACCTTTATAGACTGTAACCCGTTTGGCTGTGGAGTCCCAAAATTCGCTATTGGGTACTACTCTGATACTGCCGTGCATATTGCTTATATGTGAAGCAGGCAGGAGGCTTGGCGACCGTTCTTCTACAACCTCCATGGCGGGTTGGCCCACCCGGCGGGTGACCCCTCATAGGCCTCACATTTGGGTACCCATCGCGATTCTATCGCGATGAGCGGATAGGCTCTCGCCCCACGCCTAAAGGCCCGCCCAATTCATCCGCGCTACAATCACCGCAAGGTGAACCATGATCAAAGTGGCATGGGACCGCGTGACCCGTGACATCGTATTGCGCGCGTTTTCGGCATCGATCTTCATCGGAGCAGCCTGCCTCGCCTTCGCGGCGGATGGCGGCGCCAACATCAAGGTCTCCGGTTGGGTCATTGATTCGTCATGCGCCTACACCAAGGGTCTCGACAAACCCATCGGCGTAGCCTGTGCCAGGGCATGCGCAAAGAACGGTTCTACACTCGTCATCCTTCGCGACGATGGCGCCATCTTCCTCCCCATCGACAGTAAAACGCCCTCCTCGTCGCAAAACCCCAGATTGATGCCGTTTGCCGGCGAACACGTAACGGTCACCGGCAAAGAGTATGTCCGCAAAGCTTCCCACGCACTGGTCATCGAGAAGATCTCCAGGTAGTGGGAAGCGGCAAGACCGGCGCGGTAAAAGTCCTCGAAAACCTCGGCTTCCCCATCAGGAAAAACACTCCATTTAAGAGTGCAGCCCCTGTACGAGGCCGCCCCCTTTGCTTTCAAGACTTTGCACTATGAGGTCCAACCCTAACCATCCTGGAATGAAGACTTTGAACAAAAACAGGGGGGAGGGGGTAGGGGTAGCCGATGTCCTATTCATGCGCGCTGTTGCGCCTGAGCGGCAACAGACCTCTCGCCCAAAAACATCGCGGACGCGCGCAACCCGCACCGCATCTCCGCCTCTCTGAACTGCTGTCGAGAACAAACCTCACAGGGAGACCGCCGTGGAATCGCACCACCTTCATCATGTCGACATCAGCCGCTACATCCAGTCCACCGAAGGCACGCACTCGCTCCTCATCTGGATCCTCATCGGTCTCATCGCCGGCTATCTCACTGGCCGGATCATGCGCGGCGCCGGCTTCGGCCCCATCGTCGACATCATCGTCGGCATCATCGGAGCCATCGTCGGCGGCCTCATCATGGTCACGCTCGGCTATGCCGGCTCCGGCGGCTTCCTCTACACAGTCTTCGTCGCGGTCATCGGCGCCATCATCCTCACCTTGATCCTGCGCCTCCTCAGCGGCCGCCGCTTCCGCAACTTCTGACAGCACCGGGCGGGTCGCTCAACAGTAGAGCCTGAAGACAACAAACCCCCGGGAGCATCGCTCCCGGAGATTATCGTCTTTGCACCGCCTTACTTCTTCAGTTCGATCACAATCGCATCCATCGGATGATCGCTCAGGTTCTCCGGCTGATGAACCGTGTGCGGCGTGAACACTGCGTTACCCGCTTTCCCATTTACGATCTCCGTCTTTCCACCCGGATAGTGGAACTCGGTTTTCCCGGCAGTCAGGTAAACCACCACGCTGTCCGGATGGCTGTGCATCACCGACTTCTCATGAGGCCCGTAATGCACACGGAGCACCCGAACCTGACTGTTCTCGCTGATGACTTTGTAATGCGCCGAGTCAACCTTCGCAGCGTCCTGAGCCACCAAAACAGGGACGCAACCGGCAACCAACAGGCCCAATAACACCACAGGAATACGCATATCCTTAAATCTCCTTTTTGAATTTTTAATTAGGGCCTTTTGGAGGGACGCCCAACCCTAATGTCCCTGCACCCATCTGTCAAGGCATTCCCTTGAAGGCGATCCCCCCCCCAGGAATTTGCGCAAAAACAGGCGGGAGGGGGCGAACGCCGGTCACCCTGAAGCCGCAACGACGAAAGAAGGGAACAGAGGAGGCCCCCACCCAGCCTCCTCCGCGCAACTACGATTTGTGAAACAGCATGGACATCGTCGACGACGATGGCGCCGGCGTAACATCGGTCTCCTTAACCGTCTTTCCATTCGGGCTCAGCACGAACGTGTTCTCCCGCTGCAGCTTCCCATCGTCGCCGCGATACGTCACCTTCAGCGTATGCGATCCATCCTCCTTCACCGAGATGGTGCGCCCCTCGCCGAACTTCGACGGCGTCCCATCCAGCTTGCAGACAATCGGCTTATCGTTGTCCGTCTCCTTTAGGGCCACGCTGTCGCCGGTAACCTCGATCGTGAGAATCCCCGTGTCCTGCGACTCGTCGAAATGCGTGGTCTTCCACACACCCGCAAAGCCCGGTCCGCCCGACACCCGCTTCGAGGTCTGCGTGATCGTGAACGGGCTGCCCCCCGCCGGCGAGACCTCAACCTTCCGCGTCAGCGTCTTGCCCGCGACCGAGAGCGTCATCCGGCTCGTCTCGCCCTTCCGGGTCGCATCGATCACATAGCCTGCGTGAGACTGGACGCACGTGGTCGTCGCGCCGTCCTCTTCCTTCTGCGGCTGTCCGTCGCAAACCATCTTCGGACTGGCCTTGCCGTCGCGCGTCACCGTGAAGCCGTGCGCATCGGTTGCCACGGAAAAAGTGGGTCCGTCATACTTCACCGTAGCCGGGTCGATCTTCCACGATCCGTTCCACGGGTTGGCCTGCGCCATGCAGGGGAGAGCTAAAGCAGCAAAACACGTCAGAGCGCAAACGCTCATACAAAAACGCTTCATCTTGATCCGCCTTTACAAAATTTATTAAAAGTGTGGTGGCCCGGGGTCTGCCATGCTCGTCTCAATCCCGTTGACTGTCAAGCTGACAGAGAGCCCGGCGACGTAAGCCCCCGCAATCCTGTTCCGCGATCCCGTGACGGGTGCCCACCCCATGAACCCCCGCAAATCTGGGTGGGCAAACCTCTGGACATAAATAGCCTTCGCCCGTCCGAACTCCGCTTCCCAGGCGGAGAATAGAAAATCTCGTGAATTCGCACTGCGGAGTTTGCACGGTGGCCAGCCGCTTGCATCCTCCGCAGGGTCTATAATTCCTCTGCCGGTTGCTACACCCTGGAGGTTGTACGTGAAAAGACTCTCTCTTGTTACCGCTCTCGCTCTTTCCTTTGCCACGGCCGCTGCACTCGGCCAGTCCTTCACCGGCGTCGTCTCCGATGCCATGTGCGCCAAGAACCCCGTCAAGGCTTCGGCCCCCTCTCACGCAGAGTGCGCCAAGAAGTGCATCAAGATGGGCTCGCCGGCGGTCCTGATCGTCGGCAGCAAAGTCTATCCCGTCTCCAATCCCGACAAGCTGACGGCCTACGCCGGACAGAAGGTCACCGTCGACGGCACCCTCGCCAGCGGCACCCTCACCGTCAAGTCCGTCAAAGACTAGTTAGACTAGTTCGGCAACCAGATCCTAACCGCGCGTCCGCATTCATCGAATGCGGGCGCGCGGTTCTGTTTTTGCAGCGATCTTTTTAGGGATCTTTCAATGATCGTTCAATGGTCCATCCGCTCCAGAATGGGCCCAAGCAGATAGGCGACGAAAAATCCGCCGCTCCAGATCATAGCCGACCCCCACAGGACGATGCGGCTCAGCCTGCTCACCTCGCCGCATGTCGAGGGATCGTCTGCCTCACAGGTTTCTCCAGCTTGCAACCGAGGCGCAACGACATAGGTAATGACGAAGCTCGCGGCAATGAGCGCGCCCGCAAGGCTGAAGGTCCATATCTTATGCCGCGAGAAGCCGACCAGCCACGGAGCTGCTGAAAGCAGCGACGCCACCGCCGTTCCCATTCCCAGCAAAACCAGGATCGACGGAAGAGCACAGCAGATCAGCGTACTGAACGAGCTGAACAGCGAAAAATAGTTGAGCAGGGCCGCTCGCCTGGCCTTGCGTTCCGGAGCCCTTCGTTCAAGGCTCTTGCGTTCGGGAATCGTCATTGGCTCCATCGAAGTCATGGCGCCTCCGTGATGCTGCTGTAGCGCAAGGTGGCAGACATCTTCCCTTTCCCCGCCTGGGGAAGAACGCCCTGGATCGTGACCGTCTTTCCGAGCAGAGCAGCAACGTCCACACCGGCCTTCGCAGGCACCAGAGCAAAGCGGTCCTGGGTCCCAGCGACCTCAAAGAATGGCGCGCTCGCTGTTCCTGTCACTTTGCCGCGAGCGACGATGACGGCATCTTTGTGGGTGAAGCCGTTCTTTTCGACAGCCTGGTTGAACTGATGCATGGTGGCGCTGTTGCCAGGGTTCAATTTCACCGCGACCAGCCCTGTATTCAGGTCTACGTCCACCGTATTGACGCCCTGAATCCCTTTCATCGAAACATGAATGGCGTGCGCGCACGGAGCACAATCCATGCCGAAGACGGTCAGGTTGATCTGCTCATATTCCGCCTGCGCGGCGAGAGAGAAGAGCGCGAGGATGGCGATTGCAAATATCTTTTTCATAGTCGTCCTTTCAATAGCTGCTGGCGTGCGTTAATGCGAGCTCGCATGCGCGGAGTATTTGAGATAGCTGAAGTTGATAGCGAAGCGAATGCGCTCTCGTCCGTAGATCGAATCCGAGGCATCGCGGAAGAGCGGTCCCTGCACACCGCCGGCGATAGCGACATCCTTGAAGATGGCGAGAACCGACGGCCCCAGCCACAGGCTCGTGGAGCTGCTGCCCGGAACGTCCACTCCTCCGCTTCGCACCTTGCCCGTGTGTTCTCCCGTCAGTTCGGCAAATCCCCGGTAGTCCCACTTGTCCACGCCGCGTCGAAGCCGTGCGGGACGATAGCCATACACCGCGCTCCACGAGAAAGTATCGGGCCGCCGGTCGTGCGAGGCTTCGGCGAAATGAGAATAGCCCGCGCCCACCCACGCATATTGGCTGCGCGAGGCGAGGCCGCTGGCCAAACTTCCCGTGACGCCCGGTGCCCGGTGGAGACTCCCGAGAATCCCCGAGTCCTCTTGCGGCCCCGGAACCACAACGCCCAGTGAGGCCGTCGATTCGATCCGTTGGCCCACGCTCTTCACCGAGTGCAGAAAGCGCCACGACGCTCCCGCCGACCATTCGCCTCCAGGAAAGATGCGGCTCTCCGGCAGCGAGCCGCTGCCAAAGGTCGCGGGCACAAAGAAATTGACGGTGATCTGTGGAGTAACGCCATAGCCGAAGCCGGAGCCCGTGGAAAGCTGTGTCCCTTGAGATCCGTTTCTGCCGAAGAGCCCGGTATCAAAGCTGAACTCGCCCTGTGAGTTCACCGGCGTCGCATAGCTGAAGACCGGGCCGTGGTCCGAGGCAACGGCAACCGCTGGCAGCGCCAACGCACATGCCAGAATTAAAAATGATTTCATAAAGCTCCTTCGTCTTGACCAAATGAGGCGCAGGCACACGTCAGTGCGCAGGTCATTGGTGCCAGGAGCCAATCAGATTCTCAGGACGGTAAGGGTTGCGGTCAGCAGTCCCGGCGGCGAATATTCGTCAGGAGCCTTTAGCAGAAACGGAGGAACTCTCTGCACAGCCACAAAGGCCGGCGTCCGCCAGTCGATGGCGGCGTTGTGAAGGTCGAGGCAGGGAGGACGAACCGTTATCTGCGGATGCTGCTGCACTCTGAACTCTGTCCGGCAGCATCCCGACTTCGCCATCGTGCCGCAGTGGCCGTGCATGGAACGGCAGCACGCACTCTCTCGCGCGTTCATCCCTCCGCCCGTCATGCAGGCCAGCACCGGCGCCGTCGTTGAGAGCAGCAGCAGAATAGCAACGAGGCTGGCGAACCGGCGCATACTTCTACAAGTATACCCATCCATGTATTTCCGTTGCCTTTGCTCTTGCTTTGGCTGTCATCCTGAGCGCAGCGAAGGATCTGCTTCCCGCTCGAAAAATTAATCCGGCCACTTCATCTCCGCTTCTGATACCCTTCGGCCCGTACCAAATCTTAGCCGGAGGTTTCTCTATGGGGCACGGAATCATCGCGTGGATCATCATCGGGCTCATCGCAGGCTGGCTTACCGGTAAGTTGATGAAGGGGTCAGGATTCGGCGTGCTGATGGATCTCGTCGTCGGCATCATCGGCGCGCTCATCGGCGGTTTCATCTCCCAGCACCTTGGACTCGGCGGTGTTGGCCAGCACGGTCTCATCGTGAGCATCATCATCGCCATCATCGGCGCCGTGGTCCTCACTCTCATCATTCGACTAATCAGCGGAAACCGAGGCGCCAACCTCTGAACCTCCTGGCCCTTCCAGCCCTCCGCCTCGCGCGGAGGGCGCCGGGCCCACACCTCTGACCCGGACCTGCAGATGTCCGCCGAGCGGCCCCGCCAGCCGCCCTTCGTCCAACTCACCCTTCGCCAGGTGTTCTAAGCTTTCCGTAACTTACGCCTCTCCGCCCTCACACCCGCCCTCACTCTCCAAGACATTTCGCTGCGCGAGACCACATCTTCTGTCGTCATCCGCATCGAACTAAGCGGAGGGACCCAGCTCGATGAACTACCCTGTGCTCATCGCTATCATCGTCATCCTGGCCGTGCTTCTCGTGGTGGCCATCATCGTCGGCCGTCGCAAGCAGCGCACCACGCATCTTCGTAACCAGTTCGGATCAGAATACGATCGCGCTCTCCAGAAGCACGGCAATGCCAGCCGCGCCGAGGCTGAGCTTGCCGACCGCGAAGCCCGGGTCCACAAGCTCTCCATCCGCGACCTTCCCGCCTCCGAGCGCAATGCCTTCGTCACCGAATGGTCCGCCGTCCAGCGCCGCTTCGTCGACGATCCTTCCATGGCCGTCAGCGAGGCCGATCGCCTCGTCACCCGCGTCATGACCGCCCGCGGCTACCCCATGGGCGAGTTCGAGCAGCGCGCCGACGACATCTCCGTCGACCACCCCGCCGTCGTTCAGAGCTACCGCTCCGCCCGCGACATCGTCGTCCGTCACGGCAACGGCAACGCCACCACCGAGGATCTCCGCCAGGCCATGGTCTACTACCACTCTCTCTTCGACGAACTCCTCGGCCTCACCCGCGCCGACGTCGTCGAACACGAAACCCACGAACCCCTGCTCAAACGCGCCTCCTGACGCCGGGTGCCCCATTCATGACGACAGTCTCATCGTCGTCATGGGTGGGTCTCACTTCGTGCCAGGGAAACGCATTTTCACGCCATCCCCAGGCCGCAACCGTCATATCCTGAGTACGCCATCAAGGAGACGGATTGCGCCTCAGAAGCCTTGCCACCACCTTCGCCTTCGCCCTCGCCCTCAGCCTGTCTGCGGCCGCCGCCGGCGCGCAGGCGACACCCACCGCCAGCCGTCCGCTTGAGCTCTCCGCCTTCGGCGGCCTCACCGGAACCTACACCGGCCTCAGCGGCGGCAGAAACCTCGGCATCACCGCCGGCGTCGACCTCGGCTTCCGCCCCTTCTTCGGCTTCCGTCCCTTCCTTGAGGGCCGCGGCACCTATCCCATCGACGGCGGTCAGGTCGACGCCCAGAAGAGCGCCCTCGCCGGCCTCCGCGTCGAACGCCCCCTTGCCCGTCTGAGCCCCCGCCTCAACCTCTCCGCCGACATCCTCCTCGGTCGCGGCCAGATCAACTACCAGAACGGCGGCTACCCCAGCCTCTCCGGCGACTTCCTCTACGTCGCCAGCACTTCCAGCGTCATCTCGCCCGGCCTGGGCCTCGACTTCCGTCTCACCGACCACTTCTCCGTGCTCGCCGACGCCCAGTTCCAGCACTGGGACACTCCCGCCACCGCCTCCGGCTCCATCTGGGCCAAGCCCCTCACCCTCGCCCTCCGCTACCGCTTCAACTTCAACCGCCACGGCTACGCCACCCGCTAGCCGCGTTCTCTGGCTATAGCTCTGTCATCTCGACCGAAGCGGGACAGTTTCATCGTCCCGCGCAGTGGAGAGACCTGCATATCTGACCGATGTGCCTCCGCCACCGTGAGATCGCTCTGCCCCTCTCAATACCGCTCAATCACCTCAGGATGCCGCCTCCTCCACCAGCAGGCGCCCGCGCCCGTCTGCGGAAACAGCGATCGGCTGCACGCCACCGTGTCCGTTCCATCCGGGTAGTAGTCCTCTTTATTGCCCTTCAGCTCCGCCACCGTAAACCGGCTCACCTGCACGGTCCCCATCCCGCCGCCGAACAGCACTCGCACTCTCCACACCGCCCAGTCCGCCGGATACACGAGCAGCGCCGCAACCATCACGCCGAGAAACGTCCGCACCACGATCCGGATCACGCGAACCTCGCGCTCGCTCGCCTCCTGCATCGCCTCGAAGCCTCACAATCTCACAAACTCGCAACTCTAGGGGATATCCCCATATAGCCTTGTGAAAAACCTTCGATTTTCTGCAAACTCTGTCATCTCGACCGGACCCTGAGCGAGCAGAGCGAGTCGAAGGGGGAGTGGAGAGACCTGCAGGTTGCTTATGCAACCTCAAACCTGCGAGTTTCTCCACTGTGCAGGACAAAAACCGTCCTGCTCCGGTCGAAATGACAAAGATTGCGACGGTCTATATGTGGACACCCGTCAGAGGTTGAATAACTCGCGCAGCCGCTTGGTCTGCGATCGGCTCACCGGAATCTCCGTGCTCTTGCGATCGTCCATCCGCAGCTGATAGCTCGACTTGAACCACGGCACCACCTCGCGAATATGCTCAATGTTCACCACGAACGAACGGTGCGCGCGCCAGAACTGCGCCGGGTTCAGGTGGTCCATCAGCTCCTCCAGTGTGCGCACATTCGAGTCGCCCTCCAGCGCCTTCGTCACCACCGTTATCCGTCCCTCGTCAATCGAGGCAAAGCAGATATCCCGCTGGTCCACCAGCAGCAGCCGTCCCTGCGCTCGCACCACCGCCTTGCCCGAACGCCTCGCCTCCGCGCTGCTCGCACTCCCGGCCGCATCGTCCGCCGGCCCCAGCGAGTTGGCCGCGCGCGCACTCAGCGCCGCCGCCTGCTCCTCCACCATCCGCAGCAGCGCATCCAGCTTCGCCTCCGCCGCATCCCACAACCTTCCCGGCGATACACCGCTGCGTCCCTGATTTTTCCGCGCTGCCGCCGCCGCCGCGCCCTGGCCTTCGTCCTTCGGCTCCTGAGTCACAGGTTCGTGCAGCACGGCCGCATCACCGTTCGCAGCCTCCACTCCGCTGCCCGCGCCGCCCTCCATCTGCGCCCGCGCCCGCACCTTTTCGAGCGTCTTCACAACCCTCTTGCTGTCGAACGGCTTCAGCAGGTAATCCACCGCGTTCACCTCGAACGCCTTCACCGCATACTGGTCGAACGCCGTAGCGAACACCACATGCGGCAGCCGCGCCTTGCGATCCAGCGCCAGCACCTTCTTCAGCACCGCAAAGCCATCCAGCCCCGGCATCCGCACGTCCAGAAAAACCACATCCGGCTTATGCGTCCGAATCAGCTCGACAGCCTCAATCCCATTCGACCCCTGCGCCAGAACCTGCACATCCCCCGCCCGGTCCAGCAGATACTGCAACTCCTGCCGCGCCAGCGGTTCGTCATCGATAATCAGCGCTGTAAGAGGAGCACCCATGGACACCAGACAGTAGACTACGCCGTCCCACCAGCGCCGCCCACTAGCGACTAACCACTAACGACTGTCTTCACTCGCTATCGCTGTACGCCCGCAGCCGCGAAGGCGCGCCATCCTTGGCCAGGTCATGCCCGCACTGGGTGCAGAAGATATCCGTAATCTTCACCCCGCGATGGCAGCATCCGCACACCGGAGCCAGTTGAAACTGGCACTGCGGGCAGAAGTTATAGCTCGCCGCCAGCGAGGTCGAGCAGTTCGGGCAGCGCGAAAGAATCGGCTGCCGCAGCATAAAGTATACCACCGCGCCGATGCCGCCCGGCAGCACCACGCACACCAGCATCCACAGCGCCGCCGACATGCCGCGCCGCTTCACATCCCGGCTCACATAGCCCAGCAACAGCGCATAGCTCGCAAACAGCGCGCCCCACGTATAGCCCACGATCACGCGCATGGGCAGCATCTCGCGGTGGTGGTGCGGCATCATGACGCTGTGGAACAGGTACTGTATCGCCACGAACAGCACGATGGCCAGCACGATCGACCACCGCGGAATCATCCGCAGCTCGTCATCGCCCGCCGAATCCGCCTCGTTCTGCGAGGCCGTCCACCACTGCGTCATCTCGGCGCCTCACCATTGGCGTGGTTGCGCCCACGCCGGACCCACACCATTCCCAGCACCAGCGCCGTGACCGGCATCAACCACAGCAGGAACAGAAACATCTGGTAGCTCGAGTCGGGCATCCCGGACGGCGTCAGGTCATACCCGTCCAGCGTGCCCCAGGCCGCATAAAGAATCACCATCAGGAGGCTCGAGCTGATCATCAGCGGCGCCCACAGGCTGCGCGAGCGGCTCTTCTGTTCGCGCATGTTCATCGCCTGTTCGCGCACCACGCGATGCGTGCGGTTCACCACCTGCGCGCGCGCATTCCCATTCAGCCGCGCATTCTGCAGCCGTTCGTTCAAACGATCATCCGAAGCCGACTCCTGCGGAAAATCGATCATGTCCGCGCCCCCACTTGCTCACCCGCCCGCTGCTTTTCGTCGAGACCCTGCGTCCGCAGCGTCATCAGCTTCGGCTTCAGCGAAGCCAGGCCCCGGTACAGCCGCGACTTCACCGTCGACAGCGGCGCATGCGTCACCGCCGCAATCTCTTCCAGCGACATCTCCTCATGAAACCTGAGCGTCAGCACCTCGCGATAGCTCGGCTCCAGCGTCAGCATCACCGCCGCCAGCTCCGCCGCATTCTCGCGCCCTTGAAACTGCTCCAGCGGCGACGGCCCATCCTGCGCAAACTCAATCGGCCGCTCGTCATGGCCGCCCTCGCACATCTCATCCAGCGACGCCATCGTCCGCTTGCGCGAGAGGTCGATCACCAGGTTCCGCGCAATCGTAAAGATCCACGTATCGAACCGCGCCTTCCCGTTGTACTGCGACCCCCGCCGCAGCACCCGTATCCAGACCTCCTGAAACAGGTCCTCCGCCGTCTCGCGCCGGTTGGTCAGAAACATCAGGTAGCGCATCAGCCGGTGCTGATAGGTCTCGATCAGCTGATCCAGCAGTTCAGGGTCCTGCTGCTTCAACCCACGCGCGATCGCAGCGTTCTCACGCTCGTTCTGTTGGACCTCTTCTGCGGTCAGGGCAAGGGCTCGCTTCATGTGTTGTAATGACGCGACTTTCGGCAAAAAAGTCGCGGTCCGGGAGTGGAAATCGCGGACTTTCTAAGTCTATCCCGCCCCAGCCGCGCCCGATAGCCCTTTTTACGCCCTAATAAGCCCGGTGCCGGTGCGGCGGGAATGAGATTGTTGCCAAATTCTAGGCTGGGGCACATTGTCGCTGTCCCAACTTCCAGGTGCCAAACAACCCCCTGGAACGCCGCCAAGCTATCTATTCAATGCTTGCGGAGCGACTCGGCCAGAGAAGCTTGCGGATCAGACCGCAATCGGGACAGGGACTGAGGAGACCGCGGTCGATTCTTCACCGACTGCCGAACGAGTGAATGTGAGAATGGTGATGTCGTCGTCCTGGCCGAAATCAACAGCCGCCTCCATAGCCTCTCGTGCATTTGGCTTTGTTGCGAAGAGCGCCTTCAGGCGATCGAAGCCATAGATTTCGCCCGTGGGACTGCATGCTTCGAGCAGGCCGTCTGTGTAAAGAGCAAGGTGGTCACCTACCCTCAAGTAGAAAGGGGTCTCTTCGTAAATGCACGCCAGATCGAGTCCCAAAGGAAGTGCTCCAGGCGATTTCAACTCTGTATCATCGATAAAGGGCCCAGGATGACCCGCTGTGGCTAGTGTGCAGTTGCCGTCGGGGCAAAGGCGCAAAGCAAGAGCGGTCGCAAAGCCACCTTGAAGGCGTCCGTGAAGGCGACGATTCACGCCTGCCAGAATTTCAGCCGGGCTCATCGTAAATTCAGCCACCATGCGGACCGCCCCGACGATGAGTGAGACGGCCATGGCGGCTCTAAGCCCCTTCCCACTTACATCGCCGAGAACGACGAGTGTCGATCCGTCTGTCAATGGAATGATCTGGAAGAAGTCACCGCCGACTTCGAGCGCAGGCTTGTAAGCGCTGGTCAGGGTGAATCCAGCGATTGCAGGCAATGCTTCCGGAATGATGACCTGTTGCAACTCGCGGGCCTGCAGGAATTCCTGCTCCAACGTGTTGCGGCGGCGGGTGACGTCCTGGAAATAGCGGATCAGGGCGTATATGAGAGTCAGCAACAGGCTGCTGTCGGCGATGGTATACGCCATCACCGGAGCGCCAAACACATGAAATAAGGGCGTGTGCAGAGTCTCGAAAAGGTGCGAATGCGTGAATCGCTTCCCCTGGTCGGCCGCCAGACCCACGACGTAGATGGATTGGGCAATGACCATGGTGCTTGCGAACAGCCAGCGCGCGCGTCCGACCCGTGACCGGCGCAGAAGCGCGACGGCGACTGGGACTATATTCCAGCCGACAAGCACGGTGATGACGACGGTGAGTATGCCATCGGTGATCTGCGACGTCGCCTCCCAGGGAGACGGCCACAAGAAGATGGCGAGGAGAGCATCCGCAATGTTTGCGGTCATCAGGGTGATCGCGGCAAGGCGAGTCAGGCGCATCAGCTTTTGATCATCGCGCAGCTCGAGCAGCCAGCAGGTCAGATACCACAACGAAATGTTTTCGACAGCGTTGATGGGAAGCGTCAACCCCACGGCGATGTTTGCCGGCCATGGCAAAGCCAGGTTGTTGAAGACAACTTCGAGGAAGATCGGGATGAACAGGCCGGCGGTCCAGAACAGCAACCATTGGGTGCGATCGCGTAGCCAAAACAAGAATGCCAGGAAGCCCAGCAAACCGTAGAGCGAGTAAAGGCCGATGACGATCGTCTGCTCGCGCAGCCACACATAATCGAGCTTCCCTTTCATCGCGTCGATCACTTGCGGGCTACCTAGGACAAGCGGCGCGGCAAAGCCTCCCACGAGCCCGGAATCGCGCGAGCTGAAAATTGCTTTCCACACCCGAACTGCAAGTACTCCGCGGCCGATACGGCCCAGGCCGATAGTCTGCGCGGGAACCGTGAGAAACCAGGACGGGTGCGGTGGCATTTTGCCGTGATGAGCCACGAGGCGGCCATTCCAATAGATTTCGTAGACATCGTCGATGCGCGGAACCAGAAGCGCGAGGTCGGGCAATGCGCCAGAGGCTTGGCTTATATCAAGGTTGCGTCGGTACCACGCGAATCCAGTGGTGTTGGGGTGGGTCTGCACACCCCAGGGCTTGCTGCCATCAAGCTGCTCCCAGCCGGAATCGTCGAAGCTGGGATCGATCCAATCCGGATTATCGCCGAGGTGGAATCGCCACGGTCCTCCGAGAGAGATCGCACCCAGGCCGAGATTCCTGACCACGAGTGGATTCGACGCGGATTGAACAGGAACTGAGGCCGATTCGGCCTGCGAGGAGAAGGTGCCGACCGCGGATACGCACACCAGTGCCGTGCAGAGGCTGCGTAATATGCGGGGAAGCATGGAAGAAGCATACTCTGGTGTCCGCCGGTGGATACTGCTCAAACGGCTGCGACCCGGGTCTTCTGCCGAACGGCCTGTTGTCTCGTTTGTGATTGTTTTGTTTGTGTGGCCGTACCGACCCAATTTCAACGAGTGCCTCATCGTAGAGCCACTCATTGAGCGTCGAGAAATCTCCAAACCCCAGACGCCGGGTGCCCCACTCATCGCGGAACGCGATGAATGGGATTCCGCTCTGCCAAGGACCGACGACCTTCAATCACCACGAACCGAAGGGGCACGGCTTCAGCCGTGCCATCACTCCTAGTGTCATAGAAGCGGCTTCAGCCGCTGAGGTACGCTCGGCCAAACATGGGCAAGCCGGGTGCCCCACATCTCGGCCTTTTATTGAGGCCTGAATCGATAAGGTTCAATGTCCGGAATTAGCGAAAATCTCGGGAAGCCCGGGCGTCGTCGGCGGAAGCTACGGCCTAGAAATTTCGGCATCATAGTCGGGGCACTCTTCGTCTGAGCAGTTGTGCCGATCGCATTCCTCACCGGTTAGTCGAAGCCTATTTGAATTATCCGGAACCGCGAAGATTGAGGTGCAAAATTCAGTGATGTGCCGTTTCGTCTCAGGAAAAATATCTCTATATTTCACTGTTCCCCATATGTAAATCCGCTGATGCTGGTCGAATAGCTCTTCAAGGATTCCAGGCGTGAGGGAGAAATCGTCACCGGAATTCACATCTGCCTTGGGACCTATAAATGTCACGGGGTTTTTGCGGGGAACACCACCCTGCCAAAGCTCCGGAAAGTCGAAATTGCTCGGGAGGACCCGCATATTCATGTGGCTCACGTGCTCGGTCAACTGCCGAGTAGGCGTAATACCGGAGTTGATCCAATGGGCAGTCGCGTTATAAACAATGGGGCTGTACCAGATAACTATTTCATAGTGTTTTTAACTAATTGAAGTAATTGGTTTTGTTGTTGTTTTGGGCTGGGGGTATTGAATCTCCACTCGCACTCGCAGAGGAAGAGGTGGAAGCT
>Ga0207933_1000757_pt1 | contig 28482 bp, 25 predicted proteins | sample NGESurdeep092012_4_FD_184488 | JGI IMG/M metagenome (GOLD analysis project Ga0207933, IMG submission 184488) | Arctic peat soil microbial communities from Barrow, Alaska - NGEE Surface sample F53-3 deep-092012 (SPAdes) | ecosystem: Environmental > Terrestrial > Soil > Wetlands > Peat ... | reverse complement strand
CATTATAAAAAAGTATTTGCTCTTCATAATTAAATTTAATTTTTGTGTTTTAATAAATAAGTAACCTATTTAATACAGATATGCGTTTTTTAATGTAGTACAAAATATCTCAAATGGTTGTCAACATTACCGGCTTTATTTCGGTTTAAAAATTGATTTTGAAACGTTGACAAACTTTAACCCTCAAACAACAAATTAAATTATACCCTGTTGTTCTGCACAAGGTGTAATTCCGTAACAATAAATTAATCCTTCGTTTTGATGACCCTTACTTTCCATTCTTCCGGCCCCTTTTCAAGATATTCCCATTTAAAAGGTTCTTTGCTTTCTGCTTCCATTTGATAATAAAGAGGTTTGGGGTCATGGTCGTTTATAAATTCAAAAGCTTCACCTGATTTTATATCAGCAAAGGCTTTATAAAACATTTCATGACGTTCTGTTGGCGGAAACGGCCGCAAGTCAAATTCGTTAACCACTGAAAAACCATCGTCTCCTAAACCGCTTTTAATCTTTTTAGTGATATGAACTACATATTCATTGGGTTCTTGCTTTTTATATATCCATGAATGTTGACCTTCAAATTTATTTACAAAAATTGCGTGAATTTTTTTTGGATCTTCCGCAGCGATAATTTCCATTGTATCGCCTTGCTCCATCATGCCGTAACGGTGGAATACGATTTGTTTCCATTCTTTTTCTTTTGCTTTCCGAAGATCAAGCAAAGTCGAAATATCGGTAAACGCTCTACCCTGGGAAGCTTCGATGCGTGTAACTTTCACCTTCCATTCTCTTCCTCCACGATTAAGATATTCCCATCCAACTACATCTCCATAAATCGAACGAAACTCATAATAGAGAGGCAGGGGATCATGATCATTGATAAAGATAAAACTTTCATCAACAGGCAATTCCTTAAAAAGCTGTATTAATTTTTTATGTCTTTCAATTGGAATAAGAACGCGCACATCCAATTCTTCGATTTGTAATTTATTATCCATGCAATTTAATTTAAGATATAAAGATGTTTTCATCTTTAATGCGATTCCTGCAAGATTACTGATTTAAAAGGAAAGGAGTTTACCATTATAGGAAAATCTTGGCATTTGCCAGTCTTATGTTTATGTATTTTTTTACGGGTGCTTAAGTTGCCTGCCCGCATGCCCGCCAGAACGAATCCCTGTCAGGATGTAAATTCATTTGAAATAATTAATTTTATGGCCTATGCCTGGTCAATTATTTCAAATGGTTTTACAGTAAATGAACCCCGCCTGCCTGCGGCTTTCGGGCAGGAAATAATGGGAATTCCTATTTTTCCCGATTGGGAATTTTTTAAACAGCCATAAGCAACTTTTAACCAGTGACGAACTAAGAATGCTTTTTCTTTAGCTGAAATACCCTCGAAATATTGAACCCAAATAACACATCGCTTTTGTTCCATCTACCGGTAGTTTCAGAAATGAATGATTTTTCTGTTAATCCGTTTGAGTTAGTAAAGTGCAATTGGAACACATGCCCGCCGGTTCCTATATCAATGCCAAAAGATACTACATTGTGTGAGCCTGGCGCTTTTGTATCCGGCAACTGATAATAATATTCTGCATTGATATTAATTCTTTTAGAAATTTTATGGCGCCCTCCAATACCGATCGCAAAAATATTCTGCCTGGTATGATTGAAGGAAATTCTATCCGCATGGATAAATGTGGGCATAACCTGCAGGGCAAACTCCTCAGAAAATTTGCGGGCAATCAGTAATTGGTAAACCTGTGATACCCTGTCGCCAAATTTTGTTTTGACTGTATCGAATTGCTTTAAAGTGTTAATAGCAATCACCGGCACAAAAGATAAAGTAACCGGCATATTGACGGCTCCTGTTGACTGGCTTAATAATTTTATTTTAAAAAATGCATCATAAGTTTTTTGATAAGTACTGTGGCCTATTCCAACCATAAAATTATTAGTAATTCCGTAATCAAACCCCAATCGCATACTCGCATTGTCCAAACCGAAAAAGTTATAAGCGCCGCTGCTCACTGGCCCGAAGCGGTGTGATATTCTTACGTCCAAAACATTTTTTGGTAAATTTTCTGTTGATTGCCCATCCACAATTCTTGTAGTTTTAAAAGTTGCCGTAGTGAAAATCGTTTTATTTTTAAGGGTTTCTTTTTCTAATTGATTGATAAGGCTATCCGTATCCTGAGCATTGGTTTCTGTTGTAAAAAAAAAGGTGAGCAGAAGTATAGCCAGAAATAGTTTCAGGAAATGTATATCAGGAAATCTATTTTTTTTCATAATTACAATTAATAGTTATTTCAATGTTTTCTGAAATTTTATTGGATACTATGGAGGGTATTTTGATACGATAATCTTCTAATAAAATTTTAAATGAGGCCGTGGCAGAAATTTTTCCATCTTTAATAATAATTTTTCCGGGAGTTGTAATGTTTTTTGTAATGCCGTGGATCATTAGATCGCCGGTTACATTTACTGGCCACGTTCCATCTTTGGAGAAATCTATTTTATTGATATTGGCAATACTTCCTTTAAATTTTGACCGGGGATATTTACCACTTTCCATATAATTTTCATTGAAGTCTTCTTCCATCTTTGCTTTGGGAAAATGAAAAGCAGTATTGAGTAATGAGAATTGTAAAGATCCCGTTTGAAAATTTAAAATGCTGATAACCTCGTTGTTATCTGCCTGTATATTTTGAAGAATTGTTTTTGAAAAAAAAGAGATGCTGCCGTTTTTTGTAAAATATACCTGGCCTTTCGTTGTTGAACTGGCGGCCATAAAAATTACCAGCAAGATTATAATTTTTCTAATTAGCATAATTTTTTTTTAGGCCGGACGATAGCATCTTATTAAGAAAACATCTCCGGGTAATTGCAGATCATTATCACCACCAATATAACCGATGCATATTCCTTTGAGTAAAACCCTGTCGCCGGATTTAATATTTTCTATATTTTCTTCCATGGTGCAATTCACAGAACCATCGCTAATATTCGTTTTTAAAAGTATCACCTGTTGATTTTGCTGATTTTTTAATACCTGTTTGACCTCGCCTGATACTGCAACAATCTTATTTATGAAAAGATTTTTTGAATTGGCGCTATCATTGGTAAGGCTATTGTAAAGCTCAATAGCATTGGTTTTTACAGCAACGGCATTCTTAATATTTTCATGCGGCTTATTCCATATTTGATAACCTATAAGTGCGGCTATTGTGATAGCTATTATAAAAATTAAGACAACGTATCTTTTAAATTTTTTGTACATAAAAATCCTTCAAATAAAAAAAACATTCGGAAAACTTTCATTTTTAGAACCAGCTATTGTGTTACTATCAACGTGCCTTTCATGTTCGCATGTATATTACAATGGTAGTTGAAAGTGCCTACAGTGATGGCTGTATAAGAGAAGGTAGCGCCGCCTGCAAGGTTTCCGCTGTCGAAAGTGGCCCCGTCGTCGGAAGTAACTGTGTGCGCATAACCATCCTGGTTATACCATTTTACTACGGTTCCTTTTTTTACAGTGGTGGATGGAGGGAATGCCATGTTATAGATATTTATGGTGGTAGAATTACTACCGCCGCCTGCAGGAGGCTGCTGGTATCCGCTGCCGGATTTGGAGCAGGAAATAAAAGCGACAATTATTACACTCATGATAATTGCAGAAACAAAATGTTTAAGTTTCATAATAAAAATTTAAGTTTTAAAAATGTTGTTTTGTAAAAATGATTTCATCAACCTGGTTTATAATCCAGATTATTTTGAATCGTTATTTTCTGGCGCTGCTGATGTATATTAAATCGGAGGGATTATGAAATTGGTTGCCTGAAAGAAGTAAAATTTTATAAACTTTTGGGATGCGGAAGAAATGTTTGTGAAGCAAAAAAAATGCAATTTTCGCAAGAGGATACGCAGGAATTATATAAACTGAAATGATTACTTTATTATTTCCTGGTTATTTTTTGGCGAAAGGTTTTATACTCAGCGTAAATAAAATGCCTGTGCTGTAAAGTTTTACTTTCCCATAGCCCACCCCAGCTAATGGAAGGTTGATGTAGGGTTCTGCAATAACAGAAATAGTTTTACTGAATTTTCTTTCGTAGCCGCCCGTTAATCTTGCCGAAGAAAAATAATTCCGGTTTTTATTGTTGACCGTATAGCTGTCGTAAGGATATTGAATTGAAGGGTTTTTTGGTGTATAATAATATTTTTCTTTTTTCATGAAATAGGATGAAATACCTGCTGAGACAAACCAAAAATGAGTAGATTTTTGGCTGAAATTATAATTAATAATCAGGGGCACTTCATACACTTTACAATTGGCATTGATGTAGTTGAGATCAGGATAATAATTCCAGAATCCGGCAGGCGGATGATAATTAGCTGCTTTGGTATCATACACTTTTCTCTCAACATAAAAGCCCGTTCTTAGATTCCACCTTTTACCGATGCTATAACTTATGCCTGCGCCAAATACGGGATTTATTTTTCCAATATCATCAATGTTCACGGCACTCACGTCAGGCCCTGCGGAGAAATTTATTGCAAAAGAGTTTATGAATTTATTCCTGTTTACAGGAGTAGCATTTTTTTTATGGGAAGTGCCTTTGTCATTTTCTTTTATCAAAGAATCAGATTTTTTATTTTCATCTATGCTCTCATTTTTATTCACTTCTACTGAATCTTTTTTTATAGTTTTAGCGGGGCTTTGCTGAATATCCGGCTTTTCTATTTTGCCAATATTATCCGGATTTAAAATTTGATTATCAATCCCTGTTTTATTCTCTGTTGAATTATTTTGACTGTAAATGGCCACTACATTTTCTCCGGTGGTTTTATCATTTTTTATTGTTCGCGTTTTTGAGTTTTGAATTGATTTTTCAGAAAAAGATTGTTGGTTAATTATTTCGGGTATGGATGGCTGTGATGGTTGAATTGTATCCTGATTTGCGTCTTTAATAGTTGTGTTTGAAGCGCCCATAGAAGTGGAATCATGAGTATTTGTTGTTTCACTGGCAGAATTCGTTTTTACTGATATAACTTTTTCTATGGTATTTTTTCCGGAAGGATTTAGCAGTAATAAAGAGCTTGCTACAATAAACAGTAAAAGAAATATCCAGAGTATTCTTCTCTTTTCTTTTTTCTTTTGCGGCATTTCTTTATCCAGTAGCTTTTCCATATCACTCCATGCCCGTTCATTGTATGCAGGTTCATTTTGCGCCGCGGCTTCCTGAATTTTAATATCTAATTTATCAGGTTTCATTTTTTATTAAGACTGTTTGATGAGCATTAAATAATATTTTTTGTAATTGTTTTTTTGCTTTTGAAAGGTTGGATTTTGAAGTGCCGGTAGATATTCCCAGGTGCCCGGCAATTTCAGCATGAGTAAATCCTTCTATGATGTACAGGTTTAAAATTGTTCTGTAAGCAGGCGATAAATTCCGGGCCGCTTTAATGATTTCATCATAAGAAATTTTGTCCAAAGCATTTTCATCTATATCCGCTATTTCTATTTCCTGCCCGTTAAAAGAAGTTGCTGTTTCATATTTATGATATTTACGGTTATGGTCAATGGAAGTATAGATCATAATTTTGCGCAGCCAACCTTTAAAAGAACTTATTACGTCAGTATATGCTGGTGTAAAGCGGTGTATTTCCTTAAAAACTTTTAGAAAACCATCGTTGAGGATTTCATCAGCGTCTTCCTGCTTGTTGGTATAGCGCAGGCACACAGACATTGCATAGCCGTAAAAGGAGCTGAAAATTTTTTTCTGGCTATCGCGGTTATTGAGGCTACAGCCTCTAATATGTAATATTAATTCTTCTGCAGAGAACAAGTTAAACTGCTTTACTTTTTTTTATCTAATCGTATGGGTTAGCACTTTGGTTGCCTCTTGCATAAAGTAAAGTTAGCAGGATTTTTTTGCACGGAATTACCTGGTTTTCACGAACGAAGAAAAACCTTTCTTCTAATTTTAAGGTTACTTAGCCTTCATTTGATAAAACCATTTTACACAATAACATACTATAATCCTCAATCTGATCTTACTAAATTCCAATAAACTTTTCCCTTCTTCAGTATAATAATCAATGGCACTAATTTACTTCTAATTAATCCGGCACTTTGCAAATCCGGCACTTTACTGCAACCGCGCTCTTCCTTTTCATAATGCCGTGCAAGGCCAGGGTAAAATTGAATTAAAATAAAAATCAGGGAGATTTGTTGGTTTACTGTTTAAACTTATTGTTACAAGGCTATTGTATAATAAGATGCAATGTTTTGGTTTTCGCAGGAATTTTGTCCTTTTCAAAAGGCCGGTGATAAATAAATACGATATCTTCTACGCCCGAAGCCGTCATGCTGAAACTCATTATTTCCATTAGTGGAGCGCCGGGCATGCTACTTTTTATATGTTCGTATTTAGTATCTCCCTGCTCACAAAAATTTGGTTTGCCGGATACTTGCCATACAAAACCAGTACCTGATGCCATCTGCAATTTTACTAATAAGGTATCGCCTTTATGAACCTTTATTGTTTTTTGCTTATCCCCGGATAAAGTAATGGAAATTTTTGTTTCCGGCTTCATCGCTCCGCAGTTGGAAAAAGCCAGTAATCCAAGGATAAATAAGGCAGCGACGGGTTTCATACTGTTTATTTAAATAGTAAAGGTAACATTATCAAAACCGGATGAAAGGATATATTTAAAAAATATCCTCCGGCAAAAACCGGAGGACCAATATGAATTAAAGATATCGTGGACCAAATCATTAAATGGTAAACCAATAAACGTTACCTGTTGGTACAATTTTAGAGCTCATAAAAACTGAATAAGGCAAATACCAATATCCGGCATTGCCCCAACTAGTGCCCCATGAATTTTCCATCAGGAACACTTTCTTTGTGTCATCATAACCATAAATGATATTAGCATGCCCACCCAATAAAGATGCCCCTTTAACAATAGACCCGGTTGAAGTTAAAGGGTTATAGGTATAATTGGTTGTATTAAGGCCTTCGAAGATGGTGTATCGGGAATTGTCGTACACATTGAATCCCATACAAACAGGAATATTTTCCCTCAGCAATGTTTTAACAGTAGCGGTATCGCCTTGCGCAACCATACCATAATTGCTGGGTGATGAGCCGATCTTATAAAGCAAAGCATTGCTTACAGCGGCGGAGTTAGGTGCTGTTTTATAAGCTTTAGTATTTGGGCCTGCTGTCTCATTTGCATTCACGGGATAAGCATAGTCTTTTTCTATACATTCCCCATACTTCTGCAACGCTTCTGGTATATCTACCATTTCAGCACCCGGGTCTGCAGAAATCCTGTAACCCTCTATTTTAACACGCTCAGCATAATAAAGATAGAGCGGGCTTAAAATGGGCCCCCAGCTATTACCATTTGAGTAATACTCAGTTATTTCATTGGCTTCAGAACCACAAAACCCTGTACATGAACCAATCTGCTCCTGGTTTCTTACAGCGGGAGTAACAAGCGAGTAAGTTAAAGCCGCTGCAACTGCTGCATCCCGGTTTCTTATACTACCTGAGAACATTTCCTTGATCTGGAGAGCGTCAAACACAGGCACATTCAAAAAGTGAGCAGGATTGGGTGGAAGTAATCCATAAGTATGTAATCCACTGGGGGTAACTGTTGCAGGCTGAATACCCTGGTCAACATTTTGTTTTGAACAACTGGCCAGGATAACTCCGGTAACAGTGATAATCGATAAAACTTGGTAAATCTTTTTCATTGTTTTTGTTTTAGTTAATTTGGATGCTATAAATTGTTAATTGATAAACAGTTGGTTGTAAACTCTATAAAGAGCAAAAAGTATTTTCTATAATAAAAATTTTGCTTGGATTAGAATAATTACTAAAGTTAAACATTTTCTTAACAAAATTAACTCCGGGTGCGCTGTTGTGGGCTTGATTCTATTTTTTGCCCATGCAGGTATTCATAAAAAAAATTTCCTGTCAGCGCAAAGACATGCCCAGCGGTTCTTTGGTGTTTTTGCTACCCGTTTTGCAGCCTGTCAATAACCAATAAATTATGACAGAAATATTACACAGAAAGTATATAAAGCGGTATCGTAAAATTATTTTCAAAATACGGTTGTATAAGTAATGCCCAAATATTATTGTCTTTTAAGTCCTCGCTTTGCGCAGAGCCTTAAAAACAAGTAGTGCTGCTGTCCTGAGTTTTGCAACAAAGGATTGTAAGATTTAAAATAGAAATTCCGGTTATTTGTCATTTTACTGAATCACGGGTTCCTGGCCTGTGCATGAGCGTTACTTCACCTTCATTTGATAAAAAATTAATCAGAATAACATTCGACGATCTTCAATCTTATCTTACTAATACCAACAAACCTTTCCCGTTTCAGTGTAAAAAAACTATCATCGCTGGACGCAATGAAATAAGAAAATACAAATCAGTGTTATAAGTTGGTTTACTGTTTTTGTATGTATAGCTGAATTTAAAGGCTACGATGCTATTTTTAAATTGGCAAAACAGTCCAGCCTTAAAACATAAATTTGCGTGTTATGGATAATCTTATAAAGCACTTTTTAAACAAAATAAGATGATGAAATATGAAGCCGAAAAATTTGAAATTTGGGAGAAAAGTTTTATCGAAAACCATGAAATGTGGGGCTTTGAGCCATCCAATTCTGCTGTGTTAACAAAGGATTTTTTTGTTCATCATTCGGTTAAAAATATACTCATTCCCGGAATTGGTTATGGCAGGAACGCGCAAATTTTCAGAGACAATGGAATAGCGGTTACAGGAATTGAGATATCAAAAACCGCGATTGAAATGGCTGCAAAACATTATGGCACAGGTATGAAGATTTACCACGGTTCGGTAACTGATATGCCGTTTGACGATCGTGAATATGATGGAATATTTTGCTACGCATTACTTCATTTATTGGATAGTAGCGAAAGAGAAAAATTAATCAGAGATTGCTATCATCAACTTTCAAAAGACGGTTATATGTTTTTTGCAGTTGTTACGAAAGAAGCGCCTATCTATCAGAAAGGCAAATTTATCAGTAAGGGCCGTTATGAAATATTCAATGGAGTACAAATATTTTTTTATGACAGGGAGTCCATTCACGCAGCGTTTGACCAATTTGGATTATTTGAAATTACAGAAGTTGAAGAGGTTTATCCATTTTTTCTGATTAAATGTAGAAAAGCGAAGTAGGTGATTCATAAAATAGAAACGGCCACTTTGTTCTTATCTCTTGAAACATTTTAATCCTGAATATTTATTCGTTTGCGCTTTGGCCCCTTCAATTTTTCCTACCATTGAAATGATTGTGTTTCTGTTTCTAAATAAAAATAAAATTAAAATCAATTACCTTTAATTCTGGAAATAAATTCCTTAAAAAGTTCGGATAATTCGTCTTTGGATTTTATGCCATGGCATCGAATTTAGCTGGAGTTTAATGGAATAAACAACTGCCTTTAAATCTTCATCTCATAAAAAAAATAAACAATAATGGAAACAGAAATTTTTGAAAAAGTTGACGACTACATAAGCAACTTACTTGCACCGGAAGACAAGGCATTAACCGACACTGTGAAATCACATGAGGCCGAAGGTTTGCCCCAAATAAGCATTACCGCCAACCAGGGAAAATTTTTACAGGTAATGGCTATCCTTTGCAATGCAAAAAAAATTTTAGAGTTAGGAACGCTGGGTGGCTATAGTACCATTTGGCTTGCAAGGGCATTGCCGGAGGATGGGAAATTGATTACTATTGAATTCGACAAACACCATGCTGATGTTGCAAAAAGGAATATTGATAATGCGGGGCTAAGTAAAATAGTGGATGTAAGGGTTGGAAAAGCCTTAGACATCTTACCGGAAATTATTGCCGCCAAAGAAGGCCCGTTTGATATGATTTTTATTGATGCCGACAAAGAGCCCTATGCCGAATATTTTGAACAGGCGCTTTTACTTTCACGGCCCGGAACACTTATAATTTGCGATAATGTAATCAGGGAAGGAAAAGTTTTGGACGATAATAGCCCTGATGAAAGAGTGCAAGGTGTTCAGCGTTTAAATGAAATGCTTGGAAGTAATAAAAAAGTTACTGCAACTATCCTGCAAAATGTTGGAGTAAAAGAACATGACGGAATGGCCATAGCAGTGGTGAACAGAATTTAAAGCAGAGAGAAAAGCAAAAAGCAAAAAGCAAAAAGCAGAAGGCTTAAGGCTTAAGGCTTAAGGCAGAAAGCTTAAGGCAGGAAAATACAAATCAGCATTATAAGTTCGATTACTGCCTTTTGAGGAGGAATAACATTTACCGACCTATACAGTTGTTTCACCTAAAATTTTTTTGTAAATATTTCCCGCTAAAATTTAGGTAGCCGTTATTTACAAAATCAAAAATGAATAAACAAACCAGGCTGACTATTTTTATTTTCTGTATTGTCAAGCTCACACTTCATTTGATTGCAGATGATCATTCCGGCTTCCAGGGCGACGAATTGCTGCATATTCAAACCGGAAACCATTTGGCATTTGGCTATATGGAATTCCCGCCGATGATTGGTTTGTTAGCGTTTATTCAAAACCTGTTTCATTCTCATTCTGTTTTCGTTTATCATATCTTTCCGCATATTGCCATGCTGCTCATTATTATTTATGTGGGCAAAATCACCGCGGAACTCGGCGGCAAAAACATGGCGGTATTTATCGCTTTATGTTGTCTTTTGGTGGCACCCGGATTTGAAGATTCTCAACAATCATTTGGGCCTGTTGTTTTCAGTCAATTGTTTTGGGTACTTTGTTTTTATCAACTCACCAGGTTCATAAAATACGGTGAAGGAAAATACTTATGGTATTTAGCCATCTTCATCTCTCTATTCTTTCTGACGAAATATGACGCCCTGTTTTTGTGTTTCGGTTTATTGTCATTATTGTTCTTTAAAAAAACAAGAATTGCATTGGCCGAAAGTAAATACTGGCAATGTTTAATTGTTTCTTTTTTGATTTTACTGCCGAATATTATTTGGCAATATCTAAATGATTGGCCCGCTCTGCAAATGTTTCATCAGTTGTATATAACCCAACTGGACGATGTAAAACCTTTACCTATTTTGCATGATTTATTCTTAGCCGTCAATCCGGTTGTTTTTATCCTGATCCTTCCGGCTTTGGTTTTTATGTTTGCCGATAAAGAGAATAAAAACTTTTACAGGCAGCTTGGCGGTTCCATTTTATTGTCCGTATTATTTCTCGCCTACAGTAAAGGAAAAGCTTATTATTTCTTTCCTGTAATTCTTACGATACTTCCTTTCTGCGGTGTCTTTTGGGAACGGATCATACTGCCCAAAAGAAAATGGTTACTCTATCCTTTGAGTTTTATTTTATTAATCAGCGCAGTATTGATTCCTTTCGGAATGCCTGTATATTCTTATAATCATTATTTGAATTCCGTTTTTAAACATTACCCAAAAAAAATAAAAAACGGAAAAGAAGTGCTTCCTATTGAGGAATATAATACAAAAGAAAAATGGAAAGAAACGATGCAGGAATTAAAATCTGTTTACGACAGTTTGCCTGCTGATGAAAAAAATAATTGCCTCATTTGGGGAAAGCATTATTCGCAGGCGGGTGCGGTTGAATTGTTTAGAAATGAGTACGGGCTTCCGCATGCCTTTTCTTATCACGGAAGCTTTTATAGCTGGGCGCCTTCGGGCAAAATGCCTGAAACAGTGATTGCTTTTTGTTATAACGATACGGGTGATGATTTTTTTAATCCTTATTTCGAAGAAGTAACTCGTGTAAGAAAAATTTACAGCGACTATGCAAGCAGTAAAGGTTGGGTGGTACAAACAATTTTCGTTTGCAAAAAACCAAAGCAAAATTTTGATAAGATGAAGGAATTGTTTAAGAAAAGAATATTTGAATAAAATTTTTGTTCTGAAATATTTTTGATTTATTCAGCGCAAAGGCAGAAGGCAGGAAAATACAAATCAGCATTAAAAGTTTGTTTACTGCGGGTGTTCGCCCCTTTAGTTTTAAATTGCTCTTAAGCTCTCCTCAAAAATTTGTCTGAAGCAGAAAATGTTACGGTCAAAACACAACCGTTTCCGGGCTGCGAAATAAAGTCAGCATTGCCATTAAAAGAAGCTGCACGGCTTTTAATATTGGTAACGCCTATTCCGTTTCCCGCTTTACCGGTATCAAAACCAATTCCATTATCCGAAATGATTAGCTTAACAGATTTTTTATTTTGCAGAAGTTTTATAACCACTTTAGTTGCTTTTGCGTGTTTCAGAATATTATTCAGTTGCTCCTGTACGATCCGGTAGATATTAAGTTTGAATTTATCATTCACACTATTTTCAATAAAATCTTTTGCTTTAAATTCTATTTTCACAGCATTTACTTCCATTATGTCATGGCGGATATTTTCGATAATTGCGCATAGGCCTAAATCCTTAATGTTATTTGTTGTTAAACCTTTACTTAATTTCCTGATCTCTTCAATGGCTGTAAGGATATATTCTGAAGCACGGCTTAAATACATTTCACTGTCTATCCCTCCATGCTTTGCTATTCCTATATATAGCCTGGACGCGCCGAGTAGCTGGTTTACATTATCATGAAGTTCTTTTCCTATATCTAACCTTTCAGTATCTTTGGCATCCCTGGCTGCTTTTGCAATATCCTTTTCCTTTAATTTGATCTCCTGTTCCAGTCTTTCTTCAAGCACTTTTTGCTTGCTAATATCATGCAAGGAACCAATCACGCGGTAAGCCTTGCCATCTGAGTTTCGCAGGATAATACGGCTGTCCAATACATCAGCAACAGAACCATCCCTTCTTAAAAAACGATAGCCTTTCTTCCAATTAATTGTTTTTGATTTTAGAATCCTGTGGTAACCTTTCATAACCTCTTCCTTATCATCAGGATGAATATGAATTGCCCATTCTTCTAAAGCAATCATATTTTTCGTCCTTTTATAGCCAAATTCCTTTTCATAAGCATCATTTATCATCACCATATCAGATACAATGTCACAATCAAATAATACATCGGATGATAAATTAAATATTATCCTGAAATGCTCCTCTACCTCATCAAGCACTTTGTTTCTTCCAATATTTTCATAATTCAATTTTTCATCATTATACTTTGTTTGGGCCAGGATAATATTTTCATCCACTATTTTTTTCTTCCTGGTATCAATACTTTTTTGCTTTGATTTTGCAATAACGATGTTTTCAGCTACTATTTTTTGATTCTTAGAATCTATATTTTTTTGTTTTGCTTTGGCTAATACAATATTCTTTGCAACTATCTTTTCTTTCTTCGTATCGATTTTCTTCTGTTTTGATTTAGCAATGACAATGTTACCGGCTACTATTTTTTGATTCTTAGTATCAATATTTTTTTGATTCTTTTTTGCCAGGATGATATTATCAGAAACTATTTTTTCTTTTTTTAAATCAATATTTAGTTGATCCAAAATACTTTGGCTTTTGTCTGCAATGCTAATAATTTCTTTTTCAATTCCATTATCATTTTTAAAAACTGCATAGCTGATTTCGCAGGGAAATGTGTGGCCGTTTTTTTTTATACCAGTGAGTATAATGGATGGCTTTTCTGCTATGGCCTGTTGTTTTAGTAATTTTTTAAAATTACTTTCCGTTATGTCAAAAATATCGGCCTTGTTTTTAGTCAGTAATAACTTTTCCGAATAACCAAAAAGTTTTGATGCAGCCTTATTTACCATTATGATATTTCCGCTACTTAAAGTAAAAATGATATTTGCAAGTGAAGAATTATCAAAACCAAGTTGCCCCAGGTGAGCACTACTTAAAGAGGATTCGGATTTGGGCTTCGGGCTTTGCTTTTTATTATGCAGGGTTTGCAGGCTTTTACGCAAGTAATTAAAATTATTTTAAAACACGTTTTATTTTGTATAAGTCAAATTGTAAGTTACTATTTATTTGGAATAAGGCAACAAGTATTACGAAATGCGCCTGCCCTCATAGCCTGTGACTGTTTGTTACTTGTATCACGGAAATTTATTTCATTGTTTTTGCATCAGCGTTACTTAGCGCCAGATGGCCGGGTAGGATGGGAGTGGCTCAGCCGTTCATGTAATGTTGCAATGTTGCGGTTCCAAAACACATAACTTCACTATCAAAATTGTACAACATGAGAATGGTTTACAATAAAACAAACCAGGGCAAAGCCTTTAATTAATGAAATAGAAAACACTTTGCAACAAAGGTATCATCAATTAGAAAGTAAATTATTAATCAATCAAACTTGTAATAATGGGTAAATTTTTTTCAACGGGCATTAGTTCCAAAACATCTTATAATTTAGCAATGTTGCTTCTTAGAATTGGGTTGGGCGCCGTTATTGTATACAGCCATGGATGGCAGAAAATTTCTCAATTTTCGCAAATGCAGGGAAGTTTCGTCAACTTCTTTGGAATGGGCAGTTCTGTTTCTCTTACCCTCTCTTTGTTTGCAGAATTTGTTTGCGGAATTTTTCTGATTTTTGCTTTGTTTACCCGCGCAGCCGTTATTTTACTGATTATAAACATGGCAACAGCCCTGACGATGGCACATGATTGGGCAATCTTTACCGATGGCCAGCTACCATTTCTTTTCTTTACCGGATTTATTGTTTTGTTGCTATTAGGCCCGGGAAAAATCAGCCTGGACAGCTTGATTTTTAAAAAAGTGAAGTGATTTCAAATCAGGCTATCATCCTAATATGAAAATACAATTCCGCATTATAAGTTCGTTTACTGCAAATTTATATTTACGTGCCTCAACCAATATTCAATAAAGGAATAAGCTGCTTTATATTTAAGTATTTTAATTGCTATTCTTTCGCAGTATCTATTTTTGATTTAGCAAAGCAATGGCGGCGAAAGGGTCTTCAACATCAATAATCAGCTTGTTATAGTGATCATGTTGAAGTTCTATCACGATACTTTTTGAATCGTTGGTAATATCACAAAAAATAATTCCATCCCTGCCAATAAAAGTGCCTGCTTCTATTAAAAAGGGCACGCTGGTGCCGGGCATTCTTAGCCCTAAATTTACATGAAGGTTTTGCGTATTGGGATAAGCAGTAATAATATGTTCTGCAGGAATAGTGAGCTGGCTTTTCAGAGCCCAAAGCTTATGCAGCCCCTGTATGGTGAAAATAAAATTATTATCTATTTTTTCTATGATTACCATGTTTTTTTATTTTAGGCTGCTCTTAGCAGTGAAGATTTATGAAACCGAAGGTACAAATAACAAGGAAGGTTTTTGAAACCTTCCTTGTTTTAAATACATAACTAAATTGAGATTCTTACTGAAACTATTTCGGTGTGCCCGCTCCACTATTCGCACTTTTTAACCGGTTCTCTTCTTGCTGTATTCCTGTATTTTTATATTGGTTTACTTTTATTTTCTGATTACCAAAATTCCAGGTGAAAGTAAGATTGGCTGCACGGTCCATCAGGTTAAATTGTGAATTCCCATTCATACCAGCAAAGTTTATTTTCCCTTTTATTTTCATTGTTTGAAAAATATCCTGCACATTCAATTTTATGTTAGCCTTATCATTTAATAGAGATTTGGAAATACCTGTTGAAACCATTCCCATTCCGCCAACGATTGATGGGCCTACAATAGAAGTGCTTTTATACATGGCGCTTAAATCTCCTTTCCAGCCATGGGCAAGCATGAAATTTTGTTGTGAGTATAACATAAATGAAGTAATTCCTTTGTTTAAAGCAAACCCATCGTAAACGCCTTTGTATAGATTATAATACCCTTGCAGGCTGTTGTAAGTATGCCACCATGGTGTGATAGTTATCGGAATACCCAATGTTAAGGTCAGGTTTTCCAATTTGCTCAGGTTATCCATTGTTTGATATGAGACATGCGATGAGTCATTCTGCCTGATGACCTGTGTCATAATATCGCTGGTATTGCTATAGCTCAAAACGGCTGAATACCTTTGCCTGAATGTATAGGACAATTCAGTAGCGTTTATAAATTGCGGCTTCAGGTATGGGTTTCCTTCGCGGTAAGTATATTCATCTATATAATAAATAAATGGGTTCAGGCTTTGGTAATCCGGGCGGTCAATACGCCTGGCAAAAGAAAGGCTGAGAATATGATTAGGGTTGATCATTTTTGTCAAGGATACATTAGGGAACAAATCGAAATAATTGTTTTTATTAATTGAATCTGAATTTAACTGATCGGTATTAATGATGGTTTGTTCTCCACGTAAACCCGCATCGGCGCTCCATCCTTTATTAAAAGTTTTGGCAAGGCTGGCATAAGCCGCATTCACATTTTCCTTGTAAATAAAGTGGTTTGTATTTCCCAGGTCATTCACCCATTTATCATTTTGAAAGATTTCGAATTGACTATTATTATCCGAGTTGACATAACTGTATTTTAACCCTGCCGACAATTTGAATTTGTTTTTAAAAGGATGAACATAATCAAGTTTAGCAGCATAGATATTGATGTTGCTGGGTTGTGTTCCATTCTGTTGTTTGGGGTCGTGCAATTGATTTCCCTGCCCGTCCGTTACATTCGTAATCAATGATTGCGGCATAGACATATCAAAATTATTGTAATCGAGATTGACCGTCAGGGAACTCCCTTTACCATTGTCTAAAGTATAATGTACATTGGCTCCTTTATTTTGCCAGTTGTATCCAATGTGATTAGTGGAAGTGGAAATAGAATCCGTATTGCCTGAGCCATTGATGAATTTAACAGGGCTGAAGGTATTGAAATCGCCCTGGTTAAAGGAACCATTGGTTACGAAGCCGATGGTTTGTTTAGGCGTCAGGTAAAAATCCATTCCAAGCTGCGCAGTGTTATTATTATTGAGCGTGTTCATCATACTTGACTGTGTCATGTGGGTTTCGATGATCTTAGAATCCGGTTTATAAAAATAACGGTCAATGTCCATTCCAAATTTATTTTTTGCATGCGCGAAATTATAATTGCTGTATAGGCTGAAATGTTTGTTCTTATAATTGATAGAGCCACCAGCATTGTATTTTGCATATTGCCCATATCCTGCTCCTGCGGTCAGGCTGCCATTAAATCCCATCGCCGTATTTTTTTTCAAAACAATATTGATCAGCCCTGCGGTGCCTTCAGCAGAATATTTGGAAGGAGGCTGCGTCATCAGTTCTATTTGCGAAACAGAGCTCGCCGGCATGGCTTTCAACATGGTGGCTAACTGACTGGCAGATACATGTGTGGGTTGCCCGTTGAACATCACATTCACGCCACTTTTACCATTCATTGAAATATTGCCGTCCTGGTCTACGAAAATGCCCGGAGACTTTTCCAAAACTTCCATCACACTGTTTCCAGCACTAACGGGGCTGTTTTCAACATTTACAATTGTTTGACCAGGTTTGTGTTGGATAAAGGGTTTGATTGCCTTTACCTGAACACCTTTTAATAATTCTGTGCGGGAGGCTAAATTGATTGTTGGAATCGTAATATCATTATCCGTGGAGATCAATGAAAAGGGCTGGGTATAAACTTTGGCCGCTCCGGTTACTGACACAGATATCAAATATTTTCCGAAAGGGGTTTTTTCAAAATGATATTTACCTGCGGTGTCAGAGATGGCGCCTTTAACCAATGCGGAGTCCGCCGCTTTCAATAAAGTAACTGTTGCAAATGCAGAAGGTGTTTGATTGTTATTCATAATTTGCCCTGAAACTTTCCCGGTGTTATTTTCCTGGGCAAAGCTTGTTGTTGTAAAAAACAAAACGCTTAACAGCGTAAGAAAAAAAGATAAAATTTTCATATTCTTAATTTTAAAATAAATGTTTTTTGATTCATAAAGACGATGCAAATAAATCAACTTTGCATTTCTTGGAAAAGCGATTTCGGCAGATACCCTGAAAAGCAGGATGAACAATTTGGTTCAGGGGGTGAAAGTTGCAAACCATTATAGGTAAAACATTCGTCGGTTATTTTTGATGATTCACCGCCCTCAGGCAGGCTTTCGTCGGGCGGTACCTATTTATAATGATGTTTATTTTATTTTCGTAATATGAATCAGGTGCAAATAGCATGGGAAAAAAGTTTTACAGAAAAGCCATACCGCATTGGCCTGCATGTGCTGTTCTGGATAATTTATTTATTTCTACTTTTAGCAGTTAGTTTTTCTGTTAGCAAAGCTTATGATCCGGCATGGCACGTCCATAGTATGGACGTTTTGATGTCTCTAACAGCCGAGGCCCTGCTGGTAGGAGTAACCTATTACCTTATCATATTTTTATCTTATAAAAACCTTGTCATCAAAAAGAGATTTACACAGGGGTTATTGGGTATTATTGTTTGCATCATTATTTACATTCATTTATTTTATTTTATTGAAAAAGCAAGTGTTGATTTTGCTGAAAAAACAGGCCACGCCCTTCCTCCCTATGCAAAATCATTAGCTATTTTTACAGATAAAGGATATTTTTATTTTATTTCTTACCCATTTTTGATTATTCAAATAGCCATTTATGGTTTTTTCTATATGTTCCTTCCTGTGTGTTGTACATTTTTGAGGGATCAAATGCGAATGCAAAAAAGGCAGTCACAATTGCAAAAGAAAAATATTCAATTAGAGATGGATTTTTTGAAAGCACAAATACATCCTCACTTTTTATTCAATACTTTGAATAATATTTATTCCCTTGTCACCCACAATGAAAATGAGAAATCGGCGGAAATGATTTCAGGGCTTTCATCCTTACTTCGTTATGCATTGTATGACGGTAAAACGGAATTTATTTTATTAGAGAAAGAAATCAGGATGATCAAAGATTTTATCGGATTGGAAGAAGTGCGCACGGATGATATGCAGTTGGATGTAAAACTGACTGATAATATTCCTGCGGTTAAAATTCCTCCTTTTTTGTTATTGCCCTTGATTGAGAATGCGTTTAAGCATGGCGCTAATTCGCAGTTAAGCCATCCTTGTGTAAAAATAGAAATAGAGATTTCGGAGCATCAATTATGGCTTCAGGTTAAAAACAGTTTCGGCCCCGAATACCGCAGGGAAAATTCGGGAGGGCTTGGTTTATTAAATTTAAAAAAGAGATTAGATTATTATTACCCTGATAATTATTTGCTCGAAACCGATGAGCAGAATAATATATTTTTTGCGACTTTAAAATTACCATTGTCATGCCCCCAATTAAATGCCTGATCGTAGATGATGAACCACTTGCCCGAAAGCTGATCGCGGGGCATATTGAAAAGCTTCCCGAATGGTCCATTGTTGCGCAATGTAAAAATGCGGTAGAAGGTTTTGAGGTTTTGGTAAAAGAAAAGGTGGACATTTTGTTTCTTGATATTAATATGCCGGTTATTAACGGTGTTGATTTTTACCGCTCATTAAAAAATCCGCCCCATCTCGTTTTTACTACTGCTTACCCTGAATTTGCAGTGGAGGGATTTGAGTTGGAAGCGATAGACTATTTGGTAAAGCCGATAACTTTTGAGCGATTTCTAAAGGCAGCAGAACGCATCTATGGTAAAATGCTTGTCAGTGAAAGGAAGCCTGATTCCATTTTAAAGAAGGATTCATTTCAACCGGCAGATTTTATTTTTATAAAGCATTTCAGCAAATTGGTGAAGATTTTTTTTGATGAGATTTTATATTTGGAAGCACAGAAAGATTTTGTAAAGTTTGTTTTAAAATCTGAAGAACTTCTCGCCGGCATGACCATGAAAGAAGCGGAAGAAATTTTACATCCGTCTAAATTTTTACGGGTACACCGGTCATTTATTGTTTCGCTTAATGCCATCACGGCTATGTTTGGAAATACCATTGAAATCGGAAAATTCCAGGTACCCATTGGCGCTAATTATAAAGAAACGGTACTGGAAAGGGTGAGGTAGGGGAAAATAGAAATCTGGGGTTTTTGTTTGTTTACTACAATTTGATTATTCTTTTCGCTCATTTTTCGCTTGCTCGGGCGCATGCCTCTTGGGCTATGCATGAGCGTTACTTATCCTTCATTCGATAAAAATATTCTGAACAATAACATACGACAATCTTCAATTTAATCTAACTCATTTAAATAAACCTTCCTTTTTCAGTATAATAATCAATCGCGCTACCATGCTTCCAAACGATCCTCTGAACTACACTAAATAAGAAAATACAAATCAGCCTTATAAGTTCGTTTACTTGATTATGAAGGAAATCCTTATTACAGGAACTGTTACAATTTTAATTTCCCGGTTTTAAATGATAAATCGAACCTGATTTTTAGAGGTAGGTATTACTTCACAGCTTCAATAAAATCGCTTACCGTTTTTGCAAACAAATCCGGGTCGCCGTCCATAGGTGTATGCCCTGAGTGGGGCATCAATACCAGTTTCTTATAAGATGAACTGAGCCTTGACAATGCATTATAGCCACATTCCATTGGTACGGTAAAATCATATTGCCCCCAGATGAGCAACGAAGGAATGGTGATCTTGTTCAATTGAGGAGTGTAGGAAGCAACCATTAGTTGCTGTAGAAAATCGTTTCCTGCTTCTGTAAAATAAAGTTTGTAAAGATTGGCACCAAGTGTTACAGGAGACGATACAGAAAATATGCCAATGGCTGTTTTTGAATGATTGATATTGACATAATCTTCTGCTTCCGATGCAAGGCCATCGGTTTTTCTTCCGATTGTTACGGAACTTCTCACGGGGTGTTTTCGGCAGTAATCCACGATGTTTGTCCATTCAGAAACGTAATGCCCTTTTGCGATTTCTGAAGTTCCAGTGTCGATCAGCATCCGTCTTTCGAGCTTATCAGCCAAAGGATAGTCATGCGCTCCGTCCACTTCTATCCAGGCTTTAATATTTGATTGATTATTATTTTGAACCAAATAACCACAACCGAGCAAGCCGCCAAAGCTGTGCCCCATCAGGAAAATTTCCATATCGTTCCCGTAGCGGTAATGAATGGTTGTTACTAACTTTTGAAGATCCTCAATCATTTGAGGGAGGTTCAGATTGGAATAAATACTGTTGCCTGCAGCGCTGCCCGCATCGCGCTGGTCCCAGTAAGCAAAGGAATAGTTTTTCCACAGTTGGTTGGTTTGAAATCCTACAAACCGGTAGGAGCCATCACCGGGGCCTCCATGTAAAAATAAAATCATCACATGCGAAGCAGTGTTTCCTTTTACCCATACGGGCATATCCGCTCCGGCATTGCTCAGCCAAAAAAGTTCGTTTGCATTCGTATTCAAATGCACAGTTTCTTTTTTGCAACTGCTGATGCAAAATCCTGTTATTAATATGAAAATAAATATTCGCTTCATAATTACAATCCCCGTTTGATGTTTTTTTGATGGACAAAAATATTGAACGAAGGAAAATGATAATCTATGGATAAACGGGTGGATATATGCGGCAGGAAAAAACTGTTGTATGGATATTGAACCCACAGCGAAGGCTCCAGTGAAACCGTGAATGGCAATGGTTTTGAACTTTTTTCCAAATCAAATCCAAACACCGCAGACATCCCGGTTAAAGCGTACAACCTGCCGAAATTTTTCAACATGCTCACAGCACCATCGCTGCTTACTTTATAAACGGTGCCGTCATAAAAAGTGCGCAACATGCCTGCTGTCAGCAGCCACTCAAAATAATATTGTTTTTGATGTTGATATTTAAAGCCTATTGATTGTTGGAAGAAGAAACTGGTATTGTTAAAACGATAACGATAAAACCCCACTTCAGATTTGGTCAATAATTCTCTGAACTTCTGTTTTTCTTTTCTTTTTTTATTGATAAAAATATTGTGGTAATTTAATGGCAGCGCTATACCTGCAGTTGCTCCAAAGCTTTGAGGAAAGTCGTATAAAAAACCCGCAGAAGTATAAACAGGCAAAGAAGTTGAATCAACTGTTTGAGCTAAAACCTGCCTTATGCCGAAGCAGCAGGCAAACAGCAAAAGAATTGTTTTCAGAAAATGCATTGCGAATAAAAAACAAATGTATGGTAAAGAGTTATAAAGCTTTTATTAAAAGGATGAAGGATGAAGGCAAAAAAAGGCAAAAAAAGCAAAAAGCAAAAGGCAAAAGGCGGAAGGCGGAAGGCAGGAAAATACAAATCAGTAATAGAAGTTGGTTTACTGTAGGGGAAAGGGTATCTCATGGAAGGAAATTTATTTGGCATAATGCAGCACGTATTAAGAGTTATGAACAAAAGCAAACCTGTAGGATTATAAATTTAATACAAATGATCAATCAGGGGTTTGTTCCCCGCCACCGTTTACAAAAATTGTTTGACCGCTTACCCATTCTGAAATTGGCGATGCAAAATAAAGCATTGCACCAGCGATATCCTCTGCAGTCCCCAAGCGTTTAATTGGAGTATGAGCTAACATTTTTACTTCGATCTCTTGAGCTAAGTTTCTAATGCTGCAGTTCATGTTGCTCCCGGTCCTACAGCATTGATGCGTACTTCCGGCCCAAAATCGTGTGCCAGGTTTGCTGCCATGTGATTCACGGAGGCTTTTGAACCCGCATAACCACTCATGTTCGGGCTTTTGTTGATGCTGGATATTGATGTAGTAAAAACAATAGAACCATAGCCATCTTTTTTCATGTGGGGTACGCATAATTGACACAGCCTCCAGCCACTAAAAACATTTAATTCAAAATCCCGCTTAACATCATCAACAGAAATTTTAAACGGATTCTCTCTTCCACCACCACCACCGGCGTTATTGATGAGAATGTGAACACCCCCTAATTCTTTAACAGCTGTTTCAACCAAATTTACGAGGCCATCATCTTTTAAAACATTGCAGGAGACAGCAATAGCCTTTACACCAAGTTTTTGAATTTCATTAGCCGTTTTCTGAGCATCTTCCAGCTTGAAATCACCAATGGCAATGTTGAAAACAAATGATCGGGCTAAAGGCAGAAGATACAGCCATCATCAACAACGTTAGCTATTACAATGAAACAATTGAATAACCAGTTTCTTACCCATGCGAAATTCTTCACTGGCGATTGCTGTGTAAATAAAACAGGAATATGAATGAAGAAGTATTCTTCAAAATAAAAATCCTACTTATTTGTTTGTTTACTGGTTATTTCTGCCTTATGTAATCCTACGATAATGGCCCTGTGTATCAACAATAAAATCAATTATAAAATCCTTCAACTTTTAAATACAATTTCAACCCTCTTCTGAGCATGGCCTCACGTTTTTAGCATTGTTTATTATTCCACTTCCTTTCCGGGAAAGGTAGAAACTATTTAACTCCAGGATACCAGTTTCTCTGTCGCACATCAATAGAAGGGTTACCTGCATTCACGAGTGATTTAAATTTTGCCACATCGCTGAAGCCAGTGGGTGTTCGGTAATGATAAGGGTAAACAATTTTTGGTTTGAATGCGAGCACTCCGCTGGCCGCCTCTTCCACGTCCATAGTATAAGGCAGGTTCATACATACAAAAGCTACATCAATATCTTTTAAGCTACGCATTTCTGGTGTGGCTTCCGTATCGCCGGAGATATAAAATCTTTTGCCTCCGAGGTTCAGCACATAACCATTGCCTTTACCTTTCGGATGATGCACAGTAGAATCGCCGGGCATATTATACATGGCAATTGCCGTGATAGGAATTCCATGTTGTACGGTGCTGCCACCATTGTGCAATACAACGATTTTATTCTTCCATTCCGCCGGCATCTTGTCTGCCACAGACTGTGGTACCACGAGTGTTGCGTTAGAAAGGTCAAGCCCGTTCAGTGTTTTCATATCAAAATGGTCTCCATGAATATGGGTGATCAACACAAGGCCTGGCTTTTTCAAATCTTTATAAGTATCCTCGCCATTAATGGGATCGACATAGATTGCAACATTGTTGAACTCAAGCACCAACGAGGCATGGAACACCGGCTGGATGGTTACATTTCCTTTTGGTGTTGTTATGATGTCTGCTTTTGGCAACTGGGCCTGTACTGCAGAGAAGATAAAACCTAGTAAGATGGTTGTAAGAATTTTCATGAATTAATTTTTATAGTTATAAAACGTTAGAAATTTTTTGATGCAATAGTTCAAAATTAATCATTGTATTTTATAATATCTGCTCTGTTTTAGGCGATCCTTCAGACATGTGGCTCGCAGTGCAATTAATTACACACCGGGCCATTTTCAATTGGCTCGGCAAAGATTAAAATGATAATATCGAATATTGAAAAAACAATAATGAATTAAGAAATATGCCGCAAAATACAAATCAGCGGAATTTGTTGGTTTCCTGTATTATTAAAATCAAATTAAAAAGGCCTCAGGATGGCAGGAGCCAGGCGAGAATAGCGAGCCGCAGGCTAAAAACTAACCAGCCGAAAATATAACAGCGGTTCATACAATTACCATTAATTTTGCTATTCTCACCTACCATAGGAAACAAATAATTTTTAATCATCATCATCATTCATTTTTCAAATTTATTTTATGAGTACAAAAAAAATAATTACAGTATTTGGTGCCACCGGCGCACAGGGTGGCGGATTGGCTCGCGCTATTGCGGCTGATCCTAACGGGGAATTTTCTGTGCGTGCCGTTACAAGGGATGTAACCTCAGACAAGGCAAAAGCTTTGGCTGCGCTTGGTGCTGAAGTGGTTCATGCCGACCTTGCAGATGCTGAATCTGTTGACAAGGCTCTCGAAGGGGCTTATGGCGCTTACTTTGTCACATTCTATTGGGCACACTTTTCACCTGAACAGGAAAAGGCTGAAGCAGCAATGTTTGCAAAGGCTGCTAAAAAAGCGGGAATAAAACATGCCATCTGGTCTACGCTTGAAGACACCCGCGAATTGGTACCATTGGATGACAACCGCATGCCCACGCTAATGGGAAAATATAAAGTACCTCACTTTGATGCGAAGGGCGAATCTAATAAGCAATTCACAGATGCGAAGGTACCCATTACCTTTTTACATGCTTCTTTTTATTGGGATAATTTTATTTATTTCGGATCAGGGCCCAAAAGAGGTGAAGATGGAAAACTTACCCTTACACTCCCAATCGGCGATGCAAAGATGGCCGGCATAGCAGCAGAGGATATTGGCAAATGCGCTTATGGAATTTTTAAAGGTGGACAAAAATACATTGGTAAAAAGGTTGGCGTAGCCGGTGAACATTTAACCGGTAAGCAAATGGCTGATGAATTGGGCAAGGCATTGGATGAACCCGTTATTTACAATAAAATATCTGCAGCCACTTACCGCAGCTTTGGTTTTCCCGGCGCTGATGACCTCGGCAATATGTTCCAGGTATATGATGAATTTGCAGAAAAACTAAACAAGCTACGTGACGTAGCAGTTTCCAAACAATTGAATCCCGAACTACAATCTTTTGAGCAATGGCTCGGCGAGAATGCAAAAAAGATACCGTTATAACTGGATATTGTAGTTCTCTGATTTGTAAAATAGGTTGGAACGATTTTGAAGGTGGAAACCATCGGATATTGAACAGGGAATATTGAATGAAGAAATATTCTCAAAACGAAAAATAGAGAAATTTGTTTGTTTACTGTTTTCCGGAAGCAGTTATAAGATATTATTTTGCCCCGCCTTGACAATATTTTTTAAGGTAAGTAGTGTAGAGATTGCTTAGTTGCAAAGTTGTGCCTGCTCCTTCATTTATAGCGTGGGTACGATTAGGGTATTCCATAAATTGAAACACCTTATTATGCTCAATCAGTTCATTTAGTAATTTTTCTGTATGGGCATAATGTACATTGTCATCACCTGAACCATGAATGAGTAATAAATTGCCTTTCAGGTTTTTTGCATACATAACAGGCGAACCTTTAATATAACCGTTTAGATTGTACTGTGGTAAACCCATTACACGTTCCGTGTAAATATTATCGTATAACCTAAAATCTGTAATTGGTGAAATGGCAATGGCAGTTTTATAAATATCCGGGTAACGAAAAATAAGGTTTAAAGAAAGTGTGGCTCCATTACTCCATCCCCAAATTGCTACACGGTTTGAATCTACAAAAGGCCATTTTAATATTTCCCTTGCTGCAAAAGCCTGGTCTTCCACATCAAGCTGGCCAAGTTTGCCATAAATGCTTTTTCTCCACGCTCTTCCTTTAGGTGCCGGGGTCCCCTCGTTGTCAATTGAAATATACAGGTAGCCATCCTCAGGCATGTCGCTGTGGTACAACCAATTGTATGCTGAGCCAAAATTATCAATTACAGTTTGAGCGGCCGGGCCTCCATATACAAAGAATACGATGGGGTATTTTTTTGTTGAATCAAAGTTCTTAGGTTTTACCATGAACGCATCCATCTCTGTATTTTCTGCATTTTTTATTTTGAAATAAGTAATATTTGATTTTGACTTATTAGCATTTGCAATAGCCTTTTCCATGGTGTGCAAAGAATCCAGTGGCTTATGGTTTGGTAGTGTAATCCATTCCTTTGTGTAATAGGTATAATAATTGGAAAATGTATGTTCCGCATATTTTGCACCGGACGAAATATTATACACATGGGTTCCTCTTTCATTAGCAGGAGATAATAATTCGGCCGTTCCTTTCCCGTTTAGCCTGCTTCGGTATAAATAGGATTGTGTGGCATTTCCGGGCGATGCCATAAAATAAATATAACCGCTTACTTCATCTATGCGTGCAATGTTCAGTACATCATAATTCCCATTGGTAATGCGTACTTCCTTTCTGCCGTCGTTGCTTATCACATACAAATGCCTCCATCCATCTTTTTCACTAGCCCAAATAAATTCTTTTCCATGGCGTAACCAGTCCCAGCCTCCCATTTTATAATCACCATCCCATGCGGATTGGATGTCTATCCATGCGGAATCTATTTCAGTATAAATAGCAGAAGTTTCTCCATTGGTAATATTGCACACCATGAGTTTACTTTCATTCTGCTCCCTGTTTAGTTGCTGAATAATTAACCTGTCGCTTCCAGGCCACCATTCCATACGAGGTACATAATTTCCCAAAGAAGTATCCTGCGGAATATCCATCCATTTTGTTTGGCCAGTAGCTATATCTGCAACGCCAATTTTGTATAATGCAGGTTTTTCGCCCGCAACAGAATAGGTGACCGGTATTATTTTTGGGTAAACTGAATCTGTTGTATTGATCATCAGGTAATCATTTCCCCGCCGGCCATCAATTTGCCAGTAAGCAATTTCCCTGCTGTCCGGGCTCCAGCGAAAGCCATCACGGCAATCGAATTCCTCCTCATATAAATAGTCGAAAGTGCCATTGATTAATTTCCTGTTTCCGTCAAATGTTAGTTGTTCTATAGTATGGCGTTGAAGGTTTTCAACGTAGAGATTGTTGTTACTTACATAAGCTGCTTTGGTTCCATTGGGCGAAATTTTGGCAAACATAAGCGAGGAGCCAGGCAGCGATTTGCCCAGTTGGAAAAGCGAACTGTCTTGTATGTTATATATCCAGTAATCACCCCTGGTATTATATCTCCACACTTTCCTGGTGTTGGTGTAAAGAAGTATTAACTGGTTGTTTGCAGAAAGAAAAAAATCCTGTATTGAAGCATATGGATAGTTAGTAGCTTGCTTCAGCTTTTCAACGTCAAACAAAACTGTTCTCTTATTGGCTGGTAAACTGCCGAGGACAATGCCTTTGTTGGTTAATTCATAATAGGCAGTGCCGTCATTAGCCCATTTTATTTTTTTGCTAAATTGGGCGTAATTCCAAAGCGGGACAAAACAAAAAAAAGCAACGATTAATGAACAATATCTTTCCGTTGATTTCATTACTTAAAAATATTATTTAACTTTTTCGTAAGAAGTACTATCAAGTGAATCCGGACTCGAAGTATAGTCGCTTAATAATCATTAAAAGAATCCCGCCAAATGCTGGATTTATATGTCACGATAATAATTATTTTATTAATGTTCATTCTAAAATTAAACAAATTCACTGTTACTACGATTTTTATTTTGCTTCTCAAAATCACCACACGGTAAAGACGAATGATACTTACAAACGGCAATGGAAAAAATTCTTTCCAGGTATTGATTGACGAAGGAATTTTAAAAGCTAAATAAAATAAATTTAGTCAGCGGGCGTAAAATTTATTTCGATTTGTGGATCAACTACAAGGCGGGGAAAAATGAGCGCTTATGCTTTCCGGCTTTACTTCAGAAGAAATACGGTAACACATAATAGCCTGTTTCTATTATTTTTAAAGATACCTAATTGCCTGTTTATAATGAATTATGAAACTGGTGTAAAAAAAAGTGAAAGAATTTCACATATTATATTTTCGGAACATTATTTGTTACTCAATGATTTTATTATAAAGAATAGAATAATTAATTTACGCCGCATAGGCAATGAGTTCTTTGAATGTATCTGTTTTCCTTTTAGCTGCTCTTAGCATTATAGCTTTAAAAATTC
>Ga0207933_1000756_pt1 | contig 28504 bp, 20 predicted proteins | sample NGESurdeep092012_4_FD_184488 | JGI IMG/M metagenome (GOLD analysis project Ga0207933, IMG submission 184488) | Arctic peat soil microbial communities from Barrow, Alaska - NGEE Surface sample F53-3 deep-092012 (SPAdes) | ecosystem: Environmental > Terrestrial > Soil > Wetlands > Peat ... | reverse complement strand
CTCGAAGCGCAGATGTGCGTCCATCCTCAGAATCGGGCGTTGCCCAATGTTTTCAATGACGGGAATCTGGCTGAACCGCTAATTGGGACGCGAGTGATGGCGCATAGGGGCGCGTGACGCGCAAAGCCGCAACGGCGGCGGGTGCGCGCACGGCAGTCGTGATGGTGCCGGCGCTCGTATATGCTGCCGCCGTGGCGGTCTTGTAGGCTTTCGTGCTCTCAGCGTCGTCGATTTTGGTAAAAGTGATGCCGGTGGCCTCGTAGTTCCTGTCGTCGCGCAGCGTGAACTGATCCTTGACCGCGGCGTCAGTGAGTGCTTTGTAGACCGTGGTGGTGATGGCGAGGTGGTTGCCGGCGACGTCGCGCTGGAGTTCTTCGGCGGTGATGGCGGCACGGCTGATGACGACAGGGTCACGATCGCCTTTGGTCCCGAGCTTGCCGATGAGCGCTTTGCCCATGTCGCACCCGATGGCCACATGGATCTTCCCGAGAATGTCCTTGTGTTCGATGTTGATGACTTCTTCTACGGAGGAGTTGCAGGCGATGGCGATGTCGACGGCGGTGGCGCGCACGTCGTCGTCGGTCCCGTCGGGGTCGTGGTAAAGGACTTGGAGCCGGTCGCCCTGATGCTGGACAGCGATGCTGTCGTAGTCGTGTTCGGTGACCGCGCGCAGTTCGTACCGGAAGAGGTGCAGGAGCTTGATTGCGTCGATGAGTTCGTCGTTGTCGTCGGTGTGGTCGTCGATTAGTTTGGTAAACCCGTCGAGGTCGATGAAAATCGTGGCGGCGCTGCAGGTCTTCGCCAGTTTGGGGCCGAGGCTGTCGATGTCGATTGTTTCGCGCACGCCTTCGACGGCGATGTCGGTGAGGGGCAGGCTGTCGGCTTCTTCTTGGAGCCGGTCGATGCTGCCTTGCAACGTCCAGGTGAAGCCTTCGTCGCTAATCCTGTCTTCGAGCTCCGTGGTGGTGATCGTTGCCGGGTTGAGGCGATACGCGGTGCCGTCGTGAGTAAACCAGTCTTGGAGGTCGGCGGGGAGTACGTCGTAGAGGGTGTCGCCGATGGAGAGTTGGCTTGCTGTGAGGATTTTTGCAGGGATGTTGGCGGCGTTGCCGATGCTGATGAGTTCGCGGTCGTTGCGCATGCCGATGCTGGCGATGAGGCAGTCGCCGAGTTCGAGCCCGAGTGCGGGGACGAGGCCCGGATACGTGGAAAAGACGGTGCTGAATGCGGTGGTCAGTGCGGCGTTCATGGCGAGTCCTGCAAGGAGTGCGCCGGCGGCCATGGTTTCGGGATCGTTGTAGGGCCGATAGAGGAGCCCGTGGAACTTGCTTCCCTGTACTTGGATTTTGTCGCCGTTGAAGATGTTCTGCTGGATGTGCCGGAGTTCTTTGCGCGTGAGGTGCAACGTGCGGTAGATGCGTCGGTTGTCGTCCCGGCACTGGCTGGGGTCGTAGAGCAGTTCGTCGACGTTGGTTATGTCCGCGTAGGTGTGGACGCCGTTAACTTGTCGCACGTCGGTCGTGCTGAGATTGTTAAGGTCCATTTCTCGGGTGAGGCGGGTGATCGTGTACGCGGTCTGGTCGATGCGTTTCCACTCGTCAGCGAGTCGTGTTTTGGTGCGATCGTAATTCCAAGCCATAATGTGCTTGTTTGCCTTTCCTTCGCCTCGGCGTTGGCGCTATTAATCCATCTATCAGCAATCATAACACAAGATGTAGGAATATTCGCGACTACCATTACTACTAATGGTGGGAGTGTCACTCCACTTGTGCCGGGTCCGGTTTTCTGCGCTCACTCGTGGTTGCGTACCGGTTTTGCGCTTCGACTGGGGAATTATCGTTCCGGCCTCGGCCCCATCAGCGAACCAACGTTCGCAGTGATCAGGGCTTTGCGGGGGCCCCTGGCCCAAAGCAGTCCAAGGCGCGGGATTGACGCTAAGGTAAGAACAGCGTTGCCCTTGGCAGCGAGGACCCGTCGCGGCGAGTGTGGGTCGAGCTCGACGTCGTTGTTGCGGGCAGGCTTACGAAAATCGCCTCCGCGCCAGCCCGGACCCGACGGAATACCAGGTGGGGCGGATGTCGGACGTCACGCTGACGGTGCTCCCGAGCCCGAGAACGTTATGTCACCGGGTAACGCCATGAGGAGCGGTATATGGTGCTGTTGTTGAATGTGTTCCACGTGTGAGCTGTCCACATGCTGGTGCCATTGGAAAGTTTCACGTCGTCAGTGATGGCGTCGTACACAGATTTCGTGATGTATGTGTAGGGATCTGGGAGCGTCGCGAGCTTGGCTGCATGGTTCGCGGCTCTTCCGACCCATACAAGATCGTTTGCACCCCTGACGCCGGTTCGGGCGACATAGAGTGGGCTGGTGTCAATGCCGACCACATGGCGGACGACATACTTGCTGTCTGGGTACTTCGCAAGCCGCGCGGGATTAATGATTTCCTCCACAGCCCATTTTGTCTTCATCGCCGCACGCACGGCTCTAGTGTTCTTGAGTGTACCGATGAATACTGCCATGATGCGGTCGCCGTCATACGCCGTGATCGCGCCGTCTTCGCTGCGAATGGTTTTTGCCGCGCAATGTAGAAAAGTTTTATAGATTTCAGCTGCAAACCAATTTTTGTGGCCATCAACAAGCGCTGTTGAGTCGGCCATGTCTGCGTAAAGCACAGTGGCGTCGAGTTTGACGGCATCGTTGCCAAGAGCGATGCTCTCGTCCGAGGGTACGACGGTGCCCTCACGCTCCGACCAGCGTCCTCCGCTGAAGATGGTTTTGACCTGGGTTTGGAGGTCGTCTTTCAGGCTCATGTCAGTTGTTTGGTCCCAAATCCTTGATGATCGCCCGGATGCGATTGCATGCTGGTCCCATTGCTGCCGCCAGGTCGTGTGGGTCGTATTTGTACGGCACGGTTGTAATTCCGGTGAGATCGGTGGGGAGCTTCACGTGCTCATCGCGTGGTTCGAGGAGAAATGATCTTCGACGGCCAAGCCGGCCGATGAAGAGCCCCAGCTCGAAGATCACGTTGTCTCTTGGCGTCGCGGACGCTGCGCCGCGTGCATGGGTGAGGTCGTCGGGCTGCACGATTGCGATCGCGAAGTCAGACTGGTCGAGTTGTTGTTCCAAGCTCTCGATGGGATACCACGAGGCTTGAAAGACACCGTCCGTCCAAACGATAACCGTGAACGGGTCATATTCGAAGGCGTTTTGAATCGCTTGCGCAATCCCGAGTGCTTCGGCTGAGGAGATGATGAAGACGCGAATTTTCTCGCGTGCCTGCGTCATGAGTGCGTTGCGCTGCTCGAGCCTGCGGGCTAATTCCTTGGCGATCTGCCGCCAGATATCCGGGTATTTCTTACTCAAGGCCGCCAGTTGGGGCTCGGTCACCTTGCAGACCACAGACAGTTCGACCGCAGTCACTGTCGCAGATCGCCGTTGGGTGGGCTGAATTGCCGCCATTTCACCGACGTGGTCGTTGGGAAAGCGACGTCGGTACTTGCGCCCATTGACAAAAAGATCGAAAGATCCCGCCACAATGAAAAAGACGTCAGTATCTTCGGCGCCCTGCTCCATGATCGTGGTGCCCGCTTTGATTTCGAGGAGTTCGGCTACCGAGGCTAACTCACCAGCTAACGCCGAGTCTCCCGCAACAATCTTTTGATCTTTTAAGATCTCGGTTAGAGTCTTCCGACCGGCCTTGCCTTGAAAACGCTCGATCATGTGTGCCCCTTGGTCTTCCCGTACCCTGCTCATGGTATCCAAGCTGAAAAGGGACTCGGGTGCCTTCTAGCATTTTCATAGCACATGCGTGCAACGCTACTTTGCATGATGATCTGTCCTTCTTCTTTTTCACTTGAATTTGCAGGTGGACAAATGGCTCTCCTCCTTCGGGCTGGCCGTGACGCACTCATAAGCCGGGTAGCCCAGTCCCGATTGGTTCGCGTAGCTTTGGGTGAACCGTTTAGCGGTCGACAGCCGTAATCCGCGGAGCAGTCGTTCTAACCGAACGCTGCTTCGGACACTTCCCGCTTGCGGCGGCATGTTGGCCTCTATTGGGCGCTCTGCATCAAGCTGAAAGATTGATCCGGCACCAGCGGCCGCTCTGTCCCAGCTTCGCGTCGGAATCGCGAAATTTTCGGAGCAACCCAGGCTTTCCAAAACATTTTCGAGCTCTCCTGGTGTAACCATTTTTGTAACCATCCGGGGACAATTCTGGAAACCAGCAGAAATGGCCGATTTTCTAAATTACAGAAAATACGCTATTTGAGTGTCTGATGGTGTCTGTGGATTTCTTGGAAATGGATTATGAGTCCGCTGCTCTAACCATTGAGCTAAGGGCCCAAACTGTTTTATATCATCTATTTACAGCGTTTTTAAAACGCGCGCTCCACTGATTCGGGCGATGGTTGGCTATCTCTTCGTGACACCCTGATGCTGCGGTGACCGGCAATCCTCAATATTGTAAACGCATCCGCTCCAAGCCTCGTCAGCATGCCTTCGTTTTCGGCCCGCGCTTCCGCGGAACTAACCCCTCCAGGATTCTGGCCCTGCGTTAAGTGCAGGGGTCGCTCAGAATAATCGGCTTCGCGACAGATATATGATACGATCATGCTGGCAAACATGGCAGTCACAACCGAGGGCATTCCTGCCGTTGACGGCAGCGCCCAGGTCGATCGCATCGTTCAAAGCAAAATCTTCCGCACTTCGGAGGTACTTCGCAACCTGCTGGCGTATCTCGCGGAGAAAGCGATCTCCGGGCAAGCCGACAATCTGAAGGAATACACGATCGGACTGGACGCGCTGGGGAAACCGGCCTCCTTCGATCCGCGGCAGGAATCGGTCGTGCGCATGCATACGGCGCGTTTGCGGCAGAAGCTGGCGGAATACTATCGCACCGAGGGAATCGACGATCCAGTGGTTATCGATCTGCCCAAGGGCGGGTTCAGGATTACCCTGGAGCCCCGCCGGCAGGCCGTTCAGACACCGCTGGCCGATCCCGCGCCCGAGGCCGTGACTACACCGCGGGGATGGCGACGGCGTGAAATTGCGCTGGCTGCCGGATTGTCGGTCGCTCTGATCTGCGCCGGCTTTTTCATGAGCCGGCTTTGGTGGGTGGAGCGGTCCGGTGCAGGGGCCGATTCGCAATCCATGAGCGAAACGCTGACTCCGGCGCTCCACGAACTATGGGACCCGCTTCTGTCTTCGAGCCGCCGCCTGGTGGTCTGCATCGCGACTCCCTTGTTCGTCAAAGTCCCGGGCTTCGGCTTTGTGCGCGAGCCCTCCATCAACGATTGGGACGACGTGCCTGCCTCGACAAGGCTGTCCTCCATGGAAACGGCACTGCGCGCCGGTATCTCGGAACCGTCATACGGCTACACGGAAGTGGGCACCGCTACAGGTGCGTTCCTGCTGGGCCAGTTTCTCGCGCCGCGCAAACAACCCGTGCTGATTACGAGAGCGAATGTGCTTTCGTGGCCCGAAATCGCGGAAGACAATGTGATTTTTCTCGGACCCGCGACGGGCATCCATCAAACGGAAGATATCCCGATGGAGACGCAACTGGTGCTGGATCAATCGGGCATCCGGAACCTGAAGCCGCGGGCCGGCGAACTGGCATTTATCCAGGATCATCCGGCCGAAGGGGGCGAGGAAAGCGGCACCAGCTACGCGCTGATCAGCCGCATTCCCGCGATGAACGGCCCTGGCGCGATCCTCATGCTCTCCGGAAATCAGATTTCGAGCGTGATGGGCGGCGTGAAGGCCTTCACCAATCCGGCCCTGGCGCAAATGCTGGTTTCGCGATTGAAAGGGGCCTCCGGCAATATGCCGAAGTACTTCCAGGTGGTGCTCCGGGTGAAAGCCATGGACGACGTGCCTGTGGAGATTTCCTATATGCTGCACCGCGAACTGGAGGAGCGGGGCCAGAGCGTGCGTCCTTCCGCGAAGAAGTAGCAAGGCTAAGGGAAGCCGGTCGCTGGGTCGTCGCACCCGCTGCTGCCCTTCATTCTGAAAGTTTTAATTGTGGTGGCCATCCCGGGCCTGATACTCGCGGTACTCTTGCGCCAGACTCATCTTGCGCGGCACCGTTTCCGATACAGACCCGGTGTCGAAAGATAGTCCGCTGGTATCGAAATAGAGTATTGAATCGAAACTCCTCTCGTACTAAAATCCGCCACGATCTTTAATCAAATTGTAAAATCCGCTTGCATTGAAAAGATTTGGATATATACTGACCCTGAAACTGAAAGCCAAATCACACTTTGAGGTAACATAATGCGCCTGGCGATGGTTGTTCTGGGTTTGTGCGCCGCTGCTTCAACGATGTTTGCTCAGGGCGATCGCGGTACGATCACCGGAACGATTTCCGACCCGGCAGGCGCGGTGGTTGCGGCTGCGCCGATTGAGGCCCGGCGTCTTGAAACCGGCGCCGTTTTCACGGCCGCGAGTTCAGCCACGGGCAACTACACCCTGTCCCAGTTACCGGTCGGGACGTATACGTTGACAGTCACGGTGCCGGGATTCAAGAAGTATGTCCGCACCAGCATTGCCATTCAGGCGGCCCAGACCGCGCGTATCGACGCGATCCTCGAACTCGGCGCGGCCAACGAGTCGGTTACCGTCACGGACACCGCACCGCTGCTCAAGACCGAAAGCGGCGAACTGAGTCAGAATATTTCGTCCGACCAGCTCGATAATCTCCCCATGCTGGGGATCGGCGCGGCCGTCGCGGGCACGGCAGGCATTCGCAACCCATACTCCGTGATCCAGCTCCTTCCGGGCAGCGCCACCTTCGGGGCCGATTCCAGCCTGCGCCTGAATGGGAGTCCCAGCAACACGGAGGCCCTCCGGATCGATGGTCAGGATGCCACCAACGGCTATTCCTCAACGCAATCTCTCAGCGCGCCGAGCGTGGATGCGATTGAAGAGTTCGCGGTTGAAACGAGCAATTACGCAGCGGAGTTTGGGCAGGTTGGCGGCGGTTTGTTCAATGTCACGATGCGATCCGGGAGCAATCAGTTTCACGGAAGCGCATACGATTACTTCGTTAATGAAGCGCTCAACGCGGGCACGCCGAACACCAGCAACGGTAATGGCGGCCACATCCGGAACCGTCAGCGAAGAAACGATTACGGCTTTACGGTGGGCGGCCCGGTGCGAATTCCGAAACTGTATGACGGCCGTAACAAGCTTTTCTTTTTCTTCAGCTTCGAACAGTTTCGCGAAACCACAATTAATTCGACGACAAATTACACGGTCCCGGTTTCCGCGTATCAAAATGGCAATTTCACTCAGGCACTTACCGGGCGCACTCTCGGAACGGATCCGCTGGGTCGCCCGATTCTCGAAAACACGATCTACGACCCCAATACCGATCGGCTCGTCAATGGTCTTGACGAACGGGATCCGTTTCCGAACAATACGATTCCGATGAGCGAACAGGACCCGGTGGCTTTGAAGATTCAGTCGCTGATTCCACAACCGAACCGCCCCGGTCTGATCAATAACTTTGTTCCTACCTTCACGAACTCCAGGCTTACCTACGTGCCATCCGTCAAGATCGATTACTCGCTCAGTTCCCGATCGAAATTGTCCGGGTATTATGCGTACAATTACAGCAATACACCCAATAACAATGGCTTGCCCGGCGTTATCAACGGAGCGCCCACCACCAACACGGCGCAGACGATCCGCCTGAATTTCGACGAGACCTTATCTCCCACCCTGTTATTACATGTGGGCGTGGGCCTTCTGAATCCCACTCAGAATATAGTTCCGCCCGCCGTCAACCCGGTTACGGCGCTTGGCTTCAAAGGTTCGAGCGCCCAGCTTTTTCCCTACATCGAAACGATCTCCGGCGCTCAGGGTGGCGGGCCTACCATGGGTCCGGGAAACGCGATTCAACTGAACTACACCAAGCCCACGGCAACCGTCAGTCTCACGTGGGTGCGGAACAACCATACTTACAAGGCCGGCGGAGAAACAATCCTGAATGGATATGTGGCGGCCAACCGAACGTATGCAAACGGATGGGTCGGCTTCAGCCCTGTCGAAACCGGGCTTCCTTCCCTCAACGGAGTAAGCCTGCCCGGCGGCTCGGTGGGCTTTGCATATGCCAGTTTTCTTATGGGCAGAGTGGATAACGGATATGACGCTGTTCCCACCAAGACACGGATGGGGAGCCACGGAATTTCCGGCTTCGTTCAGGACAGCTGGAAAGTAACCCGCAAGCTGACCCTCGACTACGGATTGCGATACGATTTTCAGACTTATCTGAAAGAGCAGTACGGCCGTTATGGAGTTTTTTCCCCCGGCACGCCGAATCCGAGCGCCGGCGGGCTGCCTGGCGCCCTGATTTTTGAGGGCTATGGCGGAGGCCGCTGCAACTGCCAATTCGCGCACAATTATCCCTGGGCCTTCGGGCCGCGGGTCGGGCTGGCGTATCAGATCATCCCGAAGACTGTATTACGTGTCGGCGTCGGTGTCGCCTACGACAAACCGGATGACAATAATAATCTTTCCCTTTCCACCGGATCCCAGCAGATCTATAGCTCGCCGTCTTACGGCAACCCTGCCTATCTCCTGCAAAACGGCCTCCCGTATACGATTACGTGGCCTAATTTCAATCCAGGCCAGATCCCTCTGCCGGGCACGACCAGTTCGGTTTCGCAGTTATTCGATCCGCAAGCCGGCCGTCCGGCAAGGCAACTCCAGTGGAGCATAGGTATTCAACGGGAAATCACGCACGATCTGGTCGTGGAAGCCGATTACGTGGGCAACCGGGGGGTCTGGTGGAATGCGCCGTTTCTAATTAATCCGAACGTCCTGACATCGCAGATTCTGGCCGCGCACGGGCTTGATATCAACAGCGCCGCCGACCGGGCACTGCTGGCGCTTCCGATCAGTTCACCGACAGCCATCAGCCGGGGCTTCGGGACTCCGCCATATGCCGGTTTCCCGCTCACGGCGACCGTGGCCCAGTCGATCCGGCCTTTTCCCCAGTTTGGCAGCCTCAATAACTGGCACTATGCGCCAGACGGCGATACCTGGTACGATTCGCTCCAGATCAAAGCGACCAAAAGGCTGTCCCATGGCTTCTCGGGCACTGGCTCGTTCTCCTGGCAGAAACAACTCGTGATCGGCGCCGAAGAGGATTTTTCCTTTTTCAATGCCATCAGCGCGCAAGTGAATGACATAGAAAATCGTCCCCAGAATAAATACCTCTCGGGCTACGACCAACCGTTTCTTCTGGTGATTTCCGGGAATTACACGACGCCCAAGGTTTCAGAGAACAGGTTCGTGTCGTGGGCCGCGCGTGACTGGACGCTGGGCGCCGTCCTGCGCTACGGCTCCGGGCTGCCGATTCCCGTTCCGACCGCGAACAATTCTTTGAGCACCGTGCTTTTCCGGTCGACATATGCGGACCGTGTGCCTGGCCAGCCGTTGTTCCTGCAGAATCTCAACTGCCACTGCTTCGACCCGACCACGTCGCTGGTGCTGAATCCAAACGCATGGACGAACCCACCCGCGGGTCAGTTCGGTACTTCGGCCGCGTACTACAGCGATTACCGGTATCAGCGCCGTCCGGCCGAGAGTATGTCGTTCGGCCGGATATTTCGAATCAGGGAAAACGTCAGTCTGCAAATACGGGCGGAATTCACCAACATCTTCAATCGGGTGGTCTTGCCGAATCCCGTCGCCACAAATGCTCAGGCGACCACCACGGTGAACGGCGCCGGGCTGCTGAGCGCCGGTTTTGGATTTATCAACGACACCAACGGGGCGGGATCGGCTCCCCGGTCCGGCACGCTTGTCGCCCGGTTCTCGTTCTGAATGGCAACGGCTGAAACACCGCGCGTAACCAATCGCCGCCGATTCCACGCCTTTCTTCTGATATCGTGAGCAGTGGGCAGATTCGGGCCGTGTGGGAGGAACTATGATACGGATTCGTTTTTTTATGCTGGTTGCCGCGGCAACGACATTCGCGGCGCCTGCCTTGCGGCCTGCGCAAGCCGCTGAGCCGCCCGCCGCCGACTGGCCGATGTACAGCCGTGATGGCGCCGGCACGCGCTACTCTCCGCTGGCTGAAATCAACACAAAGAACGTCTCGAAACTGGCACAGGCGTGGACTTATAATCTGACGCCGCCGCCCGTCGCCGCTCCAGCCGGCGGACGGGGCAGAGGCCGCGGCGGCTTCGCGTCGGCGGCTACGCCGATTGTGATCGGTGGAGTGATGTATATACCCGCCGGCAGCCGCGTGCTCGCGCTCGAAGCCGACAGTGGCAAGGAACTCTGGAACTATCGTCTCGACAGCGGCCAGGCATCCACGCGGGGTGTCGCCTACTGGCCGGGCGACGCACAGAATCCGCCGCGCATTATTTTTACCTCAGGGAGCCATCTCATCGCGCTTAACGCGAAGACGGGCAAGATCGACCCCGGCTTCGGCACCGAAGGCACGGTCGATATGGTGGTGCCATACAGCGGAGTCCCGACCATTTACAAGAACGTCGTGATGGTGGGTGCCACCGTCGGCGAGGTGCCCATCGGCCCGTCCGGCGATTCGCGGGCGTTCGATGCGAGAACGGGAACGAAAAAATGGGAGTTTCACTCCGTGGCTCAACCGGGCCAGGTGGGTCACAACACCTGGTTGAACGACGGCTGGAAGGGCCGTTCCGGCGTCAATATCTGGGGCTGGTACATGACGGTCGATGAGGCCCGGGGCATCGTCTATATGCCCTTCGGCGCACCGGCCGCGAACTATTGGGGCGGCGACCGCCCGGGAGCGAATTTATTCGGTAATTCGACCGTCGCGGTGGACGCGGAAACAGGCAAATACCTGTGGCATTTTCAAACTGTCCACCACGATCTGTGGGATTCCGACAATCCGCCCGCGCCCGGGCTGATCGATATTACGCAGAACGGCAAGAAGATCCCCGTACTGGCGCAGATCGGTAAATCCGGCTGGATGTTCATCCTGAATCGAGTCACCGGCAAGCCCGTGTTCGGCGTGGAAGAGCGCCCCGTTCCGAAAGGCGATGTGCCCGGCGAGTGGTATTCGCCGACGCAACCTTTCCCGCTGAAGCCCCCGGCGCTGGCTCGTGTCAGCTTTTCGAAAGACGATATGGTCACCGCCGCGGACACGACGCCCGAGCATGCCAAAGCCTGCCAGGAAATGTGGGATCACAACGGCGGATTCATCAACGAAGGTCCTTTTACGCCGTGGCCGTTCCACAAAGACGGCGACCCGCCGAAGAGTGTCATCCAGTTCCCCGGCGGAACGGGTGGCGTGAACTGGGGCGGCACCGCGTCCGACCCGAAGACCGGGTACGTGTATCTGAACTCGCACGATGGCGCGCTCACCGGCTGGATCGAGAAGAAGAAGCCGGGCGAGAATTACGGGCGCGGCACGGAAGGCTCCGATCAGCCTTATGACCGTGCGAGCGTGGATGGCCCCGGCCCTTATCACGGATTCAGCGCCACGGCGCGCGACGCTCAGGGCAAAGCGATCGGCAACTGGCCGTGTCAGAAACCACCATGGGCGCGGCTGATTGCGGTGAATGCCAATACCGGAGACATCGCCTGGCAGGTGCCACTGGGTCTGGTCGAGGGCTTGCCTGCAGGCAAGCAGAACGCGGGATCGAGCGGGAGCGCCGGACCTTCCGTCACGGGGGGAGGCCTGGTGTTCGTCGGGGCAACCAGCGACAACCGCTTCCGCGCGTTCGACTCGATGACAGGCAAGGAACTCTGGGTCACCAAACTTGCTCACATCGCCAACGCGCAACCCGCGATCTACCAGGGTAAAAACGGCAAGGAATACGTGGCGATCGTGGCCGGCGATTCCGTCGACGTTTTTTCCCTGCAATAGTCCGCTTTGCCATAACCGGCGCAACGCGCCCGCACGCAGGTTCCGAATCTGATAAGCTGAGGCCGGTTTCTGCAAGACTTCGGCCTCCGGCCTGGTATAGCGTATCCGTGGAGTATTTTATGCGTCGTTGGAATGGATATGGGCGAGCCGGATTTGCGGGAATTCTGCTCGCCGCTTCTTTTTTTGCGATCCCGGCCTTTGCGCAGCTTGATCCCTCCGGCGAGTGGGCGCCGCTCTTCCATGAGGACTTCCCGGAGCGCATACCCGGCCCCGAGATCGGCGATTACCTTGGCCTTCCGATCAACGCCGGCGCCCGCCTGCGGGCCGATACCTGGGACGCATCCCTCCTGAGTTTGCCTGAGCACCAGTGCAAACCGCACCCTTCCGACTACGCGTGGCGAGGGCCGGCCAACCTCCGGATATGGAAGGACGTGGATACGGAAACACAAAAGGTCACGGCGTTTCACACGCACATTTCGTGGCAAGCTCCGGAACGAGTCATCTGGATGGACGGCCGACCGCATCCGCCCGATTATGCGGCTCATACCTGGCAGGGTTTCTCGACCGGCAAGTTCGAGGGCGATATGCTCACCATCACGACCGATCATCTCAAGAATGGCTGGATACGCAGGAACGGCGTCCCGCGCAGCGACCGCGCTACCGTCTCGGAGCATCTGCTGCGGCACGGCAACTACATGACGGTTGTGGTGATTGTCAACGATCCGGTCTATCTGACCGAGCCGTTCATCCGAACCACGGATTTCGAAATGGATGCGCGCCAGAGTATTGCGCCCTATCCCTGCGAAGCCGTTGTCGAGGTAATCCGGCCGAAAGGCGCCGTGCCCAGCCACTTGCCGGGAACGAACAAATTTCTTGCCGAGTTTCCGGCTACTTATGGGCTGCCCCCCCAGGCGGCGCGCGGCGGCGCCGAGACGATGTATCCGGAATACCGGCTGAAGATGAAGGATATGAAGCCGGCCGTGAAGGCCACCGCCACCGCAGCCAGGCAGAAATAACATCATGAAGATCCTCACACTGGCGCTGCTTGCATCTCTGGCTTTCGCCCAGCAGAATCAGAACTTCGATAACGTTCAGGTCCACGTGCTGCCGGTTCAGGGTAACGTTTATATGCTGGTGGGCGCGGGCGGCAACATCACCATGCAGGTGGGCAAGGAAGGCGTGTTACTGGTGGATACCATGTACGCCGGAATGAGCGACAAGGTCCTCGCGGCGATCCGCACCGTTTCCGATAAACCGATCCGGTACATCGTCGATACGCATGTGCATGGAGATCACACCGGGGGCAACGAAAAACTCGCGCGCGCCGGCAGTACCATCACCGGGGGCAACGTCGTTAACGATATCGGGGCGAGTGCGGGTGAGGGCGCAACGGTCATTGCAGCCCAGCAGGTTCTCGATCGGATGAGCATGAAGGACGGCAATACCCCGGCCGCTCCCAGTGCCGCCTGGCCCACCGATACCTACATCACCGATGAAAAGGATCTCTTTTTCAACGGCGAGGCGATTCAGATCTTTCACCAGCCAAACGCCCACACGGATGGCGACAGTCTCGTATTCTTCCGCCGCTCCGATGTCGTCAGCACGGGCGATATCTTCGTGACGACGAGTTATCCCGTCATCGACATTGCCCGCGGCGGCACCTATCAGGGGGTTCTCGACGGCCTGAATCGCATCATCGACATCACCGTCCCGGCGGACAAGCAGGAGGGCGGCACCTATGTGATACCCGGTCATGGCCGGCTCTGCGACGAAGCCGATGTGGTGGAATACCGGGACATGATGACGATCCTGCGCGACCGCTTCCTCGACATGATCAAAAGGGGCATGACGCTCGATCAGGTCAAGGCGGCCAAACCCACCAGCGACTACGACGGACTCTACGGCAGCGATAAAGGCTTCTGGACAACGGACAAATTTGTCGAAGCGTCGTATAACAGCCTCAAGGGTGGCAAGTAAAAGATACCCGGCCGTGAAGTAACCTGATACTTCATGGCTGAATCACCCATAACACCGCGCGCGAAGGATTTCGCCGCCTGGTACCAGGACGTCGTACTCCAGGGCGACATGGCGGAACCCGCCGAAATCGTCAAAGGGTGCATGGTCATCAAACCCAACGGCTATGCGGTCTGGGAGGTTCTGCAGCGCGAACTGGACACCCGATTCAAGGCCACCGGCCATCAGAACGCCTATTTTCCGCTGCTCATTCCCGAGAGCTTTCTGAAGAAGGAGGCTGAACACGTGGAAGGCTTTTCGCCGGAACTGGCCGTGGTCACGATCGCGGGGGGCAAGCAACTGGAAGAGCCTTACGTCATCCGTCCGACTTCGGAAACCATCATCGGGCATTTCTTCTCCAAATGGATTCAAAGCTGGCGCGATTTGCCTCTGCTCATGAACCAGTGGGCCAACGTGGTGCGCTGGGAACTGCGCACGCGCATGTTTCTGCGCACCACGGAGTTTCTCTGGCAGGAGGGGCACACCGCCCATTCCACTCACCAGGAGGCACTGGAAGAAGTCCTGCGCATGCTGGATGTCTACGCCGAAGTGGCTCACGACATCATGGCCATGCCTGTCATCAAGGGCGTGAAAACGCGCGCGGAAAAATTCGCGGGCGCTTTACGCAGCTATTCCATCGAAGCCATGATGCAGAACGGGCTCGCCCTTCAGGCGGGCACGAGCCACGATCTGGGCCAGAATTTCGGCAAAGCGTTCGACGTCCGGTTCCAGAACAAAGAGGGCCAGCTCGACTACGTCTGGCAGACAAGCTGGGGCGTGAGCACGCGCCTGATCGGCGGCCTGATCATGAGCCATTCCGACGATAAGGGACTGGTCCTGCCTCCCAAAATAGCACCAATGAAAGCGGTGCTCGTCCCCATCTACCGCAAAGACGAGGAAAAGGCCCTTGTCCTCGAAACGGCGCATCGCATCGCGAACGAGATCGGAGCGAAGATCGACGACCGCGAAGGCCATTCGCCCGGCGCGAAATTTTTCCACTGGGAGCGGCGCGGCGTGCCCGTCGTGCTGGAACTCGGCCCGCGGGATGTGGTGGCGGGCAATATCGTGCTCAAACGGCGGGATACGGGAACGAAGGAGATCGTTCCCCAGGCTGAAATTGCGACGCGTCTCGAAGCGGCGCTCGATGCGATGCAGAAAGATCTTTTCCGTGCAGCACGGGCGCGGCTCAAATCGAATACGCTGCTCGCCAACTCGATTGAAGAGGTGGAGGAGATTTTGCGCGACGTCACCGCCGAGAAGGGTGGGGGCAAGTTCGTGATGGCCCACGTGAAGGACGATCCGGTCTGCGATGCGCGGCTCAAGGAATTCAAGGCGACGGTGCGCAATATTCCGCTGGTGGACGAATACGACGGAGCCGGCAAGTGTATCGTCACGGGCGAGCGAATTGACCGGCGCGTGGTGATCGCAAAGTCCTATTAAAGTTTTCTGCGTTGCAAGCCGATAAACCCCAAGGGGAGTGTCGCCGCCGGCTTGCATGGACTTCGATCAGCATCTCGTAGATATCTGGCTCGAACGGGCCGTCAACGAATTCAACACGAATCCGCTCAGCCCGCGACTGATCCGGCGGATGGCGGATGAATTTCCGGACCTGTTTATGGTGGCCACGCTGAAGTATCTGGATTCAGCCGATCAATCCAGCGCGCACCGCTTTCTGGCCAGCGTGCTGCTGCGGCAGCCATCGGTATTCGAAGAGGTGGCAAATCCGGCGTTCGGCTCGCGCCAGCGGGCGGTCGGTCTATTCAGCCGGTTGCTGGCCGTGGATCCGTCCGCCGACGTGAAGCTGGCTCGAATGCTGCCGGACCGGAACGGATTGAATCACAGTGAAGCGTTTGACAGCGCCCATTCAGCCCGTGCCCTCGATATTCTGAACGAAACCTCCGTCGGTCGCCGGCTGTTGCCTATCCTGAGCCACCTTGTCGACAGTTCCGACCCGCGCACCTCCGAAAAAGCAACTCTATTCATCGGACGGCGGATTCAGAGTGTATCGTGGGCCGCGCGGCAACTGCGAAGGGACGACCCGCGCGTGCGTGCAAACGCAGTCGAAGCAATCTGGGGTCTGAAGTCGGCTGCGGCGACCGGTTTGCTGGAAGATTGCGTGGCCGATCACTGTAATCGCGTGGCGGGAAACGCGCTTGTCGGGCTGCATATGGCGGGGAAACCCGGGGTCGCGGAGCACATCACGGGCATCGTCTCGGCGCCGAAGCCTCTCTTTCGCTCCACTGCGGCGTGGACAATGGGCAAGATTGGCGATGCCAATTTTGTTTCTCAACTGGTCTCCCTGCTGCGGGACGACCATCCCGAAGTCCGGAGCGCCGCTCTCCGATCTCTGATTCAGCTTCGGCGTGCACCAGTGAAGCAACCGGAGGAAACCATCGGGAAGAAATCCGCGGCTTGACGCTGCTACAAGCCGCGTCCTCAGACCAGATCGGCGGCCCGGATCGGTAGCCGACGGATTCTTTTACCGGTAGCGGCGAAAACCGCATTGCAAACCGCAGGCGCTATCGCGGGTACGCCCGCCTCGCCGATGCCACCCGGATTTTCCGTACTCGGCACAATGTAGACCTCCACAACCGGCGCTTCGTTGATCCGAAGCATGTCGTACGAATCGAAATTCGCCTGCTGCACGCGTCCTTTATCGATCGTGATCTCTCCCTTGAGCGCCGCCGTCAATCCATAAACAATGGCGCTGCGGATCTGCTGATCCACGATGGCCGGATTCACGACATGTCCGCAATCCACCGCGCAAACCACCCGGTGCACACGAACCTTCCCTGCGTCGATCGAGACTTCCGCAATCTGGGCGTTGTAGCTGCCCACGTTGTTCACCACCGCGACGCCCCGGAATCTGCCAGCCGGCAAACGTGTTCCCCAACCCGCCTGTTTCGCCGCCAGTTCGAGCACGCCCAGCAGGCGCGGACTCTTCCCCAGCAGATGGCGGCGCAATGCCACCGGATCTTTTCCCCCGGCCAGGGCGACCTCATCGAGGAAGCTTTCGACAAAAAACGTGTTCTGCGTATACCCAACCGAGCGCCAGTACGTGACAGGGATACCAACCTCGGTCCAGTGGTAGTCAACCAGCTTGTCCGGAATGGTGTACTCGATATCCTGCGAACCCTCCGTGCTGGTCCGGTCGATACCGTTTAGCGGAGGCTGGCCCGATGAATTCGTGATCGAAGGAGATACGATCCGGTTGGTCCAGGCCACAGGCCAGCCGTCGGCATCCAGCCCGGCCACAAAGCGCGAGTAAGCGGCTGGCCGGTAATTATCGTGACGCATGTCGTCTTCGCGCGACCATGTGACCTTCACCGGCGCGCCGATCGCCTTCGAAACCTCTACTGCTTCCGAGACGAAATCCGTCATGCCCCGGCGCCCGAAGCCTCCCCCCATGAACTCGGAGTGAATGTGGACTTTGTCCATGGGCAAGCCTGACGCCGCTGCCGCCGCGCCGTGCGCCAGCGTTTGCATCTGCATGGACGCCCACACATCGCAGGAGTCCGCGCGCACGTCCGCCGTGCAATTCATCGGTTCCATGGTGGCGTGCGCCAGAAACGGCGCTTGATACACCGCTTCGATCCGCTTCGCGGCATTCGCCAGTCCCTTCGCGGCATCGCCTGTCTTCATCGCCTCCACGCCCGGCTTCCGGGCGCGCTCGGCGAACAGCTTGCCGATCGCTGCGCTCGACTGCGCGGCATTAGGACCGTAGTTCCACTGGATCTCAAGCAGGCGCGAACCCTGGATCGCCGACCACGTATTATCGGCCACCACGGCAACGCCGCTTGGAACCTGCACTACCTGCTTCACCCCCGGAAACGCCTTCGCTTTGGTCGCGTCGAAGCCTGTTGCTTTGCCTCCGAACACCGGGCAGCGGGCAACGGCCGCATAAACCATGCCCGGCCGGCGTATATCGATCCCGAACTGCGTACGGCCGGTGACCTTATTCGGCGTATCGAGACGCTTGAGGGATTTGCCAATAAAGCGGAACTGCTTCGGGTCCTTCAGCGCCACATTCGCGGGCACGGGGAGGCTCGCCGCGGCGCCCGCCAGCTTCCCGTAGCTGAGCTTCGAGTTGTTGGCCGTATTGACGACGAAGCCATGTTCGCCCCGGCACTGCGATGCGTCCACGCCCCACTGCCGCGCCGCGGCTTCGACGAGCATGTACCGCGCGGTAGCACCGGCCCTGCGCAGAGGCTCCCATGAAGTCCGGATACTCTGGCTGCCAACCACGCCCTGAAATCCAAACGCTTTGTCGATCGGTGGAAACTCGGTCCGGAACTTGCCCCAGTCGCAATCCAGCTCTTCGGCGAGCAATTGCGAAAGTGAGGTGACCGTCCCCTGCCCCATTTCAACCTTGTGGATCATGAAAGTGATGGTGTCGTCCGGCGCTATGTGAATCCAGGCGTTTACCGTCACCGGCGCGGTTGCGGTTGCGGTATCCAGCGCCTGCGCCGCCAGTTTCGACCGTTCCGGGAGATAGAATCCCAGCAGGAGCCCGCCAATCCCCGACGCGCCGACCTGTAGAAAGCCGCGGCGATTTACCTGTTGAGCGCTCACGCTTTACCTCCCGCGGCCTGAATCTCGGCCGCGCGGTGGATTGCGTGGCGAATGTCCTGATAGGTCCCGCAACGGCAGATATTGCCGCGCATCACCTCATCGATATCGGCGTCGGTAGGCTGCGCTTTTTTCGCGAGCAAAGCGGCGGCCGCCATGATCTGACCGGACTGGCAGTAACCGCACTGCGGCACATCCGCTTCAATCCAGGCGGCTTGAACAGGATGCGTGCCTCCGGCGGAGAGGCCTTCAATTGTCGTCACGCTCTTGCCGCCGAGGCTCGCAACCTGCGTCACGCAGGAGCGGACGGCCTGCCCGTCCACGTGGACCGTGCACGCGCCACAAAGCGCCATGCCGCAGCCGAACTTGGTGCCGGTCATCCCGAGCGAATCGCGCAAGTACCACAGAAGAGGCATTCCGGGAACTACGTCCGCATTCTGCGGCTTCCCGTTGAGATTAAACCTGACCGATGCCATGAAAAAAACTCCTGTCTTCAAGTGTCCGGCATTCGCACACGGAACGCAACCGGCCGTTGTCAAAACCCTTGAGGAAGCGGTGACGCCAGTCTTCAAAGGACCAGATCGCAGGTGCCGCCGGCGGCCTTCGCGAGCGGCGTCCGGGGGGTTATCGGGAACATACGAAGGCATTCATACGAAGATGATCGCAGGTCAACCCGAAATGCAGCGATTATTGAGCGGACGAAAGTTTATTGCCGGAGCGCGTACACAAAAAGAGCGCTACCCGCGGCCACGGCGATGTACTGGCGATTATTCACCATGTAGCTCATCGGGCCGCTGTTTACCTGCCCGCCGAGCGAGGCCTTCCACAGCAGGTTTCCGTTCCTGCCGTCGAGCGCATAGAAGTAGCCTTCGCGTCCGCCGCTGAAGACGAGATCCGACGCCGTGGACAAGACGCCGGCCCATGTGATGTCGGTCATCTTGTACTCCCACCGTTTCTCGCCCGTCCTGGGATCGAAAGCCCGGACGATCCCAAAGCCCTCCCCCTCGATCTTGTGATCCGGTATGAGATTCGGCTGCGCCATGGGCGTGTCGCCGGTGGAATGGCCGAATCCGCCGCCTTTCGCCACCATGGTGCCGCTGTTCTCCCAGCCTGGGATGTAAAACAAACCGGTATGCGGGCTATAGGATGGCGGATACCAGTTGGTGCCGCCTAAACCGTTCGGTTGAACCAAAAGAGGTACCTTGCTCTCCTGTTGTCCTGGAACGCGCATAGGCCGGCCCTTCTCATCGAAGCCCGTGAACCAGTTCGCCTTGACGAAAGGCTTGCCCATCAGAAACTGGCCGGTAGTCCGGTCCAGAACGTAGAATACTCCGTTACGGTTGGCCCACATCATGACCTTGCGTGGACGGCCCTGATACTCGATATCGGCCAGTACGGGAACCTGTGTAGAGTCGTAATCCATCGTGTCATGAGGGGTGAACTGGTAGTACCATTTCAGCTTTCCCGTATCCGCATCCAGAGCAACGACACAGTCGCTATACAAATTGTCGCCAAGGCGCACGTCGCCATTGGTATCCGGCGCCGGATTTCCGATACCCCAGTAAGTGAGGTTGGTGTCCGGATCGTAAGCTCCGGTGTTCCAGATCGCGGCTCCGCCGGTCTTCCAGGAATCGCCCGACCAGGTTTCACTGCCCGGCTCGCCAGGCGCCGGAATGGTGTAGAAGCGCCAGTCTTCCTTCCCGGTTTTCGCGTCAAACGCCGCAATATAGCTGCGGATGGGGCCGTCGCCACCCGCGGTGCCCACAATCACTTTGTCCTTGACGATCAACGGCGCGTGAGTGATGGCGTAACGGTCGGCGGCGGAACCCACGGTCGTATTCCAGAGGATCTTGCCGTTTTTGGCGTCGATCGCGAGAAGATGAGCGTCGAGAGTTCCCATGTAAAGCGTGTCCCCCAGGATGGCAAGCCCGCGATTGACGCATCCGCAGCAGGCATGCGTTTCCGGTGCGGGCGTGTAAGGCAGGGTCCAGAAGATACGCCCCGTGACAGCGTCCAGCGCATACACATCGTTGGGCGCCTGGACGGTGTAGAGAACGCCATCCACCACCAGGGGGGTGGCCTCGAACTTCTCGGTGGAGCGAGCCTGCCAGACCCATTGCAGTTCCAGGTTCTTTACATTGCCGGGAGTGATCTGGGTCAGCGGGCTATAGCGCTGGCCGTCGACAGTCCGCGAATAGGAGAGCCAGTTCTGGGGTTCCCGGTCGGCTTTCAGGAGGCGATCGAAGGTAACACCCTGGGCCCAGAGAGATCCCGTAACGGAGGCCAGCAGGAGCAGACGAAAAAGCATGCACCATAGCATATACCCGCAGGGCTGTCCCGCTTTCCCGGAGGTTTTCGCGTGTAAGATGGTTCTGCACTTTTCGAAAGGGAGGCCTGACAATGTGGACAACCCGAATCTTGATTTTGACTCTGACAGGCGGAGCGTTGCTGGCGCAAGAGACCGGAAATCCGGCGAACGGCAAACTGATCTTCGAGGGCAAAGGGACCTGCGCCAGTTGCCATCGCATCAACGGCGAGGGCTCCCGTTTCGGTCCTGACCTGAGCGAAGCCGGCGCACGCAGCCCGGAGCAGCTTCAAACCTCGATTCTGGATCCCGATGCTGAAATTGCCCCGGCCAACCGCACCTATCGGGTAGTCTCCAAAAACGGAACGGCTACCGTGGGACGGCTTCTGAATGAGGACACGTTCAGTGTCCAGATGATCGACAAAACAGAGCGGCTCCTCTCTTTCCAGAAGGCGGACCTTCGGGAGTACGCCTTTGAGACCAAATCGCCCATGCCGTCTTTCAGGGATAAGCTCACCGCGCAGGAGGTGGCGGATGTAGTGGCTTATCTCGGCACCTTCAAACCTCCTCCAGGCGCAGCGGGACGGGGTCGCGGAAGAGGACCCGTCCAGACTCCTGCCCCGGCCGCAGCCCCACCCGCGCATCTTCAATGATTGGAATTCCGGCGCCAGGGAACCGGCTTCGAAGTTCAAATAGTCCAGCCCCCGTCGATCAGGTGAATCTGGCCGGTCGTGTAACCGGCCGTGGCGAGATATACAACCAGATCGGCGATCTCCCGCGCCTGGCCCAGACGGCCGATCGGCTGCCGTGCGATGAACGCGGCTCTCGCCTTTTCGTAATCGCCCGAGGCGCGCAGCCTTTCGTCGAGTGACGGTGTCTCCACCGTGCCCGGACAAACTGCATTGCAACGAATTCCCTGTGCAACATAGTCGGCGGCCACCGACTTGGTGAGCCCAATCACCGCTGCCTTGCTCACACCGTAAACGAAGCGCGAAGGAACGCCTTTCACGCTGCTGCATATCGACGACATGTTCACGATGGAACCATCGCCTTTTGCGAGCATGCCCGGCAAAAATGCCGCGATGGTTCGATACATGCCTTTAACGTTCAAATCGAAGGCAAAATCGAGATCCGATTCCAGACACTCCAGGATCGTTCCGTTGTGGACGTAGCCCGCGCAATTGAAGAGAACATCTATCGGGCCCGTCTCCAGGCTGAAGCGATTTACAGCAGCGCCATCGCGAACATCCAGCATCCGGATCGAAATGCCTGGCGTGCCCTTCAAGTCCTCCAGCTTCGAGCCGTCGATATCCGTCGCCCACACATCCGCGTGCGCCTCCGCGAATGCCTCCGCGGCCGCGCGGCCAATTCCCTGGCCGGCAGCCGTTACGACCACCTTCCTGCCTTTCAAATCGTTCATCTCGTTTTTAAGCACCTCAGTGCGAAATCTCTTCCAGAGAAAGGTTCTTTGTCTTCGGGCCGAAGCCGCCGATCGTGATCGTCATAACCGCCATTGCGCCTCCTATGAACAGAGCCACGCCCTTTACTCCGCCTTCGCCCAGGAAAAAGCCGATCAGCAGCCCTGCAAAGGCGGCGCTCACCCGGCTCCAGCCGTAGACGAAACCCACCGCGCGCGCGCGAACACGCGTGGGGAAAAGTTCCGCCTGGTAGTTATGAAATGCAAATGACATCCAATTGTTCGAAAGCGTGACAATAACTCCCAGCAGAACGATCGGAACCGGATTCGCCTGAGTTGCGAAGAAGAACATGAAGACTCCGATCGACAGCCCCGCCGATACAATCTGCCATTTGCGCTCCATCCTGTCCGCCACCAGCATTCCCAGCAAAGGGCCTGCCGGGTTCGCAATCGCGATGATGAACGCGTATTGCAAACTGGTGGTGATCTGAATGCCTTTCGCCATGAGCAGCGTGGGCACCCAGGAACCGAATCCATAGAACGCAACCGTCTGCATCAGGTTGAACACCGACAGCATGAGCGTTCGCCCCCCATAAGGCGGTCGAAAGATCTCGCTGAGTTTGCCGCTGCCGGTTTCCGAACGCGCCCCGGCGGAAACTGGCGCCGCAAGCGGCACGCCCGTGTCGCGAACCGCGCATTCTTCCAGATGCTTTACGATCCGGTCCGCTTCCGCTTCCCGCCCATGCACCGCCAGCCAGCGCGGACTCTCCGGAATTCCGCGGCGCAGCCACCACGCGAAAATTGCGCCCACGCTGCCCACCAGCGTTACCCACCGCCAGCCATCCAGCCCCAGCGGGTGCCGGGGAACCAGCAGCCAGCCCAGCAACGCCACGACGGGAACGATGCAAAACTCCACGAACTGGTAAAATGCGAACGCTTTTCCGCGCGATTGCGGAGGGACGAATTCGGGCAACAGCGTGTCGATGGTCACCTGCTCCAGTCCAATCCCGATACCCGCTATAAATCGCCAGATATCGACTCCGGATGCGGTGTGCTGAAACGCCATGATCGCGGTCGCTATTGAATACCACAGGAGCGAGGAAATAAAAATCGTGCGGCGTCCAAACCGGTCGGCTACGTATCCGAAGAACATGCAGCCGAGCAACATCCCCGCGAAGTTCGAGAATACGAAAAAACCCACTCCGTCGACGCCGAACAACCCGACCGTGCTGTTTGCAAAAAGGCCGCTCGATACCAGCCCCGGCCCGATATAAGCAGTGAGGAAAATATCGTAGAGTTCGCAGACGCCACCGAGCGAAATGAGCAGCACAAGCCGCCACAGCGTGCGCGACATCGGCAACCGGTCGAGCCTGGCCGCAATCCCCGCCGCGCTCAATGATGTTTTGGAAACGGGAACTGCTTTCGGTGTCACGATCGCATATCAGTGTATTCCACGCCGTATTCCATGCCGGATGGCCTCCATCACCAGATCGCCCATTTTTTCGGTGCCTACCCACTTCGCTCCGGCCTCGAAGATATCCGAGGTGCGATACCCTGCCCGCAGCACCTGCCGCACCGCGCTCTCCACGCGGCCGGCGTGTACGGCCAGGTCGAACGATTGCCGCAGCATCATCGCCATCGAGAGAATGGATGCGAGAGGATTTGCGATGTCCCTGCCGGCGATATCCGGAGCTGTCCCGTGGACCGGCTCGTACAGTCCCTTCCTGCCCGCTCCGATCGATGCAGAGGGCAGCATACCGATGGACCCCGTCAGCATCGCCGCCGCATCCGACAAAATATCGCCGAAGATATTCCCGGTAACGATCACATCGAACTGCGTCGGATTCCTCATCAGCGCCATGGCCGCCGCATCCACGTAAAGATGCGACAACTCGACGTCCGGATATTCAGGACCCAGGCGGACCATCACTTCCCGCCACAGCGCACTGGTTTCGAGTACGTTTGCCTTATCGACTGAACACACCTTCCGGCGGCGGCCGCGGGCCGTTTCAAACGCTACCCGTCCAATGCGCTCAACCTCCGATTCGGAGTAGCGCATTGTGTTGAACCCCGACCGCTCTCCCGAAGGACTTGTCTCGAAACCCCGCGGCTGACCGTAATAGACGTCGCCATTCAGTTCGCGCAGGATAATCAGGTCCAGTCCGTCGACGATCTCCGGTTTCAACGTTGACGCTCCCGACAATTCGGGGAATAGAAACGCCGGTCGAAAGTTCGCGAACAACCCAAGCTCTTTACGAAGGCGCAACAGTCCCCTGCCCGCAGCTTTTTCGGGAGGCCGCGACTCGTCTTCCGGTACACCCGCTCCACCGAGCAGGATCGCATCGGACTGCCGCGCCAGTTCCAGCGTCGCCGCGGGCAGAGGGTCTCCCGCCGAAGCGTAGCCCGCGCCGCCGATATCCGCTTCAGTAAGTTGCGCGCGCGCGTCGCCCAACACGGCGTGCAAAGCCTTTACGGCCTGTGAAGTCACTTCTTTCCCTATCCCGTCGCCGGGAAGAACTGCGATTTTCATGATTATTTGAGGGTTCGTTCGAATTCGTAGTGCCGCTCGAATTCCACGATTTCGTCCAGCCTCGATAGCGTGTAGGCCAGTTCGTCGATCCCGTTCAGCAGACAATGTTTCGCAAAAGGATCGATCTCGAAATCGAACCGGGTGTCTCCGGCGGTCACGGTCTGCGCGGGCAGGTCCAGCGCGATGGTCTGACCCAGTAATGTCTGGCCCGGCGACGCGGCAATCAGGCTGTCGATTGCCTGTTGCGCGAGCCGCACGGGGAGCAGCCCGTTCTTCAGGCAATTATTATAAAAAATATCGCCGAAAGCCGGCGCAATCACCACCCGGAATCCGTAGTCGAAGAGCGCCCACACGGCATTCTCGCGCGAGGATCCACAGCCGAAGTTATCTCCGGCGATCAGCACGCGCGCAGTGCGGTAAGGCTCCCGGTTCAAGATGAAAGCGGGATCTTCCGTCCCTTCGGAAGAATAGCGGAGGTCGTGGAACAGCCAGGCGCCGCAGCCATCGCGCCGCGGTTTCTGCAGAAACCGGGCCGGAATGATCCGGTCAGTGTCGATGTTCGAATCGGGCATCGCCACAAAAATCGCTTCAAGAGGCTGGAACGGTTCCATGGTCAATGTCCCCGGCTCAACCGCCGCACATCCGTCAGGCAGCCTTCAATTGCCGCCGCCGCGGCCATTGCGGGACTCATCAGATGGGTGCGCGCTCCCCGTCCCTGACGTCCCGGAAAATTGCGGTTCGAAGTGGAAGCGCACCGCTCGCCCGGCGCGACGACCTCTCCATTTGTGCCGAGGCACATGGAACACCCGGCCTCGCGCCATTGAAATCCGGCCTCGACGAACACTCTGTCGAGCCCTTCTTCCCGAGCCTGCTGCCTGACAAGGCCGGAACCTGGAACCACCCAGGCCTCCACGCCGTTTCGCACCTTGCGCCCGCGTACGATCTCCCCCGCGCTGCGCAGATCTTCGATCCGGCCATTCGTGCATGAGCCAATAAAAACCCGATCCACGGCAATCCCTTCGAGCGCCATTCCAGGATCGAGCGCCATATATTCGAGCGCGTGCGCAATGTTATCGCGCTGCCGCGCGTCGGGAGCATCTGCCGGATCGGGTACATGCCCGCTGATCGCGGCGGCGTCCTGAGGACTCGTGCCCCACGTCACCATGGGTGCAATCTCGCCCGCGGCGATGGCCACTTCCCGATCGAATACCGCACCCGCGTCCGATGGAAGCCCGCGCCACTGTTCCACCGCGCGCGTCCATTCCACGCCTTGTGGCGCATAGGGCCGTCCGTGCAGGTACGCATAGGTTTTTTCATCCGGAGCGATCAATCCCGCGCGCGCGCCCGCCTCGATCGACATGTTGCAAATGGTGAGCCGTCCCTCGATTGGCAGGGCCTCAATGGCGGAGCCGGCATACTCAATCACATGTCCGGTTGCGCCGGCAGTGCCGATGGTGGCGATGATCGCCAGGATCGCGTCTTTGGCGGTAACACAGTTTCCGAACGCTCCGTCGATCCGGATACGCATCGTTTTGGGTTTCCGCTGCCACAGCGTCTGCGTGGCTAGTGCGTGGCTCACTTCCGTCATGCCAATCCCGAAAGCCAGCGCTCCCAGCGCTCCGTGCGTCGACGTGTGGCTATCGCCGCACACGATAATCAGCCCGGGCTGCGTGATGCCCTGCTCCGGTCCGATAACATGCACGATCCCCTGCCGCACGTCCCCCAGGCCGAATAAAGTGAGCCCCCAGCGCCGTGCGTTCTCGCTGAGCGTGTCAACCATGTGCCTGCGTTCCACATCGAGAATCCGGGTTACGTCGTGGCTGTCGGTTGGGACGTAATGATCGGGCGTTCCAAAGGTTCGATCGGGCCGGCGGGGCTTCAATCCTCTCTCGTGCAGCATCTCAAACGCGGGCACATAGCCGTCGTGAGCCAGGTGTGTATCCACGTAGAGCAGGGTCTGGCCGTCGGGCCGATCCAGTATCCGGTGGCGTGACCAGATTTTTTCGAACATCGTCCGCGGTGGGGGAGACATGAACCTTCTCCATCCTATCGTCAGTGCCGGAATCGCCGCGACAGGGTTCACGCACCTGCAACAGTCCGAAGCGGATGCTTCACTATAATGAGACTGATGGGGACGGCAAAAGGCGTATCTATCACCAGAGGCGGCTGAATCCGCTTACTGTTGTTTGGTAAGCGGCTTAGTTTCAAATGTGCCCGGGTGGCGAAATCGGCAGACGCAACGGACTTAAAATCCGTTATCCGCAAGGGTGTGCGGGTTCAATTCCCGCCCCGGGCACCAATTGTTTTTTATTGTTTTCAATGATTTGAAGTCTACTATCGGGCCGTGGTGCTAATACGGGCTGCGGAACTGCTAAAATTTAGGTGTGCTTCGACTCATCAAACGCCACCTGAAGGCTTGCTGCAAGACATCCGAAAGCGACTTCGAGTGCGAATCGAGAGTCGCAGGACCGCACAACAAGGCAGCAGGCAAGAAGATTCCCAAACCCCGCTGCCCCTTCCACATCGTTGGCCCACATCCCATTCAACGGGGCAAGATCTTTAAGGAGAGCACCGAAACATCTGATCAACGGATCGCGCAAACGAAACTACTCCAGCGGGAGACCCAGTTCCTTCTGGACCCTGACCGCGTACAGCCGAAAGCTGTGAAGACGTTGGGAGAGGCGGTGACGGCTTTCCTCAACACAAAGACGGATACGAGCGACTCACGGCAACGGAAGCTGAAGCGAGTCCTCCGCAAGCAGACGGTTTTTCTCGAACAGAAGCTTGGCCGCGGCCCGATCGTCACCCAAATCGAGAAAACGGATCTGGACCAGTTCGTAGATTCCTGGGCGGGCGCACTGAGTACCAGAAAGACCGATCGCGAGAATGTGAGGCAGTTCTGGCTTTACTGTTTTGACAGTGACTTCACCCCTAAGAACGTAGCGTCAAGGTTAAAAAAGCTGGGGACCAAGAGGGACGAAGAAGAAGGAAGAAACAAACCGATTCCGATATTTCACCCTGATGAAGTAGCGGCCTTCGATGCGGCGCTGGATCGTTGCCACGACATTTTCAGACATGAGAACGAGCAAGACCCGGACGCGTCGGTGAAGACCAGAGCGTTCATGTATGTAATAAAGTTCACCGGACTGTCAATAGTGGATGTCGTGACGCTGCGGCCGAAGGATATTGAGTCACCCACCGATGGCTCGACCTCAATTTCCATTGACAAAATGCGAGAGAAGACCAAGAAGATCGCTCACACAGGCATCCCCCGGTTCGTTTGGGCAATGCTTCAGGAACTGAAGCCGGAATCGGAATACTTCTTTTGGTCCGGGAATGGAAAGTCGGCGAGCCGTGTCGACACCTTCCGGGACAGAATGAAGAAACTGTTTGTTGCTGCTGGCATACGGGTCCGTCAGAAAACTGCGCGGAAGAAGTCGGGCGGCAAGCTGAAACAAGATGCGGAGACATTTTTGGAATCGACGGGGTTTCCGCATATGTGGCGGCACACGCTGGTGCGCGATCTGTACCTCAGGGATGTTCCCGTTCGGCAGATTGCCGATATCCTTGGCGATGAACCGGCTACGGTGACCAAACATTACTCTCAGTTCGACCAATTGCGCCAACGGAAGGCGATGGCAACCTTAGGAGGCCTTCATCGCTCCGATCCCGTCTTCCAGCGGCACGATGCTCCGAATGCGGCGTAAGGACAAGAAGCGATTCGGCGCCCTCGCAGAGATGTGAAGCCACACGCCCATCAGCACTTTTCCCCGTGCATCTTCTTTTTCACATCTCTGCGAGGGC
>Ga0207933_1000755_pt1 | contig 28512 bp, 31 predicted proteins | sample NGESurdeep092012_4_FD_184488 | JGI IMG/M metagenome (GOLD analysis project Ga0207933, IMG submission 184488) | Arctic peat soil microbial communities from Barrow, Alaska - NGEE Surface sample F53-3 deep-092012 (SPAdes) | ecosystem: Environmental > Terrestrial > Soil > Wetlands > Peat ... | reverse complement strand
CGCCCAGCACCTTGATGCAGAGCACTTCCTTGGCCCCGGAGTTGTCGGCCACGCGGAGTCGGGATTCCTGTTGGATCATCGTGCACGCTCCAGCACTTCGGCGAGCCGCCAGCGCTTCAGCTTCGAGCAGCAGTCCGCCACCGACTTTCTCCTCCAGGTCCTCCGTCCCGAGGACCGCGGCTTCGTCGAAGGCTTCGACGTCCAGACCGAGCTCTCCCAGGACTTCACCAACCGCATCGACCTCCTCGACACCGGCATTCGCAAGCTGCGCCCCGGCGGCGGCACCGCCCTCTTCGACTCGCTCTACAAGACCTGCCGCGACCAGATGCTCACTCTCCACCAGAGCTTCCCCGTCCGCAAAGCCATCGTCCTGGTCTCCGATGGCGACGACGACTACTCCCGCGCCCTCGAATCCGATGCCATCAAAATGTGCCAGCGCGCCGAAACCATCGTCGACACCATCAGCACCAACTACGGCCCCAGCAAGGACCGCGGCGACGACGTCCTCAAGCGCATCTCTGACGCCACCGGCGGCCAGTCCTTCTTCCCCAATCGGCTCGAGGATGTCGCCATCGGCTTCCGCAACATCGAAGAGGAGCTCCGCAGCCAGTACTCTCTGGTCTACGTGCCCGCCGACTTCAAGCAGGACGGCAGCTTCCGCACCATCTATCTCCAAGCCCTCGATCCCCGCTACAACGTCCGCGCCCGCAAAGGATACTTCGCCCCCGGCGCCGCCCAGTAACAGCAAGGAACGCATAGCGAATAGCATTAACGTGTAACTCGAAACGCCTAACGCCTAACGCGCAACTGAAAGCCGAACGCAGAAAGCCAAACCAACCCCAGCCAGAGCTCCGGGCAATTCTCCAGAACTGTCACCCTCTTCAGAATTCGGAATTGTCACCCCCCTTCAGAATTGTCATCCTGACCCTGAGCGAAGCCGAAGGGGAAGGACCTGCTTTGGTCGTTCCGAGGCGCGAAAGCGCCTCTGCCTCGCTTAAGGGCACGGCTGGTAGCCCTCGGCTTTAGCCGAGGGTCTCCGTGCCATAACAGCCCAAAAGAAAAAGGGGCTTCAGCCCCTGAGGTACGTTTGAAAATTTCGCAGCCCAGCGAAAGACTTACCTCTTGTCCAAGCGCCAGGAATCGAAAGACCGCCCTCACTCCACCATCGCCAATTCAGGGCGATACAGAACTTTCCCCCACAAACCGCGTCTGAACAAGCAGCGAGGCCCTCAATGAAGCTGCGTCTGCTTTTGCTCTCTCTTCTTGCCGCCAGCGTCGCCCCTGCCGGCGTCGCCTTCGCCCAGGCGCCCATCGTGCGCGCCCAGAATCCCGACGTGCAGGCGCAGAATCCGTCAGACCCGCCCGACACGTCCTCCCCCGAGCCGCCCGGCGTAACCGAAGCCCTTGCCTCGATCGCCTCCGAGCCCTCCACCCACACCGCCGTCACCTTCGACCGCGGCATGCTCGAAAGCATCCTCGGCGAGCAGCCCGTCGCCGCTCTCAACGGCATCACCTTCGAGAGCTTCCGCTACCACGAGCCCGCCTTCTACATCCCCGAAAACCTCGCCGCCCTCCGCCGCGACTTCGCCGCCGCCGGCTGGAAACACCTCGTCGAATCCAACGCAGGCCCGCGCGATTCAGCCTCGCCCACCAAGCCCATCACCGACATGTGGTTCCACCTCCGCGGCGACGAGATCGACGGCCTCACCGTCCTCATCCGCGCCCCCCGTCAGATGAACGTCGTCGAAGTCTCCGGCCTCCTGCGCCCCCTCGATCTGGTCCACCTCAGCGGCCACTTCGGCATCCCCAAAGTCGACCCCAACGCCGTCATGGTCCCAGCCCCACCCGACCGCTAGAGCCTGAGCTTTGCTCTTGCCCTTGCTCTCACTTTTGCCTTCGCCCTTGCCCTTTCGCTCGTCATCCTGAGCGAAGCGAAGGACCCCTGTATTGGCCGTCGCTGTTGTCTTTGCCTTTGCCTTTGCCTTTGCCTTTGCTTTTGCTTTTGCTTTTGTCTCTGCCCTTCAACTTGTCATCCTGAGCGCAGCGAAGGACCCCCGTATTCATCTTTGCTTTTGTTTTTGTCTTTGCTCTTCTGGTTGTCATCCTGAGCGCAGCGAAGTCCCCGGCGAGCTTGCTCGCTGGGGTGAAAGCGAAGGACCTGCTGTGGCTGTTCACGAGGCGCGAACGCGCCTCTGCCTCGCTTAAGGGCACGGCTGGTAGCCCTCGGCTTTAGCCGAGGGTCTCCGTGCCATAAACCCCCACCGAAAAGGGGCTGGTAGCCGTGGACTTTAGCCCACGGTCTCGCCTGAGGTACGCTATGGCGATCCATAGGGAGCCCCGAGTTCGCGAAGCGCCACCCCTCCAAGCGCCAACGGCGCGCCCTATACCAGCCTGGGGCAACCCGGGGTCCCCGGCGAGCTTGCTCGCTGGGGTGGATCGCCCCAGGAAACAAGCCGCGCCGCAGGCGCTTCCGCTCTGCCGAAGGCCCGAGCGAAGGCGAAGCCGGAGCGACTGAATTGCCTTCTTCCCCCCACCACAACCGTCACCTCTCGGCACCCCCTAACCAAGGAACTCCCCGAAATCTTGTCAAGCCCCCAAACCACCTAAATCAAACAAAACAAAGAGAAAAATCGGTGCACATTAATTCCACTCAACTCTCTATAATAGAAACAGAGATCAAAACCCACAACAAATCTGGGTGCCCCATTCATGACGACGGCTTCATCGTCGGCAAGGGTGGGGTTCGACGTTTGGGGGCATCACAAAAGTCGCCGCATCCCACTCATTCCAGAGATTTTCCCCACAAAATCTCTGGAATCAATATTTTGCCGCAAACAATCGCCGCAAATCCAACATTCTAAAGAACCATACAAAATGAAGGGGGAGGGGCACCTCCTACCACCCATACCGCTCCACCTCGCCCAGCAGCGCCAGCTTCCGTTCCGGAGGCAAAAAACTCGCCTCAACGGAGTTCGCCGCCAGCTCCCGCAGCGAATCCAGCGGAAAATCGAACGCCTCATGCGCGAGCATGTACTCATCCAGCAGCGTCGCTCCGAAGAACGGCGGATCGTCCGAGTTGAGCGTCACCATCAGCCCTTCCTCGAAGTACCGCCGCACCGGATGCTCATGCAGCTCCGGACAGCATCCCGTCCGCACGTTCGAGGTCACATTCAGCTCCAGCGGAATCTGCCGCTCCGCCAGCACCTCGATCAGGTCCGGATCCTGCTGCGCCGAGAGCGCATGCCCAATCCGCTCCGCGCCGATATTCACCGCCGCCCACACGCTCTGCGGCCCCACCGACTCGCCCGCATGGCAGGTCAAATGTAAGCCAGCAGCCTTCGCCTCCGCATAGATCTCCCGAAACTCCTGCGCCGGCCCGCGCGCCTCATCGCCGCCGATGCCCACGCCCACCACACTCGGATACCGCTGCCGCAACTCCGCAGCCTTCTGAAAGACTCTCGTGCACTCCTCCACGCCGAAGTGCCGCACCGCATCGATGATCCACAGCAGCGACACGCCGAACTCCCGCTCGCCGCGCTCGCGCCCGCGCTCAATCGCCGTCATCACCTCGTCCACATCCAGCCGCCCAAAGCGATACAGAATGCCGACCGAGATATAAGCCTCCGCATGCCGAACGCCCTGCGCAGCCAGATCGCGCAGCATCGCATAGGTAATCGTCTCGTAGTCCGCGGGCGTGTGCAGCCGCTCGGTCACTGCCTTGAAGCTCATCAGGAAACTGGGAAAGTCGCTGTACTCATAGACCGCGCGCGCCTGCTCCGCCGTCAGCGGCCGCGCATCATGCCGCTTCGACAGCTCCACCAGCGTCGCCGGCGTAATCGAGCCTTCCAGATGCAGATGGAGTTCGGCCTTGGGAAGCCCGCGAAGCCATGACTCCGCCTCGGGCTCGAGTGTCTGCGTGCTCCGCGCCATCAGCCTAGTGTATCGGTTGGTCAGGCACGGTTCGGGCATCCAAGCAGAAGACGGGCAGAAGACAATCAACGGAGGCGAGACGCGAAGATCCATATACGAAGGCGAGAGCTCTTCATCGCGCCGGCCTGCGAAGCGGCGCTGATCCTCGTCGTGTCGCTGGCCGCATGGCTAAGCCATCAGCCGCTCATCTTCGCCAGCCTCGGCCCAACCGCCTTCGAGCAGATCGAGACGCCTTTGCGTCCCAGCGCTCGCCCCTACAACGTCGTCGTCGGCCACCTGATCGCTGTTCTCGCAGGATTCGCCGCACTCTTCCTCACCCACGCCTGGACATCGCCCGCCGTCTCCCCACACCACGTCACTCTGTCGCGCGTCGAGGCCGCCGTCCTCTCCTCCGCCCTCACCGTGCTCGGAACACTCCTGGCCCGCGCCACCCAGCCGGCCGCCACCGCCACCACCTTGCTCATCTCCTTAGGACTCATGCGGACCTGGCAGGACGGCGTCTACATCATGCTCGCCGTCCTGCTCATGACCGTAGTCGGAGAACCCCTCCGCCGCTGGCGGGCCCGCGAACACGGCGGCCTGGATACACCAACTCACCGCCGCCACAGTTAGCTCCAGCGGCTGCTGCTCCGTCCGCCACCATTGCCATTGCTGCTCCCGAAGATCTGCAGCAGCGCGATAAAGATGTTCAACGCGTCCAGATAGATGCTCAACGCCATCTGCACCGGGCTTAGGCCCTGCGCGCCATCCCGCAGCCGCATAAAGTCCACCAGCAGCAGCACGCTGAAGATCGCCAGCGTCGCCCAGGCGTAAAGCCCCGGACTGACAAAGTGCACGAACATGCCGAGGACGCCGATCACGATCAGCCCAATCAGCGCGGCAAACGCATAGTTGTAAACGCGGCGGTAGTCGAAGTGGACGATCTGCGCAATCATAGCCATAGCGAACATGCCCAGCGCCGTTGTCAGCGCAGCGTCAAAGACGACCATCTCGCCACCCGGAACGTGCAGGTAGGCCTTCAGCAGCGGTCCAATCTCCACCCCCATCAATAGGGTGAAGGCATAAAACAGCACCAGCGCCAGCCCTGGCGAGCGCTTGGAGGCAAAGCTGATCGCGAAGATCAGCCCAAAGGTCAGAATGAACAGCCCCATGTAGCTGATGCCGCCCATCAGCGCCGGCGCCACGTAGGCGCCAACGGCGGTAAACAGAAAGCCGGCGGTAGTGATCCAAAGCACCTTGCTCAACAAGCTCGCCGTGGACCGGCTGTCGAGGATGCGTACTCCCTGGGTTGCGTCAATCGTTCTCATAGCGTGTTCCTTACTTCTTAGTCTATTAGACGCAGATTCCGCCGTCCGGTCGCAGCCGAAGCAGCTTGGTCCAGCATCAGATATTCGTCATGCAAGTCCAGCTTGCTCGGTAGTTTACGCCCTGCCGGCAAAATCCCGAGTCTCCGTCGAGACCTTGATCTTCTCGCCTTCTTTAAGAAACAGCGGAACTTTGACCTCCATCCCGGTTTCGAGGCGCGCGATCTTGGTCGCCCCGCTCGAGGTATCCCCACGAACCGCCGGCTCGGTGTAGATGATGTCGAGCTCGACGAAGATAGGAAGCTGCAACCCGATAGGGTTGCCGTTGTACTTGTGGAGCTGGAGCATGAGGCCGTCGAGAAGGAAGTCGGCGGCGTCGCCAACCTTGTCTTCCGAAAGCGTGTGCGTCTCGAAAGACTCCTGGTCGAGGAAGTGGAAGCCGTCCGCGTCCTTATAGAGGAAGCTGGCGGGGACAAGCTCGAGGTCAGGCTCCTTGAAGCGCTCCTGGGCTTTGAAGGTCTTGTCGAAGACAGCCTGGGTGAGGAGGTTGCGCATCTTGAGCCGCACCAGCGTTTGGCCGCCACGGGCAGTCGGCGTGCTGATGTCGGAGTCGAGACAGACGTAGGGTTCGTTCTCCATCTCGAAGAGGGTCTTGCGCTTGATGTGGATTGCTTCGATAAGTGCGGCCATGAGTCCTTGGAATCGTGCGCGAAAGGAGCGATTACGCTGCTGATCTAATGGTACGGAGTTCGAGCCGAACACCTTCGTGCTTCTGCAGGATGGCGACGAGCTCGAAGAGGTTTCTGGCCTGCGGGTTGCCGTCAGGGCCAAGCATACGCATGAGACTTTTCGGCGAACGCTTCATTTCCTTTGCGAGTGAGGGGAAGCCGATGGTGCCGTTGACGTAGTCGCGCAAGACGACCTTGCCGGTTTCGATATCGCCTTCAAGCATGCAGTTGACCGCTTCGCGCAAAAGTTCTCGGCGAAATCCGGGACGGCGGAGCTGCTCCTTAATGGTTTCGCTAAAGTCACGAGTGAGGGGCATTAGAGTTCTCCTGCTCTCTTGCGTTGTTTGTAGGCCCGCCAGGAGGCCTTGGCCCGCTCGATGTCCGCTCCCTGACGACTCTTGGTGCCGCCGCCGAGAAGAAGGATGAGATGGTCTGCTTCCCTTCCTATGTACACGCGAAAGCCCGGACCGAAATTCAGTTTGAGTTCAAAGACACCGGAGCCGACGCTCTTGACGTTCGAAAAATTCCCTGTTCCGACTCTTCGCAGCCCGATAGCGATCCGGGCCTGCGTCCCATCGTCGAATTGACTGATCCAATCTGCGTACCGGCTTCGGCCAAGCTCATCTGTATACTCCCGAATCTCAAGCACAGTAAATTATGGTAACACAAAAGTTACCGATAGAATGAACCATCTCAGCCCTTATAAAACTCGCTGCGCTTGCGGCTATACAGGAAGTAGACAAACAGTCCGATGACGAGCCAGACGAAGAAACGCTCCCATGTACGCACGGGCAGCCCAACCATCAGCAGGATGCAGAAGAGCACGCTCAGCACAGGAAACACCGGTCCGCCGGGAACGCGGAAGCCGCGCTTCCGCTCCGGCTGCTTGTGCCGCAGAACGAGAACGCCAATGCTGACCAGAACAAACGCAAAAAGCGTGCCGATGTTCGAGAGCTCAGCGAGTGTGCCGACATCGAAGAGGCCAGCCGGAATCGCAACCAGAATGCCCGCGATCCAGGTGGCGAACGCCGGCGTGCGGAAACGCGGATGCACCTTGGAGAAGACATCTGGCAGCAGCCGGTCGCGCGACATCGCAAACCACACGCGCGCCTGCCCCAGCTGAAACACCAGGATCGACGAAATCATGCCGATGATCGCGCCGATCAGCACAACCAGCCGTGTCCAGTGCAGCAACGAGCTGCCGGTAGAAAGCGTCAATCGCTTCAACGCATTCACAAGCGGCGCCGCATCCCCGATGACCGTTCGCCACGGAACAATTCCCGTCAGGATGATCGCCACGCCAATGTAGAGGATCGTGCACACGATCAGCGTCGCGATAATGCCGATGGGCACATCGCGCTGCGGATTGCGGCACTCCTCGCTCGCCGTTGAAACCGAGTCGAAGCCGATATACGTGAAGAAGATGATGCTTCCGCCAGCCAGCACGCCCGACCATCCATTCGGCGAGAACGGATGATAGTAGCTCGGGTGGATGAAGTGCAGGCCCACGAAAATAAACACCAGGATCGCGACCAGCTTGATCAGCACCATGATGTTGTTGGTGCGTGCAGACTCGCGGATCCCGCGAACCAGGATCACCGTCAAAATGATGACGATCAGAAACGCCGGAATGTTAAACCCGAAGTGCCACCCTGGATGGTAGATCCAGTTTCCTGAGAGGTTCTGCAAACCCTGCGGCAGGTACGCCGGCGAAAGCCATTTCGGGTTAAGCGGAATGCCCAGCCAGTCCAGCAGATCGACAAAGTGCGCCGCGAATCCAACGCTGACACTCATGTTCGAAAACGCGTATTCGAGAATCAGGTCCCAGCCGATGATCCACGCGATCAGCTCGCCGAGCGTCGCATAGGTATACGTGTAGGCCGAGCCCGCGATGGGAATCATGCTGGCCAGCTCCGCATAGCAGAGCCCGGTAAAGCAGCAGACGACCGCGACCAGGACCATCGACAATGCCAGGGCCGGTCCCGCTCCCGGACGGCCGGCGATATGGCCCGCCGATCCATGCATCCAGCCCAGGATCAAGTCGATGACCGGTGACTCCTGCCAGTTGGCGAGCTTGACCGGGTTGCCGCCGATCGCCGTTCCAATGACCGTGAAGATGCCCGAACCGATCACCGCGCCGATGCCCAGCGCCGTCAGCGACACCGGTCCCAGCGTCTTCTTCAGCGCTGTCTCTGGCTGCTCGCTCTCGGCAATCAGCTTGTCGATGGACTTCGTCGCGAAGATCTGTCGGGGTTGAGAGTCTAGAGCCAGGGCGGGCAATCCTCGTCGGCTGAAAATTCAGGAGTCCTAGAGATTGTATGCCAGCAGAAAATGGGCGAAGCCAAAGCTCCGCCCGCATGAAGCCCGCAGACCTCATACCTTCCCGGTGATCGATTCTGCGGCCGTCTTATCGCTTCGACTGGCCACGCGCGAGCTTCTTGACCTTGGCCTTGTTCTCGCCGCGAGGCGTCGTGCGCTTGCCCTTGGGAGCGGCCTTCTTGCGCGCCGTCCGTTTTACCTTCTTGCGCTCTTCCTTGTCGGTAATGCTCTTGGTGTTTGCCATGTAGGAGTAACGATCTACTTTCCGAAAATTTGTGCGAGCGGCGAGCGCGAAGTCTGTGTCCTGCTCTTTTTACAATCGCTCGAGCTGGGCGAACTTTTCTACCAGCTTTTTAGTGCCGTGCCCGCTAAATTGTACTGTAATCTTCGCATCGTCACCCTCGCCTTCGCGCGCCGCGATGATGCCCTCCCCATATTTCGGATGCCGCACCCGCGCTCCTTTGCCCAACCCCGTCCGTCCCGTGGGCGCGGAAATCTCCATCTTCGGCCGCGGCGGATAGCGCGTCTCGCCGGGTTTATACCCTGCACCGCCAGCCCTGCCGAAGAATGCCGCCGTGTTATCCAGCGGCCCGCTCCCACTCAATCTTGACCGATTTGCTCCGAACCGTTGCGCCGCATACGTGCGCGGAGCGCTGCGACTGGAGGGCCCGCTCTCCTGGCTCTCATCTTCATAGCTATAGTGTTGCTCGCCTGCATCTTCACCGCGTCCAAAGCGCCCGCGCTGCGGATACGGGGTGGCATAGGCATTCCCATAACCCAGCCCGCCATAACCCGCCGGCGAGCCCAGATCTTCCATCAGCTTCGACGGCACCTCTTCCAGAAACCGCGAAGCCGTGCTCGCCTCCGGCATGTCGTTGCCGTAACGTCGCCGATAGCGCGCGCGCGTCAGGATGAGCGTATCCATCGCCCGCGTCATTCCCACATAACACAGGCGTCGTTCCTCCTCCATCTGCGGTAGATCGGTGAGCGTACGCGAGTGCGGAAACAATCCCTCCTCCATGCCGCACAGGAAGACCAGCGGAAACTCCAACCCCTTGGCCGCATGCAGCGTCATCAGCGTCACGCGAGCCTCGGCCGAATACTGATCGGCATCGGAAACAAGCGCCGCATGATCGAGAAACTCGGCCAGTGACTCCCCGCGCGCCGTCGCATCCTGTGCCGCGTTGGCCAGTTCCTTCAGATTCTCAATGCGCGAAAAGCTCTCCGGCGTTGCCTCCTCTTCCAGCGCGCGGATATATCCCGAGCGGTCGTTCAAAAACTTGATGAGTTCGGACAGTGTCGCAGGCTCGCCCGGCTTGCGAAACGCCGGTTTGCCGGCGGCGTCTGTCTCCTTCGCGTCGGCTGCATTAGCCACGCGCTCAAGCCGAGCGCGGTTCGTCGCACGCACACCCTCCACCGCGGACCGAGGCTTCTTCAGAGGAACCGGCGCAAACGGATTGAAGCTTGCAGTCTCTGCGCCGCCCGCATTCTCCGCCGCAATGGTGCTGATCTCCTCGCTCGGGCCAAAGTCGAAGCCAAAGTTGAAGCTGGTATCAAAATCCGCATTCGCATCGTTCGCGAGCACCGTCGGCGGCGCCGGCTCTTCGATCTCCTCGCCTAAGCTCGCTGGATCGAAATCCGTATCGCCCGCGTCCAGGCCTGATTCATCGACACCCAACTCAGACTCTGTCGCAACATCGGCCGCCAGCGCCCCCGCAAAATCAGGCCCAAGCATCGCGCGAGCATCTTCGATAAGCCTGCGAAAATTGCCCAGCGCCGCGAGAGCGCGGGCGGGCAGCAGCTTCTCCTCGATCGCATGGCCAATCGCGTCCCACGTGCTGAGGCCCGTCGTCAGCGCCATCCGTTCCAACGTATCCATCGTGGTCTTGCCGATGCCACGCGGCGGCGAGTTCACCACCCGCGCCAGCGCAATCGAGTCGTGCGGGTTCTGCACCAGCTTCAGATAACTGAGCAGGTCCTTGATCTCGGCGCGATCGTAAAAGCTGAAGCCGCCGACCATGTGGTACTGAATCTGATATCGCCGCAGCGCCTCTTCGACCAGGCGCGACTGCGCATTCGTGCGATAGAGCACAGCACATCGCGGTTCGCTCTCCGTCTCGCCCGCCTCGCGCAGATAACGCTGGATGCGGTCCGCTACAAACAGCGCCTCGTTCTCGCCGTCGGGCGCCTCATAGTAGCCGATCAACGATCCGCCCTCGCGCGAGGTCCACAGGTTCTTGCCCTTGCGCTGCGTATTCTGGGCTACAACCGCAGACGCTCCTTCCAGGATCGTCTGGGTCGAGCGATAGTTCTGCTCCAGCCGAATCGTCTTCGTCGCAGGGAAGTCCTTCTCGAACTCAAGAATGTTGCGAATGTCCGCGCCGCGCCAGGAGTAAATCGACTGGTCCTCATCGCCGACGACGCAGACATTCCCATGCGTTCCCAGCAGCTTCATCAGCTCATACTGCGGCCGGTTCGTGTCCTGATACTCGTCGATCAGCAAATATTTGTATCGCCGGTTATACCGCTCGCGCACCTCGGCCGAGCTCTTCAGCAGCCGCACCGTCTCCAGCAGCAGATCGTCGAAGTCTAGCGCATTCGCCTTCGCCAGCTCATCGCGATAGATCTTGAAGATGTGCGCAATCTTCTCTTCGAGCGGATTGGTTGACGCCAGAAAATACTCCTGTGGGTCGATCATGTGGTTCTTCGCCCAGGAGATGCGTCCCAGCGCAACACGGGGCTTCAATTGTTTGTCGTCGACACCCAGCCGCTTCAGCGCCTGCTTGACTACCGCCTGCTGATCGGTCTCGTCATAAATCGCAAACGTCCGCGTCAGACCCTTTCCATTGACGCGCAGCGCTTCCACATCGCGGCGCAGCACGCGCACGCAGAAGCTGTGAAACGTAGCGAGCGTCGGCTTCGCCAGCGTCGAGTGCCCCAGGATCCTCTCGACGCGCTCCTCCATCTCCTTCGCCGCCTTATTCGTAAACGTGACGGCAAGGATGTTGTCGGGCGAAACGCCGCGCTCCTTAATTAGATACGCGATCCGATGCGTAATCACCCGCGTCTTGCCCGAACCCGCGCCCGCCAGCAGCAGAACCGGTCCATCGACCGAGACGATCCCTTCGCGCTGCTGCGGGTTCATATTGGCGAGAAGATCGGTCACACCTCCAATTCTAGTCGTCTGTTGACACACCAGGTACCTCGCCGCACCTCTCAGAAAATCACCATGAAAAATTCGCAAACGAGGGAACCATCACCGCAGTCCTGCGTATAACCAAGTGCGCCGAGTTCTCCGAACCATGGCGGAGCGCTCGACCGAAGAACTCCTGTTCAAAGATGAGGTAGAGAGATGATTCGTCGTTTTGTGGGAAGCACCATGGTGCTGTCGGCTGTGTTGCTGCTGGCTGGAGAGACTGTGTACGCTGCGCCGATCTCAGCGTTCAATGTGCCTGTACAGGCGAAGATGGGCAAGACGAAGCTGGTGAGTCTCCAGCTCCGCAACGACTCCAAAGAGCCGCTGAAGGTCAAAGCGGGCGACAAGGAGATGACGCTTCAGCCCGGCGTCGAGACCCCTGTAAAACTTGCCTCAGGAACCGTGATCGTCGCAGAAGAGGCGACGCCCAGCTTCGCGGCGGGCAGCGTCCTCGCCACCGTGAGCTCTGAACTGAGTCACGCAACTGTCGCATTCAAGTAGCGCAACAACGAACACGGATATCGCGTGTGAGCCGCATCGAACGCAGCTCATACGCGTTGTTCCTTTGCGTGCCGTCCGGGCTCACTTGCTCCTGAACGGTTCAATTCTCAGCCTGGGTTGCGTGCAGGAGTGAAGGCCAAGGCACGGCATCGGTTTCAAGCTTGTCGTAAAGCATGCCTCAATCGCCGTGAACTGGTCGTTACGGCAGCTCACCACCAGGCTTCCTTCGGGAAGCTGCGGATTGATCTTGTAAAAAAGTCTGAGAATCTCGTCCGGACTCATGCTGATCTCGTGATCGATGTTGTCAAACGCCACCGGGATATCGAGCGAGTAGAACGCATCATGCTCCATCGCGAAGAATCGCTTCGGCCCCACATCGGAACACGTCCCATGCTTAGCCCACTCGTGCCGAAGCAGTTGCAGGTCAGGCGTGATGTCCAGATCCGTCTCAGGCTTCGTCGGCCCCGGCTCGTCCGAGCAGAACACCGGATAGCTTCCATCGTTGTTCTGCGCCCATAGCCCATGAACCACGAAGTTCCGCTGCGGCTTGCACTGCGCGGACACGTCGGCGATCGAGCAAAACTCCGGCCCCCACGGCATATCCAGAAGATAGAAGTCGAACTTCCCCGGCTCGCCTTTCTTCTGCGCCTGAACCTGCGCCACCCCGACAAACAATGTGGCGAGCAGTGCTATCCCTGAAAACAGTCTCAACCGCATCCAAGCTCCCGGAAATTTCCAATCGAGCCCATCATAGCCCGCACCAAACCGCATTTGCAGCCGCTGTATCCTGAGGCTATGCAAGGCAAATTGCCCGCAAGCAAGCAACCCGCAGCCAAATTACCCGTCAGCAAGCAACCCACAAAGAGTCTCGCCGTCTTCTGCGCCGCAGCCAGCGGCGTGAAAACCGAATACCGCCTCGCCGCCGAGGATCTCGGCCGCACGCTCGCCGCACGTGGCATCGGCCTCATCTACGGCGGAGCAAAGATCGGCCTCATGGGCGCGGTCGCTGACGCAACGCTCGCCGCCGGCGGTTACGTCGTCGGCGTCATCCCTCATGTCCTGGTCGACAAGGAGATCGCGCACGACGGCCTCACCGAGCTACACGTCGTCGACACCATGCACACCCGCAAGCGTCTCATGGGCGAAAAGGCCGACGCCTTCGTCGTCTTGCCCGGCGGCTTCGGAACCTTCGAGGAGCTGTTCGAGGTGCTCGCCTGGCAAAGCCTCGATCTGCACGCGAAGCCAGTCGTTCTGCTCAACACCGCCGGATTCTACGACGCCATGTTCGTCTTCCTCGACATCTGCGAGCGCGAGGGCATGCTGCGCGGCAACCGCCACAGACTTCTGGTCGCCGCCACGGTGGATGATGCTCTGCGACTGGCGAATCTGGGCTGAAATCATCGCATCGCGAGCCCGCCGCAACAGTAGCGCAGCACGGCCGCCGTCTACAATCGAGCTAGATGCCTCTTCCGCACATCCCTCATCTGCAGTACATCTGGCTCGTGGCGGCATCCACCATCGCCGGCGTGATGAACGCGATGGCTGGCGGCGGATCTTTCCTATCCTTCCCCGCGATGCTGGGCATGGGAGTTCCACCGGTGCAGGCCAACGCGACCAACACCGTCGCACTCTGGCCCGGACAGTTGACCTCGCTCGCCACTCTGCGCCGAGATGTCCGTCGCGATCTTCTGCCCACCGTCGCTATCACCTGCATCCTCGGCGGAGTCACCGGAGCCGAGGTTCTGCTGCATACGCGGCAAGACATATTTCTGCATCTCATCCCGTGGCTGATTCTGGGCGGCACGCTGATCTTTGGATGCAGCGGCCCGCTCTCCAAGTGGATGCGCCGCCGTTCCGTGCACAGTTCCGTGCCCAGCTCGGTACATCCGCATCGCGAGCGCCCGATCCCTCTGCTTCCCCTCGCGCTTCTGCTCTTTCCCATCTGCTTCTACATCGGCTACTTCGGTGCAGGCGGAGGCTTTCTGGTCATGACCGTTCTCGCTCTGCTGGGTATGGAAAGCATGCACGCCATGAACGCGATGAAGGTCGTCGCAGCTACCCTCTCCAACCTCTGCGCGATCATCACCTTCATCGTTCGCGGCGCCATCGTCTGGCACTACTGCATCGTCTCGATGGCCTTCGCCGCCCTGGGCGGCTGGATCGGCGCACGCTTCGCCCGGCGCATGAACGGCGACATGCTCCGCAGAGTCGTCGTTGCTACAGGATGCGTTGTGGCCGGATACTTCTTCTGGAGAGAGGCGCACCCATGATCGATCAGACCTTGCCTCGCGTATCAATCGACATCATCGGCTACGCGGCCGCGACCATGACGACCGTGTCCTTCCTTCCGCAACTGATTCGCGTCATAAAACTGCGCTCGGCGCGCGATATCTCGCTGGGCATGTTTCTAATCTTCACTGTGGGCACAATCTTCTGGCTCATCTATGGCCTGCTCGCGCACTCACTGCCGGTAGCCCTCGCCAACGGAGTCACGCTGATTCTTTCTGCATCCATCCTCAGTCTCAAGCTGCGTTTCGATGCCCGCGCCACGCGCAAGATCCAACCCGCAGGAGCGCCGCGCTAGAGCACACGCAGCATCTTCGCCGCATACTATTAGTCAGGGGGAGCGCGCGATGAGCCATGACGGAGTTCGTTTTGTCAGCCCGGAAGAAGCCGCTCGCGCTGAACAGCAGCCGAAGCTGACCGGCGATGCCATCCGCCCCGCGAAAGTGCGCATCGACAAGACCGGGGGCACCGGAATGACCATCGACTGGCGCGATGGTCACACCAGCCACTGGACCTTCGCCTGGCTGCGCGCCGCCTGCCCTTGCGCCACCTGCCATGAGGCTCGCGACGCAGACGGCCGGCCGCCCGGCGTCGCCAAGCCAAAGCCGGCCACCCTGCTTCAGATGTACGAGGCCCCGGCGCGGCCAATTGACGTGGAACCGGTCGGCAAGTATGCCCTGCGCTTCAAATGGAACGATGGCCATGAAGCCGGTCTCTACTCCTGGGACTACCTGCGCAACGTCTGCGATGTAGAGGCGCAACGCCAGCAAGCCGCAGCCAGATAAGTCAACCCACAGGCAGCTCGGGCGTAGCCGCCAGCAATTGCCGCGTGTACTCCTCGCGCGGTGAATCGCATACCTGCTGCCACGGTCCCTCTTCCACAATGCACCCGTGCTGCATCACCACGACGCGATGGCAGAGATACCGCACCAGCGGCATCGAGTGCGAGATGAACAGGCACGTGAGCCCATACCTCTGCTGCAACTCGCGCAGCAGATTAATAATCTGCGCGCCCACCGAGACATCGAGCGCACTGACCGGCTCATCCAGCACCAGCAGTTCCGGTCGAAGCGCCAGCGCCCGCGCGATATTCACCCGCTGACGCTGGCCGCCCGAGAACTCATGCGGATACCGCCGCAACGCACTCTCGTCCAGTCCAACCTCCGCAAGCATCGCCGCCAGACGCGCATCGATCCCCTCCGCAGGCCGCTCGCCGTAGATCGCAAAAGGCTCGGCAAGCGTCTGTCGCACCGTCATTCGCGGATCCAGTGCAGCATAGGGATCCTGAAAGACGATCGCCATCTTGCGCCGCAGTCGACGCATCGCCGCCTTCGGAAGCGCGAGCATGTCGAGCGTACGCCGCGACCCTTCCTGTGCACCATTCTCATGCCTATCGTGAAACACAATGCGGCCTGACGTAGGCTCAAGCAGCCGCAGAATCATGCGCGCGACCGTGCTCTTGCCCGAACCGGACTCACCCACCACTCCCAGCGTCTCTCCCCGATAAAGCTGCAGCGAGACGTCCCGCACCACGCGCGCTGAGCCGAAATCCTTGCACAGATCGTGCGCTTCGAGCAGCAGCGAAGGATCCGTAAGGGGGCGGAATTCGGCGTTCATGTGCTCTGGCTGAAGATGATCTGCCAGCCCGCAGGTGTCTTTTCAAACAGCTCCGTAAACGTGCCATCGACATCACCGCCGGCCTTGCGCGACCGCGTCAGGTGATACTTGCCCGTAGCCAGAGCAAAGTCATCGCCAAGTGCGCGCACCTCCACCGCCGAGTCCTCGATCGAGCCCATGCTCTCTTTGTTGGGAAAGTTCAGCCGGTAGGCGGCCTTTATATTGTCGACTCCACGTACCAGCGTAGCCAGCACCGCCTGCGTATCCGGCGCATTCTTGTAATGCGAAAGATACCCGTCCAGATCGCCTTTGTTCCAGGCATCCCGTTGCGCCAGAACGATCTTCACCACATCGAGTTGCTGTCGCGTTGCCGTGAACAGCGGGTCGTGCGACTGCGCAGGAGCTCGCCTCGGCGCGAAGATTATCGCGCAGACAACAAGCGCAAATGACGCAAATGAGAGGAAGGCGCGACGACCGGTCATAAGCTCCCCTTTATCTTCTTATCTCCGCCACCATCATACGAGCGTTGCGTGGACGAAGCGGAATCAATGCTGCGGAGCCTCATCGCTAGTGTCATCGCGCACAATCTTCCATCCGGCCGGAGTCTTCTCCACAACCAGCAGATAATAGCCGCCGGCATCTCCCCCGCCGGCGGCCGTGCGCTCAAGATGAAAGCGGCCCGTGACGGTAGCAAAATGATCGTCCAGCCGCTGCACCGCAAGCGCCGAAAAGCTTAGCGTCCCCATCGCTGCGCGCGTCGGGTAGGACTTGCGATACCCCGCCAGCATCTGCGCATAGCCACGCCGGATGCTTCGGCCCATGAAGAGAATGTCCGGTGAATTCTTATAGCCGGTAGCGAAGGCATCCAGGTCGCCGCGATTCCAGTCAGTCTCCTGCCTGTGCAGCAGGCTAAGGATCGCGCCGGCCTCGGGGACCGCCGGCGAGGCCGCTGTCTGGGCCCGCGCCACCGGCGCAAGCAGCACGACATTAAAAGCAAGCAGGCAAAGAGCGGCAGTAAATCGCATTCAGGTTCCTCCAGAAAATCTATGCAGCGAGAAAACATTGGCGAGCCGGGCCGGGAACGGACGCCTAGAATATATCCATGGCCGTCAACTCCGCCAGAACGCGCACCGTGCATGCGGTCTGCACCCATGACTGCCCGGACTCCTGCGGCGTCCTGGTGACCGTGGACGAGCTCACCGGCCGCGCCATCCGCATGCAGGGCGACCCGGAGCACCCCGTGACCCGCGGCTTCCTCTGCGCCAAGGTCGCGCGTTATCTCGACCGCGTCTACTCGCCCGATCGCCTGCTCTATCCCATGCGCCGCCGCGCCGGCGTGCCCAAAGGTCCGCTGCCCAAAGATCGCGATACCGAAACATTCGAGCGCATCTCCTGGGACCAGGCGCTCGACGAGATCGCCTCCAGGCTGCGCGTCATTGCCGGCGAGTTCGGCCCCGAAAGCATTCTGCCCTACAGCTACGCCGGCACCATCGGCCAGCTTGGCTTCGGCTCCATGGACCGGCGTTTCTTCTATCGTCTCGGCGCGTCGCAGTTGGATCGCACCATCTGCTCGGCGGCAGGCACCGCGGCGTTGAACAGCGTCTATGGAACTCGCCTGGGCACATCCCCGCAGGACTTCGCGCGCTCCGGCCTCATCATCGTCTGGGGCGGCAACGTCCACGGCAACAACGTTCACCTGTGGCCGTTCATCGAAGAAGCGCGCCGCCAGGGCGCTCGACTGGTGGTGATCGATCCCTACCGCACCCGCACCGCGGCGCTCGCTGACGAACATCTGCAAATCCGTCCTGGCACCGACGGCATGCTCGCGCTCGCCATGATGCACGTGCTCTTCCGCGACGGCCTCGAAGATCAAACCTACCTCCGCGAATACACCAACGGCTGGGAGCAACTGCGCGAGTACGCCCTTCGCGAAGAACATTCCCCCGACCGCGCCGCACAAATAACGGGACTCGCCGCCGATGCAATCGAATCTCTTGCCCACGCCTACGGCCACGCCGGCCGCAACGGAACCCCACCCGCGGCGATTCGCATGAACTACGGCATTCAGCGCAGCGAGAGCGGAGGCACGGCCGCCCGCGCCGTCGCCATGCTTCCGCTGATCACCGCCAGCTGGACACAGCGCGGCGGCGGCCTCCTGCTCTCCACCAGCGGCGCCTTCCCTTTCAACTCCGCGAAGCTGCACATGCCCGAGCTGATGCAGGCCAGCCCTCTCGGCCGCGCCTCGCGCATGGTCAACATGAATCAGCTCGGCGACGCGCTCACCCGCCTCGACAACCCGCCGGTGAAGGCGCTCTTTGTCTACAACTCCAACGCCGCCGCCGTCGCGCCCGACTCCGAGCGCGTCCTCGCCGGCCTGCGCCGCACTGATCTCTTCACCGTTGTGCATGACCAGTTCCTCACCGACACCACCGACTACGCCGACATTGTCCTGCCCGCAACAACCTTCCTCGAGGCCAAAGACCTGATGGGCGCCTACGGCCACTACTACGCGCAGATCTCGCAGCCTGCAATCGCTGCCTGCGGCGAAGCCCGCTCCAACGTTCATCTCTTCGCCGAGCTCGGCCGCCGCATGGGCTTTGAGGAAGCAGCCTTCCGCGACGGCGAGGAAGAGCTCATCGCGCAGGCCCTCGACTCCAACCATCCGTGGCTCGCCGGCATAACCAAAGATCGCCTCGAGCGCGAACCCCATCTTCCCCTCGTCTTGCCGAAGAATGATCAGGGCGAATCGCTCCCCTTCAGCACGCGCGACTGGTTCCGTACACCCAGCGGCCGAGCCGAGCTCCTCCCTCTGCCCGAGTGGCACGCACCCACGGAGTCACGCTCCAACACCGCAGCCGCCGCAAAGTTTCCGCTCGAGCTTCTCGCGCGCAAGGCCGACAACTACATGAACACCACCTTCGCGAACCTGCCCAACCATCGCAAGATGGAAAGCCTCCTCGAGGGCGTTCTGGAAATCCACACCACGGACGCAGCCTCGCGCGGCATCGCCAGCGGCGATCTCGTGCGCCTCCACAACGATCGCGGCCAACTCACGCTGGTCGCGCGCCTCAGCGAAGCCATCGGCGCTGGCGTTGTGGCGGCGAAGCTCGACTGGCAGAAGCTCTCCCGCAACGGCGTCAATGTGAACGAGCTCACAAGCCAGCGCCTCACCGACATCGGTGGCGGCGCTACGTTCTATTCGGTGCTGGTCGAGGTCGAGCGTCTCGCGCCCGAAGAAGTCGCTTGAAATCGAAGACTCAAAAAGGTTGTTAGGCCATCAAGTCGAGCAGCACCCCCGGAGGATGCAAGAGTGAAGCATTGTGCAAGCTGGATGATCGCAACAGGTGCGCTGGCGATGATGGCCGTGTGCACGGCCGTGGCTCAGGAGCCGCACGCCCCTCAGAAGACAACCACGACCACGACCGCCACGGTGACTACCGAGCCGGAGAAGAACAACCCCGCGCTGCCCGCCGACTCAGTGACCGAAGGCTCGGTCGCCATCGAAGGCGGCAAAGCAATCGCCTATCGCGCCGTCGCCGGCATGCTAACCGTAGGCTCAACCGACGTCGAGGATGCCAAGATTGGACTGGATGGCAGGCCCCTGCCGGAGTACGCAGCCGACCAGGCCCCCAAACCCGCAGACCGGCCCGCCACCGCGCGAATCTTCTACACCGCTTACTTCGCCAGGGGCACCGACGCGCGCACACGGCCGATCGTGTTTTTGTACAACGGTGGCCCCGGCTCCGCGACGATGTATCTGCGCATGGGCAGCATGTCGCCAGTTCGCGTGCTGACGCCGGACACCCATCATCAGGTCGGCGGTCCCTACCAGATCGTGCCCAATGAATATTGCCTGTTGGACGCAGCGGACCTTGTATTCATCGATGCGCCCGGCACCGGCTTTAGCCGCGTGCAGGGTAAAGACGCGTTCAAGGCCTTCTACGGAGTCGATGAGGACGCGGCCGCTTTCGATCGCTTCATCCGCCGTTTCCTCACCAAGTACGACCGCTGGACCTCGCCCAAATTTCTCTTCGGCGAAAGCTATGGAACCACGCGCGACGCTGTCCTCTCCGCGACGCTGCAGCATCATGGTGTCGACCTCAATGGCGTCGTCTTCCTTAGCCAGATCCTGAGCTTCGATAACTCGGCGGACGGATCGGACTCGAACCCCGGCACGGAGAACGGATCCTTCCTCGCCCTCCCCAGCTTTGCGGCGACCGCCTGGTATCACCACAAGGTGCCCAACCAGCCCGCGACGCTCGAGCCCTGGATTCATGAGGTGGAGCAGTACGCGCTCGGCGACTATGCAAGCGCGCTGCTGCAGGGCTCCGACCTCGATCCGGCCAGGAAGGCCGCCGTTGCAGCCAGGCTCGAGAGCTACACCGGCGTTCCCGCCGCCACGTGGATCAAGGCGAACCTGCGCATGACCGGCGGCGAGTTCTCGAAGTATCTGCAGGACTCGGCAGACATCACCACCGGCCGCCTGGACTCGCGCTACGAGGGCCCGGCGCTCGATCCCCTGGGTCGCGACGCCGACTACGACCCCTTCAGTGAGTCCATCGAGTCGGCGTTTTTATCGGCGATGAACGCCTACGCCCGCCAGACGCTGAACTTCGGCGAGAACATGACCTACAAACCCAGCGCGCGCGCGCCAGGCTTCGACTGGGACATGAAACACCACGGTCCCGGTCCCCAGGGCTGGGAGGGCACCAGCACTAACGTCTCGGCCGACCTTGCCTACACGATGAAGGTAAATCCGCACATGCACGTGCTGTTGATGGGCGGTTACTTTGACCTCGGCACACTCTACTTCGGCGCCACCTATGAGATGAAACATCTGCCCATCCCCGCGGAGCTCGAAAAGAACATCGCCTACAAGTTCTTTCCGACCGGGCACATGGTCTACGTGAACCCGGAAGCGCTGAAGGGGCTGCATGACCGCACGGCGCAGTTCATTCGCGACAACGAAGGCGGCCAGTAGCTCTGTTTCGCGTTCGATGAACCCAAAGGCCGGGCCGAGCGCCCGGCCTTTGGCTGCTCGAAAGAAATCTTTGCCTCCATGTGAACACTTTGGCCGCCGGCGGGGTCTAGAGAAGTGAAGGCATACGAATGCAGCGGCAACTACCGCCTGGACCCGATGACGATCGCCAGGCCGTCTTCACGAGACTGGCACTCGAACACGCGCGATTTCTCTATCGCGTCGCGTGGAGCGTTCTGCGCCACGCGGAAGACGCCGAGGACTGCGTGCAGGAGGCGCTCCTTAAGCTGTATCGCGGCGAGAGCTGGAGGCAGATGGACAACGAGCGCGCGTTTCTGGCACGCGTCGTCTGGCATCTCGCACTCGATCGCAGAAAGACACGCCCTCCGGACGCGGCGGACAGCGCGGCGGAATCGCTGCTCGAAGATAGCCGCCTCACGCCGGAGGCCGCCATCTCTGCGGGCGACGAGCGGGCGCTGCTGCGAAGAATGATTGAGGAGCTTCCGCCTGAGCTGCGCGATCCGCTGCTGCTCTCGGTGATGGAGGAGATGAACTCGCGCGAGATAGGTGAGGCCATGAGTTTGCCTGAAGGCACCGTCCGCACGCGGTTGATGCGTGCGCGGCGCAGCTGCGGGAGAGATGGGAAGCGATGCGAGGCGCTCTGATTTCCTCGCGTTGAGTTGATGTGCACCGCGAGGAGGACGTTATGCAGCAGACGAACAGGACAGAGACGATGCAATTCGACGATCTACTGGACGATGTACTCAACGAAGAGCGCAAGGCCGCTGAAGCGCCGGCTGGCATGGAGCAGCGCGTGCTCGCGAGACTCCTGCAGAGTGAGCCCGCGGCCACACCGGCGCAGCTGTGGACAGCCCGTCCGTTCGCCTTCGCAGAGAGCGTCGCCGCCAAACGTAGTCCCCTCTCGCTCTGGACAGCAGTAGGTTTCCATGCGCTGGTGATCCTAATCGTGGCGCTGCTGATCGCGAACCACGTGCATCTGACGGCTCCGCTAAAGCAGACGGTGATGGCGCTGAACATTCCACCGCCGCCGCCGGTAATGCCGCGCGAGCAGCGCATGGGCGGCGGTGGCGGCCAGCACGATCTCGCTCCGGTAACGCAGGGACGCCTGCCCAAGCTGGCGCAGCAGCAGATCGTTCCGCCCAAGGCGCCGCCGACGATTCCGCCCAAGCTGGCCGTGGATCCGACGGTGGTGGTGCAGAAGGACCTGAAGCTGGCCGACAACATGATGCCCAACCTGGGCGCGCCCAACTCGACCCTGAAGGGATTTTCGATGGGCAACGGCAATGGCACGGGCATCGGGTCGGGCAACGGCGCGGGCATCGGGCCGGGCTCGGGCGGCAACATGGGCGGCGGGTTCATGCACGTGGGCGGATCGGTGCTGCCGCCCAAGGTGCTGTCTTCGGTGGACCCGGAGTTCTCCGAAGAGGCGCGCAAGGCGAAGTTTTCGGGCAACGTCGAGGTGTACCTGATCGTGGACGCGAACGGCAACCCGAGCCACGTGCGGGTAGTGCGCGGGGTGGGCATGGGGCTGGACGAGAAGGCCGTCGACGCGGTGCGGCAGTACAAGTTCAAGCCCGCCATGCAGAACGGCAAGCCGGTGGCCGTGGACTTGTATATCGACGTCAACTTCCAGATTTTCTAGAAGCAGATTTTAGATAGCAGATTTTAGATGTTAGAGGAGCCACGAAGGCCTTCGTGGTAGAACTGCCACGCCCGCGCGCGAGAAAGTAGGCATCTTCCTAAAATCTAAAATCTCCCGCCCCGGCGCTCCCAACCTCTTCGAACGTCAGGTGCTCTGCGGGGCTGTGGGTGCGGGCCTTCCAGGCCAGGAAGAGCATGCCGTAGCTTTCGGTGGTGCATTGGGCGGGCGTGACGGTGAGGCGCTCGCACATGGATTCGATCCATTCGGGTGGGCCTTCGAGCTCGGCCCAGACGCCGATGGGTGTTTCGTCGAGCAGGAGATGGCCGCCGTCGGCGTCCCACTCGGTGCGGAACTTTTCATAGCGGAAGACAGGGCCGTAGCCCAGTTGGGAAAAGATTTCGGCGAGCGCGGCGGCATCTTCGACGAGGCTCTCGGTCTCGATGCGGGCCTTGTAGCGCAGATCGCCGTCATTGTTATCGGCGACGCGTTTGTGCGTGACGAGCGACCGGCCGGCGTACTCGCGCAGGCGAAGCAACTGGCGGCGCTGGCGGAGAAGGCGGTCGGGCGTGTCGTACAGGGTGTTGGCCTCGAAAGAACGGGCGGTGACGAGCTTGAGGCCGAGGCTTTCAACTTTGGCGCGGAAACCGGCGAGGTCTTCGACGGCAAACTTCAGCTCGATTTCGGGGGCCTGCATGAGATGCAGTATACGGGCGCGCGAGATACGAGATGCGGAGGGAAGACTGTGGCGCGGATACGATAGAGGCTGATGCCGGAGACGATCAGGTTGCGCGCCGAGGTTCCTGCCGATGTTGAACAGGCGGCGGCGCTGCTGCGCGCGGGGCGGCTGGTCGCGTTTGCAACCGAGACGGTGTACGGGCTGGGAGCGGATGCGCTGTCGGCCGAGGCTGTTGCGCGAATCTTTGCGGCCAAGCAGCGGCCGGCGTGGGATCCGGTGATCGTCCATGTGGCCGCGTATGAGGAGATCGAGCGCGTCGCAGTGCTGGATGCGGCGCTCGGTGAGCGTGTCGAGCAGCTGGCGCGGGCGTTCTGGCCGGGGCCGCTGACATTGCTGCTGCCGCGCAATGCGGGCGTTCCGGATGCGGTGACGGCGGGGCGGCCGCTGGTGGGTGTGCGGGTGCCTTCGCATCCGTCGGCTCTGGCGTTGCTGCGCGCGGCGGGAGTTCCTGTGGCTGCGCCGAGCGCGAACCTGTTTGGGCATACAAGTCCGACGACGGCCGCGCATGTGCTGGCCGATCTGGACGGGCGCATCGATGCGGTGCTGGATGCGGGCCCCGCGCCGGTGGGCGTGGAGTCGACAGTGGTCGATGCGACGCAGACGCCGATGGTGCTGTATCGCCCGGGAGCGATTTCGGCGGAGCAGATTGAGGCAGCGTGCGGCGTGGCGGTCGAGGTGTTTGTCGCGCCGGCTGTGGTGCGCGAGCCTGAGGCGCTGCCGTCGCCGGGCGTGGGGATGCGCCACTATGCGCCCCGTGCTCGCGTGGCGCTGGTGGAGGGCGAGGCCGAGGATCTGGGGCGAGCTGTGGATGAGTTGCGGAGCGTTGGGCGTGTCGGGGTTTTATTGCCGGAGGGATGGAGTCTGGGAAATCTGGGTGAGGAAGAGACCGTGGTGCAGACGTGGGGCGCGTGGGATCGACCCGCGGAGCTGGCCGCGCGGCTCTATGCGGGGTTGCGCGCGCTGGATGAACTCGACGTGAAGTGGATCGTTTGTCCGCTGCCCGCGGCGGGACCGATGCGCGATGCCATTCGCGACCGGTTGATGAAGGCCGCACGGAGCGAGGAGCAAATTTTAGATATTAGATTTTAGATGTTAGAGGGAGATGATTTTTAACATCTAAAATCTAACCTCTAAAATCTCACTTCCTCTCACTTCATGATGCCGGCGGGGCGCGCGTCGCTGCTCTTGTAGAGGTACTTGATGCCGGATTTGTAGACGAGGATGCGCTTGCGGCCGGCGCGCAGCTTGATCACGCAGCGGTCGTACCACTCGAGCAGACCGTGCAGCTCTTCGCCATCTTCGAGCACGACGGTCATGTCGGTCTGCTGCTGGATCTGCTTCTGGAAGTAGAAGGCTTCGGCGTGGGAGCTTTCTACGCCGGCGTGCGACTCCTGCATGGCGTGCGTGAGCGGGTCTTCGCCGTAGAGGGGATCGAAGCGGCGCTCGCGCCCGGTGAGGGTGGGACGGATGAGCTTGCGTGTTCCGTTGAAGGCGTTGGCTTCGGCTTTGCGCGCGCTCTCGGTGGCGTTATTCATTTGTGGATCATCCTGTTCTTCAAAAGGCTTGCACCAACTTCAGCGCCGTTCGCGGCGGCAATGTCGCGTGTGCGGCCTGTCTCGAAAATCGAAAAACACAGGTAGTCGCTTGGTTGGATGCAGATACGTGCGGGAACGCACGAATGTTTCAGACCGGCTCCGCGCCCGGGAACCAAAAGCAAGTCTGCGGAAGTTACAAAGGCTAAAGATCTGTGTCTGCTCTACCCCTTGGACGGCGAGCCTTCGAGTTCGAGAGCAAGGGCGTCCAGGCTGAGGGAGCGCAGCAGGTTGCGTCGCATTCCGGCGTAGGCCGCGTCGATGGCGCGCATGGCGGACTCGATCCAGGCGAAGGAGACAGTCTGCGCGAGGCGATCGAGGTCGGCCCGGCGGTCGATATTGCGAATGCGTTCGGGTGCGCCGCTCTGCAGCAAAAGGATGTCCTCGAGGAGGCTCGACAGCGCGCGCAGCAGAGCAGAGGTCTTCGCCTGGCCTTCGGCGCCGGCGCGATAGGCCTCGGTCATGCGGAAGAGCGCGGTGTGGTCCGGCGTCTGATTTGGGCTGCGCTCGAGGTTGGCGAGCAGCGTGAAGGCGTCGGCGCGAGCGGTTGTGTACTCGGGCAGATTGAAGCCGAAAGCGCGGCCGGCGGCGCCTTCGCTGAGCCGCGCGATCAGATCGCGATCGGTTCGACTCCATTCCGGGTGGCGCGCCCCTAACAACGCGGCGATCTCTGCCGGGGGCAAAGCGCCGAGGCGGCTGAAGGCGCAGCGCGAGCGAATGGTCGGCAACAGCTCACCGGGATTTTCAGTGAGCAGAAGAAGATGCACGTAGGGCGGCGGTTCTTCGAGCAGCTTGAGCAGCGAGTTGGCCGCCTCCTTCATAAAGGCCGACGAGGTGAGGATGAAGACCTTCGCGGGAGCTTCGGTGGGAAGATACTGCGCGCGGCCGATGACGGTCCGGATCTGGCCAAGTTTGAGCAGAAGCTGCGGCGGATCGGGCGGAACGATGAGCACGTCGGGATGAGTCTGGACGAGAACGCGCGTCTCCTTCTTGTCGGTCTCGCGCATCTCCTCGCGCACGGCGATGGCCTCGCCGACGCGGGCGTCGAGGTCGGCTGCTTCGGCGATGCGGGTGCAGTTGCGGCAGTGTCCGCAAAAGCTGGCGAGTTCACGGTCTTCAACTCTTTCGCGCGGCTGGTGCTCGCACTCGAGCGCCATGGTGAGCAGCAGAGCGAGCGTGTACTTGCCAGAGCCTCGGCTGCCGGCGAGGACCAGCGAGTGCGGGAGCCGGCCTGCGGCGATGGACGCGCGCAGGTTGTCGACCACGGCGCGATTGCCGAGGAAGCCGGCGAAGCTGGAGGGGAGAGGCACGTCGTCAGGGTATCGCAGCCGTGAGCGTGAGGCGCTCGTTGACGATGCGCAGAATTTGCTGCGCGATGGCTTCGATGGAGGCGGCTTCGTCGAGCAGGACGACGCGCTGCGGCTCGCGCGCTGCGATGCTGCGGTACTGATCGTAGACGCGCTGGTAGAAGTCATCGCCTTCGCGTTCGAAGCGGTTTTCGTCGGCGCCGGTCTGGCGGACATTACGGTCGTTGCGGCGGCGGGCGCGGTTGAGGGAAGCTTCGAGCGGAGGCAGAAGAAGCAGCGTGAGATCGGGCTGGACGTTGTCGCAAGCGGCCCGGTGCATGGCGAGGACACGCTCGCTGCCGAGTCCTCGGCCCGCGCCTTGATAGGCCTCCGACGAATCGGTATAGCGATCGCAGAGGACGATGTCGCCGCGCTCCAGCGCGGGCAGGATGATCTGGTGAAGGGATTGGGCGCGGTCGGCGAACATCAACGCCATCTCGGCCTCAGGGGCGATGCGGCCCAGCTCGGCCTCGCTGCGGGAGTCGAGCAGAACGCCGCGAATGCGGTCGCCCAGAGCGGTGCCTCCGGGCTGGCGCAGCGAGACCACCTGGCGGCCTTCTTTGCCGAGGGTTTCGGCGAGGCGGCGCAGCTGCGTGGTCTTGCCCGCGCCGTCCAGTCCTTCGAAGGTGATGAAGAGGCCTCGTTGCATCAGTTCGAGTCTACGGTACTGGGTCTACGGCACGCTGGACGCGCGGGAGCCTACTGCCTGAGCGCGGACGGCATCCTATGAAGGTGAAGGCGGGCGACTGGCTGTGGCCGGCTCGAGAGAAGGAGTTGCGATGATTACGTTTATTCTTCTGTTCTTCTTCGCCGTCATCGGCATCGCGTTCGCGATTGTCGCGTACTACGCCAACCAGCGCAGACGGGCGGGGCAGAGCGGCCTCGCGGCGTCGGGTGAACAGCGGACGACGCATCCGCGTGCTACTCCACCGACGGAGTAGTTGATGTCACGAGCGTCAGGGGAGCGTCAGGGCGTGACTTGGGAGTTCCACGTGGCGCCGGTGGGCGTGAGGGTAATGATGAGTGGACCGTGCTGACCTTCGTGGAGATCGGGCCCGGCCGACGTGTGATCGTGGCGAGCGGCATCCGTCCAGGAGACCTTGGTCGGACCGGTGCCGATGATTTTGAAACGATAAGGGAAGTCTGCACCGGCGGCGAGAGCGTCGCGGCCAAAGCTGGCGCTGGGGTAATCGACTTCAATCAGTGTGACCGCGTTGCCGGTGCGGTTGGAGACGACTGCGGCGACATAAGGGGATTTGCAGCCGGCGAGCAGGAATACGACTCCTGCCGCGACGCAGGTCAGCAGGATTGTTTTCACCGATCGTCCTGAACTTCGAGGTTTCACACCTTAAGCGTAGCAGGAGGGATTTGTGCTCAGGCTTATTTCTGCTGCTTATCTTGCGAGACGTGCGAGTCATGCGAGCGGAGGCGGCGAAGCAGATCAGGCAGGCGGTTGACGGCGGCTACGGTGCGGAGCCAGGCTTTGTTGTCCATCGCTGGATAACCGCTGACGACAGCGCCAGGAGCGACATCGGAGGGGATGCCGGTCTGGGCGGTAGCAATCGCGCCGTCGCCGATGGTGAGGTGGCCGGCCACGCCGACCTGTCCGGCGAGGATGACATCTTTACCCACGGCCGTCGATCCGGCCAGGCCGACCTGCGCGCAAAGCAGGGTGTTCTCGCCCACCGACGATCCATGGCCCACCTGTACTAAGTTGTCGATCTTCGCGCCCTTCGAGATCCGAGTTTCGCCCACAGACGCGCGGTCGATGCAGGCGTTGGCCTGCACCTCGACGGCATCTTCGAGAACGGCGGGGCCGGATTGCAGGATCTTGATCCAGCGGCCGTTGCCGTCTTTGGCGAAGCCGAAGCCGTCGGCGCCGATGATGGCGCCGTTCTGGAGCGTTACGTCGTCGCCCAGCTGGCAGGCCTCGCGGACGACGGCGTGGGCGTGGGCAAAGAAGCGGTGGCCAATGGTGGCGCCGGGATAGATCACAACGTGCGGGAGAAGCACAGCGTCGTCGCCGAGGCGGACATTGTCCTCGATGACGACGTAGGCGCCGATGTGGGCGCGCGCTCCGATGCTGGCCGAGGAGCTGATGACAGCAGTGGGATGAATTCCGGGAACATAGCCATGCGCGGGGTGGAAGAGCTCGATGGCGCGGGCAAAGGCGAGGTACGGATTGGCGAGGCGCAGGGTGGGGAGCGGGAAGTCGGGTGCGGTGGGCTCGACCAGCAGCGCCGCGGCATGGGTTGTGCGCGCAAGCGGGCTGTAGCGCAGATTCACGAGGAAGCTGATCTCGTGCGGGCCGGCCTT
>Ga0207933_1000754_pt1 | contig 28523 bp, 20 predicted proteins | sample NGESurdeep092012_4_FD_184488 | JGI IMG/M metagenome (GOLD analysis project Ga0207933, IMG submission 184488) | Arctic peat soil microbial communities from Barrow, Alaska - NGEE Surface sample F53-3 deep-092012 (SPAdes) | ecosystem: Environmental > Terrestrial > Soil > Wetlands > Peat ... | reverse complement strand
AGGAACGCAGCAAGCACTTACTTCGGCCACGCTCGAAGCGCAGATGTGCGTCCATCCTCAGAATCGGGCGTTGCCCAATGTTTTCAATGACGGGAATCTGGCTGAACCGCTAATTGGGACGCGAGTGAGAACGAATACAAGAAAACTGTTGTTGCTAAATATGCGTAGTGACTGTATCGTATTTACGAATGAGCAGCGGCCTCAACCTGTCGGCTGGCAATGTTCCAGAAGGCTGGTTGCCGGTAGAGATCTCCGAGCGGTATGCGATTGTCAGATGGATGAGGCTGGGCGCTGAGCCCTTAGTCGAACCGTTTTTCTCGCATGTGGTCGAGCGACTTCGAATCCGAAATCCGCCAGCCGTGGAGTTTGAAACAGACCTGTTTGCGCTCAGCGGGGTTCAGGCTCACCTCCCGCCGGTGGCCCCACGAGCGATCATCTTTCACATGTCTCGGTGCGGATCTACGCTGATGCTGAACGCCCTCCGGGCGGCGGGCGCGCGGGTAGTTGCACCCGGAGAGCCCCAACCTGTTGAACGCGCGATGCGGATGGCAGGGGGCGGTTGGAATCCTGCGCAAGCAGGGGCCGGGACGTTCTTGGGTCCCTTGTTACGCTGCTCGCCCATTACCACGGGAGCCCGGCGAGGGACGTGGTCCTGAAACCAGGTATTGATGGCGTAGTTTCGCTTCCTTCGATACGCGCAATTTGGCCGAAGGTCGTCTGCATCGTGCTTATTCGCGATCCGGCCCAAGTCCTGATATCGAACGTCGAACAACCGCCACGCTGGCTCATGGATTACTGGAGGTATCCGAACGGTTGCGGTAGCACGCCCCGTGAGGCCATCGAGGCTGGCTTGGAGGGCACGGGCGCATGGCGAATTGGAGGATTTTGTGCCGAGGTTCTGCGGCGTGTGACCAGCATTGCATTGTCGTTGATTACGAAGACCTAAGTCCGAAGGTAATTCAATTTCTCGCGGCGCGGTGTGGATTGCCTGTTTGCGCAGACAGCGAACGTCGGATCGCCGATGTTTTCAAAACCGATGCAAAGCACCCGGCAAGGCATTATCTGGACGACCGGGAGAGCAAGAACAGCAAGGCAACAGACTCCATTCGCCGGTGCGTCGAGCGCTGGGTACTCGAACCGTACCTCCAACTCCGGACCCAGAGATTGCGGGTATGTCGATGAAAACCTGGAACTTTGACGACATTCTGGCTCCAGTCAAGACCGAAGACTTCCTCACGCGGATGCTCGGGAAAAGCTGTCTCCATTTGAGGGGAAGCCCTGAAAAATTCTCTTCGCTGCTCTCCTGGGGCGATATCAACAGGATTCTCTGTCGGTCGGGCTTGGATCTCAACCGCGTGCTGGTGCCAAGCCATGCCGGGGACCTGCCTGCGGAGCATTTCTGTCGGAATGCCCTCAGTGGTTTTCCATGCATTCGGGTACCTGAAGTGAATGAACTTCTGGCGGACGGAGCTGTGCTCGCAATCAACGCGGCTGAAGACTTACACGAGCCTATCCTAGAGTTCTGCAGGGCCATAGAAAGATCGCTCGGGGTCCCCGTCCAAGCGCAAATCCGCTGCAGTTGTCGGGCCACGAACTCCGAGGCGCACTCATATGATCACGATATATTCGTATTTCAGCTCCTTGGCGGCAGCGGTTGGCATCTCCGGAGAAATGATAGCCCCAGAACCGTGCCGGACGACACGAACGGTTCCACACCCTCGGCACTCGACCTCTCGCTTAATCCCGGCGATCTTCTTTATATTCCACGGGGACGGCGCCATTCTAATCGATTCCTCATCGAGCCAGCGGTATCCATAACAGTAATTTTCAAAAACCCGACCGGTGTGGAACTAACAGCCAGGCTTTTTGACCGTCTTAAGGAAACAGAAATCGTGAGATATGACGTGCCGAGATTCGCTAGCGATGAGGTCCAAGCAACATATCTCACAGCGCTGCAGGCGGAGATAATCCGAATTTGCACTGAACCCGGGCTTCTGTTGGGCTTTATGAAGGATCTATGGTCGATCTCCGAGCCCACGCGCTCATTGAGCTTACCATGGAGTGGGATCCGAGGCTTGTTCTCTTTGCCAGAGCACCTCGAACTCGGTGCGGCGACTCGATTTCCTCATCAGGATACTCTGACGTATTCAGAGCAGGAGGATACCTTCGAAATCGTCCATGAAGGGAACCGGATTCGTCTCGATCATGATAGCGGCAAGATCATGGATAGCGTCCTCAACTCTGGCATCTTGTCTGTCGCCAAACTCTCGCGCAGCTCTTCGATACCCGCGGAGCAGTTGCTTATGAAGCTATCAGAGATCATCAGGCGGGGGCTGATTATCGCGCGGGAGCCCGCTGCCGGGTCCGGAGGGAATCCGCACGCGGATTCAGCCCCTCGTTCGCAGGGTTCAGAAACGATCTGAGCACGCATTCCGGTTTACTTGCCTGATCTTAGCCTTGCGGTTCAACTTTACCGGGATTTCAAACTCTGTATTCGAGGTCGCGGTTAGTAACTGACCTGCCAGCTTGGGTTTACGGAAGCCGGGAGAATACGCGCAAACCTACTCTGAGCCACCGCGGGTATTGCTAAGAAGCGGTAGGATCAAACCGAGCTTTCCAAATTGCATCTCGTTGAGAAGAGCGGAAAATTAATTGTCCGGAGACCGCTGAAAAGGAGGTCTCCGTCCCAGAATTGTCCCGAACCGGATAGTTGTCCCCCGGCCTGGCCCGGCCTAGGTTCTGTCGTGTCGCGACGTCGTCTCGTACCGAACAACGCGCGCAGGCGGTCTGCGAAAATGCTCTGTACTGCACGAAAAAAGACTGGCGACATCGCTGCCGGCGTTCAGGTGTTACTCCGTAATGCCGCAGGCCGACCCGGCCCGCCTTGGGTTAGAAGGTAAACCGGCCAACGATCTGACCGCTGCGCGGCTGCGTGCCTGCGCCGTTAAGAGTGGCAATACTGCCGTAGCCGGCATTGTTAATGGTGGCCCCGGCATAGTTGGTTGTCGTTATCGGGAGAAGCGGGTTCGCCACGGATGGCGTCGCAAGGAAAGTCCGATTGAAGATGTTCTGGAATTCGGCTCTGACCTGAAGGTTGTACTTCCCTTCATGGCCCATCCTGAAGTTTCGTCCAAAGCTCATCGATTCGGCGGGCTGCCGCTGCCAGCGGAAACCGTTGTAGAACGGAGCGCTGGTGCCCCACGTCCCGGCCGGGGCATCGCCAAAGGCGGCCGGATTCAGCACCGATTGTGTCTGCGGGTTGAAGCATCCGCAGTTGGGATTGAAATTGAGGATAGGCTGTCCGGTCAAATTCTGGTAGTTATTACCAAAATTGGTCGTGAATCCCAGGGGGTTTGTCCTGCCCAGCTCGCTGGTGAGAAGATTCTGCGACGCGGGAAGTCCGATCAGCGCGCCGCTCTGGTAGCGGAGGACCGCTCCGATTTGCCAGTCGCGTACCACCTGCGACAGGGTTTTCATTGCGAACCCCGTAGGCGGGAATTTCGGCGTCGTATAGCTGAATGTAATCGTCGTCGCCAAAGGTCTGACGTATTGGTTCAGCTGTTTATTGTTCCCAAAATTGTAGATGTCGCCGGTCACGGACTGGCTGCCCAGATAGTAGGTGCTGTCGGAAGACGCCCCGAGGACATCCCCCTTGGCCCAGGTGAAGTTGCCCGCCGCCTGGAACCCGTGCGAATACCGTTTGGTCACTTTTATCTGCATGGAATCGTACCAGGTTTTACCCAAAGGTGGCCCGAGCCAGGGTGAGACGCCGCCCCACTGCGGCACATTCCGCAATGCCTGTTGCAGTTGCTGGGCTGCCGGAAAGCCAGGGTAAATGGACGGGACGGTGAGCGTGCCGTTCAGGAGGACGGTCTTGAACTGGGGGAAACGGGCCTGAACATTCGGATTGGTGATCGAATCGGTGAGCAACTGCCGGTCGGTCTGGCAGGGAAGGGCGGCGCAATTGGTGGCGGCGTTGCTGTTGAAGTTGAGTCCGAATTGCGATTGCAGAAGGGCCGGCGTCAGCGAATTGGAGGCGATCTGATCCATGTTTGGAGCCGGGAAATAGTTTCCGCGGTTGCCGACATAGCTGGCTTCGACCACCAGATTGCTCATCACTTCGCGTTGTACGCCGATGCTCCAGGTGTAGATTCGACCCGGACGATTGTTCGGGTCGAAGAAAACGAACGGCGCCGCTCCCTGTGTCGGGGCTGCGATGCCGTTGTTCAGGAACGGATACTTGTTCTGGTTAAGGTTAGGCCAAACTACCGGTATGTTGCCGTAGGGGTTGCCGGCCGCGTAGGGGTTGCCACCCTGGAGGCCGTTGTTAGCCGGGTTCGCGGCGTTCTGCATCGGGCTGACTCCATAACCGTTCGGGTTGATGGTATAGTAATCCGCCGCGCTGTACAGGACGCCGTTGGGCGCTTCGGCTACGTCGTACTGAATGCCGCCACCGCCGCGCAGGACGGTCTTCGAATCGATCTGGTATGCGAATCCGACGCGGGGACCGAGCGCATACGGATAATTATGCGAGAACTGGCAGTTGCAGGTGGATCCGTAGAGCACGGCTCCATTACGGCCGAGACTTGTGTTTAAGGTGTTGAACGATGCGTCCTGCATGCGCCCGTACTGCTCTTTCATGAACGTCTGATAGTCCCAGCGCAGGCCGATGTCCATGGTCAGTTTCCGGGTCACCTTCCAGCTATCCTGGACAAAGAGACCCAGAGAATGATAGCCAAGCTTGGTATCCGTGGGCGCGTTGAGTTGCAGGACGTCGGGCAGGCCCATAAGGAAGCTGGCGTAGGAAAAACCGGTCGGGTTTGTCGAACTGAGCGCCAGGGTGCTTTGCCAGGGATCGCTTGTCTCGGCGGCGTTGAAGGTAAAGTTTCCGTTCGCGCGCCACAGACTCGGGGTCGGGTAGCCTTCCTGCGTATAGTCGCCGCCCGCTTTGAATGTGTGGTTGCCGCGGATCCATGTCAGGCTGGTGTTGGCGGTCGGCTTCTCTTCGTACGCAGTCGCGCTGAAGGTGGAGCCGATCGCGCCGCCGCCGGCGCTATAACCGCCCTGAGCGCCCAATATGCCGCTGATATCGGGGAAAATCGTGTTCGCCTGATAGCCCTTCAGCCCAATAGTGCTCTGATCGAAAGGCGGGGCGACGTGCGGTTCCGAAGTGTGGAAATAACCAATGCCGATATGGAGAAGCAGAGTCGGGGTTATGGTCTGGTCGTAGTTGAACCGGCCCGTGTAGTTCCATTGGTTGGTGTCGGCTCCGCCGAGATACAGAGGCGTGACGCCACCGTTAACGTTGGGCGAAAAGGTGTTCAGCTGTGAGTAGTAGCCCGAAATTTTGATCGTGGAGCTGAGGGACTGGTCCACCTTCACCGAAAAGTTCGTGGTGTGCTGGAAGCTGCGGTAGCCGGGGACGTTGAGGTTGTTAATGTCGCCAGGCGAGTTCGCGACCGGCAGCATCTTCTGAATCGCGAGTGAGACCGGGTCCTGCAAACTTATGGGGATCGTGTTGTTGGGAAAAGGGTTCCGAACCTGCTGGCCGCCGACGATCGTGGTGCTGTAGGGGTTGAAGATCTCGCCCTGCAACAACGGTGTTCCGTTCGGGTCCACTGCCTGGGTCTTGGTGCCGAACAAGTTTACCTGGGGATAGGGTATACACGTACCCCCGGCGCCGCCGGCGACGCCGCCCGTATATGACTGACACAGGGCCGTACTGAAGTTGCCCTGTTGGTATGCCGCCGTCGGAACGCTCAGAGTTGTGCTTCCGTTAAGGTTGTCCTGGCGGAATTGTTCGAAATTTACAAAGAAGAATGTCTTGTTTCGGCCGTCATACACTTTGGGGATCCGGACCGGGCCGCCGACCGTGAAGCCGTAATCGTTGCGGCGCACGCGGTTGCGGATGTGCTCCCGGTCCGCTGGATCCGTGCAATAAGTGCCGTTTTGGGTGCATCGGTCGGTAAAGGGCAGACCGGCGTTTAAACCCTCATTCACAAAGTAGTCGTAGCCGCTGCCGTGGAGCTGGTTGGTGCCGGATTTCATCGTGTAGTTGAAATATCCGCCGGCCGCCTGCCCATATTCCGCATTGAAGTTGCTCGTCTGAATGGCGACTTCCTGAATGGCGTCCACGCCACCCTGGCTGTTCTGCTGTGCGATTTTCCAGATGTTGCTGGTCGAATCCTGCCCTTCGATCCGAATATTTTCGCTGTTCGCGGGAAGGCCGTTTACCACAACCGCAGTGTCGTTCTGGAACGCCGTGCCGGGAAGAAGAATCATCGCCTGCAGGGGATTACGAATGTTGCCCGCGCCGGTGGCGCCCCCGCTGCCGTTTGTTGTGAGAACCGGCAACGAGTTAATGTCGTCGGTAGTCATCGTGTGGCTGATTTCGCCGCTTTCCGTCTTCAGCAGTGGCGCCTCGCTGGTCACCGTGATTGTTTCGTTCGTTGCGCCCAGTGACAGTACGACGTCCAGGCGGGTAGCAGTCGTGACCTGCACCTGGATGTTCGGGCGGACATATTTCTTGAAGCCCGGCACCGTCACTGTCATTTCGTACTTACCCGCCGGTACCGGAATGACGTAGTTACCAGTCGAGGAAGCGCCTCCGCGGAACAGTGCTCCGGTGTCTACGTTCCTGACATCGATCGTCGCGTTCGGAGTCACGCCGCCCTGAGGATCGGTGACGGTTCCGGTGATGGAACCAAGGTTGCCCTGGCCGTATGCGGCGAGTCCGAACAAAAGCAGGCATGCGAGCGCGGTCAGACCGCGCATCCCGAGCCTTGCGCCAGATACTTCATTTACTTCTTGTTTCACCATAGAAGCCTCCTCAAAGCGTTTTTCCAAAGCGTCGTTTTCGCTGCTAGACGGCTCCAAACCCTTACAGCAGACCCACCGACGGAAAACCGGCACTTTCAAGACTGGATGGATTCTATACGAAAACGGACATGGGGGCAAGATGGCTTGTGTTGATACTTGCAACAGAGAAAATTGATACGGTACAATCTATCTCTCAGGGGCGCCCAGTATACCCCGAGCATCATTCCCTGTGCCTGTCAGACCAATTCCGGAGTTGCCGGTTTATTCAGGATATCCGCGAATTGTCCTCACGGTGACGGCGTTTGTTATTGCGCTGGCTATTGGTGGAGCTTGTTGGCGCCCGTGGCAGCCTTCCGGCGAAACCGGCCCTGTTTCCCTGTCGGCGGCCGGCGTTTACGCCGATCCAGCGTCGTGCGCGCAGTGCCACCCCGCCACCGCCGCGTCGTATCGAAAGACCGGGATGGGACGATCGTTCCGGAAGATCCGGTCGGAGAAAGACCTGGACGAGGCCGGCTCCACGCCGAGCCCGGCGAAGCCCTTCTATCATGCGGCTTCGAACAGCTTTTTTAGTATGGTCTTCCGCAGCGGCGCCTGGTTTCAGCGCCGCTGGCAGACGGGCTTCGACGGCAAGGAAACCAACGTCGACGAGAAGCGCGTGGATTACGTACTGGGTTCCGGCAACCACACGCGAACGATGTTGCACCTGACGGAGCGCAACACACTGCAGGAACTGCCGCTCGGATGGTACTCGGAGAAGGGCGGCTTTTGGGGGATGAATCCCGGTTACGACCGCCCGGACTACGTGGGCTCCGTGCGTCCGATCTATTACGAGTGCATGTTTTGCCACAACGGATATCCGCGTATTCCGGAGGGTGCTCAGCGGGACGCGGCCCAGGCTACATATCTGCAGCCGCTGCCGGAAGGAATCGACTGCCAGCGGTGCCACGGGCCCGGACAGAGTCACGTCGAAAAAGCGTCGCATGGCGCTACGGCTCAAGCCATACGCGCCGCAATCATAAACCCGGCGCGGCTGAATCCGGATCGCGAAATGGAGGTTTGCCTGCAATGTCATCTGGAAACATCGAATCAAAAACTGCCCCACGCGGTCATCCGCTTCGATCGCGCTCCCTTCTCATATGTGCCGGGACAGCCCCTTGCAGACTTCGAGGTGGTTTTCGATCGCGCGCGGGGTAAGAACACCGGGTTCGAAATCGCGCAGGCGGGCTACCGATTTCGGGAATCGCAGTGCTTTCTGAAGAGCGGCGGTTCGAATGGAGAGAGCAGGCTTCGATGCACCACCTGCCACAATCCTCACGACATCCCCCGCGGAGAGGATGCCGCCGCCCGGTACAACCATGTTTGTACCGGGTGCCATCAGGCTGTAACGCAGGCGGCGGCCAGCGGCGCAATCAAAGTGTCGGCGCATAAGGCAGGCGCCAACTGCGTGAGCTGCCACATGCCGCGCCGGCGAACCGACGACGCGGTCCATGTTGTGATGACGGATCATTTCATCCAGCGCCGCCCGCCCCAGGGGGATCTGCTGGCCGAAAAGCCCGAACGCGCCGAAACGCCTGCCGCTTCTTATCAGGGAGAGGTGGTCCCCTATTACCCCGCCAAACTCGCTTCAACCGCGGACAATGAGCTGACGATCGCGGTCGCGCAGGTTCGCGAACAGAGCAACCTGAAGGCCGGCGTGCCGCTGTTGGCATCCCTGATCGCCAGGTATCGTCCAACGCGGCCGGCGTATTATGCGGAACTGGCGGAAGGTTACCTTGCCGTCGGCGATCCCGCCTCGGCGATCCGCTCGTTTGCGGAGGCTTCCCGCCTCGATCCCGACTCGGCACAGCGGTTGATCCAGTGGGGAGATGCGTTGATGCAGGCAGAGCAGTGGACGCTCGCGGAAGCGAAACTGCGGCGCGCCACTGAACTGGCGCCGGGGGACCCGAGAGCCTGGGGCAGGCTGGGATGGGCCTTGTGGCAGCAGGACAAGGCAGCGGAAGCGCGAACGACGCTCGAGAAAGCCGTGTCTCTCGATCCCGAGATCGCCGATGTACGCAACAATCTGGGGTTGCTGTTGTGGGGCACGGGCGATCAAACCGGTGCGGAGAAGGAGTTTCGCGCTGCATTGCGGATTCAACCGGGCGTCTCCGAGTGGCGATTGAATCTCGGCCGCGCCCTGGCGTCGCAAGGCCAAACCGCGGAGGCGCGTTTCCAGCTGGAAGAAAGTCTGCGCCTGAAGCCCGGGAATGCGGAAGCCCGGGTGGACTATGCGCGCGTGCTCGCCGATTCGAACCAGCCGTCGGAGGCCGAGAAACAAGCCGAACTGGCGGTTGAGACGGATCCCGGCTCCGCGGCCGGTCATGAGATCCGGGGGGCTCTTCTGGCCGAGAAGGGAGATCTTCCGGGTGCAAGGCGGGAATTGCTTGAAGCTGTTCGGCTCCAGCCCGGGAATGGGCGCGCGCAGGTTGAACTCGGAATGGTTTTGCTGCGCCAGGGCGACCAGGCTGGCGCGATTCCGCATTTAACCGCGGCCGCACGGGGGCCGGATCCCCAGGCCCGAGCCGCGGCGGAACAGGTATTGCGTGGCCTCAAGTGATCCGAAAATCGGGTTTGCCCGTCGCCGGCGATCCAACGCGCGGTTCGATCACTGTGTCTTCGGTGCCGCTCAAAGTCGTTTGCCCGTTTGTGGGGTCGTGCCGAGGCAGTCTCGAACTCGTTCCCGGAGTGGTTGTGCGGGAGGAAATTTGTCGCGAATTTCAAAACGGCCAGCTTGCTACTGCATTCCTGACCAACCTGTTCGCGGGCTTTTTCAACTCGAAAGTTGCTCCGGCCCCGGAATATCGCGGTTTTCCGCAGGCGTTCTTATTCCGGCAACAGGTTTCGTTTGGAGATTCCTATCGATGACGTTTGCCGGCAATTGGCCCCGCGATTGAATCGGGAAGCGATCGTATTGGCTTCCATGCGGACAAGTCGCAATATCGAAAGATAGCCGTCTGCGCGATTCCCATGAAGGCAGGTCCTGCTTGAATTGCTCTCAACGCTTTTTCAACGCTGCCGCGACAACCAAAGAAGATGCGGAGTGAGGATTCCGGGCCATCGACGCCTGCAGCGTCGATGGAGCAATTGCGTGGTCGGCGCCGCGCGACTCGGTTCCCTACTCGAACTCGCCCGGAGGTGCTGGCAGAACATCGCGCTCGCCCGCTATCCATACATAAAGCGTGGGTAACAGGAATACGCTCAGCAGCAGGGCCAGAAGCAGACCGCCGACAATCACAATCGCGAAGGGACGCTGCGAATCCGAGCCGATGCCGTGCGAAGTAGCTGCCGGTAACAGTCCGATGCTGGCCACCAGCGTGGTCATCATGATCGGCCGGAGCCGCTGCACGGCGCCTTCAACCGCCGAATCGAAGATGGAATGACCGCGGACGCGCAGCTGGTTGATGTACTCCAGCATGATGACTCCCGTCTGGACCGATACGCCGAACAAGGCGAGGAACCCGACGCCCGACGACACGCTGAAAAGAGTGTGAGTGAACAGCAGCGCGAGCAACCCTCCGATCGGTGCCATGGCAACGTTGGCGAGGATGAGCAGCACCCATTTCGGGGAATTGAACATCGTGTAAAGAATCAGGCAAATCACCAGCATCGTGATTGGCACCACAATCCGCAGGCGCTTTGAAGAGCGCTTCTGGCTCTGGTATTCGCCCGCCCATTCGGTGCGATAGCCGGGCGGCAGTTTGACCTTTTTGCCCACTTTGGCTATGGCTTCCTCCACCGTGCTGCCGAGATCGCGTCCACGCACGCTGTATTTAAGCGCAACGTATCTGGAATTCGCCTCGCGGGAAATCTGTGAGGCGCCATCGAGCGTCTTCACATCGGCAAGCTGCGCCAGCGAGACCCGCTCCCCGCTCGGGGCGAGAAGCCGGATTCGTTCAATGGCATCCTTCGTATCCCGGTACGGGGCGAGATAGCGCGCAACCAGATCGAAGCGTCGTTCACCCTGCAGCACCTGGCCGACCGCATTGCCGCCGACGGCAGTCTCGACCGCGTCGCTGATGTCGGTAACGTTGATGCCATAACGCGCCGCCGCCTCGCGATTGACGATCAGATTCAGGTTCGGTTGGCCGACCACCCGAAACAGCCCGAGATCCTCGACCCCCTTGATCCCGCGCATGACATTCACAATCTCGTCGCCTTTCGATTCGAGCAGCCTGAGGTCGTCGCCGTAGATCTTGACGGCAAGCTGTCCCTTGACGCCGCTGACCGCTTCTTCCATGTTGTCGGCGATCGGCTGCGAGAAGCCCCAGATCACGCCGGGGAGCTTCTCGAGTTCCCTGTCCATGGCCCCGATCAGTTCGTCTTTGTTCTGGCGGAATACCGGGCGCCACTGCTCCTTGGGTTTCAGATCGACAAAATACTCGGTATTGAAAAAGCCGCCGGTATCGGTACCGTCGTCGGGACGGCCCACCTGCGAAACGACCTGCGTGACTTCGGGAAACGACGCGAAGATGATTCGCGCCTGGTCGGCCAGACGGGTCCCTTCAGTCGGTCCGGTACTGGGCGCCAAGGTGCCGCGAGCCCAGATTGCGCCTTCGTCCAGGTGGGGCAGAAATTCAGATCCGATGACTCCGCTCGTCGCCAGCCAGGCGGACAGCGCGAGCGCCACGGCCGCGATCCCCACGGTAATCCACCGGAGACGCATCGCAACCTGTACGGAACTGCGATAGGCCTTCGTGACCCATTCCATGACGGGATTGCGCCACTCGCGGGTGTTTTTTCCGAAAACGAAACTCGAAAGCGCGGGCGCGATCATCATCGCGAAGATCAAAGCGCCAAGCAACGCAAAACTTACCGTCCAGGCCATCGGTTTGAACAGGCGGCCTTCGACGGCCTGGAGCGTGAAGATCGGCAGATACGCGGTGATGATAATACCGATCGCATAGAACACCGGCCGCTGCACCTCATGGGCGGCATCGCGGATCGTTTCCGTTGCCGACGCGGCATCATCCTGTTTGTTGTCGTCGGGCTTATGGCTGAGGTGATGAACGATATTCTCAACCATCACCACGGCTCCTTCCACCACCATTCCAAAATCCAGCGCGCCGAGCGAGAGCAGATTGGCCGGGATATTGTTCAGCTTCAGGCAAATGGCCGCGAACAGCAGGGAAAAGGGGATGGTAAGGGCAACGATGAACGCGCCGCGAACGTTACCGAGAAAAATGAACAGGATCAGCGCTACAAGAAGGATGCCTTCGGTCAGGTTGTGAAGAACGGTGTGAGTCGTATACTCGACGAGTTGGCTGCGGTCGAGAAACGGAACCACTTTGACACCCGGCGGAAGGATCTGCTCGTTCAGTTCCTTTACCTTGGCGTGAATGGCGTCCAGCGTGGCTTCGGACTCGGCTCCCTTGCGCAGCAGCACGATGCCTTCGACCACATCGCTGTCGTCCACGATCTTGCCGTCTACCCGGTGGATCGCCTTTCCGATGCGCCCGAGCCTGATCTTCGGACCCTGTTCGACCTGCGCGATGTCGCCGATGCGCAGAGGCGTGCCGTTCTGCGATTTGATCACCGTCTTTGCGATATCGTCCGCGCGATCGAAGAGCCCCAGTTCGCGCACATTGATCTGCTGCAGGCCTTCTTCGATAAAGCTGCCGCCTGCGTTCACGTTGTTGTTCTGGAGCTGCTGCTTGACCTGCGCGATGCTCAGCCCGTAAGAAATCAGTTTGTCCGGATCCATCCGGACCTGGTATTCCTTCGTCGGGCCGCCAAAACTCGAAACGTCGACCACGTTGGGCACCGATTTGAACTGCTTCTCGAGAACCCAGTCTTCGAGGGATTTCAACTCCATCACGTCATATTTCGGATTCGTGCTCGTGAGGGTATACCAGTAGATCTGGCCGACCGGGCTCCAGTCGGTTCCCATCTGCGCCTGAATATTGTCGGGCAGAGTGACCTGCGAAAGTCTTTCGAGTGCCTTCTGGCGATTCCAGTCGTTCTGAGAATCGTCGTCGAAAATCAGCGTGACGCTGGAGAGGCCGAAGACGGACTTCGAACGCAGACTCGTCAGATGCGGAATTCCGTTCACCGCGATTTCGATCGGAATCGTGACCTGCTGTTCCACTTCTTCCGCCGCGCGCCCGGGCCACTGCGTAATGATGTTGACGTAGTTGTTCGCCACGTCGGGATACGCTTCGATCGGCAGATTGGCGAAGGAAATAGCTCCCCAGAGCAGCAGCACGAAAGCCGCCAGCATCACCAGAAACCGGTTATTGATCGAGAAATCGACGACGGCGCGAATCATACTCTGTGCCCTACTGTTCCGACGTGTTTTGAAGCGTTAACGCATTCAAAACCACGCGGTCACCCGGCGTAACCCCGGAGACGACTTCCTGCATGCCGGAAGGCAGCATCTTTCCAGTGACGACTTCCACCCGGCGGAAAATATTGCCCGCGGCGGGCATGTAGACCCAGTCGCGATCGTGCAGATGCAGGATGGAAGTGGCCGGTATCGCCGCGCGCTTCTCTTTGGTTGCGCCGTGGAACGTGGCGGTGGCAAACATGCCCACTCGCATCATTCCGGGATTCGCGATCTGAAGACGGACTTTCGCGGTCCGGTTGGCCGGGTCCAGAATCGGACCGATATTGTCGATTCGTCCGGTGAGAAGGCGATCCGGATAAGCGTTCAGTCTGACGTCCGCGAATTCGCCGAGATGAACGTTTTTCAAGTCGTTTTCATAGACGTCGCAGATCACCCATACATGAGACAGATCGGAGATGGTAAAGGGGTTCGTGGTTGCCAGCCCCTGTACGCCGGATGCGGTTGTCACCTGCTGATCCGTGATGACCCCGGAAATGGGGGCGACCACGTCAACGATGGTGGTCGGATGGTCTTTATCCGCGCCCAGAACGCGCAGGCGGTCTTCGGCGGTTTCAACCGTCACCTTCGCTTTATCGGCCGCATCCACGGCGACTTCATAATCCTTCTGCGCCATCGCGCCCGCGTCCAGAAGCGTTTTAGCGCGCGCGAGTTGAGCGCGAGCCAGCGCTTCGTCCGCTACGGCTTGCCTGTAGTCCGAGAAGGCTCCCGAGATGTCCGTGCTTTGCACCCGCATCAGGAGTTCGCCTTTGGTAACGGTATCGCCCAGTTTCGCCCGGACCTCGATCACCCGGCCGGAAGCGAGCGAGATGACGGGGATATTGCGGGAGACGTCGGGATTGACCACCCCGGTAACGTTCAACTCCGGCGCGGCATCGTATGCGACCGCCGTCGCCAGCGCAAATTGTTGCGGACGATCGACCTTGACTACATTCGGATCTCCGGTCGTTTCCACCTGCGCGGCGGGCGGAGCCTCGGCCGCCGGGTCGGCCTTCACCGTGCGATCGCAACCGGTGAGTGAAAGCCCGAGGGCCGCGCAAACGACGGCTTTCACCAGAACGATACGATTCATTGAATAGCCTTCATTGGATGATCTCGCGGCCGGCGGCCATATTCATCTGCGCGGCCGCCACTAAATAAGAACCGATCAGATTCAGATAGGCCAGCCGGGTATCCCGGTAAGCTTTCTCCGCATCCAGATAATCGAGCAAAGACGAACCTCCGTTCCGGTAGGCAAAAGACATCTTGTCCCGGACATCGAGCGCCAGTGGCAGGTATTTGGCTTTGTACGGCCGCAGAAGATTCAGGTTCTGCATCAGTGTGTAATAAGCGGAATCGACATCGCTGTAGACGAGCGCTTCGTCGGCATCCCGCAGGCGCTCGTTGCGCCCTATGTCGATCTGCGTGCGCGCTTTCTCGCCCTGATTCCGGTCGAAGACCCGCAACGGAATCGAAACGCTGGCGCCGATGGTGTTGTTGTCGAAGGGATTGTTGAAGGAGGGGTTATGCGTCCACCACGTGCTGAACGTCGGGTCGGTCGATCCATTGGAAACGGCGAGTTGATGAGCGATCTTCGCCAGGTCCACGTTCTGCATGGCCGCCTTCAGGTCCGGCCGTGCATCGAGCGCGGTACGCCGGAACTCCTCAAGAGGTTTGAGTTCATCCGTGAAATCGAACGGACCGGTCACGTCGAACCGGTCGATCGGCGTCCGGTCGTTCAAAAGCGTCAGCAGCTGGATCTTGGCTGTCCGCAGATTCACGACTGCCGTTTCATAATCCGTTTCAAACTGAACGCGCTGCAACTCCAGGCGATTCAGATCCAGTTGCGCAATGTCGCCGGCTTTAAAGCGCGTGCGATTCACGTCGAGTTCCTTATCCCACGAGGCCAGATTGTCCTGCGCATTCTGAAGCACGGCCTTTGCCTGCAGCGCCTGTATGAATGCGCTCCGAAGGTTGAACAGGAGAGTGCGCTCCTGGTCGAGATAAGTGGACTCGGCGACGGTAGTGGATTGTTTTGCCTGATCGCGCCGCAACTCCCGCTTGTTATCACGTTCGTGCAGATAACTGATGCCAGGTGAAATCTGCGTGCCCGCAAAGGGCTTGTAGACTCCCTGATAAGGGGTGAGCTGCGTCCCGTCCGCGGAGAGACTCACATCCGGATTGGGACGAAGATAGGCCGTGGCCTCGGATGCGCGCGACTCGTCGATGCCCAGTTGAGCCGCCTTCAAGGTCGGATTCGCGGCCCGGAACCGGTCCTCGATCTGCGTCCATGTATAGGTCCGCGGCTGCTGCGCGAAAACTCCCTGCCACGAGCCGCACGCCACCAGAAGCCAGACTGACGGCCGCCAGTTCAGCCGAGGCAAAGGGTCGCTCCTGCGCGCGGGAATATCGGGAGGCAGGCAAGTTGTTGCAGGCTCAAATTCCAATGTACCGGCCCGGAGCCGCGATCTCCGTTATCTTTCGGGCGGCGCCCGTTATCTTTTGGCCATTCGGCTCAAAACGCGCATTTAATCCCAATAAAATGAGGACTGATACGCCGCGCGGCGGGCGCGCTCACGGCCCGAAACCGCATGAAGAAGGCACCGGTCTAAGATGAATACAAGCGCATTCCTCCCGGACACGGACGAGCGCGGCCCTCGTACGTTCATGCTGTCTTTCCTTCTTCGCGGCACGCGCAAAGCGGTTTTGTTGAGAGCGGGGCTGATGACCGGGCTGATCGCGCTGAGCGACTGGCGCATCGAAGGAAACATCCCTCTCGGCTTTCTTTATCTGTTTCCCATGCTGCTGGCGGGCAGCGTTCTGGCGCGCTGGCAGATCGCGGCGGCGGCTGCCTTCTGCACGTTTCTGACGGAAATCTTCGACAGCTTCGACTGGTATTCCCCGAGTGGAATCCCGCGCGACATTCTGATTTTCGCCGCATTTTTCTGCATGGGCCTGTTTGTTTACGAGGTGGTTCGCAGCCGCCAGACGGCGCTCGAAAACAGCCGCCGGCTGGAACACGAGATAGGAGCCCGGAGCGAGGCCGAGGAGCAGTTGAAGGTGCTGGTCGAAAGTAGCCCGGCGGCCGTATTTACAGCCGACACGGAAGGCACCGTACTACTCGCGAACGAAGCGGCGCACAGGCTGTTCGGCGTTCCGCCGGGAACGCTCCGCGGACGCTCCATCCACGATTTTCTGCCCTCGCTCGTGAACGTGCAAACGCCCCGCCTGCCCAATGGATTGCCCAATGAAAAACGGCGTCCGTTCCGTACCGCGATGCAATGCCGCGGGCGCCGCCAGACCGGCGAAGTCTTTCTGGCCGATCTCTGGTTTTCCACCTACAGCACGAGCGCCGGTTCGCGTCTGGCAGCCATGGTCGTCGACGGCTCCGAAGATCTTCGCAACCGCGAAGAGATCGGCCTTCACCAGCTTCTGTCTGCATCGCGTATTCTGGTGGGCGCCGTTTCGCACGAGATCCGGAATGTGTGCGGCGCCATCGCGATGGCTCATGCCAATCTTTCGAAAAGCCCGGCGCTCGCGGCGGAACTGGCCGCGAACAAGGATTTCGATGCCCTCGGCAATCTGATTCTGGCTCTCGAAAAGATCGCCTCCATGGATCTTCGCCAGATGGCTGATCAGGCTTCGAGCGTGGATCTGTCCTCTCTGCTCGAAGAGTTTCGCATCGTTGTCGAACCTTCGTTACAGGAACAGGACATTCACCTCGCCATCGAAATCGATCCGGCGATTCCTCTCGTCTGGGCGGACCGGCAAAGCCTGTTCCAGGTCTTTCTGAACCTGACCAGGAACAGCGAACGCGCCATGCTGAACCAGGAGAAGCGCACTCTTACCATCGCCGCCAGTTTCGACAAACAACGCATTACCGTCCGTTTCCGGGATACAGGCTGTGGAGTCGCGCATCCGGACCGGCTCTTTCGTCCCTTTCAGCAACAGGCGCAGGCCGCCGGGCTGGGGTTGTATCTGTCGCGGGCATTCATGCGATCTTTCCGCGGCGATTTGAGGTATGAGCCGGCGCCTGACGGCACCGGCGCCGGCTCCGAATTCATTCTTGAGTTGTCCGCGGCACTGGGTAACGGTAGAAACGCGTTGAGAGAAAACCATGCAATGTATCCGGATTCTACTGGTCGACGACCACGGTCTGTTTCGGGAGAGCCTCAGCCGGTTGCTCGAAGCGGAACCTGACTTCCGGATCGCGGGGACCTGCGCGACGGTGAGTGAGGCGCTGGCCGTGCTTGGGCTCGAACCGGTGGATGTCGTTCTGCTCGATTTCGATCTGGGGGACGAACAGGGTTCGTCTTTTCTCTCGGAGGCAGCCCGGCTTGGCCTTCCCTGCCGCATTTTGATGGTGACCGCGGGAATGAGCGACACGGTCACGTTACGTGCCTTCGAGAGCGGCGCCTCGGGAATTTTCCTGAAGCACAGCCCGCCCTCGCAATTAATCGAGGCGATCCACAAAGTTGCCGCGGGCGAGATGTGGCTCGATTCGCGCGCGGTTCGCTCCCTGGTTGCCGGCGCGAATGCGAAACCGGACGAAGAGAGCGCCGCGCAAGCTCTTACTGCACGTGAACGCGGCGTTCTCAAGGCGGTCTTCGAGGGTTTAACCAATAAAGAGATTGCGGCCAACCTCCAGACGTCCGAAAGCTCCGTCAAGGCGGTGTTACAGCAGCTGTTCGACAAGACCGGAGTGCGTACCCGCAGCCAGCTCGTCCGGATCGCCATCGAACAACATGCCGCCGACTGGCTTACGGAACCGTGACACGGCAGTAAGAACGGGGGCCGCCTCAGCGGCAATTGATTAATTGATGAATCCGATTTTCTTCAATGTGCTGGACGGCTCTTTATCTTCAAACTGGAGCAGCATCGTCTTCTCGTATCCATTTTCCAGCGCAACGCCGGCAGGCGCGGTATCGAACGGAAAAGTCTTCCGCAGCAATACAAGGTCTTTCGAAACGGGGCCTTTTCCGGTCAACCCCGCCTTGCCCATGAACCAGTCCCCGAATTGAGGATTCTCCGTGGGAACTCCGATGAATCGGGTTTGGCCCCAATTGAGCGCCGCCAGACGCCGGCCCGCTTCCAGACAATGCAGGCATTGCGGATCGAAGAAGTAAATGAAAACCTTGCCTTCCCGCAGCGATATCGGATGCCCGTCTTCCGCGGCAATCGTGGCCGGAGCCTCCGTGCCCCTGTGCCGGACCGAAGCAAATCCCAGGGATGCCAGCGCGAAAACGGCGACCGCGCCCAGCAGTATCCCCGCTGGACGAACTCCGCGCGAAGAGCGCGTCAGAACGCCTGCGATTATCGCGGCCAGCATCATGATTCCATCCCCCACGAAGAATGCGGGACCGACGGCGCGTTTCACCCAGGGGAAGCAGGAGCAATCCGCGCCGCGCAATTCGTTGTAGTGGATGCCGATAAAAATCATAAACGCGAGCAGCAGTAATGTGCCAATCCATGCACCCCAGCGCCGGAAACGGGGCACAAGCAGCAAAATCCCGGTGAAGGTTTCGAACGTGCCCAGGACTACGGTGGTCAGCACGCTCAACGACTCGGGGACTTTCGCCTGGGCGAGACGGACCGCCGCTCCCGTAGGGTCGGTGAGCTTCCACAGCCCTGCCACCAGAAAAACGGCCGAAATCAGAATCGCCGCAATCCAGCCAATCACGGATTTCCATCCATGCGGCTCCTCAAAGGAAAGAGAGACGGGGTTCGCGACTGCACTTCCATTAGCCATACCGCTACCAGTGTATAAAGGTCACGTCACTTTGCCCATTTACTTGCGCGCAAACCAGACCAGAAACAGGCCATCGGGAGCCACATCTTCCCAATAAGACAGGTACTCGCTCTCGACCGAACGGCAGCGCCTGGCCAAAAGCTTCTCCAGTGCCCCGCGCTCGAACCATCTCTCCCATGCCGGAGTCTTGAGCTTCCCCCAATGTTCGGCGTTTTTATCGATGATCGCCAGTTGCCCGCCCGGCTTCAGCACGCGGCACATCTCTTCCACGGCCCGCTCGATCTCGACGGCATGTTCGAGCGATTCGGTCGCATAAACGCAGTCGAACGTCGAGTCGGCAAAGGGCAATTCGGTCATCGACCCCGCCCCGGTATGAATAGAAGCGGGGACGAACCGGAGCATCTCCTCCGATATGTCCAGTCCCCAAATTTCCGCGCCCGGATTCTGTTCTTGCAGCACCCGGGCAAACCGTCCTTTGCCGCACCCGACATCCAGCACACGTTTATCGGCCAGATTCCCGAAGAACTTTAGCAGAATCTGCACGTGCCGGATGCGCGGATCGATCGTCGAAGGAAAATGATTCTCGTCCCGCGACGCGGCATCGAAATTCCGGCGGATCTCACCGCGCAATTCCGGACTCAGAGTCGCGGCGGAGCCCACCGGAATAACCGGCTTTCCGGTCAGCCGCCGCCAAAGGGAACCGAGACTCACGCTCGTGTCAGCATGCTCGTGTCAACATGCGCGTGTGAGAAAGATGGGCAGGCCCATTTTGCCCGAATAGGTCGGACGATAGCGCTCGGTGCTGTACATCGCGCCGATATCGATCCGGCGCGGCCCCAGTTTAGGATCGGGAATCGGCACCGCCGCGTAGCAGCCCCGATCGATGGCCGTCATCAGGCCATGCTTTCCTTCCACGATCAGGTCAATGGCCATGCCTCCAAACGTGGAGGCGACCATTTTATCGACGAAATCCGGCGGGCCGCCCCGCAGGTCATAGGTCAGATCGCTCACAATGGTTTCGTCGCCGCTGCGCTTTTTGATGGCATCGCTCAGGGCTTCGGCGACATTGGCCTTCTTGCGATGGCCAAATGCATCGGGCTCTCCATATTCGGTGACCTGATACCCCTCCCACTCGGCGCCTTCCGAAAGGAGAATCAGCGCGTAGCTGCTCGGATTCTTCCTCTTGTCCTCCAGAATCAGATCGATCAGCTTGTCGAGATTGACCTTATATTCCGGAATGCAGCAGCGCATGGAACTGGCATACGCCGTGTAGAGCGCAGTGTAGCCGGCATCCCGCCCGAAGATGCGGAAGATCCCGATGCGCTCATGCGACGCAACGGTGGTGCGCTGCCTGTCGATCGCATCGCTTGCACGCGAGATCGCCGTCGAAAATCCGATGCAGTACTCGGTATTGCGGACGTCGTTGTCCATCGTCTTCGGAACCGCGATGACATTGACGCCCTGTTTGTCGAGATGCGCGGCATAGCTGAGCGTGTCGTCGCCGCCGATCGCGACCAGGTAGTCGAGTTCCAGTTTCTCGATGTTTTTCAGCACCTGCGACGTCATGTCATAGACGGTCGAAGTGACGCCGCCTTTGGTGCTTTGCGCCGACGGGAAGCCGGCGCCCGCCAGAAACGCCGGCACATTCTTCATCTTGAGCGGATTCGTACGGGAACTGTGCAGCCACGTCCCGCCCGTGCGATCGATGGTCCGTGTATTATCCCGGGTCAGGGGGAGAATATAGCGGCTGGTGCTGGCCGGGTCGCCGAAATCGACGTGCGTGAGCGCTTCCCAGCCGCGGCGGAGCCCCGTGACCTCACAGCCTGCTTCCCCGCCCCGATAGACAACCGTCTTGATCACCGAATTGAGGCCCGGGACGTCGCCACCCCCGGTGAGTATCCCGATCTTTTTTGCCTTCATTCTCAGCTCCTGAATTCTCCATTGTATGAACGGCGCCGGAGCGGCCGGCCGGACGCGCGCCTCTTATGGACAGACCGCCAGCTTCATCGTCATCTCGATACGATCGAGGCCGGGCGCATATCCGTTGCGCACGATGCCCGTGTCCTTGAAGCCCTGCTTTCGGAAGAAAGGGACCGCGTGTTGCGACGTGTCGAGGCGGACGATTCGGATGCCGCCCGCCTTCCCGATCTCGCGCAGGCGGAAAAGAAGCAGAAAACGCCCGAGTCCCAGTTTGTGCGAGTCGCGCCGCACCATTCCCCAGACCAGTCTGGCCAGACCTTCTTCCATCTCGACCGCATAACCGCCGCAACCCACGATGGCGCCGTCATGTTCCATCACCAGGTAGTGGCAGTCCGGGCACTTGAGAAACTCGTCAAATCCGCCGCGCTCGACCGGATCGAAAAATTCAGGGACGTTCGAATCGAATACGGCGAGACAGGCGGAGCGGTCTGACTGGAGATACGGGCGAAGGTCCATGCTTTCCAGTCTCGCGCACGCATGGCCGTATTTCACGCCCTCATAAACGGGACAACGAAACGGGACGGCGCAAGCGTTGCTTTTACAGAAGTCTGATTCTCGTCCGGAAACCTACCCTTTGTGAGACACGCCGAAGCAGAGGACAAGACGCTGGGGCTAATGTTATTCTTGGGCTCTTCGTGGTATCAGCACACCAATGTATCGATGAGAATACGCGAGGGAAGCCAAAGGAGGGTGCAATTGTCACGAGAGGACAAGGTCGCGGTGGTCGACGCGTATCTGAAAGGTCTGGCCGGAAAAGATATTTCCAAGGTGCCCTTTGCGATGGACATCACCTTTGAGGGACCGCGTGTTCCTCCATTAGCCGGGCGGGAAGCCGTAGTCGGATTCCTGTCGATGATTCCTCCAGCAATCAAAGATATCCAAATCAAGCAACACATCGTCGAAGGAGACTATGTCGCAACTGTTTTTGACATGGAGACGACGGATGGAATAGATCGAGTTTTTGATCGCATACGCGTCGTCAATGATGAATTGAAGGAAATTCATTCGTTCTACTATCCACAGCCACTACTAGCGCGGGGCTAACGAGTTAACGGCCCGACGACGTAAGAGGCTCTGTACCCCGTCTCAAAACCTACCCTTTTTCGCGAAAGCCATCACGAGCCGGGACGCCAACATGTTCTGACCCGCGGCGCTTCGGCTCGGCGATCCGTGTTAGCCTCTCCTCATGAAACCCTATGGCGGCGATCCCGCGCTTTTCCAGTATCTTTTCTGGTTCTATTCGCATCCGGCCGTGTACATCCTGTCGCTGAGTCTGATCCTGACCGGCAGCGGGTTGTGGCTTCGGAAGCGCAGACGTCCGAGCCTCTGAAACTTGCACAAAGGACCACTGGTCGTCGCGCCCTTTGGTTTGATCGTAGCGGACCCTGACACCCTCAAAATTTCGGCGGCGCTGCGCGCCACTGTAAACACAGGGGGCTACTCTGGGATTTCGACCTCGGCATAGCTGCCCGGCGTCACCGCGTCGATTGCAGCTCCGATTTCAGCAATACCCGCTTTGATGAGATCCCAGTTATTCGTACTCAGCACCAGCACCGCCATTTTTCGGGCCGTGAAGTTTTGCTGATAGGTCAACTCCTGATCCGCTGTAATGAACAAATCGAAGCCAGCTCCTTCCGCCGCTGTCAACAGCGCTCCGTTCTTCAGCCCTGACCAGCCCTGATACCACGTCGTGACGACCGTATGGCCGCCCTCGATCAACAGCCGCAGTTTCTGCGGAACACTCTCGTCGAGGATAATTTTCATCCGGCTCGCAAATGTTCCAGTGGGGGTTGTGTGCTTCTGGCGGCGAAGTCGAGAACGGTCTGAACCTGATCGCGCGTGACGTGAAAGTTTTCCAGTATCTCTTCCATCGGCGACGTTTTCAAATTCTCGAAAATCGCCGAAACCGGAACTCGCGTACCGCGAAACACCCATGCGCCGCTGACCTTGCCGGGGATGCTCTCGACGACAGGGCATTGTGACCAGTCGAGATTGCTTGCCATGATCCGCGCTCCTCTCCTCAGGTTATCGTGACAGCGGTGTTATAGGCCGGAATAGTCCTCCACGATATACTAATTCTGCTGGAATTGCCCACGGTTAATTCCCTCCCGTCTGAAAGAGTTCCATCATGTGGATCGTCCGGCTGGCTCTCGGCCGCCCCTATACATTCGTAGTCGTGGCCCTGCTGATCGCCATTCTCGGCGGGGCGGCCATCGTCACGATGCCCGTCGATATTTTCCCGTACATCGACATCCCCATCGTCAGCGTCCTCTGGTTTTATCCGGGCCTGGGGCCGGACGAAATGGAGAAGCGCGTCACAACCAGCTTCGAGCGCACTCTCACCTCGAACGTCAACGATATCGAACACATCGAATCTCAATCGTATTTCGGCTACTCGGCGATTCGCATCTATTTCCACCCGAACGCCAAAGTCGATCTGGCGGTGGCGCAGACCTCCTCCGCGGCGGAGACGCAACTACGCAACATGCCCCCGGGTATGTTCCCCCCCAATATCCTTCAATACGACGCGGCAAGCGTGCCGATCCTGCAACTCGGGCTTTCGAGCAAGACATTAAAGGAACAGGAGATATTCGATCTCGGCGCCAACTTCATCCGCACCGGCCTCAGCACCGTGCAGGGCGCAACGGTCTCCTATCCGTTCGGCGGCAAGCAGCGCGGCGTCATGGTGGATCTCAACCTTGAGGAACTATACGCCAGGCAACTCTCACCGCTCGACGTTTCGGCCGCGCTCAATCTCCAGAACCTGATTCTGCCCACGGGCACGGCCAAAATCGACAAAACGGAATATCAGGTTCGCGTCAACAGCAGCCCCGTACGCCTCGAAGACCTCAACGATCTGCCGATCAAAACCGTGAACGGCGCAACCGTCCATATGAAGGACGTGGCGCAGATCCACGACGGCTATTCGGTGCAGAACAATATTGTGCGGGCGAATGGCGCGCGCGGCGTGTTGCTTACGGTGACGCGCAGCGGCAAGGCTTCCACGCTTTCCATCGTCAACAAGGTGAAGGCCGCGCTGCCCGGCATTCTCTCCAACATCACCCCCGAACTGAAGGTCAGCGTGCTCGCCGATCAATCCATCTTCGTGCGCGCCTCGATTCAGGGCGTGGTGCGCGAAGCCCTGATCGCGGCGGGATTGACCGCGCTCATGATCCTGCTCTTCCTCGGAAGCTGGCGCAGCACGCTGATCGTCTGCATCTCGATTCCCCTTTCGGTTCTCACCTCGCTTTGCATCCTCAGCGTTCTCGGCGAAACCATTAACGTGATGACCCTCGGCGGACTCGCGCTTGCCGTGGGAATTCTCGTGGACGACGCAACCGTGGAAATCGAGAACACGCACCGCAACATCGCCATGCGGAAGCCTCTTGTACGGGCGGTGCTCGATGGCGCGTCGCAGATCGCCGTTCCAACGTTCGTTGCGACGCTGTCGATCTGCATCGTTTTCGTTCCCGTGCTGCTGCTGACCGGAACCGCGAAATTCCTGTTTACGCCGCTCGCCATGGCGGTGGTGTTCGCCATGCTGGCGTCTTATTTCCTGTCGCGCACGCTCGTGCCGACCATGATGGCGTATCTGCTCGAGTCCGAGCAGCACATCTACCATGACGGGCACGAAGGCGGCGCGGCCGGCGGCAAGGGCCTCATCTGGCGCGCTCACCATGTGTTCAACGGCCTTTTCGAGAGGCTCCGCTACCGTTACATGGGCCTGCTGCACTGGTCGCTCGCGCATCGCGGCAGAGTTCTCGCGGGCTTCATGGGCGTCGCGATTGCGTCGCTCGGGCTGACGACGGTGATCGGCAGAAATTTCTTCCCGGAAGTCGATGCCGGCCGGATGCGCCTGCACGCGCGCAGCCCCGCGGGCACCAGAATCGAGCAAACCGAACTGCGTTTCGCCGCGGTGGAGCGCGAGATTCGCTCCGTCATCCCGCCGAACGAACTCGAGATGCTGCTCGACAATATCGGCATCCCCAACAGTTGGCCCGCGATCGCGCAGGGCGACATCCCGACCATCTCGGCCGCCGACGGCGAAATTTCCATTTCGCTGAACAGAGACAAGCACAGGCCCACGAAAGAGTACGAGGAAATTCTTCGCAAACGTCTGCGCGCGGACTTCCCCGATATGAACTTCTTTTTTCAGCCCGCCGATATCACGAGCCAGATCGTGAACTTCGGGCTTCCCGCTCCCATCGATCTGCAGGTGGTCGGCAATAATGCCGCCGCGAATTACAAGATCGCGCGGGACCTCGCAAGCCGTATCGCGTCCATTCCCGGCGCGGTCGACGTGAACGTCCATCAGGTGGTTTCCCAGCCGGAACTCCGGTTGAACGTGGACCGTACCAAAGCGTCCGAACTCGGTCTCACCGAGGGCAGCGTCAGCAACAGCATGCTGATTTCGCTCAGCGGCAGCGGCAGTGTCGCCCCGAATTTCTGGCTGAACTGGACCAACGGCGTGCAATACGGCGTGGGCGTTCAAACCCCGCAATACCGGATCGACTCTCTCGATGCGCTGCTCCGCACGCCCATATCGGTGGCCAATCAGACCGTAAGCTCCACCACCCCGAACGCCATGGTCGGGATTGCCGCCACAACGCCGTCCTTCACCGGTGCTTCGCCCTCTGGCGCCACGCAGGCGTATGGCAACCCCGGGGCGGCCGCGGGCAGCACGCAACTGCTTTCCAATCTGGTTACGGTGAAGCGTGATTTCACGCCGGTGATCGTGAATCACTACAACGTCATACCCGTTTTCGACGTGTATGCGAACATCAGCCGGCGGGATCTCGGTGGCGTCGGCGACGACGTTCGCAAAGTCATGCAGGATATGAACGGCAAACTGCCGCGCGGAACCTCGCTCACATTACGTGGACAAGTCGCCACCATGGAATCTTCGTTTTTCCGGCTTTCGCTCGGCATGGTCTTCGCGGTGGTGCTGGTCTATCTGCTGATGACCGTGAATTTCCAGTCGTGGCTCGATCCGTTCATCATCCTGACCGCGCTGCCCGGAGCCATCGCTGGCATTCTCTGGATGCTCTTTCTGACCGGAACCACCCTGAGCGTTCCCTCGCTCATGGGGTCGATCATGTGCATCGGCGTGGCTACCGCGAACAGCATCCTCATGGTGACTTTCGCCAACGACGAGCGCGCCGAAGGAGGGACCGCGGCCGAAGCCATGCTCGCCGCCGGACACGCCCGCATGCGGCCCGTGCTGATGACCGCGACCGCCATGATCCTTGGCATGCTTCCGATGGCGCTCGGGCTCGGCGAAGGCGGCGAGCAGAACGCGCCGCTCGGACGCGCCGTCATCGGCGGCCTGGCGTTTGCCACCGTAACCACCCTTTTCGTCGTGCCCATCATCTATAGTTATCTCCGGAAGAACCCGCCCGTCGACCATCTGCGGCGGCTGGCCGAGAAGGAGATGGAAGCCATCTGATGCTCCGTACCGAACACGATCCTCCCGACACTGTCGAGCAACACCTTCGCCGCGAAAACGAGAGGCTTGTCGCGGAACTAGAGGCGTTGCGCCACGGCAGCGATCGCGTCGAAACGCCACGCAGTGTCTGGCAACCGTCGGCCGCCACCATCTGGGCGATTGCGCTTGGAGTGGCGGCGCTCTTCGTCATCGCCTTTTTCGCCGGATACATTCCGTTGCAGGGCCAGCGTGCCGTCGTCGCCGCCGATGCGCGCGACGAGGAAGCGGCGCTTCCGCGGATGCAAGTCGTCCGTGCGGCGCGCTCCAGCGTGAAAAGCGATCTCATCCTTCCCGGCAACATTCAACCGGTTACCGAAGCCCCGATTCTTGCCCGCACCGACGGCTACATTCAGCGCCGTCTCGTCGACATCGGCGACCGCGTCAAAACCGGCCAGTTGCTCGCCGAAATCGACGCCCCCGAACTGATCGATCAGGTGACACAGGCGAAAGCCGCCGGCAAACAGGCTGAAGCCGCTCTCGATCAGGCCAGTGCCAATGTGCAGCAGGGCCGCACCGACATGGAGCTTGCCAAAATCACGGCGCGGCGTTCGGGCGAGCTCGTCGCCAAAGGAGCGATCGCCCGCCAGGACGACGACACCACCCAGGCCGCATATAACTCCAAACTGGCGGCGCTTGACGCTCTGCAGAAAGCGGTCGAAGTGCAGCAGGCCAACGTGGCGGCGGTGCAATCGAATCTGGCGCGGCTCACCAAACTTCAGGATTACCGGCTCGTAGTTGCGCCGTTCGACGGCGTGATCACGCTGCGGAACGTCGACGTCGGCGCACTCGTGAACGCGGGCAGCACGCTGCTGTTCCGCATGGCTCAAATGGACACCCTGCGGGTTTACATCAACGTCCCGCAGTCTTATGCCGATTCGGTCCGCCCGGGACAGCCGGCGACGCTCACCGTGCCGAACCTGCCCGGCCGCGTGTTCGCCGGGACCGTCGCACGCACGTCGGAAGCTCTCGATCCGACCAGCCGCACGCTCCTCGTCGAAGTCCGCGTGCCGAATCCGGACAAGGCTCTGCTGCCCGGAATGTACGCGCAGGTCGACCTCGCGTCCGCCCGCATCGACCCGCCGCTGGTCGTGCCCAGCGACGCGCTGATCATCCGTGACAACGGCGCGCAGTTGGCGGTGGTGCGCCCCGACCACACGCTGCACATCGTCAAGATTCAGCCTGGCAGGGATTATGGCGATCGCGTCGAAGTGCTCAGCGGGTTGAACGAAGGCGACACCATCGTCACCAATCCTGGCGACATCGCCCGCGAGGGGCTGAAAGTCGACACAACACCCGCGCCCGCGGCACGGGAGAAATAGACGAAGGGCAATCGAATCCTTCCACCAGACCCGCGTTATCCCTTTCCTCGCTCCGGCCGAAGCCGAAGCCGCACTGCCTCCGAAACGGCTTACAATGCGGTGTCACGATAACCTTGAGAAGGAGGGCCCCGAAAATGAACCTTGAAATCCATAAGCCCGATCTGGTCCAGCGCGTGAACGCGCACATCCGGACCGGCCACTTTCACGATGTGGACGAGCTTTTCGAAAAGGCCCTTGATGCCCTCGACGAACGAGCACCAGCCGCAGCGACGCCGGCGACGGCAACCGGCTCGGTGATCCTCGCGGCGTTGCAGGCTTCGCCTTATCGGGACATCGACCTGACGCCGCCCCGCGTGTTGCTCGGCAACGTGCGGGATGTCGTACTCTGATGCGGAATGTCGTGCTCTGATGGCGTGGTTGCTGGACACCAACATTCTGTCGGAAGGGCGGAAGCCGCGGCCGGACCCGAGAGTGACCGCCTTTTACGACAGGGAACCGCTCCGCGACCTCTATATCAGCATCCTCAGTATTGCCGAAATCCGCTTCGGCATCGAGCTTCAGGAAGATGCGGCGCGGCGCGCCGGGTTAAACGACTGGCTGACGCTGACACTGCGGCCCACATTCGCCGGGCGCATTTTGCCGGTAACGGTCTGTCACAAAACAAGTGAAACATTTCTATCCTGAAGTGTTTTATACTTGGCCTGATGGCTGAGACTGAAAGCATCCGCGCGCGGTTCGAGAAACTGGCTCCGTTTCTGGACGAGCGTATGAGACGGTTGGTCGCGGCGAATGAAAGCTTGACGGCCGGTTTCG
>Ga0207933_1000753_pt1 | contig 28545 bp, 23 predicted proteins | sample NGESurdeep092012_4_FD_184488 | JGI IMG/M metagenome (GOLD analysis project Ga0207933, IMG submission 184488) | Arctic peat soil microbial communities from Barrow, Alaska - NGEE Surface sample F53-3 deep-092012 (SPAdes) | ecosystem: Environmental > Terrestrial > Soil > Wetlands > Peat ... | reverse complement strand
TTGTATGCCATCATCAAATAATAAATCGGCTAATGCTTTGTTGATATAACCCTTGTCGCCAAATACTTTCCCAAATATTTCTTTCGTCATACGGGTAATTATTTTAGCGCTGTTATCGCTTGTATTGCCCTGTGAGAGATAGAAAGAGAGGATTTCACCTTTGTCGTTAATGATTAAATGCAGCTTAAAACCAAAGAACCATCCGACAGTTGATTTGCCCACTTTTGCCATTGTTTTAAATACTTTATTTCGCTTAATTCTTTTGTTGTGGCATACTCTTAAAACAGTAGAATCAATGAAACTGATACCGGTACATTCGCCTCTGCAGCAGTAATGTAAAAACAACATAAAAGGTACTGCACATCGATGGCTCAGTTCTATAAAACGATTATAAGAAACAACATCAGCAAAGCAATCTCTCAAATGATGGCAAGCAAAGCTGCAGTAAAAATGTTTGAAATTTCTAAACTGGCCGCCATGAAAAGCAATCAAAATTGTGATTACTTCCGAGCCGGATAAAGTAGTTTTTCTATTGCTTGTTTTGGTGCCAATGGCAGGTGGTAAATTGTGTTTTTTAAATTCATCTTCAAAATGATTACAAAAATCATCAACTTTTACAAATATTTCCGCAACTTTGTCGGAGAAAGGTGGAGTGGCCATAATTGCATTAATAAATTGGTTATCAACTATTTATAAAGCAATAACCATTCCACTTTCCTTCTTTTCTATCATTATTTTTTCCTGTTTTCTTATCCCGAACTCAGGTTATTAGTCTGAAGCCACCCTAAGTTTTTGTCGGGCAGTGTAATTGCCCTTGGATCATTAAAACCACGTATACCGCGTAACGTACCAAAACAATGATCAAAGGACTATTTTCCTGCATTAGGATTACTACATGTTCTGCATCTAAATAAGTACTTCCTGCCTGAGGATTAATAGCAAGAGCTTTTTGAATAGAGGAAGGTATTACATTGGCAACACTGGAAGCGCCAGATAACAGCATGGCTTTTTTTAAAAACTCTCTGCGTGTATCCATAAAAATGACATTTTAAACTTTATAAAAAACAATAACATTTGTATATGGGATATACAAAAAAGAATTGAATTTTATTTCTTATCCAGATATCATCAAGTACCAGAATAATACTTTCTTTTTTATAGTAAAATTCATTTAAATAAATTTGAAAACAAACATTTACTTAACATTCGAAAATAAAACCTTTATCACCGAATAATAATACTAATAATACAAACCATAATGCTATCTATTCACAGAATATATTGTTGAAAAATGCTTTAAGACATAGCAGCAATAGCCATTTCAGCGATTTCAAGGGCACGCAAACCATCCTGGCCTGACACTATTGGAGCTAATCCGTTATTTCTTCTTCTGAAAATCATTTCATGCTCCGCACGAAAAAGGCCATCCCAACGATCGGTTAATGGTAATACATTCATAGATTCCCAATGATGTTCCTTTTGAAAAGTGAAATACCTGATCTCGCCTGTCTTGAAATCGTAGCTCAGGGTACCACGGTCTCCATAAACCTCAAAAATACGTCTCTCTGGAAATTGAATATAATCCATGTGTACCTGTACCAAGGCACCGCTTTTCATTTTCAGGATCATTTGAAAAATATTGGGTTGAGGCCTCATATCGAGATCCCCTAACTGTGCGCCCATCGCTTTTATATCAGCGACATCTCCAAAGAACCAACGGATAAAATCTATCTCATGAGTGTAATCCAAGATAAGGCTATTAGGATATTTTATCCTATCCTGGTTTTTGGCATTAAGAAGGGTAATATAAGTACCTATCATGGCACGCCCCCCAACTAATTTCCCAAGGCTGCCCTTCTCCACAAGTTCTTTCATTTTACACAATCCTTCATCAAGGCGCAACATATACCCCACATGCAAAAACCTCTTTCCAGATGCAGCTGCATCTACCAGTTTACGGGCTGATTCAATAGAATCTGAAATTGGCTTTTCCACAAATATGTCCACTCCATTTTTTATTGCTTCTAATCCTACCGAAACATGAAATTGGTTAGGAACACAAATAAAAACGATATCCGGATGTTTCTTTTTTAAGGCTATTGTAAAATCAGCGTATTCGGTTATTTTTATTCCGGGTATTGAGGCTATTGTTTGAGCACGATAATCTTCTACTCTATCGCAGATATGTAATTCCACATCCGGGCGTTCAGATAAAAGCCGGGCATGACGCTGTCCAATAGACCCAAGGCCTACAACCAGTACAGTTACTTTATTTCCCATATAGTTTAAAATTTAAGATAACCCACTTCGAAAATATTTATTGACATATTGTAAATCCACCGTCAACTACCAGGTTATGCCCAGTCACATAAGCCGATGCATCACTGCATAAAAACAATGCAGCCCCCTTTATATCCAAACCATCCCTTCCCATTCTCCGCAATGGTGTTTTGGCAGAATATGCTTTTATAAATGATTCAGGCTGGCCACGCTCAAAGCCACCAGGTGATATCGCATTAACACGAATTCCATCCGGCCCCAAATAGGAAGCGAGGTCTCTGGTTAACCCGATAATTCCTGCTTTCGCCGAAGCATAATCAATAGATTGTGATGGCATTTCGGGGGGATAAACCCGCCTGTCCCTTCCAATTATTCCCGCAATGCTAGCAATATTTACAATTGATCCACTCCTTTGCCTTTTCATTATGGGCACAATATGCTTACAAAGTAAAAAGGTGGAAGTGAGGTTGGTCTGGTGTAATAATTCCCACGATGAAAGGGATCGCTCTTCAAAAATTGTAGAACCCTTTGAAACACTTCCACCCCCTACACAATTGACAAGAATATCAATGTGGCTTTTTTTCTTTAAAACAGTACTGAAAATATCTCTTACGGCATCTTCCTTTGTTGCATCCAATTCCAGTCCAATTACTTTTCTTCCGGTTGATTGGCTAATCTCAAGCGCAGTTCCACTTGCAGAAAGAAGGTTTCTCGAAGTAATAAAACCATCAGCACCAGCTTCTGCCAGGGATGAAGCTATGTCACGACCAAGGTCCCGGGCACCACCTGCAACCAGGAAAACTTTCCCATTAAGATCAAATAGTTCATGGATGGTAGTTTTATAATTTGTATTCATTTTATTAATTTATTCCTCTCTTCTTATTTATGATTAAAGCTGTTCCATCCCGTGTAATACCTCTTGTAAATATTTCCATCTTTACATGTTCTATTATAATTACTATAACTTCCTTCCCATGGCTCATCATTCGTCATTACTATTTCCCTAGAAACAGGATGATGCATCCTTAATTCAGCATTACCGATATAACTGCTGAATTGGGTATCATATGCGAACAGTTGTCTTTAGTACCCGATTTCCTGAATTTTTCTTTCTTCCCTTATGGACAGTTGGGCGAAAACCATAAAACTTCCTTTCAACAAAGAAAGGATAAGTGTTATTTTTTGAATGAAGGATGTGTTCTTAAACCAGACCGAATGTATTTTTCTTTTTATCATAATTTGCTCTATGAATTTTGAAGAATCTAAAATTTTCTCGTACCAAAAATAAAAAGATTCAATAGGGTATGATAATACAATTTGAGCAAAAACTAATGTTATCCTTTCCCTAATAAATAATCCAAAAAATAGGTAAGATTGCAGAATAATCTCTAAGTTTTCATAGCCAGTAAATTCCCAATTTGCCTTCCTGTCCTGATAATATTTATTGAGGTATCCGATAAAGCTGTGGGCATGTCTGAAGGCCTATTTCCTATTGCCATTAGCACATCAAAGTATTGTTGCAGCCCGGAATTTTGATTCAATGGGACTTTTCCCGCTAATCCAATTACAGGTATTCCTTTCTTTTTGGCACGGAAGGCTACTCCGTATGGGCCCTTTCCTTTAAGAGTTTGTTCATCAATACTTCCTTCGGCAGTAATAACGAGATTACTTCTTTGCAAAGCTGCATCGAAATCGGTCGCATTGAGAAAATATTCAATTCCGTTAACCAATTCAGCATCAAGTATGGCATACAAACCTGCAGCAGCTCCTCCGGCAGTTCCGCCATATTTTATTTTAGCTATGTTTTTGGAAGTTTGTTTAAAAACAACCTCTGTTAACCTGGTAAGCGCAGCATTAAGTATTCTAACCTTGTCAGGTGAAGCCCCTTTTTGTGGCCCGAAGATATTTGCAGCACCCTGCTTTCCCAAAAGCATATTTTCTACGTCACATAATACGGTAAAGCGGCAGTTGCTTGCTCTTTCATCAAGTCCTGTCAAATCAATCGAGCTTAAAGAGGTATAGCTTTCTAAAGATGTTGGAAGCACCTTCCCTTTGTCGTCCAAAAAACGGGCGCCAAGTGCCTTTAGAATCCCCGTTCCTCCGTCAACAGTTGCAGAGCCTCCCATAGTGATGATTATATTTTTAATTCCATTTTTAAGCGCACTCCCAATCTGTTGCCCGGTCCCAAAAGATGTAGCTCTTAAAGGATTCAATGATTTTGGATCCAGTAGCCTAATACCTGATGCATTTGCCATTTCGATTACTGCAGTCCTACCTGAATGCACAACACCAAAAGTGGCTTTTATAAGTTTCCCAAAAGGGTTTGTTACCAATGTTTCTTCCTGAAACCCTCCTAATTTATCGGTAATTAATGCAGCTGTTCCATCTCCACCATCCGCGACGGGAAAGCATTCTATCGTACATTTCAGTTTACTTTGCATTAGGCCTTTACGTATCATTTCAGCCACTTCAGGTGCACTGAGAGAGTTTTTAAAGGCATTGGGAGCAACCAGGATATGCATTTAGCTTTATTTAATATACTATTTGAAATCTAAATATAAATAGGTTTTATTCTCTCATCTTCACCTTCTTAGTGAACCGTATGGTTACAACAATTACACTCAGCACTAAAGCCAGGATGAAAAGATATATAACTCCACTCATTAAAAAAGGCTCTACACTACTCGTGGTGATGGAATTCATAGTGTATTTTGGGATTATCGATGGGAATAAATAAGACTGCCCTAAAACCAAAAGACAAACTACCATGAGCAGGATAAAGCTATGTTTTAAAGTGAAGCGGAAAAGGTCGGACTCCTTGCCAACAAGGCCCCCGGCTGCAGCTGCAACAGCGATAGAAGAAGGGGAGATCATTTTACCAATAACCCCTCCGGAAGCATTAGCAGCCACAGTTACAACTGGATTAACACCTATTGTATGAGCCGTAACAGCCTGAAGATTCCCAAACAATGCATTAGAGGATGTATCTGAACCTGTAATAAAAACTCCTAGCCAGCCCAAGATGGGCGCAAAAAAAGGAAATAGATAACCAGTATTGGCAAGCACTCCGGCAATAGTCAATACAATTCCGGAATCATTTAATAAGGAGGCAAAACCCATAATAGAACCAATGGTAATGATAGGATATTTAAGTTTTTTAATCCTACCACAGCGCTTTCAATAACACTATCCTGAATGTTAATAGCGTTTTCCACTTCAGCGGTTCCTATGCGGTGGCCGCTTACATTCAATACATCATCCACTCTTCCTGTAATTCTGTAAAACCCGTTTTCATCACGCAAACAACCATCTCCGGTAAAATATAAACCAGGGTAAGTTGTAAAATAATTTAAACGGCAACGTTCATGATCATTATAAGTTGTGCGCAAAAGAGATGGCCATGGAAATTTGATACAAAGATTTCCTGATACATTGTTGCCATGCAATTCATTTCCTTTTTCGTCAACTATCACAGGTACTACACCCGGCAAAGGCAAAGTGGCATAACAAGGTTTTTGAGGGGTAACTCCTGCAAGGTTAGATATCAAAATACCTGCGGTTTTCTATTTGCCACCAGGTATCTACTATGGGGCATTTTTTCTTACCAATATTTTCATTGTACCAATTCCAGGCTTCTACATTTATAGGTTCGCCCACAGTTCCAAGTACTTTTAATGAACTCAAATCTTTGTCTTTAATAGGGTCTGTACCGTAAGCCGTCAGACTGCGAATGGCTGTGGGTGCGGTATAGAGAATATTTACTTTATATTTTTCTACAATTTCCCAAAAACGTCCTGCATCAGGATAGGTGGGCGTGCCTTCAAACATAAGGTAGGTAGCGCCTGCACATAACGGGCCATACACAATATAACTATGACCTGTTATCCAGCCAATATCCGCGGTGCAAAAGAAAATATCTCCGGGTGTGTATTGGAACACATTTACAAAAGAGTAGGTGGTATATACCATAAAACCACCAATAGTATGCACCACACCTTTTGGTTTGCCAGTAGAGCCTGATGTGTAAAGAATGAAGAGCATATCTTCTGCATCCATTTCTTCAATGGGATCAACTTTTACATCTTTCTTTTTAATATTTTCAATTTCATCATGCCAACATACATCTCTTCCACTCATCATGCTAACGGTATCGCCTGTACGCTTTAATACAATTACTTTTTTCACAGGAGAGTTGCTGGCAATCGCTTCATCCATAATATTTTTCAGGGGTATAGTTTTATTGCTCCGGTAAGAACCATCGGCTGTAATGGCAAAGCTGCATTGCGAATCCGCAATCCGGTCTTTAATGCTTTTTGCGGAAAAACCTCCAAACACTACATTGTGTATAGCGTCTATTCTTGCACAGGCAAGCATAGCAATCGCCAACTCGGGAACCATAGGCATATAGATACAAACCCTGTCACCTTTTTTTATATTATTTTCTTTAAGAATCTGAGCAAACTCAATCATTTTTTCAAGAAGTTCTTTGTATGAAATAGTTCTTGACTTTTCATTGGGATCATTCGCCTCCCAAATAAGAGCAGGAAAATCGGGTTGAATTTTTGCACATCTGTCCAAACAATTTTCTGTAATATTTAATTTCCCTCCAAGAAACCATTTTATGGAAGGCTCTTCAAAATTCCATTCCACCACTTTATCCCATTTTTTCCTCCAGGTAAAATTTTCAGCTATTTCAGCCCAGAATTCTTCAGGCTTAACAACACTTATATTATAAATTTCATAGTAATCTTCAAGTGATTTTATTTGATAGGGATATTGCATGGCAATTTATTTAATTGGTTATTTAAATTTTTTACTTTTTGTTATTTGCTATCACGGACTATAGCAGCATACCCATTCGTGACTATTTAACAGGCAGAAAAGGCTTTTATCGGATGGGTAAAGAAAGCACCGATGAAATTTAAAATTAGCTCAATACAGGGCCAAGGAAAATATTGAAGTGGCAAAAAAGCTAACCTTGTATTTGAGCGACTGACCATAAGTGACTAAAGTTTATGTACGCCGTTTGGGGTAATTAATAACCATCGCAAACAAGCCGAGAATTTTGAAGAAAAAGTGGAAGCATTTAAAAACTTACACTTTTCAAATCTTTTTCAATAAAACAAAAAAAATTCATTACGCAACCTTTGTTCCGTTACACTTTATAACTCCATCCATTTTCATCAATTTTACTTTTCAATGCTAATTTTCATACCTCACAAAACCCGCCAGACAAAAAAAATAATGGTATTTAAGTAAAAATTAGTGTGTTGATTTCCCAAAAAATTATACCTATTAAGTATTTTTAATTACCAATCCCAATGGCAAAATATTTTTTCCATACATCTCGTTCAATAAAATTCCTGCTCCTGTATAAATTACTGATGCGCCGAAAAGAATGCCTTCGTAACCGGTAAAAATTTTTAAAGACGTATTACCGGTTGCATCGCCAAGCGCCAGCAAAAAAAACAAAATAGTTAATGTAGCAAATACAAATTGTAATGCCCTGCTTATGCGGAGTGTTCCAAAAAAAAGACAGCCGGTAAATATTCCCCATACTATCAGATAAGCCACCATAGCGCTTTCTGAAGCAGCCGGAATCCAGCCAAGTTTTGGCATTACTATTAGCCCTGCCAATGTTTGCCAAAAGGATCCATAAGAAATAAAAGCAGTTAACCCGAAAGTATTATTTTTTTTACCTTCTATAATACCGGCAATAACCTGTGCAATGCCGCCATAAAAAATTCCCATTGCCAGGATCATTGCATTCATTTCGAAAATTCCTGCATTATGTAGGTTAACTAAAATACTATGGATTAAAAATCCATAGGTTAAAAACAGTTGACTGAAAGTCATTTGAACTTGCTGTAAACAGCATTGAAAACTGTAAACTTAAAGTTCATTAAAATTATTCAAGAATAAAAATTCTGATCACTATTAGGGCCATCTTTATGGTGACTCAAATAATCCTGCACCATCTCATCTGTTATATTACCGGTACTCCAGGCACCGTAACCTATACCCCACAAATGCTGACCCCAATAACGCCTTTTCAATTCTGAAAACTCATCCAACAGTAATCTGGCACTTCTTCCCTTTAAACGCCTCACCAAATCACTTACAGATATTTTTGGTGGATAGCTCAAATGAAGATGCACTTGATCTTTGCTGACAACTCCTTTCAAAATGCGTACATCCATTGAATCACATACCTGGCGTATTAAATCCCTACATCGCAATTGTATTTCTCCTTGTAATACCCCATATCTATAACTTAGTACTCCAAACCAGATGAACATGCAATTGATGGACACTATGAGAACCCTTACGTATATTTTCCATCCTACAAATTTAGTTAGATTTGTAGAAGCTAAAGCCTTGCACTAAAGTGCATAGCTTAAGCTAGCGTTTTGAGACCAGTAAAACAGTAGTCATTCCAAAAGCAAGTAATCCCAATGGCGCGGGATTTGCATTAGTGTCCTTAATAGTAATCGTTGATGGTTCCATAATTCAATGTTTGTTTGGTTTAAATTTTATTTTTTTTAGTTAGAGTTTCAGCGAACTTGAAATAAATAATTTTTAATTTTTAATACCTTGTTTTGAAAATTGATAAATAGTCTATTTCATATACATATAATAGCGATTTTTTTGGCGAAATTTTAATTTACATTTTTCACGGTTTTAAAATTTGGCGTTTTACCAATTTCGATATCCAATAAACTGCTACTTTTTTAACCCAAATTACGCAATAGATAAAATGTTTTAATTTGGCTGTTTAATTTCTAATGCGTAGCGTTAGGCAAAAAACACTCATGGAATTCGATATAAGCTATACCAGTAAAGAGATTACTCCATGGGGAGGAATGGTTTTTTTAAAGCAAATGTTGCAGAAAATAGGATTTCGGGAATTGATTGAGCGAAATGAAGATTTGCCTCAGTCAGGTTCCAATCGGGGTTATAAAACCGCTACCATTATTGAAAGTTTTATTACCAGTATTTGGTGTGGTGCTAATAGATTTTTGCATACCGAAGTTACCCGGCATGATAGAGCTTTAGGTAAAATATTTGATTGGAAAAACACCCCCGGGCAAGATACCTACAAGCGTTTTTTCAGCAAATTCACACAAGCCAAAAATCATCAAATCAGCCAATATTTCTATTGCTGGATATTCGATAATTTCAAGTTTGATAATTTCACATTAGATATTGATTCATCAGTAATGACGCGTTATGGTGTTCAGCAAGGTGCTAAAAAAGGATATAACCCGGCTAAAAGAGGAAGGCCTTCTCATCATCCTTTAATTGCTTTCATTGCAGATGTAAAATTGGTCGCCAATATGTGGCTTCGAAGTGGAGATACGTCTTCTGCAAATAATTTTCTTGGATTTTTAGAAGACACACTGGATAAATTAAAAAACAAAACGGTTAGTTTACTCAGGTTAGACAGCGGCTTCTTTCAGTCAAATATTTTAGATTATATAGAACAAAAAGGAATGGATTATGTAGTGGCAGTAAAGTTTTCAAGCCCCATCCAAAAGCTAATCGCCAGGAGTAATAACTGGCTATTATTAGATACAGGCATTGAGATCTGCGAGCAACAATATCAAAGTGCTTCCTGGGATAAACCAAGAAGAATTGTTATAGTAAGGCAGAGGATAAAAGACAGGCCTCAGTCTACAGGCAAACAGTTACGCCTGTTTTCAGAGGAGGAAATTTATAGAAATTATCGTTATTCAGCTTATGTTACCAATCTAAAATTTGCGCCTGCGGAGATTTGGAGATTGTACAGAGGAAGAGGTGATGCAGAGAACAGGATAAAAGAATTAAAATACGATTTTGGTTTTGATAGTTTTAATCTCAAAGATTTTTATGCCACCGAAGCTGCCTTGACTTTTGCGATGATTGCTTACAATCTGATGGCGCTTTTTAGAACATTTGTGTTGCAGGAGAAAACACAAAAAACACTGTCAACATTACGTTATCGGACTTTTGCAATAGGCGCCTACTTTGAAAAATTAAACGGAAAACTGGTTTTAAAAATAGCATTAAGCAAAAAAAGAAGGCAATGGTTTAGTGGGCTTTGGAACTATTCTAAGGCCTTTGATTACCCATTTCAGTTTTCTAATGCGTAATTTGGGTTTAAGACAAAAAAAAAACAAATATTATTTATCGTACTGATTTCACTATGCACAAGACCTCTTTGGTGAATTCTTCAATTTTCGCATAATTTTTTTCTTCCAGCAATTGCTTACTGATCAGTTTACTTCCCATACCAACGGCACATACGCCTGCCTTAAACCATCCTGCAATGTTTTCCTTATCCAGATATACTCCACCGGTTGGTATAAATAATAAATCAGGAAATAAGGCTTTAATAGCGCTCATGAATTCAGGCCCTAAAATATTTCCCGGAAAAAGCTTAATCATTTTTGCACCCAAGGTTTCTGCACGAATAATTTCTGTCGGTGTCATGCAACCCGGTACCCAAAGCATATTATTTTTATCAGAAACTTCCGCGACTTCTTCAATAAGGCCCGGACAAATAATGAAATCAGTTCCGGCATCAATAAATGTTTGTGCAATCCCACCATTTTTTATGGTACCGATTCCGAGATACATGCCTTTTAATTCCGTATCACATAATTCACGCATTTTTTTAAAATTCTGCAAGGCGGCTTCACCACGGTTGGTATATTCAACCGTTCTTATTCCTGAATTGTACAATGCTCTTAAAACCTGTAAACTTACTTCTGTGTCCTTATAAAAATAAAGTGGCAATATTCCCTGTTCAGGGATCAATCGTAATAAATCCGCTTTCTTATTCATAAATTTATTATATCAAATGAATATTGTTTTAAATTATAGTTTTATCTTCATCAATAGCTTCTTAATCATTCCTTCACCAATCATAGGTGCATGAACATCATCTGGAAAAAAAATGGCGAATTGGTTATTTGTTATTTGAAAATACATATCCGGAACATCATTGAAATAAATAAAATCCTGGAATTCCTTGCTATTGATTCTTTGTTGAGTACAGGAATCCCGAGGCTTCCAGCCTATCTGCTCTTTTCCTTTTATGCAAAATTGTATATCAATATGCTTGTCGTGGCATTCAAAATTGGCAATAGATTCCTCCTTTGTTAATGCAATTTTATTAGAAACCATAAAAAAAAGCTGATTTCCGTCCAATTCATATTTACCAACCTCTATGGAATCCAGGTCTAATAATCTGATGTGTTCAAATGCCTTTGAAAATAATGGATGAATGCAAAAATATTTTTCAGCATTTGATAAATCATCTATAATCATCTCAATTAATTTTTTTCTTAACCAAAAATTAAAATAAACCTACCGTTGAACTCTTCCTGATGCATCTCCTTTCATTAAGACCTGTACTTCACTTAAAGTTGCATGATTTAAATCGCCGGGAATTGTATGTTTCATGGCTGAAGCTGCAACTCCAAACTCTGCTGCATCCTTCATATTCATTCCTGATACCAATCCATAAATAAAACCACTTGCAAAAGAATCACCGCTTCCTACGCGATCTACAATTCTTACTTCGTATTGTTTGGAATGATAAAATTCATTGCCATCATATACCAATGCACTCCATCCATTATCTGAAGCACTGTGGCTTTCTCTTAATGTTGATGCGATATATTTGAAACCAAATTTTTCTTTCATTTGCTGAAACACATCTTTATAACCTTCAAGATTTAATTCGCCTTTGGTAACATCAGTTCCTTTGCTGGTAAATCCCAAAGTAGTTTCTGCATCTTCTTCATTGCCGATACACACATCTACATATCGACAAAGTTTTGTCATTACTTCCCTTGCTTTTTCTTTACTCCATAATTTTTTGCGGTAGTTAAGGTCAATACTTGTAGTAATGCCTTTTGCTTTTGCCGCTTTCAATGCTGCTTCTGTGAGCGCTGCAGCCTTATCACTAAGTGCGGGCGTAATGCCTGTTGTATGAAACCAGGAAGCACCTTCAAAAATTTTATCAAAATCAAAATCACTCATCTCTGCATCTGCTATGGCAGCATCAGCACGATCATAAATTACCTGTGACGCACGCATGGAAGCGCCGGTTTCCAAAAAATAAATGCCAAGTCTTTTTCCGCCTCTTGCGACATGTTGCGTATCTACCCCATAGCGGCGAAGGTGATTGATCGCAGATTGGCCGATAGCATTGTCAGGAACTTTTGAAACGAAAACACCTTGTAAACCATAATTGCAAAGAGCTGCCGATACATTCGCTTCGCCACCGCCATAGGTAACATCAAAACTATCTGCCTGAACAAATCTTCTGTAATCAGGAGTAGATAAACGAAGCATTATTTCTCCAAGTGTAACAACTTTTTTTGCCATAATTCTATTTCTATTTAACGAATGGAATCCATTTAAACTCCTCCAAAAACAGAAAATCCTCCATCTACACAAATCATTGCTCCGGTCACAAATTGTGACTCATTTCCTAACAGCCAGACAAGAGCACCCTTTAGTTCATCAGGATTACCAAACCGTTTAAAAGGGGTTTGCTTGATAATTAACTTTCCACGTTCGGTATAACTCCCGTCCTCGTTAATGAGAAGATTTTTATTTTGTTCTGTAAGAAAAAACCCAGGAGCCAATGCATTCATCCGGATGTTATCTCCATAACGATTTGCCAACTCTACGGCAAACCATTGATTATAACAGTCGACTGCTGCCTTTCCCATGTTATACCCCAGAACCCTTGTAATAACCCGCTTCGAGTTCATCGAAGAGATATTTACAATACTTCCCTTTCCTGCCGTTTGAGCTATTGCTTCCCCAAAAATCTGGGTAGGAATAATAGTTCCCCAAAGATTGAGATCCGTTGATTTTTTCATGCCATACAGGTCCATTTTAAAAATGTTCTGATCTGGCATCAAAATACCTTCAGGTAAGATTCCGCCAGCCGCGTTGACTAACCCATCAATTTTGCCAAATTGATCCAGAACTTTATTTTTTGCAGCATGAAGCTCCTCTTCGTTTAATACGTCGGCTTTTAAAGCAATTGCCTTTCCTCCTCTGTCATTAATAATTGCAACCCTTTTATTGGCAACTTCTGCGTTTCTTCCTAAAATGCCAACAATTCCTCCTGCTTCTGTAATTCCATTTATAAAGGAGTTGCCTAAAATTCCAGTGCCACCGGTAACAATAATGACTTTGCCTTTTAGCGAATCTGTATTTTCCATTAGTTACTTTTATTTATTTGTAATTACCATATCATGTTCAGGGAAACACCAGGCGTTTCCAGAGATGGCAATCCTTTATTTGCAATGATCCGTCTTTTGTTTCCTCTTCTCAAAATCGACCTTAGAGCAAAAGTAGCACACAGCATCAGGGTTTACCAATTTTCCTACTATTTGATCATAATACTTCCTTCCCCAGCCTCAACCTTTAGAATAACCGCCTTTCTTCCACTGTCATAAATGATATTTTTCATTGGAACGCCATTCAACTGAACTGATTTGGGTCGGGAGGCAACTCCAATGCTCAGTTGTCCATTTTTACTGGAATCGTATTTTATGCCTGCAGAAGTGATTTCGCATGTCAGCGGCACATCCGATTCAATGAGGATAGAACCATTTTTACGGAGTGTTTTTGCTTTAGCGGCAAAATACCAATCCTTTCCCCATGTTACTGCCAGCGCATCAGTTTCTATTCCCTCAACCTGATAAATACTGCCCGGCTTTGTAGTAAAAGTAAATCTCTTTCATGATACCTCACCGGATACAAAGCCATTGGCATCTTTACTTGTCTCATCTGGAGCAGCACCATCAGGCGTGGTTGTGAGCAGGTTCGCCATTACGAGCAGTGCACCATGGGTATATGCAGTAACAGTAAGATAGCCATCGTAAAAAGGGTTAATTTCTTCTTCATAATTATATTCTCAATTTAATTTTTTAATTTTAATGCGTATATCCTTAATCCTTTGAAAAAGACCATCTTTTTACACGGTATCCATAGAAGGCATAATACACCAGAAATAAAAAACAAGGAAACATTACCCAATAAGCATCATGAGGGTTATACCTATCTGCAAGATATCCATACAGGAGAGGCATTAACGCATTTGCAGTTAATCCCATGATCAAGAGAGCAGCCCCAAGTTTAGTAAGTCGTCCTAAGCCATTTAATGCAAGGGGCCATATCCCTCCCCATATTAGAGAATTTGGTAGCCCCAGAAGTACTATAATCCATATTGAAATGTCTGCAGTATGTCCTAAAAAGGTAACTTGCTTCTCTGCATATATAATCAGAAATGTTAGTAAGAGGCCTAATAAAGCAGAAATTTGTAACCCCCTTAACTGGCTGATAAACCTGGGAATGCATACAATACCGATAATATAACCAATTACCATGGTAAATAATGTGTAAGAAGGGAAAACTTTCGCTTCAAGCAAGCCAATATTCATTGAGTTGGCATAGCTGATAATAGTGTCAATAGAAAGGACTTGAACTCCTATATGCAAAAATATTGCTATTACGCCTAGTATAAGATGAGGATATTTAAATATGCGTCTTTTTTCTGAAGCCGCCAACACTACATCCTCATTATCTTCCTCATTAGTTATTTCCGGCAAGGAAGAATACCGGATCAAGAAGCTCAACCCTAAAAGCACCGTCCCCATACATATATACGGGAGGATCACTCGCCTGATCAATTCATCTAATGCCACATTTCTTGCTGATTCACTCATCAAAGGTATTTGTTTGAATAACTCGGCATCAGTAGCTCTCAATACTACAGCAGCAAAAAGTAAGGGGGCAAAGACACCGGCCAATTTATTCATAATACCCATGATACTAATACGCTGTAGGGCCCTTTCTTTAGGTCCCAATATGGTAATATAAGGATTTGCAGCTGTTTGTAAGAGAGCTGTGCCTGCACCCATAGTAAATAAACCAAATAGAAAAAACTGATACGATCTTGTCAGGGCAGCAGGAACAAATATAAAAGCGCCTACTGCCATAACCCAGAAGCCAATCATTATACCCTTCTTATACCCTACACGATTCAACAAATAAGAAGAAGGTATCGAAAACACTAAATAGCTTATGTAAAAAGCAAATGTTACCAGATAAGACTCGAAATTATTGAGCTCACACGCAATCCTAAAATAGGGTATTAAAATTGAGTTTAACCAGGAAATAAATCCAAAAATAAAGAATAAGAATCCTATAATTGCAATGGGAATAATGGTATCCCTTGTGCTTAAGGAACTACCCTTTACCGTTGTAATGTTCTTTTTCATGTTTCTATTTTATCTTATGTAAGATATTATTACTTATCCGCTCCAAATCTAAAAACTATAATGTTCATGATGATGTATCTACTCCATTTTAAATATAGAAAATTAAAAGTAATATGTCAATTTAAAGGTGGTAGTATCAAATTACCTGCTTTAATACTATTTTTACCAATTTGAATAAGTTGTTCAGGTGTCACTAATTCATTACCCCATATGGATAGTTCATAATCTACACTTAGTTGACTCCCCTTATTTAGCAAGCTACTATTAAGTGAAGGATTCATATGCAAGTCTATGTAGTTACCACAGATTGCATATTGACTAAACACATTAGGTTTAAGATCTTTTACTAATATCAACGTATTGCCACGATCCGATTGATAAAGAGAAATGAATGTTGGAGCGGTCAAATTTTCACTGTTGATATTTAGATTGCCTTGCTGCGTCATATCTTTGGTATTATATATTTGCCATCTTCCGTCTGCAGACATATGTAATACGTTGTCATACCACCAATCTTGAGGACGAACACCTCGAAATGGGAAACCATCAAAAAACTGTACACTATTATAAGGCCACTGCTTTAACACAGTAAATATCCCGTGAACATTAATTGCCATAGCTGGGGAAGCAGCACTAATCCGAACTGTATATTCAGATTGTACCGCATCATTGGCATTATCACTAATATATTTGAAAATAATACTATCCGGCCCATTTTTGATTATTTCAAAGCCCCTTAACTGATTTATCATCTGTTGAGGCGTATACCCCATCCATGCGAACCAGTGAAGAAGATTATCGGTAAATGCCCACTTCTCTTTTCCGTATGCGCGTATTTTAGTTGCGTGCCCATCTATCAGGGAGAAATGTAGGCTTGACCAACTCGGACCAGATTTAGTTGAATAAATTAACATGTTTCGTGAATGGTCTCGGCTTTGGTACACTAATTGAATACCATCTTCTTCGTTAACTACCAATGTTTGTTGCTTATTAGTCAGTTTTATTGTTACCGTGGTGGCATCAGCTGGTGCTTCTGGTTGTGCGTCTATTGGCGCAAGTGGGTCATCAGCAATGCCACCATCAGAAGAAAGTTGCGGTACCAATGGCTTACCATCAATTGCGGCTGTAACAGCCCCATGCCCAGTTAATCCTACTATCTTAACACGAATAGTCTGCCCCATACCCTCAGGCAAGATTATAGTCAGCGGTTTCTGATCCGTTTTTCGAATTTCATAACACCCTTCCTGATCGTTGTAACCCATATCTTCGGGTGACTTGATATTTCCGTGAATAACTCCTCCATGAATAATAAATTTTATAGGCTTCCTTTCGGTTTCAACAAATTCTTTAACCGCATTTTTACTTGGATTCATTGCAAGCCGAAAAAGTGTATTAAATGAGAATCTTTGACCTGCATGTTTTAAGTTAACTGGCCAGTTGAGATGTAAACCCGTATGATTTGAAATAATCTTGTCAATATGTACTCCGCCTCCAGGTGGCCACGAAACTTTTTCCTCCTTATGGGAATAAGGAGGTTCAGTAAGCTGTGTAAATGCCTGACGAAGGTAATCTGGCCAACGAAAATAGGCAGGAGCACCCTTTAATCCAAAAGAACTTCGATGAATATAAGTATCATGTTCCATCATTCCGGTTCGCCAGTACAAAGACAGGCTAGGAATACCGGAAATAGAATCACTTTTCGTTAGTAATATGTATCGTTTAGCTGTTGAAGAGTATTCCATATTCTGGATCGTTTCTTCGGAATATTTGCGTGCAGACGTAGGAAGATCAATGTCAAGTTGAGCCTTAGTCACCAAAGCTTGAGCTTCGGTATTTTCAAACCTTGCTGCCGCGGTTATAAATAATTCACCATCCGGATAAAGCCATGTTTCAGTCATACCATAGCCATAGTAAACATTATCTTTACTAAAAAGCTTAAAAAGAACACGTAATCCAATATGGTCATTCCCTTCCTCTAAAAATAATATTTGAGGAGTTTTATCAAAAGATTGACGAAGTACTACGCTTCTGTTAGAATTAGTTTTAACATCAAATACCATATCGAGTTTTGCTAATCTTTTTACACTAGGCCAATTGCCCGAAACTACACTCATCACACCTCCTTCGGATCGGTCGAAAATAACATGTGAATAACCTATCCTCCCTTCGTAAGCACCGTTGCGAGGAATGAATACTCCCCCAGTAATCACGCTTGAGGATTGAGCTAAAGTATCGGTACACATCGCAAAAATACATAGCAAAACCAGTAACGAGGTAGCTATGTTTATGATCAACAACTTTCTTTCCTTAATTGATTTTGGTAAGATTTTAAAACTAAATAACCCCCTTTGTTCCCGCTTTTCATTTTTCATTATCTTTAATTTTAATTAAATATTAATATGATTACCTAAGATTTACATTGTAAAAATAAATATGTTACTGTTATACTTTAGCTCCACTATCCTTATCAATATATAAAATCGCATCAGGATGTTTCCTAAGGATCGTTGAAGGATATTTCTCCTGAATCTGTTTATTTAATGTATGATAGATAGCATCAGCCTTATTCTTTCCAGGTGCTATTGCATATGCATGTTTTGATTTGAATAATGTGGGAATCGTTAGTGTAATCGCATGCGTGGGCACTTCCTCAATAGTATTGAAACAAACATCATCTTTGGGATCAACTTGTTGATGTCTGTTCTTTTCATCTAAATTTACTACTTTCACCACCTTGGGATCATTAAAATTAGCCACATGAGGATCATTAAATGCCAAGTGTGTGTTCTCACCTATTCCCAGCATGACAATGTCTGTGGGATAATGTGCCATAAGTTCAGTGTATCGCTTACATTCTTGTTCTGAATCGCCTGTATTACCATTTATATAATGGACTTCCCTAAAATCAACTTTACCAAATATTCTATTTTTAAGGTAATTGCCAAATAGCTGCGGAGCTTTTTCATCTAGGCCTACATATTCATCCATATGGAAAGCATTTATGCGGTTCCATGCTACATTGCTCTTACTAAATGAATCGAGGAATTCATTTTGTGAAGGGGCCGCAGCAAAAACGATATTAATATACTCCTGGTTTTCTAATAGGGCTGATATTTTTTCACTTATAGTCTTTGCAGCGCCGATCCCCATTTCTAACCTGGTATTAAATATCTTAACTTTTAATTTATCCTTTGTCAATTCTCTCATAATAATATTTATTTAATTAATGAAAATTTATTTATACAGATATTATCTTTTTAATTCGTTTCCTCTGTTCGTCGTTTAAAATGACCTTACCTACACTTACGTTAGATAATAATTGACTAACACTCGATGAGGAGGAAATTACAGGGCCCATACCTGGTAAAGTGAGCATATAACTGATGGCCAATTCGTTTAGCTTCATGCCCCATTCAGCGGACAATCCAGCAAGTCTTTGTATTTTTTCTATACCCGGAATATTTGAATCGTTTTTGATTTTGCCTTCATCAAACAACCTGTGGCCTGGGCCTATAGCTTTTTGGTTTAAATATCTTTGAGTCAAAAGGCCTTTAGCCAGAGGCGACCAGGCAATAAACGATATTCCCTCATCAAAGGCGTATTCAAGCACTCCTTTGTAAGGTGTCCTCTCTCCGCCGACAACATCAAATTGATTTTGAACAGCCACTATCCTGCTACGTACAGAGCAGTTTTTTTCAAGTTTCTTATATAACTTAATCTGGTCTACCGTGAAATTAGATACCGCAAAATAACGGATGACGTCCATCTTAATAAGGTCTTCTATTGCCATTAAACTTTCTTCTATAGGAACAAACGGATCAAACAAATGGAAGTATAAGATATCAATATGGCTAACATGAAGCCTGGCCAAACTTGCATGCACAGAGTCAATAATGTTGGCTCTTGATAAACCACAATGATTCGGTGTCAATCCATCCATACATCCTCCCAATTTAGAAGACAGAATAACATTTCTTCTTTGATCAGGATTATTCTGAAACCACTTGCCAATAACTCTCTCTGAATTTCCGGAAGCGTTGTTATAACGGTTGGCTGTATCCCAAAAAGTAACTCCTGATTCAATAGCTTTATCGAAAATTTCAAATGCATTTTTTTCATTTATTCTTGATCCATCACCTGTTTCTGGATATCCTATCTTCCATGTTCCTAATCCTATATTTGGCACTTTCAATCCAGAGTTTCCTAATGTACGGAACGGCATATCGTTGAAGGTCTCAGTCTTAAAAGGAATATTATATAGCTTTTCCGAAAGATTATTCTCATCAATATTTTTTTCACCTTGCATCATAAAATTCCTATAAGTTTTTGATACCTGTTTTCAGTTCACCTCTCATTCTACTTTCTGTAAATTATTTTACCATTTACAATAGTCATTTGAACCTGAATGTCATCATTAAAGATGAGAATATCAGCATCTTTTCCCGGGATCAATGATCCCTTTTGATTTTCAATTCCCAAAATAGTTGCGGGGGTTCTTGTCATCATGCGAACGGCATCAGTTAACGGCACGTCGGCCATATTAACCATATTGCGCACGAGCCTATCAGTTGTAGCAACGCTTCCTGCAAAAGAACTTCTATCCGGCAGTTTGGCTACTCCGTCCTCCACAATCACCTTTAATCCATCACGAAGGCTTCCAAGAATACTTTCACCAGGAGGCATTCCTGCCGCGCGCATTGAATCCGTAATCAAGGCAATATGATCTGTCCCTTTAATTTTTACGATTAATTTCAATAATGGTGGAGGAAGATGTATCCCATCCGCAATAATCTCTACATCCATCTCATCAATTAGGTAGGCAGCCTCTATTGTTCCTGCATAGCGTAATGCATTCTTGCGGGTTACACCAGCCATACAGGAATAAAAATGAGTAGCCAGAGTGTACCCATTTTCAAATCCAATTAAAGCTTCGTCATAAGTGGCATCCGTATGAGCAAGAGCCACCAATATTCCTTTTGATTTTAAGTAATGGGCAAATTCTATAGACCCTTTTAGTTCGGGGGCAGCGCTCCATCGCTTTATATCATGTGAATGAGATAATATGTCCTTATACTCATTAGGATCCGGATTACGGATATAGCGCGGATCCTGCGCTCCACGTTGCGTTACTGAAAAATAGGGGCCTTCCAGATGCATTCCAAGAAATTGAGCTCCGTTAAAATTTTTACTATTTGCTTCTTTATATATTTCTAAAGTTTGGAGCAAATCCTCTTTTTCGGCAGTTAATGTTGTCGGCAACATAGAAGTGGTACCATAGCGGGCATGTGTTTCTGCAATTTTTAAAAATGCTTCGACCGTGCCGTCCATAAAATCACTTCCACCACCACCATGGACATGTATGTCAATGAATCCGGGCGAGATATACTTTCCCATTGCGTCAATCACAGTAGCATCAGGCACCTCCACATCACCTTCACACACCTCTGTTATCTTATCCCCTGTTACTACAACAGTTCCGTTGTGTATAACCCTGTATGGAGTCAGAATGGTACCATTGCAAATTTTTAAATGTTGATTATTCATAAAGATATTCGTATTTGTTTATTTATAGATAACAGTCATTTAATAGAATAGTCACACTAATCATCTTTAATATGTAAAAGAGCAGATGATAATTTATCTAAAAAAATACTACAATTTGGGTGAAGCTGAAGAATACTGGCCGAGAACAAGTTACTTACAGGATGTTCTACACAATTTTTTACAGCAGTGGCCTTTCTACTGTCAGGTACTGAACAAATTATATACTCTGATTTTAATATTTGATTGATGGACATACTAATTGCCCGTTCAGGTACCTTATCAATAGATTGGAACCATCCTTCTGAAACCTGCTGTTGTTTACATTTCTCATTGAGGCTAACTATAATATAAGGCTGTTTCGTAACAAAATCTGCAGGAGGATCATTGAAAGCAAGATGGCCATTTTCTCCAATTCCCACTAGTGCTACATCGATTGGATAATTTTCAATGATATTATTCAAACGCTTACATTCAATTAAGGGATCTATTTCACCATTAATCAAGTATGAAGCCTTTAGAGTGGATACTTCTTCTAAGAACTTTCTCTTTAGGTATTTCCGAAAACTTGCTGAATGAGATTCAGGTAAACCAACATACTCATCAAGATGAAACATAACTACTTTATCCCAGTCAATATCTTCTTCTACTAATTGCTTTAAGGTAGCATTCTGACTATTACCTGTGGCTAATATTATATTTGCCACCCCATTTTTAAGAATTGCATTTTTGATAAATTTAGCTGCCAATTTACCAGAAGCTTTTCCTAATTCATCTTTATCTTTTTCTACAAAAATTTTCATTAAAAATATCTTTGAAATTAATAATTAATTGATCACTCATATTTTAGATTTGCCTCTCCATACCATTTTACTATTCTTATTTATTCATAATCTCTTCTTTAAAATATCCAAAATGCCTTGCGTCCAGTTGATTCCACATCTGATCGTGGAGGTCGAGTCTGGCCTTATCTATCTCATTCCTATGGATATCCCATAAAACCTGGTCTTTATGACTTGATCCGGATGAAACTACTACTGCGCTGTTATTATCTTTGAGTATTTCTCTTATCTTATTGTTAGGATCTATTATAACCCTTAGATTCAATGAAAAGGGAACGTCAGAAAATACAATCTGAGCACTTTTGGGAATGAAATCGGTCGGAGCGTCTATAGTGGAGATTACTTTTTCCTGAAGAAGTTTTTCTCCCTTAAATAATCCAACAGTTATCTCGTTCCCATTTTTGTTACCGATATTATGAATATTTGCAGTAACAGTATTATTACTCCAGATTGCATCCCATGGATCAATTGCCAGATCAGGAAGTTCAGAAAGGTGTGAATATTCTTTTACCTGCTCAACTTTTAAAACTAAAGACTTTCGGGGAGGTATTGGTAGGGTAATTATATCGAACCTGGATAAGTCCTTTTGAATTGTCCAAATCGGGGTCCCTGCGTTTCCAGTACCTTCTGGATCTGAATAAAGTCCGATTTTGTAACGACCATCATTTATACGGCAAAGACGCATTTTCAAGCTACGCATCTTACTTTCAAAAGAATATACTACTGCATCCAAAGAATTATCATCTGCACGCAAAATAACACGAGCGACATTAGGTCCACCGCCGGAAGGCCACGTAACTGCAAGTTTGAGATGAGCATCATACCGACTCCCTCGCGCCCCTCCTAACAAGTAAGAATACATATTTGCACTCCCATGCGGAACATCATCATCGTGCATAACATTCGCTGCAGTCATACGATAAAAGTAGTATTTATTGAATACTGATGTGTAAAGTCTTAGGTCATCAGCCACCTCTTTAAGAGGTCTAGAAATGTATGCATTATCAGGTACGTCTTTACCCCAATACCACTTTAATGCACTTGCAGATGATTTAAAGGCCATACCATCTGCATAATTAAGCGGTGTTTCATCAGGCTTATCTAAGTGCCACGCAATTTTCATTTGGCTTTCCATAGAATATGCCTGCCCCATATTATTTACAATTGTGTTATAAAGCTCACTAACGAACTGGCTGGAATGCAGGCGATCCTCAGGGATTATATTGCAATAACCGTCTTTATAGATATCCGTAAGTTCAAACTTAGTATGAATGGCATTAGTCAGATCCAGTAACTTTTGATTACCATCACATGTTAAACTCTCCAACCCTGTCAATCCAAAAAGGGCATCATCAGTCCAACCGCCGCCAACCCGCCCATCAGGATTCTGACGCGTCGACCACCAGTCAGCCATGGCCCATAGTTTCTTGTTATAATCTCTCATGTAAACTGCCCAGTCAGGTGCGCCAGAAGAATCGGTCAATGTGACTAACTCTGGTGCATTGGAGCCTAGATTTACACCAGCTTTAAAGCCGCTACCACCTCTAATTTCAGCACCAGGACCATCCACACTCCAAAGAAGATAATTGGCAACGAAATCATCTGACTTTACCCGGTGAACCGCTAGCGCAGGCAGTATCATATCAAAAAATCCACCATAACAGTAGGGTTTCTCGATAGAGACCATTTCACCTGTAAATAGCCAGGGTATATTTTGGTAACTCTTTCCAAACTGTGCTATTGCCGGGATTAATTCTTTTGCAGCATAAGTATCAACAGCGCGGTAGCTGTCAACTGGTATAATGAAAAGCTCAGCAGGGTTTTGATTGTCGCCGGTTTTAATCTCAGTTTTACCTACTGTTCCCAGGTCTATCCAGAACCGGTCCCCTCCAGTGAGCACAATATCCTGGAAGTTGACGGTAAGTATGAGCCTTTTATAATTCCCGTTGAATCCTTTGAGTTTCACTGCAAACTGGTTCCACAAGCGGGAAGGTACCGCAGGATCACGAACTCTTATAAAAAGAGTCTCTTCAGGGTTCGATGTTTTTATTGGTAAAGAAAGCGTTACTCCTGAGATTCCCGTCTCATGATTATAGGGCTCGCTCATAATATTCAGGCGGCTAAATGCCCCAATATCTATTGTTTTCTCTTTCTCTTTTGGAGTGTTTGGTAATGCCATAACAATCTTGCGTTCATCGCGGGAAGTGACTGCATTAATTGCAAATAGAGTACGATAATCCAAATTAAGCGCTGCGTCAGGGACGAGTATAAGTTTATCACCTTGTGGCTTGTATCCTTGAGCAGAATCTACACTAAAATGATAAAATCCAATATTTTGAATACGCTTTTCCCCTGAAAGAGGTAGATGCGCATTGCCCTCAAAACCAGGAGGAGTACCGTATTTTTCAGTAAAAGGAATTCTAAACATCGTATTGCGATGCACAGTAGTTGGAATAGTGGCACCATAAAAAAACTGATTACCCGCGGGTACACTAAATAAATCAACCGGTACTTTCGTATCCTGGTTCCATTCCTGCACTTTAACGTTAGTCAAATTACCAGTCAGACCAATGTAATTCACTCTTGAATCAGGCGGCATTTTAATATCTGCCTTTTCTGCATGAAAGGCACCATCTCCTGGAATTATTGTAAAAAAGGCGATAGGGTGTGGCCATGCCATTTCATTTCGTCCATCTATCATATACCATCCGGGAACATGGCCATCTGATACAGAACTGGGCCAAACTTCTTTAAATGACAATTCCTCATTGGGAGAAACCCCTGGCAGATTTTTACTATTATCCGCGCCACTATACTGCTCCAACCGCACAGAATGTTCCAATCGTTCTAAATCATCCTTTTTACGTACATAGATAGGATTCTCCTCTTGAGGAGGCTTATTTGAGGACATCAATTTTTCAATCTCAGATTTAGAAAGAGGTCGATCCATCAAATAAAATTCATCATAAATAATCTTTGGGGCAGTTAAAGCAAAAAGCCCTGGAGGGGCGGTTGCAAACCAACCATCTGTCCCCCAAGAGGATGCAATCTTCTTTCCGTTGAGCCAAAGCTCCATTCCATTTGCCCAGTCCCAGTTCAAAACGATAAAATTCCATTTGGAGCTATCCCATACAGCATCAGACTTAAGCACATGACGAACATATCGGGCATCTCGCACATATGCAGAAAGCTTGTGATCTTTATCTACTTCAATTCCTATCATATCTCTTTCCTCGCGCCCAAACGATATGGTCGTCTGTTTAAATAGGACAGTACTATCAAAAGGTAGTTCTCCCTTTGCCCAAAATGAAACCGCTCCAAGCATTGCGTTGACCCTACCGCTCCCCCAGATAAATGGCTCGTTAAAGCCCATCTTATTTCCAGGAGCAGTGTTGAATATTACTCCTACAACCCAATCAAGATCAATACCTGACATATTAGTCTCATCAAGGGGAGGACGAAGAAAATTCATTTGAATTCCTTTACCAAACCTACCTTCGGGAAAATCAATCTGTCTTTCTTCTAGTGATTTCTTGCCTGATTGTGTAATGATGTCGTCATCAAGGAATTTCTTTCCATCAAAGGATATATGGTACGTTACTGGTGACTTGCGAAGATACAATGCTGTTCCTTCTGTTGTCATCTGGCAGGAAGATTTTTTTACTACCAGACAGCAGGCTAATAATAAAACTACTTTAACGAAATTAAAAGTAATCCTTGTTTGATGCATTGTTTCTTTTTTAAAAATTATTAATATGAGTCCGTAGCTTCCCTTTTTTGCTTAAATATTTGTTTTATTTAGAGTTATTGAAACCTCAATTTTCCAAAAAATTCAGGTAAATGAAAATTAGGCTTTATATTATCCACAAAAGACCACGTAATATAATGGGGGTTAGATCCACTACTGGCAATTTGATAAAAATTAGCTCTCCAAACAACGTTAGATTTAGGCCGAGTCACTTCCGAACAACATTCTAAAACACTAAGAGGGATTTTACATTCAACTGTCCATGTTAAAGGTCCAACTATCTCCGAATCAATTTTATGAGGTAAAGAATGTGCAATTATTATCTTTCTTATATCATTTGTATCAAGTAATATAGATTTTCTCTTTGAACTGCTATTATATCCCATCAATGGAGTTCCACCGCAATTAATTTCTATATTAAAATAATCTTGAGGTAAACTGCTATCTGGCGAAAAAAAGAACTCAACAGCAGCATCTTCCCAGACAGGGCCATTGAGCGTCTGTGTTAAACAACTAACATAGTAGTCCCGCCGCACCCGAAATATAATGTATAGATTGTCATTATCATACTTCATTTTGGCCTGTGCGGTAGGTCGATATTTAGGTATTTCCCCCATATAATTGTTGATGTCAATAGCTTTAATATTTTTCCACTGAGGTTTGTCCCAAATCCCGTCAATTTTCATAGGCTTGCTTAGCTTATATACATTATATATTGATACTTTTTTCATATCTATTTTTCTAGAGAAGGAATAGGCAATCGTTAAAATGAGTAATACCTTGATTACATTTTTCATTATTCAATAAATATTAAGAGTGTACTAAAAATTTCTTAATAGCATATATCATCAGTAATTACTCTACATCTTTAAAATACTAATATCAAAACAATAAAACTCTTTTATTTAGCTTTTTGCTTCATAATGTAATTAATCAGTAGATCCATATTTTTAATGTATACTTCTGTGGAAATATATTGCTGGTCAGAAGAATCTCTTATCTGAGCCCCACCTTCCGTGCTTAGAACAGCTGTATTTGATTCCTCTCCTGTTTTAGAAATGGTGTAAGGATGGCTGATCCATTCATGTCTTGAAAGCCAACGATTCTGATTATCCAGGGAGCCTATTATCGCGTTAACTTCTGATTCATCCGGGGCTTTAGCTGCGGCTAAACCTGGATTCAAGTCAAAATAGTCCTGAGGCGTTTTATTACCCTTATCAGGACCTACTTTAAGAGGAGAATCTTTCGTTGCTTCTTCAGGAGAAAGTGCACTTACTTTTTTATATTCTTCTTTTAATCGTTCAATGTTTAAATTCTCTTTCGCCCCGTAATGTAAAAGCGGATTACTATCGCTATAATCAATCCAATAATGCCCGTGGTTAACACCCGTACCTTTACGGTGAGCATAGATTGCCTTATTGGTTCCGATTTCCACAAAAAGAGGGTTCGTGTATTTACCACCATCAGTTTCATCTTTGGGTAGTTGGGTACTCTCAATCCAATTGATAGCGTCAGGTATTCGGGCAAGAAACTTACGATCTCCTGTATATTTATAAAACTTCATCAATAACATGCAAATCCTATAAGTATCTCCCGGTAAAAGTGAGGCAGGCTCATATTGCCGGCCATGTGCAGGCTTAAGTTCCATATCGTATTGTTGTGCCCACCCTCCTTGAGGATTTCCCTGCTGGGTAATCAAATAAAAGTTCATCCCCCGCATAATAGGATCCAGAAAGCGCTCCTCGCCGAGTGTAGTATAACATTGAATTAAAAATTGAATATTCTCCGAGGTCAAGTCGTCATTAAATATATAAAAAGATGTATAATCTGATTTACCTTCAAAATATTTAGCTTTGGATTTAGGGTCTTTGGGAGCAAAACTATATTGCCTGTTTATCTTTTGAGGATAACGTTGTGGCCAACCTCCAAGAGGGTATTGACTTTTAATAATAAAATTGATAGCCTTATCTAAGGCTGGTTTGAATGTAGGGTCAAGTTTTTCAAGGTACATTCTCAGAAGGAATTGAGCTGCGTTACTGGTGGTCTCATTCTTAAATGTTGCGACACCATAATAGTGATTGTACTCATCCCATCCCCAGGCATTCTTGCCAATAGTTCTGTACCACTCTTTCAAAGAACGGTCACCCGCGAAATCAATAATATAGTCCCAACCCCCACACTGAAGCTGCCCCCATATGATTGCCTTAGCAACCCCTTCAGCTGCCTGATAGTAGTACTCATTACCTGTGGCCTCGTATGCGTTTAGAAATAACTCACCCATGCTTGATGTCATTCCATAAGTCATCTGGATTTGAGTTTTATAGGCCTCTAATTCCATCCATCTGCGGGAAAAGTCTGGAAGATAAACTCTGTCATAGCCACCATGAGTACTAACCGTTTCAACCATATACTTGGTAGCCTTGAGCATAGTTTGGTTTGCTTCTGCGGTCAGTCTCTCTCTTTGAGCATTTACAAGAGTACTTGAGAGAGAATAGAAAAGAAAAAAAAGGATAAAATGCTTAATAATCTTCATATTTATATAATATTAATTTATTAGTAATTATTTTACATCATTCAATAAATCACACTTCGAAGACATACGGATTTATAAACACTACAAGGCCACCTAAGAACTTTATTGGTCTTTCTCAATTTCTTTTTGCTTCATAATGTAATTAATCAGTAGATCCATATTTTTAATGTATACTTCTGTGGAAATATATTGCTGGTCAGAAGAATCTCTTATCTGAGCCCCACCTTCCGTGCTTAGGACAGCTGTATTTGATTCCTCTCCTGTTTTAGAAATGGTGTAAGGATGGCTGATCCATTCATGCCTTGAAAG
>Ga0207933_1000752_pt1 | contig 28556 bp, 26 predicted proteins | sample NGESurdeep092012_4_FD_184488 | JGI IMG/M metagenome (GOLD analysis project Ga0207933, IMG submission 184488) | Arctic peat soil microbial communities from Barrow, Alaska - NGEE Surface sample F53-3 deep-092012 (SPAdes) | ecosystem: Environmental > Terrestrial > Soil > Wetlands > Peat ... | reverse complement strand
CGTGCAGCACCATGAGCACGGCCACGTCCGGCGCCGGTTGCCGACCGAGGAGGAGGACGAGGTCGGGGACCCAGAGCAGCAACATGACCAGACCGGTCAGGCGTAGGAACAGCCACCGGGGCGTGGGGCAGATCCGACACACCATCGGCCAGGCGGCGCCGGCCGCCAGCACGCCGACCACGGTCAGCGTGGCGTAGTCGGCGAACCGGAAGTGTCCGTAGCTGCGGCTGGCCGGAACCGTCCCGGTCCACAGTGCGATCAGCAACCGGTCGGCGGCCAGCGAGCCGACCACGGCCACCGAGACCGCCGCCACGAGGGCGGCCGTCCCCGGCAGGGGATGCCGGCGGCTCCGGTCCACGCGGAGGCGTGTCAGGACCCGAGGGCCGAAAGGGCTAGGTGGCACTGGGATCGGAGGTTACGACCCGTGCCTCGTGCCCGGGAGCCGGTCAGTGGAACCCGGAGGAGACCATGGCCCCTTCGAGCACCCCGGCCATGCCGGCCATGCCGGCGGCGCCGGGGTGGAGCGGGTACGAGCCCGAGGGGTGCAGGACCGGCTCCACCCAACGGTTGTCCGGGGCCGTGCAGGCGCTGTGGGTGGCGCTGGGAGTGGCCATGTCCACGAAACGGTCCCCGGCGCCCGCCGCGGCGGCGGCCAGGGTCGAGTCGAGCTCGGCCTCCACCCCCCGCAGGAAGTCCAGATCGCCGGCCCTGAACGGCAGGGAGGGCCAGCATCCCGATCCGGTGGGTGGGACGATGTCCGGATAGCCGACCACGAACACGTGGGCCTCGGGGGCCCGCTGGTGGACTTCGGCCAAGACCCGGGTCACCTTGGCCCCCACGGCCAGCACCGCGCCGGCCACTTGGTCCACCCCACCGGCGTCGTAGTGGTCCTGACAGCTCCATCCCACCCGGGTCGGGCCCCACGGGGTGTAGGAGGCGCAGTTGGTGGCGATGGTCGAGAAGCCGAGGTCGTTACCACCGATCCCCACGGTGACCAGAGCCGTCGTCCGTTGGAGGGCCGAGAGCTGGGCGGGGATACCACTCGCCTGCGAGCGGTCGAAGTCGTCGGTGGTGGCGCCGCCACAGCTGACGTCGACCAGTTGGAGGCCGAGGGCCCGTGCGGTGAGCGACGGGTAGTTCTCGGACGAGCGGAGACAGGTCGCCGGGGCCGTCGGTGTGGTCGCCGGCCCGAGCTGGGTGGGGATGGCCGGCCCCGAGGTGTAGGAGTCCCCCAGTGCCACATACGAGCCGGGGACGACTTCCGGAGTCCGGGCCGGTGCGGGCCGGGACCCGGCATGGGCGGGCGTCGATCCGGGGCCGACCGTGATGGCGAACACGGCGGCTCCGACGGCCACCATGACCGCCGTCACGACGACGGTAACGCGACCCTTCGGGATGGAGGTGCCCCGAGGGCCTTGGGTGGTCATGGCGGGACAATGGTAGGTGGGAGGGCCGCCGAATAAGCATCGCCACGACGACCGCCGGTAGGGGCCTCGCCATCGAGGACGAATCTCCGTCGACATGGGCGAGCGCCCGCGCACGGTCCCTCGACATCCAGCCGGCAGACCGTCCCGCCGGGCGAGGTGGACACCGAGCCGGGCCGCCGCACCGGCTGTCGGTTCGCTCCCCGGTGCGCCTTCGCCATGGACGTGTGCCAGCAGGTGGACCCGGCCCCTTCACCGCCGAGGGCGACACCAGCGTCCGCTGCCACCTGCACACCGGGGGACCGGTGCTGGACGGCCGAACCGTCCTGTCCCAGTCCCCGCCCGAGTCCCCGGCCCTGTCCCCTTCGGTGGCCCCCAGACGCTAGGGGCTGAGGGACGCGAGATCCCGGCCCGCGGCATGATGGCCCGGACCCACGAGACGATCAGGAGGTCGGGATGGAGACTCCCCCGTTTGAAGGTGTCATCGGTGACGACTGGCGCGACTCCACGCCCTGGTGGCCGCCCGGCACCTCCCCACCGGCCGGCGCACCCAACGTGGTGCTGGTGGTCCTCGACGACGTGGGCTTCGCCCAGCTGGGCTGCTACGGCTCGGACATCGCCACCCCGACCATCGACGGACTGGCCGCTGACGGGCTCCGTCTTACCAACTTCCACACCACCGCCTTGTGCTCGCCCACCCGGGCCTGTCTCCTGACCGGACGCAGCCACCACCGCAACGGACTCGGCCGGGTGGCCGACCTGGCCGTGGGGTTCCCCGGGTACAACGGGGAGATCCCCAAGGAGAACGGCTTCCTCTCCGAGATCCTCCGTCAACAGGGGTATGCCACCTATGCCGTGGGCAAGTGGCACCTGACCCCCGACGACGAGACGTCCATGGCTGCCCCCCGTCACAGTTGGCCCCTGGCCCGCGGCTTCGACCGCTGGTACGGCTTCCACGGTGGGGAGACCCACCAGTTCGTGCCGGCGCTCTACCACGACAACCACTCAGTGGCACCGCCCCGCTCCGTCGAGGAGGGCTACCACCTGAGCGCCGACCTGGCCGACCAGGCCATCGGCCAGCTGGCCGATCTGCGGGCCGTCGACGCCGACCGTCCCTTCTTCCTCTACTTCTGCACGGGCGCCTGCCACTCGCCGCATCACGCACCCCGGGAGTGGATCGACCGCTACCAGGGTCACTTCGACCAGGGTTGGGACGCGTGGAGGCAGCAGACCTTCGCCCGCCAGCTCGAGGAGGGCCTGCTGCCCCCGGGTACCGAGATGGCCCCCCGTCCGGCGTGGGTCCCGGCCTGGGACGACCTGCCGGCCGAGGGGCAGCGGGTGGCGGCCCGCTTCATGGAGTGCTTCGCCGCCTTCCTGTCCTACACCGATGCCCAGCTGGCCCGGTTGCTCGAGTTCCTCGAGCGGACCGGCGACCGCCCGAACACCCTGGTCGTCCTGGTGTCCGACAACGGAGCCAGTTCAGAAGGTGGGCCCACCGGGTCGATCAACGACAACCGCCTGCAGAACTTCGACCCGGCCGGCCCCGCCGAACTGTCCCGGCGCATCGACGAGCTGGGCGGGCCCCGGGCCCACAACAACTACCCCTGGGGCTGGACCATGGCCGGCAACACGCCGTTCCGACGCTGGAAGCGTGAGGTCCATGAGGGTGGCATCGCCGATCCGTGCATCGTGAGCTGGCCGGCCGGCCTTCCCGGCGGCGGCGGGCTGCGCAACCAGTTCACCCACGCCACCGACGTCCTCCCCACCGTGTTGGAACTGGCCGGCATCGAGCTCCCGTCGACCATCGAGTACGTGCCCCAGACCCCTGTGGACGGGATCAGCTTCGCCGCCATGCTCGGCCCCGACGGCGACGAGGCACCGGCCCACCGGGACACCCAGTACTTCGAGATGTTCGGGAGCCGCGCCCTCTACCACGACGGATGGAAGGCGGTGACCTTCAAGCCCATCGGCCCGCTCTATGACGATGGCCTCAACTGGAACGCCCCGTTCAGCGAGGACCGCTGGGAGCTCTACCACGTGGCCGAGGATCCGACCGAGCTGCACGACCTGGCCGATGTGGATCCCGACCGGTTGGCCGGCATGATCGAACGCTGGTGGACGGAGGCCCGTGGCAACCAGGTGCTGCCCCTCGACAACCGGATCCTGCACACCCTGGTCAATCCCAAACCCGACCGGCGGTCCCCCCGGCTCACCACCACCTACTACCCGGGCACCTCCCCCGTGCCCGAGACGGTGGCGGCCAACATGAAGAACCGGGGGCATGTCATCGACGTCGATCTCACCGTGCCCGACGGCCCTCCGGCCGAGGGGGTCCTGTTGGCCCAGGGATCGGCCCTGGGTGGCTTCTCCCTCCACCTTTGGCAGGGACGGCCGCGCTACCTGCACAACCTGTACGGCAAGGAGACCTACCAGTTGGTGGGTGGGCGAGCCCTCGATCCGGGTCGCCACCGGGTGACCTTCCACTTCGACCGCCGCGGGAACGCCGGGGGTCCGGCCCGCCTCGAGGTGGACGGCGAGCAGGTGGACGAGGCCGAATTCCAGCTGTTCACCGTGGCCGCCTTCAGCGCCACCGGCGCTGGTCTGACCTGCGGGTACGAGTTCGGTCCGGCCGTAGGGGAGGACTACCGCGCCCCGTTCCCGTGCACGGCCACCATTCATTCGGTGACCGTCACCCTCGATGAGCACGCCCCCATCAACCCCATCGTCGAGTTCGAGCGGATCATGGCCGAGCAGTAGGCACCGGGGTCGCAACTGCGGAGCCAGCAGTGTCATCCATGGGACTTTCGGCCCTGGTTAGCCAGATGGGCGATCCGTAACCTCCACATCAGGAGGTCACGCCCATGCAGACCCTGCCCATAGTGACGAGCCGGCTCGTCGGAAGCCTCGTTAATCTGAACCACCCCGGACGCTATGTGCACTGGGGTTTCATCCAGCTGTCGGTGGCCAATCTGATCGTGATCGGTGCCATGGTGGTGGTCTTCGCGGCCGCCATCCTGATCCCGTTCCGCCGTCACGGGGGGAGCGACCGGTGAGCATCGACACCCGCACCCCGGTCGAGTCCCCCGACGAGGACGCCGCTGACCGTCCCGAGGACGCCGCACAGTGGAGCGCGCGACTCCGTCACTCCGCCGTCGACGCCCTGCCCCCCGAGCGGCTGATGCCCGACCGGCAGCCGTCCTACGTGGCCTCGTGGATCTACGTGTTCGGCGTCCTCACCCTGAGCGCTCTGGTCGTGGTCATCGTCACCGGCATCGCCCTGTCGGTCATGGGCCCCCAGTGGTGGCACGTCTCCACCACCGGCCTGTTCGTCAACTCGCTGCACCTGTGGAGCGTCGAGGTGTTCTTCTTCACCATGATCATCCACCTGTGGGGCAAGTTCTTCATGGCCGCCTGGCGGGGGAAGCGCCGTGCCACGTGGATCACCGGCGTGGTGTCCTTCGTCGTCTCAGTGGGCGCCGCCTTCACCGGCTACCTGTCCCAGCAGAACTTCGACGCCCAGTGGATCAGCACCCAGGCCAAGGACGGGATCAACTCCACCGGGGCCGGTGCCATCTTCAACGTCACCAACTTCGGGCAGATGCTGATGTGGCACATCGTCCTCCTCCCCCTGGTGGTGGTGGCGCTGGTCGGGCTCCACGTCCTGCTGGTGCGGCTGCGGGGCGTGGTACCCCCCTTCGCCCCTCCGGGCCAGACCGGTGTCGACGTGGTCCGGGAGTCGGCCGCGCCGGAATCGGCTCCCCCCACCGTCACCAACGGGGAGCGTCCGTGACCCCGGCCACCCCGACACCGCTCGGCCACCGGGCCCGTCGCTTCAAGCCCGACCGCGACGTCGCCGAATGGCACGGCGCCTACCGTCCCTACGACCTGGTCAAGGAGTTCCTGATCGCCCTGGTGGTGGTGGTCATCGTGGTGACCGGCCTGGCCGTCATCTTCTCCTCACCGGACGACAAGCCCGTCACCGTCAAGTCGTGGTCGGCGGCCAGCCCGGTCGACTTCGCCCAGACTGCCGCCACTGAGCTCGACGGATCCAGCGGGACGGCCACCTATGGCCCGCCCTACAACAGCACCGCCGGGGCCAGCCAGTCGATCGTCGGCGTGTCGCCGGAGAGCTTCTTCGGCGTGCACCACCCCATCGACACGGCGAACGACTACGTGCTGGCCCCACTCCGCACCCTGCCCGACCGCCCCGACGTGCAGGCCGCCGTCGACCGGTACACGACTGCACCAGCCAGCCAGCAGGCCGCCTGGACGGCGGCCTACGAAAAGGCGGTGGCCAAGGCCGACGCCAGCCACGGTGCACTCGTCGTGCCGCCGGGGGCCTACGGTCCGGTGGGCACGATCATCGGCTCACTCACATCGATGGCCCGCAGCGGGGCCCTCGACGGGGCCTTGCTCAGCTCCCGCCAGTTCTACGGCACCGACTACACCAAGCCCCTCCTGTTCATCGCCGACGGGACCTACCTGGCCGACAAGGCCCAGGCCCAGCACCTGTCCGGCGACCAGTGGGGGATGATGAACGAGACGGGGAGCTTTCCCGGTCAGGCCTGGCTCTGGCTCTACACCCTCTGGTATCAGGTGGCCCCGATCAACACCTCGGCCAACGCCGACTTCCAGGTGTGGGCTCTCATGATGGTCCTGACCCTGGTGCTGGCCCTGCTGCCTTTCATCCCCGGCCTGCGCTCGATCCCCCGCTGGACTCGGGTGTACCGCCTGATCTGGCGCCAGCACTACCGCGATCTGGCCGCTGGATCCGCCTCCTGACCGGGGAGGCTGAGCCCTTCAAGGTTCTGACCAGGGAATATAAGTCTCAGCTGGCCCTACGGTTGGACCCAGTGCGCTCACGGACGGGTTTCGTACGGTAGTGGTCGAAGGAGGCAAGCAGATCCCCCAACCAACTGCTTGACACGCCAATGACACTCTTCATCATCATGGTGCCGCTCATGGTTGCGGCCGTCATCATCGCCACCGTTCCCGTGCTCTACCACTCGGTCCGGGAGCACCGACTGATCCACAGCGGATCGGCCGAGAAGCCCAAGTCGTCGGTCGACACCGGGTACTCCATCCGCAAGGTCAGCCCCGAGGACCGTTCGGCCCGCTCCGCCGAGCGTCAGAAGGTGGCCGCCTGAAATCCGGACTGTCCCACACCCATCCCCCCACGACGACCGCCTCCGGGCGGTCGTCGTGCTGTCCGGGCCGTCGGTCAGGAGGTCATGCCCCCCAGGCCCACCAGGCCCCGGGCCAACTCGATCTCCCCCATGTGGCGCAGCCCGTGCTGGTAGATCCAACACTCGGTGGCATCCAACAGGGTGATCCCCCCGGGGCCGGCCACCCGGGCGCTGTAGGTGCTGGCCACCTGGGGCGGGAAGGGACGGCTGATGACCACCCGGGTCAGGTCGGCGGGATCCAGCCCGTCGAGCCACTCCTCGGTGCGACGGAACACCGCGGTCATGTAGGCCTGGAACTGCTCGTAGTCGCCGATCCGCTGGTGGACCATCTCCTCCACCGTGCGGTGCTTGCCGTGATCGGCGATGGCCGGACGGATGGCCGCCTCCCACTTGTCGTCCCAGATCGGCGGGGTGCCGGTCATCAGGAGGAACGAGGCGTCCATCATGTTCACGATATGGAAGAGGCTGAAGGCGATGGGCAGCACACCCTGGCGCTCGAAGTGGTTGACCTGGTTGAGGTCCATGGTGGCCACGGCGTCGTAGTACAGGGAGTGCAGGGCACGCATCCTCCGCCGCAACGAGTCCAACACCAGTTCGTCGCTCATCGTGCCACCCCGGTTCGTACCGGCCCGTCGGTCGGCGCTGTCACGCTAAACACTTGGCAGTCCGACTGTCAACGGTTACCCTCGACCGGGAGTGCCCGTTCGATGCGGCGCACCGGTACCGACCGGTCATCCGGGAAAGCGAGCTGTGGCCTTGGACCTCGAAGTCGACCGGCACGACCTCCACCGGGTCCGTGCCGTCCCCGAGCCCAACGCTCCCCTCGGTTCCGGAGAGGCCCGACTGCGGATCGACGCCTTCGGCCTGACGGCCAACAACATCACCTACGCGGTGTTCGGTGACGCCATGAGCTACTGGGGGTTCTTCCCCGGACCCGAGGAGGACGGGACCCACTGGGGCCACGTCCCGGTCTGGGGCTTCGCCGACGTCGTGGAGTCGTCGGTGGCCGGCCTGCCCGAGTCGCGGCGCGTGTACGGCTACTTCCCCATGGCCGGCTCACTGGTGGTCCGGCCCGGACGCCTGGACGACACCGGCTTCTCCGACGTGGTCCCCCATCGCGACGGCCTGACCAGCGTGTACAACCGCTACTCGTACGTCGACACCGATCCGGTCTACCACCCGGGCCGGGAGGCCCAGCAGATGCTGCTGTGGCCCCTGTTCGTGACTTCGTTCGTCGTCGACGACTTCCTCGGCGACCACGACCTGTTCGGAGCCAGTCGGGTGGTGGTGTCCAGCGCCTCGGCCAAGACCTCGATCGCCGCCGCCTTCCTCCTGTCCGAGCGCACCGGTGTCGACGTGGTGGGCCTGACCTCGGAAGGAAATCTCGAGTTCGTCGACGGACTGGGCTGCTACCACCAGGCCGTGACCTACGACGATCTGCTCTCGCTACCCAGGGGAGACGCCTGCTACATCGACGTGGCCGGCCGTCGGGACGTGACCGCCGCCGTCCACGCCCACCTGGGCGCCGACCTCCGCTACTCCATGATCGTGGGTGACACCCATTGGGACCACACGGCCCAGCCGACCGTTCCACTGACCGGGCCCAGCCCGGTGTTCCTGTTCGCCCCCGACCAGATCGCCAAACGGCGCAGGGAGTGGGGCCGGACCGGCTTCGAGCAGGCCGTGGCCGGCGCCTGGGACCGCTTCTCCCCGTGGACCGACGGGTGGCTCACCCTGCGGCGTTCGGTTGGGGCCCCGGCGGTGGAGTCGGTCTACCGAGCCCTCCTCGAGGGTCGGGTCGACCCTCGCGCCGGCGATGTCTGCACCATGCACACCACACCGGGGGCCTGAGCCGTGACACCCGGTGCGGATACCGGCCGGTCGGCCGGCCCCGATCCGGCGGACGGCCCGGCCGGCACCGACGGGCGCCAGCTAAGACGGGAGCGCAACCGCGAGGCGGTGGTGGAGGCCCTGCTCGACCTCTATCACGAAGGGAACCTCCGGCCCAGCACGGAGGAGGTCGCCACCCGCTCCGGGCTGTCCCCCCGCTCCCTCTTCCGGTACTTCGACGACGTGGACGACCTGACCCGCACGGCCATGAGACGCCAACAGGAGCGGGTCCAACACCTCTTCCCCATCGATGTCCCACCCCACGGCCCGCTGGATGTCAAGGTGGCCGCCCTGGTGGACCAGCGCTTCCGGCTATACGGGGCCATCGGGGACGCCGCCGTGGTGGCCCGCCTCCGGGCCCCGTTCCAACCGGTGCTGGCCGAGCAGGTGCGCCAGAATCGGGCCCTGTTCCGGGGCCAGATCGGGCGTCTGTTCGCTCCGGAGTTGACGGCCATGCCCGGCGAGCGCGGGGCCTGGGTGCTGGCCGCCGCCGACGTCCTGACCACCTTTGAAGCCTGTCAGCAGCTCACCGCCGACCAGGGCCTGACCGCCGAAGTGGCCAGGACCGTGCTGATCGAGGCACTGAAGTCCCTCTTCCGGCCCTCCCCTTGAACACTGGACGGCACAAGCTGATGACCGGATGACCGCATACTGGCCCGGCCCCTGGTCGTGCGAGGACGGTGGACCCGGACGCCTGCAGGTACCGAGAGGCGCGCCCACCCTGAGCCTCGGTCCCGGGGCGGCGCTCGACGTGGCGTGGCGCACGGTCCCCGCCGCCACCATGGCCGTGACCCGCGCCCCCGGACAGCTCTATCTGCTCCGACACACCGCCGGGGACCAGGCCATCTCCTTTGTCGAGCGCATCGATCCGGTGACCCTGGTCGAACTGGCACGCTCGCCCGATCTGGCCGGGGGTCCGACCTGGCCCGGAAGTCTGGCCGCCCACGCCAACGGCTCGCTCTACGTGGTGTTCGGCAACCACGCCCACCGTCTCGGCCCCGACCTGACGGTGGTGGCCAGCGCCACTCTGCCCCGCCACCGCCCGTACAACGGCTTCGTGATCCTGCCCGACGGCCACCTGGTGACCAAGGACTTCGCCGGCTCGCGCCCGGGGATCCCGGTGCCTGCCGGGGAGCGGGAACCCTGTGAGCTGGTCGTGCTCGAACCCGATGGCCTCGAAGTCGTCGACCGGTGCCTCCTGGCCGAACCGTCCGTGGCCCGGCTGTCGGCGCACGGGGACGAGATCTTCGTCGTGGGCGACACCAGCCTGCTCCGGGTCCGCTGGGACGGACGCCTGCATCCCGACGAACACGCTCCCGTCCGTTACCGCACCCTCGCCGGCCAGACCTACGGCTGGGACTGCGTGATCGCCCTGGGAGCGGCATGGTTCCTCGATGACGGTGACGGCAGTGAGGGCTACACCGGAACCCTCTTCGGCCACGGGCTGTCCCCGGCACCGCTCCACCTGGTGCGGGTGGACCTGGCCGATGGAGACTGCACCATGGCGGAGGTGTGCGGACGACCCGGCGGCCTGATCGCCAACCCACCGGTCATCGACTCCGAACGCTCCATCGCCGTGGGCTACGACAGCGGCAACGCGGTGATGACCGCGTTCACCATCGGACCGGACGGCACGCTCGCGCCTCGGTGGCAGCGGGAGCAGCACCATGCCGGCCACCTCATCCTCTACCCCGCTGCCGGCGCCCTGGTCACCGGAGACTACGACGCCGACCGGGGCACCGATCAGGTCGTCGTCCTCGACATCGGGACCGGGGAGGAGTGGGCCCGGGCCGACACCGGCAGCCCGGTGCAGTCGGTCCTGTTCCCGGCGGCCGGGTTCGGGAACGACTTCTACCTGTGCACGTTCACCACCATCACCCGCGTATCGGCGGTCCCGGGCTGACCGCCACGGTCAGACGGTGGCCGCGGGATGGGCGTCGGCCAGCAGCCGGTCGTCGTCGGCCAGCAGTGCGTGGGCCAGGTGGCGGATCATCTCGACCACCTCGGGGTGGTCCTCGGGATCCCAGCCCTCCAGAACCTCGGTCAGGGACTGGCGCCGGGCGATGGTCAGCTTCTCGATCGCCTCCTCCCCTCGGGGGGTGACCACGACCGTTTGGGAGCCGTCCTTCACCACCCGCTCCACCATGCCAGCCGCCATCAGGGCGTCGACCCCCTCGCGCAGGACGGTCGGGTCCACCTTCAGCCGGGCGCTCACTGCCTCGGTGCTGGTGGCCTCGCGGTCGGCCAGCCGGTAGAGGAGCCATACCGCCCGGGGCTGGAGGTTGAGGCCGGCCCGGGACGCCAGCGCCCCGTAGAGCTCGCCGCGGTTCTCGCGGCTGGCCGCCCGCTCCAGCAGGTGCTTGACCTCGTCCAGCGACGACCGCGGGGCCGGGATCCCGAGGTTCTCAGCTGGCTCTGAGCTTCGGATGGACTTGCGCAGGGCGAGCTCCGGCAACGTCCAGCTGAGCAGGAAGGCCACGAAGGCGATGGGCACGCCGATCAGGAACATGGTCTGGATGGTGTGGGAGATGCCCTGGATGACACCGGCCTGCACGTCGGGGGGGAGCCGGTGGAGCGCGTCGGGATTGTCGGCGCTGAGGTTGAGCCCCGACGGTGCCCTGGTCAGGTGCAGCGCCTTCAGCACGTTTCCGACCAGCAGGTTGGCGAAGATGGCCCCGAACACGGCGGTGCCGAAGGACCCGCCGATCATCCGGAAGAAGGTGACGCCGGAAGTGGCCGTGCCCAGCTCCTCGTAGGGGACGGCGTTCTGGACGGCCACCGTGAGCACCTGCAGGATCAGGCCCAGGCCCAGGCCGAACACGACCATGTAGGCGGCCATGGTCCAGGCGCCGGTGGACACCCCGATGAGCGACATCAGGTACAGCCCGATCGTCATCAGTGCCGTGCCCACCACGGGGAAGACCTTGTACCGGCCCCACTTGGTGACCAGCAGGCCCGACCCGATGGAGGCCACCAGCAGCCCGCCCATCAGAGGGAACAGACGGACGCCGGACTGGATGGGGCTGATCCCCTTCACGTCCTGGAAGAAGAGGGGCAGGAAGGTCAGCGCCCCGAACATGGCGAACCCCACCACGAAGCCGATGGCGCTGGCCGCGGCGAAGACCTTGTTGGCGAAGAGGGGTAGGGGGATGACCGGCTCCACCGCCCTGCGTTCGGCCAGCAGGAAGAGGCCGCCGAAGACCACCCCGGCCACGGCCAGGCCGATGATAAACGGCGACGTCCACGGGTACGACGTCCCGCCCAGGCTGGTGAAGAGCACCAGCGAAGTGGCGGACAGGGCGATCAGGGCGGTGCCCAGGTAGTCGATGACCCGGTGGACCCGGCTCAGCGCCCCGGGCAGGGCCACGGCTGTCACCACCAGGGCCACGGCCCCGATGGGGATGTTGATATAGAAGATCCAGCGCCAGCTCAGGTAGTCCACGAACACCCCACCGATGAGGGGACCGATCACCGAGGTCACCCCGAACATGGCCATGAAGAAGCCCATGTAGCGGCCCCGCTCGCGAGGCGAGACCACGTCGCCCACGATGGTCTGGGCCCCGATCATCAGGCCGCCTCCGCCCAGGCCCTGGACGGCCCGGAAGGCGATGAGCTCGATCATGGAGTGGCTGAGACCGGAGAGGGCCGACCCGATCAGGAAGAGCACGATGGCCACCTGGAAGAAGAACTTCCGGCCGTACATGTCGCCCAACTTCCCCCACAGGGGGGTCGAAACCGTCGAGGCCAGCAGGTAGGCGGTCACCACCCAGCTGAGGTGGGAGGCACCGTGGAGGTCACCGACAATGGTGGGTAGGGCGGTCGACACCACCGTCTGGTCCAGCGCGGCGAGGAACATGCCCAGCATGAGGGCGCCGATGACGATGAGCACCCGACGGTGGGTGAGCGGGGCGACGGGTCCGAATGACGGGGCCACTTCGATCGTGTCGGTCATCGCCTCTCCCGCTCCGCACCCGGGTCCCCCGGTGCCGTCATGGCGAGTGTAGGAGGAACGCATGGCTTTCACCTCGTGACCTGTCGGGGTGGGCAGGCGCCCGGCCGAGGGGCCTGACCGGCGATTCGACACGGACCGTGGGTGTCGTGGCACACTTGGCTCTCGCCCCTTTTGACTGACTGCGGAGGTCATCTCGTGTTCATCGTGCACCGTGGATTCCGGAAGGCCACCCTGGCCGCCACCATCGGCGCGGTCGCCGTGCTGGCCGCCGCCTGCTCCAGCAATTCCAGCTCGCCGAGCACCACGGGCGCCCCGTCGACCACCGCCACCACGGTGGCCCTGCCCGCCACGGTCATCCCGACGCAGGCCGCCAACGCCGCCATCGCCGCCACCGTCCCGGCCGCCATCAAGTCCGCCGGCACCATCTCGGTGGCCATGGACGCCACCTACCCACCGGACGAGTTCATCGCCCCGGACGGGTCCACCATCGTGGGCATGGACGCCGATCTGGCCACAGCGATCTCCCAGGTCATGGGATTGAAGCCCAAGTTGGTCAACGTCACCTTCGACGACATCATCCCCGGTCTGCAGAGCAGCGCCGGGGCCACGCCCAAGTACGGCATGGGGGCCTCGTCGTTCACCGACACCATCGCCCGGCAGAAGAAGGTCGATTTCGTCGACTACTTCACCGCCGGCGAGGGCTACTACGTGAAGGCGGGAAGCCCGCTGGCCTTCAACGGCCTCACCACCCTGTGCGGGCATACCGTGTCGGTGGAGAGCGGGACCACCGAGGAGACCGACGCCAAGTCCCAGTCGGCCAAGTGCACCTCAGGCAAGAAGGTCACCGTCCTCTCCTTCGGCAACCAGAGCCAGGCCAACCTGGCCGTGTCCAGCGGCCGGGCCGACGTGGGCTTCGCCGACTCCCAGGTGGCCGGCTACATCGTGGCCACCTCCAACGGGGTGTTCCAGAACAGCGGTACCGCCTTCGAGGTGGCCCCCTACGGACTGGCCCTTCCCAAGGGCAACGGCATGACCGCTCCGGTGCAGGCCGCGGTCAACTACCTGATCGGCAACGGTGTCTACACCCAGATCCTCACCAAGTGGGGGGTCCAGTCCGGTGCCATCACCAGCTCGGTGATCAACGGCGCCACCAGCTAAGGAACCCGGCCGGAGGCCGCAGGCCCGCTGATGACAGTTCCCCCCGGGCCCATCGTGCCTCCGGGCGGAGCCCGGCAACCCGAGCCACCCCCACGGACGATCGTCCCCGTCCGACACCCGGCACGGTGGGTGGCCAGCGCCGTCATCGTGGTGCTGGTGGCCATGCTGGTCAACACGCTGTTCTTCTCCAGTGTGGTGCGCGGCGGGGTGCAGCAGGGCCGGTTCCAGTGGCCGGTGGTGGGGAAGTACCTGTTCGCCACCCCGGTGCTCAAAGGCATCGTCATCACCCTCGAGCTCACCGTCATCGCCATGGTCGCCGGCATCGTCATCGGGGTCATTCTGGCCGTCATGCGACTCTCGCCCAGCCGCCTGCTGTCCGGCTCGGCGTGGATCTACATCTGGTTCTTCCGGGGTACGCCCGTGCTCGTCCAGCTGTTCTTCTGGTACGTCGGGATCAGCTACCTCTACCCCATCCTGACCTTCGGCATCCCCTTCGGCCCCACCTTCTACACGGTGAACGCCAACGTCCTCATCACCTCGTTCGTGGCCGGAGCCCTCGGGCTCAGTCTCAACGAAGGGGCCTATATGGCCGAGATCGTCCGGGCCGGCATCATCTCGGTGGACGACGGCCAGACCGAGGCGGCCCAGTCCCTCGGCATGAGCAAGGCGCAGACGCTCCGGAGGATCGTGCTCCCCCAGGCCATGCGGATCATCATCCCGCCCACCGGCAACGAGACCATCTCCATGCTGAAGACCACGTCGCTGGTGTACGTCATCGCCCTGGCCGACCTGTTCACCGCCACCCAGAACATCTCCAACGCCAACTACGAGACGGTGCCCCTGCTCCTGGTGGCGAGCATCTGGTACCTGTTCTTCACCTCGGTGCTGACCGTCGGGCAGTTCTACGTGGAGCGCTACTACGCCCGCGGCTCGAGCCGGGCCCTCCCCCCCACGCCGTTCCAGCGCCTGCGTCAGGACCTTTTCCGACTCCGGCCCCGGCCCGTGCCGGCCATGGCCGAGGCCCCGTGGGTGGCCCCCCATGACTGAGTCATCGACGGCGCGGGCCATGGTGGAGGCGGTGCAGGTCCGCAAGTCGTTCGGTCGGCTGGAGGTGCTCAAGGGGATCGATCTCACCGTCCATCAGGGGGAGGTCCTCTGCCTGATCGGTCCGTCCGGGTCGGGAAAGAGCACCTTCCTCCGCTGTATCAACCACCTCGAAAAGATCGACGGCGGCGAGCTGTCGGTGGACGGCGAGCTGGTCGGCTACCGGCGCAACGGCGGGAAGCTCTACGAGCTCCGTGACCATGAGGTGTGCACCAAGCGCGCCGAGATCGGCATGGTATTCCAGCGTTTCAACCTGTTCCCCCACATGAGCGTGCTGGACAATGTGATCTCCGGTCCGGTGCGAGTGAAGAGAGAGTCGTCGTCCGCCGCCCGCCAGCAGGCTCTCCAGCTCCTCGAGCGGGTGGGCCTGGCCGACAAGGTGGCTGCCTACCCCAACCAGCTTTCCGGGGGACAGCAGCAGCGGGTGGCCATCGCCCGGGCCCTGGCCATGGCGCCCAAGCTGATGCTCTTCGACGAGCCCACCTCGGCCCTCGACCCCGAACTGGTCGGCGACGTGCTCGACGTGATGCGGAGTCTGGCCGAAGACGGCATGACGATGATCGTAGTGACCCACGAGATGGGCTTTGCCCGCGAGGTCGGGGACACGGTGGTGTTCATGGACGGCGGGGTGGTGGTCGAGTCCGGCGATCCCCAGGCGGTGCTCTCGGCCCCGACCCATGAGCGGACCAAGTCGTTCCTGTCCAAAGTGCTCTGAGCCCAGAGCATCGTGGTGGCGTGCTCGGAGCCTTAGGGGTTCCGCTCAGATTTCCACTGACGGCACAGGTCCCGGTACTCGGTCCACTGCTCCTCGGACACACATCCCCTGGTCTCCCGGGGCCACACCGGGCCACCGGGACGGCTCCGATCCGGTGCGGGGGTCGGCCGCGTCATGGACGACACCGGTCGGTCTGACTACGGTGACCAGGCCGGTGGCGACACGGGTCATCGGCACCACCGAAAGGGAGCACTTCCACGGCCAAGGCCGACGGCGTCTTCATCTTCATCGGCACGACTCGGCGGCCCGGTCCGACTACGACGTGGTGAAGGACCTCCACCTGGCCGGCGCCATAGGCACCTACGACGCCGCCGTGGTGACCAAGGACGGCAAAGGCAAGGTCCACGCCAACAAGGACGAGATGGCCACCCGGCACGGCGCCTGGGGTGGCGCCGCGGCGGGCGCGGTGGTGGGCATCCTCTTCCCACCCTCCATCATCGGCACGGCCATCGTCGGAGCCGCCGTGGGCGGAGTCAGCGGCCACCTGTGACGAGGCATGTCCCGCTCCGACGTCAAGGAGTTCGGTGAACTCATCGACGACGGGGAAGCGGCGCTCATCATCGTGGGGGAGACCACCCTCCAGGCCGCCCTGGACAAGTCGGTGCTCAAGGCCGAGAAGCAGGTGGCCAAGGAGCTCGACATGAGCGTGAAGGACGTTGACGCCGCCGTGCGGGAGGCGGCCGGCGAAGTCAGCTGAGCCCCGGTCCTCAGGGCGCCGAGCGCAGCTGCTGCACCAACAGGGCCAGGTCGGTCTCGTCGATCCTTTCCACCGCCCGAACCGACGCCCGACCCAGGCTGGATCCGAAGGGTAGGGCGTCGACCAGCCCGCGACCGACCCAGCCGCGCACCAGACGCAGCTCGGTGGACCGGTCCAGGGCTCGACGCTCCACCGAAGTCCCCTTGGACATGAGGGCGGCGTTGGTCAGGCGCCGGACCTCGGTTCGGTCCACGGCGATTTCCTCCTGACGGAGCCGTCGGACGAGGTAGGAACCGGTGTTGTACCAGTCGCAGAACCCGTGGACCACCGAGGCCACCTGACCCACCGCCCCGTCGATGGCCAGAGCCAGAACCGGTCCCCCCTCCAAGGTGGAGGCGGCGGCGGCCCCCACCAGGGCCAGCTGGAGGGCCCCCACCGCGGTGGCGATGGAACGGGTCTGTCGGGAGGCCAGTAGCTCCACCCCTTGGCGGTCATAGAGCACGGCCGGATGCACCAGTACCTGGCCCGACATCCAGTCCAGCAGTCGGGGAGGTGCCTCCCGGACCTCGACCCGGAGGCGCCGGAGCCGGCCCGGACCTCCGGAGAACGCCTCCCGACCCATCGAGCCGAACGCCGCCTCCAACTCGGCGGCGGCCTCCTCCGGCAGCCCTTCGGGGCGGAGCAACGACCGCAACGCCTGGGCGAACCGGGCCCGGGCCCGGGCCAGTCGTGACGCCCGGGGGGGCGGCTCGGGCCGGCGGGCCTCCGACCATGGGCCGGTCACGTCGGGACCCGGCCCGGCCCGGGTCCGCTCATGAGCGGACCCGTTCGTTCGACGGATCGAAGAAGGCCCGGAGCCCGACCCCGGCCCGGTGCAGTCGACCACCCACGTTGATCTCGTAGGTGCCCGAGCGCAGGTGGTCCGCGGTGAGGAGCTCGCGGTCCGGCCGCCAGACGTAGGCCAGCCCGACACTGGCCCCCAACGTCCCCGACCAGGCCGCCGACGTCACCTGGCCCGACGGTGCTCCGTCCCGGAGGACCAGCTCCCCGCCCCACAGCATGGGGTCGGGGTCCTCCAGCAGGAACGACACCAGACGTCGGCGCGGCCCTTCGGCCGCCGCCCGCTCCACGGCCCGACGTCCGATGAAGTCGAGGTCCGACCCCAGTTTGCAGGTGAACCGGAGGCCGGCCTCCACCGGATTGTGGTCGGGGGTGAGGTCCGACCCAAAGGCCCGGTACCCCTTGTCCAGGCGCAGCGAGTTGATGGCGTAGTAGCCGGCGTCGGTCAACGGGAGATCCGCTCCCGCCTCGAACAGGGCCTCGTAGACACCCACGGCGAACTCGCAGGGGACGTAGAGCTCCCAGCCCAACTCGCCGACGTAGGTGATCCGAGTGGCCCGGACGGTGGCGTGGCCCAGGTCGATCTCCTGGCTGGAACCGAACGGGAAGGCCCGGTCGGACAGGTCCGCCCGAGTCCGGCGCTCGAGCAGCTCCCGGGACCGGGGACCCATCAACCCGAACACGGCGTAGGACGAGGACACGTCCACCACCTCGACGTGCTCGACCTCGCGCACATGTCGTTCGATCCACGCCCGGTCCCGAACCACCGAGGCGGAGCCGGTCACCAACAGGTACCGGTCGTCGGCCACCCGGGTCACGGTGACGTCGGCCTCGTAGCCCCCCCCCCGCTCGTTCAGCATGCCGGTGTAGACGGCCCGGGCCCACGGGCACGTCCACGTCGGCCGTGCACAGACGCTGGAGGACCGATTCGGCATCCCGGCCGGCGATCAGGAGCTTGCCGAACGAGGTCTCGTCGAACAGGGTGACGCCGGTGCGGGTCCGACGCTGCTCGTCCACCGACCACGCCAGCCAGTGGGGCTGGTCCCACGAGTACCGGAGGCGGGGTTCCTCACCGGCCGGGGCGAAGACGTTGGCCCGTTCCCAGCCCATCTTGGACCCGAACAAAGCTCCGGCCGCCTCCAGCTGCGGGTAGACGGGTGAGCGGCGAAAGGGGCGGGCCGTGACCAGCTCGCGGTTGGGCCATGGGACCTCGTAGTGCAGCCCGAGGATCTCGCCGACCCGGTCGCGGAGCCACTGGACGTTCCCGTTGAATGGAGCGAACCGTCGGATGTCCACAGCGGCCAGGTCGGCCGTGGGGTCGCCCTCCACAATCCACTCGGCCAGGGCACGGCCCGCTCCTCCGGCCGAGGCGATGCCCACGGAGTTGAAGCCGGCCCCCACAAAGAAGCCCCGCAGATCCGGCGCCTCACCCAGGATGAACTGGTTGTCGGGCGTGAAGCTCTCCGGCCCGTTGTAGAACTTCCGGATTCCGGTGTGGTGGAGGGCCGGGATGCGGAGCAGCGCACTCTCCATGAGGATGGGGAAGTGGTCCCAGTCCTCCTCCATGAGCTGGAACTCGAACGGATGGGGCAGTCGGTCCGGGGCCACCCACGGCTTGGCCTCGGCTCGAATCCCCCGATCACCAATCCGCCGACCTCCTCTTTGAAGTAGGTGTAGCCGTCGGGGTCCCGCAGGATGGGCAGGTCGGGATGGACACCCTCGATCCGTTCGGAGACCACGTAGAAGTGTTCGGCCGAGTGCAGGGGGACGTTCACCCCGGCCAGGCCCCCCACGGCCTTGGCCCACTGACCGGCGCAGTTGACCACCACCTCGGCCTCGATCGGACCCTGCTCGGTCACGACGCCGGTCACCCGGCCGTGGACGTGTTCGATGCCGATCACCCGGGTGTGCTCGAAGATTCGGGCTCCCCGGGAACGGGCCCCCCGGGCCAACGACGCTGTGACGTCGACCGGATTGGCCGTGCCGTCTCCGGGCAGCCAGATGGCACCCACCAGGTCCTCGGCGGCCAGGGGCGGGTACAGCTCATTGGCCCGCGCCGGGGTGATCAGCTCGCACTCGAGGTCATAGACCTCGGCCGTCGCCGCTGTACGGCGGAGTTGCACCATCCGGTCCTCGGTGCGGGCCACCGTCACCCCACCGCAGCGCTTGAACCCGGTGGCCAGACCGGTCTCCTGCTCCAGCCGGCTGTAGAGCTCCGCCGAATACTGCACCAGGCGGGTACCACCCTCCGTCGCCCGGAGCTGGCCCAGGAGGCCGGCGGCATGCCAGGTGGTCCCGCACGAGAGCTGACCCTGCTCGAGCAGGATGACGTCGGTCCACCCCAGGTGGGTCAGGTGGTAGGCGGTGCTGGTGCCCACGATGCCTCCGCCGATGATGGCTACCCGGGCCCGGCTCGGCAGCTCCTCGTCCCCGCTCATCTCGCTCCGTCCCGTCGTCGTCGGCTGGGCCCCCTACTCGGCCGGTCAGTCGTCCCGCTGTACGTCCTCGATGAGTCGGTCAAGGCGAGGATGGCGGAGCAGCTCGACAGCCCGCTCGTACTTCTCGAGGCCCCAGGTCCAGAAGTCGAACTCGATGTCGCTGGTGGCCTGCTGAATGGATGCCCACAGCGTCCAACCGTACTGGGCCATCAGGCCCTGGAGGCGGGCACGGGCCTCCTTGTTCACCAGTCGGCTCCCGTAGTACGAGGTCACCAGCAGATCCAGCTGGTCGTCGGTGAGGTGGCACTCGCTGGCCATGTTGCCCAGCTCGAAGCAGGCGTCGTTGTTCCCCGCGTACTCGTAGTCGATGAGTCGGATGCGCTCCCCGTCGTCGATGAAGTTCCCGGCCAGGAGATCGTTGTTGCAGGCCACCGTGGGCTCCGGTCGGACGGCCAGCGCCCCGCGGATCCGGTCCCGCTGGGGCTCGAACTCGAGGTACCCCTCGGGCAGGCGGTACCCGCGGTCCAACACGGTCCGCAGGTAGTCGCGCTGGATGTCGAACCGCACCGGTAACGTCGGGCATGGCACGGACCTGATCGCGGGGGAGCGCACATGGCCTTGGACATCGGGCGGAGGCAGTTGGAGCGGGAGATCCGTTCGGCCCGCATGGAGGGTCGGGCCCTCCCCCGCGTGGTCATCGTGGGGGGCGGGCTCTCGGGGCTGGGTATGGCCATCCAGCTCACCCGGGCCGGCCTGCGGGATTTCACCATCGTCGAGCAGTCGGCCGGGGTGGGAGGCACCTGGCGGGACAACTCGTACCCGGGGAGCGGTTGTGACGTCCCCTCCCACCTGTACTCCTTCTCGTTCGCCTCCACCTCGGAGTGGACCCGTCGCTTCGCCGACCAGGGTGAGATCCTGACCTACGCCGAGGCGCTGGTCGACCGGTTCGGCCTCGGTCCCCACCTCCGGCTGGGCACCACCGTGGATCGGGTCACCCTTGACGAGGAGAGCGGGCGCTGGACGGTGTCGGTGGCGTCAGCGGGGGGCCACGCCCAACTCGAAGCCGACACCGTGGTGTTCGCCTGCGGCCAGCTCAATCGTCCCTACACTCCCGACCTCAAGGGGATCGGAAGCTTCGCCGGGCCGGTTTGGCACTCGGCCCGATGGGACCACTCCGTCGATCTGAACGGTCGACAGGTGGCGGTAGTGGGCAGCGGGGCCAGCGCCATCCAGTTCGTACCCCCGGTGGCGGCGGAGGCGGCGGCGGTGACCATCTACCAGCGGTCCCCCAACTATGTGGGCCCGAAGAAGGACCGCCCCTACCGTGAGTCCACGCGGCGGCTGCTCCGCCGGGTGACACCCTTGGCCCGGGCCTACCGGTGGTGGATCTACTGGTCACTCGAGTTCCGCTGGATCTGGTTCCGCAAGGACAGTTGGGCGGGAGACCGCCTCCGTCAACTCTTCGAGAGGGAAATCCGGGCCGGCGTGGTCTCCGACCGCCTTCCCGAGGCCGCCGTGGTGCCCGACTATCCCATCGGATGCAAACGAATCCTCATCTCCAACGAGTGGTACCCGACCCTGCTGCGGCCCACGGTCGAGGTGGTCGAGCATCCCATCGACCACCTCGAGGCCGGCGCCGTGGTGACCATCGACGGCACCCGACGGCCGGCCGACGTCCTGATCTTCGGCACCGGCTTCTCGACCACCGACTTCCTGGCCCACATTCCGGTCACCGGTGAGGGCGGAAGGACCCTGGCCGACGCCTGGCGAGACGGTGCCCGGGCCTACCGCGGAACCGCCGTCCCCGGCTTCCCCAACTGCTATCTGCTCTACGGGCCCAACACCAACCTGGGCCACAACTCCATCCTCTTCATGGTGGAGCGCCAACTCAACCTGGTGCTCCAGGCGCTGGCCGTACAGACCGCCGCCTCCGGGAACTCCGAGGCTCCCCGGGTCGGGGTGTTCCCCGACGCCTACCGGGTCGATGACGAGCGCACCCAGCGCATGATGGCCGGGACGGCCTGGGTGGCCAACTGCCACAGCTGGTACAAGGCCGCCTCGGGTCGGGTCACCAACAACTGGCCGACCTGGACCGTACGCTACTGGTGGGACACCCTCCGGCTGCGCCCTTCGGAGCTCGGGTTGACGGGCCCCTCCAGGGTGGACGGCGCCGGTGCGGTGGGGGTCCCCGCCCCCCGGGTCCCAGCGGGAGGTGACCTTTCCCCACCTGCCACCCGGTGACCGGGGGCAGTTGCTACCGTCTCGGGCCATGACGGGCACCGGCCCAGAGGAGCCACCGCTCGGACCTTTCTCCCACTTCGTCCGGACCCCTCCGGAGGTGTCCGAACCGCCGAGCGAGCCGGTCGAGCCGGAACCGGCCGTACCAGGGGACCTCCCGTCGGCAGTTCCGGGCCCGTCCGACGCCACGGCGGAGCCCCGGAGGCGGCACCGGTCCGAGCCCACCGGAACCTTCGACGAGTCGGGCCTCGAGGCCCTGGGCGACGAGATCCGCGGTGGCCGGCGGGTGCACCGGCGGCGGCACCGGAAGACCGGCTGGGTCCTCGGGACCCTGGCCGTGGTGGTCCTGCTGGTCGTCGGGGGCACGGCGGGCTATGCCTGGTACCTCAACCACGAGATCCACCGGATCGACGTCCGGGGCCTCACCGACGCCCCGACCACCGGGGCCGAAGCCGGCACCGAGAACATCCTCATGGTCGGATCCACCGACCGGTGCACCCTCAAGGTCCAGAACGCCGCCTACGGCCTGTGCTCGGCCGGCGTCAACGGGGTCAACAGCGACGTGGTCATGCTGCTGCACCTCGACTCGAAGCGGCACTCGGTGTCCATCCTCTCCATTCCCCGCGACCTGTTCGTACCCAACGCCCGGACGACGGGCGCCAACAAGATCGACGCCGCCCTCTACCAGGGACCCAGCCAGTTGGTGGCAGCCGTCCAGGAGGACCTCGGGATACCCGTGCAGCACTACGTGGTCCTCAACTTCGACACGTTCGCCAATGTGGTCAACGCCCTGGGCGGGGTGAAGATGTACTTCCCCGAGCCCGTGTACGACGCCTACTCGGGCCTCAAGCAGCTGAGCCCTGGATGCGTACCGCTCGACGGATTCGAGACGCTCCAGGTGGTCCGGGCCCGCCACCTGCAGTACAAGGGGCCGGGGATCACCACCAACCTGCCCGAGTTCTGGCCGTCGGAGAACCTGAGCGACCTGGCCCGCATCCGGCGGGACCACGAGTTCCTCCGGGTACTGGCCTCGGCCGTGGCCAGGCAGGGCCTCTCCGACCCCATCACCGACGAGCGCCTGGTGAGCGCGGTGGCACCCCAACTCGAGGTGGACCGGAGGTTCTCCTCGTCCGACATGGTCGACCTGGTGCTCAACTTCCACTCGGTGAACGTCAACCGGGCGCCCCAGCTGACCCTGCCGGTGGAGGTGGATCAGAGCACGTCCGGCTACACCTACCAGGGTGGGGCCTACGGGGACGTGGAGTTCCCCTCCGTGGCCCAAGACCAGGCCGTCATCGACCAGTTCCTGGGCATCGACGCCACCGTGGACTCCATGACCGGAGCACTGCTCCCGGCCCCGACCGCCGTCTCCGTCTCCGTGCTCAACGGAACCGGCGCCTACAACCAGGCCACGGACACCGCCGACGCGCTGCAGACGCTCGGGTTCCACATCGCCGGCATCGGGGACACCCCGTCGGTGGGGACGGAGACGGAGACCGTCGTCTACTACGCCACCAAGGCGCCGACCGACCAGGCTGCGGCCCTGCGTGTGGCCCACTCACTGTCGGGATCGGTCATCACCGCCGTCGGGCCGACCAGCGACGGTGCCCAGGTCACAGTGGTCACCGGTACCCAGTTCAGCGTCAACCCTCCTGCAGCGGCCCCGGCGCCCGGCGGGGTCACCACCACCACGTCAGCCGCCTCCACCGCCGCCTCCACCACGACCACCTCGTCGGGCCCGGGCTCGATCGATAGCGCCTTCCTCCCCCCCACCGCCGCCGTCACCCCCCTCCAACCTTGGGACCCCCGATCGTGTTCGGCCCAGGGACGGGCGGGAGGCTGAACCGGCGGCTGATACAGGAATCCTCCCAGCTCAGCGGTAGAACTGAACGGAACGGTTGCGTTCTGTTGCACAGATCGGTACTCTTTGGTGAACGGAACAGTTCCGTTTTGAGGAGCACCGGAGCAGCCAGTCGTGACCAGCGTCGAGATCGAGGAGACCACCGGGAGGGCGGCCCGCCCCTCCGGGGCGCGGGCCCGGGCCCGGGAGCAGGCCATCCTCGACGCCGCCCTCGAGCTGCTGCTGGAGGTGGGCTACGACCGCCTGAGCATGGATGCCCTGGCCGAGCGGGCCCATGCCGGCAAGGCCACCATCTACCGGCACTGGTCGGGCAAGGCCCAGGTGGTGGTCGAGGCGGTACGTCGGCTGAAGAACGGCGGGGAGCCGGTGCCCTTCCCGTCCACCGGCTCGCTCCGAGGCGACTTCCTGGCCGCTCTGGACCAGATGTGCTGCGCGGCCACCGAGGTTGATGCCGCCATCGTCGCCAGCGTCATGACGGCCATGCGATCCGACGCCGAGCTGGCCGAGCTGGTCCGTAGCCAGATACTGGATAGCAAGAAGGGGGAGTTCGACGGGATCATCGAACGGGCCGTCCGCCGGGGGGAGTTGCCGCAAGGCGGCTCGGCGGCGCTCGTTGAAGAGGTGATCTCGGCGCTGCTCATCAATCGGATGGTCATCGAGGGCCAGTCGATCAACGGGCAGTTCACAACCCATGTGGTGGACGACATCGTCCTGCCACTGCTCCACCACCAGTAGCACCCGCAGTCCTCCACCCGTCACCCCAACCCGAGGAGTCCCCGCATGACCACTGTCACCGAGCTCGACGCACCCCACGCCCCACCCGGCGGATTCGCCGCCGGAGCCGACCCCAAGCGCTGGCTGGCCCTGGGCATCATCGCCGTCGCCCAGCTGATGGTGGTGCTGGACGCCTCCATCGTCACCATCGCCCTGCCCTCGGCCCAGCACGCCCTCCACATCTCCACGGCCAACCGGCAGTGGGTGGTCACCGCCTACACCCTCTCCTTCGGGGGCCTGCTGCTGCTCGGCGGCCGGATCGCCGACTACGTGGGGCGCAAGCGGGTCTTCATCATCGGCCTCTTGGGCTTCGCCGGGGCCTCGGCCCTGGGCGGTGTGGCCGTCGACTCGGCCATGCTCTTCGGGGCCCGGGCCCTCCAGGGTGCGTTCGCCGCCCTGCTGGCCCCGGCCGCCCTCTCGCTGATCTCGGTCACCTTCACCGAGGTCAAGGAGCGTGCCACCGCCTTCGGCGTCTACGGAGCCATCTCCGGCGGAGGCGCGGCCATCGGCCTCATCATGGGTGGCGTGCTCACCGAGTATGCCTCGTGGCGATGGTGCCTGCTGGTCAACGTACCCATCGCCGTCGCCGCCGCCCTGGCCTCGGTGCCCGTGGTGCGGGAGTCCAAGGCCCATGGCAACACCAGCTACGACATCCCCGGCGCGGTGACCGTCACCGCCGGCCTGGTGGCCCTGGTCTACGGCTTCACCAAGGCGGCCTCCGACGGCTGGGCGGCCACGGCCACCCTGAGCTTCCTGGGCATCGCCGCGGTCCTGCTGGCCGCCTTCGTCATCATCGAGATCAAGTCCAAGAACCCGCTCCTGCCCATGCGGGTCATCCTGGAGCGCAACCGGGGCGGCTCGTTCCTGAGCTCCTTCATGGTCGGGGCCGGCCTGCTCGGGATGTTCCTGTTCCTGACGTACTACTTCCAGGGCAACCTGGGTTACTCGGCCCTCAAGTCGGGCTTCGCCTTCCTGCCCTTCTCGGCCGGGATCATCCTGGCTGCCGGGGTGGCCAGTAGGCTCCTCCCCCGGTTCGGGCCCCGCCCGCTGATGGTTACCGGCTTCGGGGCCGCCGCGCTGGGCATGCTGTGGCTGAGCCGGATCACTCCCGAGACCACCTACCTGGCCCACGTCCTGCCGGCCGAAATTATGATCAGCCTGGGGATGGGTCTGGCCTTCGTGGCCATGAGCAGCACCGCCCTCTACCGGGTCCCCACCCACGACGCCGGGGTGGCGAGCGCCATGGTCAACACCACCCAGCAGGTGGGTGGATCCCTGGGCACCGCCCTACTCAACACGGTTGCTGCCTCGGCCACCGCCACCTACCTGGTGACCCGGAGCCACAGCCCGGCCAACGTGCAGGCGGCCCAGGTCCACGGGTACACCGTCGGCTTCCTGGTGGGGGCGGGCTGCCTGGTGGTAGCCCTGCTCTCCGCCCTGTTCCTGGTCAACGCCACCAAGCAGGACCTGGCCGACGTGGACGGTGTCTCCGGTGAAGTGGTGGTCGTCTAACCCGCGGCCACCCGGGCCAGTTCGGCCAGGGCCCCGGTGATCCGCTGGCGGACGCCGGGGTCGGCCACTAGGCCCGAGTCGTCGATCAGGGCGTTGGGCACCGGCACCTCGAGACACGCCTCCTCCACGATGAGGGCGTGGGCATATCCGAGCACCGTCCGCAGTGAGCGATGGGCGGCCACCGCTCCCCGGGTGGAGACGTTGAACCATGCCACCGGCTTCTCGTGGATGGCTCCGCTGTGGTCGTCACCGATGGTCCAGTCGAGCAGGTTCTTGAACGAACCCGGAAGCGCCCCGGCATATTCAGGCGTGGAGAACACCAGGGCGTCGGCCTCGTGGATCCGGTGGCGGAGATCCTCCACCGCCGGGTCGAGGGGACCCTCCTCGTCGTCCGGATTGAAGGGGGGCAGCAGTCCGAGTCCCGGGTAGACGGAGCACTCCACCGCGGCCGGGGCCACGGCGGCCGCGGTCCGCAGGGAGGCGGCGTTGGTGGACCGCGCCCGCAGACTTCCCGGGATGAGCAGGACCCGGCGCACCGAGGCGCCGCCTTCGACCCGGCTCAGCGACCGATGTGGTCGGCGGGCACCGTACCCAGCCGTCCGGCCTGGTAGTCCTCGAAGGCCTGGGCCACCTCGTCCCGGGTGTTCATCACGAACGGGCCGTAGGCGTAGACGGGCTCGCGGATGGGCCGTCCCCCGAGGATCAGCACGTCGAGGTTGGGGGTCCGGGCATCCTGGGTGGTGGCCGCCCCGATGGTGATCGAGTGGCCGTTGCCGAAGACGGCCAGCTGCCCGGTACGGACCGGATGTCCGTCCGGTCCCAGCGATCCCGTCCCGCCCAGGACGTAGACCAGGGCGTTGAACTCAGGCTGCCACGGGAGCTCCACCCGGGCCCCCGGCGCCAGGGTGGCGTGCACCATGGCCATGGGCGAGTGGGTGGAGCCGGGTCCGGCGTGCCCGGCCACGTCGCCGGCGATCACCCGCAGCAGCGTGCCCCCGTCGGGCGAGGCCAACAGGACGATGTTGGACCGGCCGATGTCCTGGTAGCGGGGGGCGATCATCTTGTCGGCCTTGGGCAGGTTCACCCACAGCTGGACCCCGTGGAAGAGCCCGCCGCTGGCCACAAGGTCCTCCGGCGGGGCCTCGATGTGCAGGATCCCACCGCCGGCCGTCATCCACTGGGTGTCCCCGTCGCTGATGAGGCCGCCGCCGCCGATCGAGTCCTGGTGCTGGAAGGTCCCGTCGATCATGTAGGTGACGGTCTCGAAGCCCCGGTGCGGGTGCCAGGGTGTGCCCTTGGGCTCACCGGGGGCGTACTCCACTTCGCCCATCTGGTCCATATGGATGAACGGGTCGAGGTGGCTGCGATCCACGCCGGCAAAGGCCCGGCGCACCGGGAAGCCCTCCCCCTCGAAGCCGGCCGGCGCCGTGGTCACCGAGACCACCGGACGCGCCGTGGTCACCGTCGGGTCCGGTACTCCGATGATCGGCAACGCACCCACATCGTTCACGGTCACTGCTGGCATGGCTACCTCCTGGTCGCTCTCAGGTTGCCATGCACTCGGGGGTGTGCAGGCTCCCTTCGCTTCACCCAACACTAGTTGCGCCCGCAACATTCCACGATGGGGACCGGCCCGGGTCCGCACCGTCGGTGCGCTCGGATACAGGTTGGCACCCAACGTGCCGAAAAGACAGAGTGAACAAGTACGCTTGGCTCACTCGGAACAGTCAGGAGACAGCTGGTGATCCGGCAACGCGGTGGCGCGACTCGTCGGCGTGACGACCAAGACGATGAGCCGACCTCCTCCGCCGAGGAGATCGGCCGCCAGCTGCGCGAGGCCCGGGAGGAGCGCGGGCTCGACCTGCTGGCCGTCCACGATCGTCTGAGCCGACCCATCACCCAGCTCGAGGCGCTGGAGCGGGGCGACCTGTCCAGCCTGCCCGACCAGGCCTTGGCCCTGTCCACGCTCCGTCGCTACGCCGCCTTCATCGGACTGGACGGCGATGCCCTGGCCCTCCGGATGATCGACGCCTGGTCGGCCTCGTCGTCGGCCAACGGGGCGAGCCGGAACGACGGGGGGGCGCCGGTCACCAACGTGGTGGCCGCGGTGACCACCGGTCCCGATCATCTCCGCGCCTTCACCCAGACCGGGCAGGTCCCCCGGGTCGGGGCCGGATCCACTGCGGCCGTCGGGGGGTACGGGTACGGCTTGGCCACCGGACCCCCCACCGGCACGTTCCCGGTCGTCCCCCGCCAGGAGCTGCGCCAGAGCAAGCGGGCCGTGGCCAAGGCCCGCCGGAAACTGCGGGCACCCAAGGCCCTGAAGGTCATCACCTGGGTGGCCGCGGTCTTGGTCCTGGCCGTGGTGGCCGGCTTCGTCCTGCTCCAGCAGCGGCCCCAGTGGCTCGTCTCGGCCCACATCCTGCGGGTGGTGGAGCCGGGTGGAGCCCGGGCCGCCGCCCCTCCGGCCGCACCCCCCACCACCGGGGCCCAACCGGCCGGCGCGGTCACGGTCACGGGGTCCAGTGGACAGACCTCCAACTACTCGGTCAACACCAAGAACTTCAGTGTCAACATCACTACCACCGGTCCGTGCTGGGTGCAGGTGACCAGCTCCGACTCGTCGGCGCCGCTCATCGTCGGAGTGCAGCCGGCCGGCAAGAAGCTCGCCTTCCCGGCCCGGGGGACCATGACCGTCCAGGTGGGC
>Ga0207933_1000751_pt1 | contig 28619 bp, 25 predicted proteins | sample NGESurdeep092012_4_FD_184488 | JGI IMG/M metagenome (GOLD analysis project Ga0207933, IMG submission 184488) | Arctic peat soil microbial communities from Barrow, Alaska - NGEE Surface sample F53-3 deep-092012 (SPAdes) | ecosystem: Environmental > Terrestrial > Soil > Wetlands > Peat ... | reverse complement strand
TGCCCTCAGCGACGGGCACCGTGGAAGCGCCGGGCTCGCTGACCTTCACCTACTCCGATGGCGGATTGACGGTGAAGAAGATCTACACCTTCAGCACAAGCTATGTAATGCATGCGGAGGTAACGGCCACGGAGGATGGAAAGCCACTCTCCGTCCAGCTTGCGTGGCCGGCCGGCTTTGGCGACCAGGAGACGCCGGCGGACTATTCGCAGAGCCGCACCAACATCATGCAGAGTGGCAAGGCCGCCGATGAGGCCGCCAAGAAGGTAACCGACGGCGGCGTGCGGGAGGGTCCGTTCGATTGGGCGGGCGCCAGCGACCTATACTTCGGCGCGATCTTTTTGCCCGATGCGCCGGCCCACACCACCGTAGTGTCGTTCAAGAACTCGCTTTCGATCCCTCACGATTCCAAGCCGGTCACCGTGCTTGGCGCGGCCGTAGGCAGCCAGGATGGCGGCGTCAAGAGCCGCCTCTTCGTAGGGCCGAAGAAAATCTCCGTGCTAAGCTCCGTGCACGCCACGGCGCAAGGTGGCGCGGAGACCGGGCCAAGCATCGAGCCGGTCTTGAACTTTGGCTTCTGGGGCTTCATCGCCAAGCCGTTGTTCCTGCTGTTGCTGTGGGTTCACGATCATGTAGTCGCTAATTGGGGCTGGGCCATTCTGTTTCTGACCCTGGTCATCACCATGGCTATGCTGCCCACCCGCATTAAAATGATGCGGTCTTCGCTGAAGATGCAGCGCATTCAGCCGGAGATGACCTCGATCAAGGAGAAGTACAAGAAATACAAGACCAGCGACCCGCGCCGCGCCGACATGAACAAGGAGATCTTCGATCTCCAAAAGCGCGAAGGGGTCAACATGTTCGGCGGATGCCTGCCCATGCTGCTCCAATATCCGCTGCTCTACGGCTTCTACAAGATGCTGGAGATTGTGATCGAACTGCGGCAGGCGCATTGGTATTGGCTGCATAACCTGGCCGCGCCCGATCCGCTGCACATTCTGCCCCTGTTCTTTATCGTGACGATGTTTCTGGTGCAATACCTGACGCCCTCCCCGGGAATGGACCCCACGCAGCAGAAGATGATGGCCTTCACCATGCCGCTCTTCTTCGGCTTCATGACGTGGAATCTGGGCTCCGGGCTAACCCTCTATTGGGCCTTCAGCAACGTAATCAACATTGCGCAGCAGGCGGTGATGAACCGCACCAGCATGGGGCGCCAGATGCGCGAGATCGCCGCCAAACGCGCGGCCAAGAAAGCCGGGCGCCAATTAGGAAAACGAAGCTCGGTCCGCGCCCAACGCGGGAACACAGAGGTAGGGGAGAGGCGCTGAGCTCGCCAACGGCCGCCGCAAGCACGGAGCGGAAGGGTCATCCAAAAAAAGAGGTGCGATACTAAGGCGATGCCGATCGAAGACTACGCAGCCGCAGCGCAAAAGATTGCCGGTTTTCTGAAGCTTCTGACCACTACCGGCGGCCTCCGATTGAAATACAGAATCACTGCAGGCGAGGGAGCCCGCGACCCGGATGGCCTGGAGGGCCGCGAGATCTATGTGGAGCTGGCCGGCCCGGACGCTCCACTGCTGACCCAGCGCGGGGGAGAACTGTTGCGTGCGCTGGAGCATATCGCGGCCAAGATCGTGCGGCTGGAGATGGAAGAGCACGACAAGATTTCCTTCGACGCCAATAACTTCAAGGCGATCCGCGCGCGGGAGTTGAAGCTATCCGCCGAGACTGCCGCCGAGCACGTGCGCTCCACCGGCAATCCCTACAGCTTTGCGCCCATGAGCTCACGCGAACGGCGCATGCTGCATCTTGCATTCCGTGACTGCGGCGATCTGGAGACGGCCAGCAGCGGCGAGGGGTTGCGCAGGTTCGTGGTGGTCTATCCCCGAGGCATGGCGCATGAGAGCGCTCCGCAAGGCCGCCGCGACGATCGCCGCTCGTCCTGATTCTGGCGCAACGCAAGCCTTCCATGTACGACAAGGAAACCATCGTGGCGATCTCGACTCCGCCCGGCCGCGGCGGCATCGGCATCGTCCGTCTTTCGGGCAGCGAGGCCCAGCGGATCGCGGAGCCGATGCTCCGCCTGCACCACCCGCTCGCTCACGCGCAAGCGCGGCTGGGGGAGATTCTCGACCGGGAGAGCGGCGAGAAACTGGACCAAGCCGTGGTCACTTACTTCGCCGCACCCCGCTCCTATACCGGCGAGGATGTGGTGGAGATTGCCGCGCACGGAGCCCCCGTAATTTTACAAGCGCTGGTGGAGCAGGCGCTGGCTGCCGGTGCGCGATTGGCCCAGCCGGGTGAGTTCACCCAGCGCGCTTTCTTGAGTGGCCGCATCGATCTGACGCAAGCGGAGGCGGTGCGCGATCTGATTGAAGCGCAGACCCTCTACCAAGCGAGAGTAGCCGCGCAGCAAATGGAAGGGGCCCTCTCGCGGCGCATCCGGCCCATCAAGCAGCAGCTCGTGGATCTGATTGCCTTGCTGGAAGCGGGAATCGATTTTGCCGAGGACGATCTCGAGGTCACAGCAAAAGAGGAAATTCTGCGGCGGCTGGCGGCGGTGGGGTCCGCGCTCCAGCCGGTTGCGGAGAGCTTCGACCGCGGCCGTATCATCCACTCCGGTCTGACGCTGGCCATCGTCGGCCGCGTAAATGCGGGTAAATCGTCGCTGTTCAATCGCCTGCTCGAGCGCGAGCGGGCAATCGTAACCGCCACCCCGGGAACCACTCGCGATCTGGTGACCGAGCGGGTTTCGCTGGGAGGAATTCCCGTGGAGCTGATCGACACGGCTGGGCTGCGGCCTGTTGGGGCGGAAGGCCAAGCTGGAATCCACAACGAAGTTGAAGATGGGCAAGCCGCGGACGAGGCGGAGCGAATCGGCATTGCTAAGTCCCGCGAAGCGATGGCCGCCGCGGACATGGTGCTGCTGGTGCTAGACGCCACGCGAGCGCCCAGCCCGGAGGAAGCGGAATTGCTCGCGGCCCTGGAGAGCCGGCGCGCGATTGTTGTCGTGAATAAGATTGACTTGCTGCCGCCCGCGTCTTCAACCGTCGCGGCGCCCGGCAAATTTCAGGGCGCTCTCGCCGGGAGCTTACCCACCACGCAGCCCGTGGTCACCACCTCCGCTCTTACGCGCGAAGGCGTGGACGCGCTCCGCGCGCGTATGTTGGCCATGGTTCTAGGCAGCCATGGCGAGGCGGAAACTGGAATGCTGACCAACCTGCGCCAGGCCGAGGCCGTAAACTCCGCACTGGCTGGGCTGGCCGCTGCCGAGCGCGCGGCCGGTGAAGACATTCCGCACGAGATGCTGCTGCTGGACCTTTATGAAGCGCTGCGCGGCCTGGACTCGCTCACCGGCGAGACGACGGCCGACGACATCCTGAACAAAATCTTCTCCAGCTTCTGTATCGGAAAATAGACCGGGCCTCCGGTAGCATCCGGCCCCCCGTCGAGACGTTGCGCCTGGTGAGCATCCTGGTGAGCATCCTGGTGAGCATCCTGGTGAGCATCCTGGTGAGCATCCTGGTGAGCATCCTGGTGAGCATCTAGGCATGCGCGAGAGTGCGGCGTGAGAGTGTTTGCGGACCGTGACTCTGGCTGGCGCGCAAAGGTGCGAGAAGCAGACATATCAGGACTAATTCCGATAGCGGCAGGGCGTTCACCGCAAATGATCCACTAGCTTTGGGACAGGATTTCGGGACTGCCTCGAATGCGGCCCCGGAGCCAACTGGTAGGCTGTTGCCGTCATTTTGGAACAGAGTTTTGAGACTCTGAAGCCTTAAATTTAGGGCCTTCCGATTTTGTCCCGAAACTTACCCTTTATGGAACGCTCGGCGCGTTTCCAGATTTCGATGACTGGGCTTTGACTGCAGAGTCCGCCGACTAGTTTTGTCCCTCAGGCGGTTGCTCCGGGTAATAGAACGCATGTATCGACTTAATCTGTCCATCTACGATGTGAATCCGGTCAAAAACGTGATCCACTCCATTAACAGTCTCCATGTCGAAGATGGTTGCAACGTAATCTCCCTCGACGATGTGCTGCTTTAACTGAATACCGCTGACCACGGGGAGAATTTGCGTAAGGAATCCGAGTATGGTTGCACGCCCCGTCAATTTTGGCATGCGAGGCCCTTCAAATGTTACGTCTTCCGCAAAGGACACCTTGGACAAGTCCTTTGTTGCAAAGCAATCCAAATAGGCTTCGACAACAGCGACTTTCTGCTCTCGTGACATGACTTCTCCTCGCTCGCACATGATCTCATCCGAAGCGTGTGTGGCAAAAAGGACACTTTCGGGACGGGTTCTTCCGCTCTTGGCCGTATATCGCACGAACCATTGAAGTGCCTCCGGTTTGATTGTCGAGCAGAATTAGGAACGACAAAAGCGCTTGTGTTGAGCGATGGTGCAATCAATTGCAAAAACCCCCGCTTAAGGGTTGTAAACGTCATTATGGCGTTGCGGAGCCGACTGGAAGAATGCGAACATGTCCCGCGGCGCGCTGGGCGCGCTGGCTCGCGACCCGCACTGAGAAGTTTGTTGCGCACCTCTCGGACCGGACCGCGACCTTGACTAGGCTGGACGCTCCTTGCCACACGAGAACACTATAGGCGAACAAATAGCTCCGATAGCGCCTTCTTGTTCTCGTTACCCCGATCTGCCCTTGGTGAGTGACTTGGCGATCTAGCGCCAATTGAATCCCAGATACACGCATCTTCCGAATTGCTAACATCACATGCGTTGCGATCCCTTCGGATAAACAAATCTGGTCCGCTCCGGCGGCTATGCTACATTTCTCGCATGCCGCGGGGTGGGACTCTTTGAAGGCCGTTGTAGTCACACAATACGGGCCACCAACGGATGTGCTGCAGCTCAGAGAAGTAGCAACTCCTGCGCCCGCGGAGGACGAGGTGCTGATCAGGCTGTATGCCTCGTCGGTCAATCCGCTCGACGGTTTCACGATAAGAGGACCACTGTTTTTCTTTCCGAAGCTTGGGAGGCTCCTCAAGCCGAAACACAAGATCGCAGGCGCTGATTTTGCTGGGCGAGTTGAATCGGTTGGCCGGGACATAAAACGGTTTAGGCTGGGCGATGAAGTGTTCGGGGCATCGTTCGAAGGAAAAGGCCTGGGGGGATTTGCAGAGTACGCGTGCGCCCGTGAAGACAGCCTGGCACTGAAGCCGTCCAACCTGTCGTTCGAACAGGCAGCAGCCGTGCCGGTGGCGGCGGTCACTGCCCTTCAGGGTCTTCGCGATCAGGGTCAGATCCAGCGTGGCCAAAAAGTTCTGATCGATGGTGCGTCTGGGGGGGGTGGGCAGTTTCGCTGTCCAGATTGCCAAATCCTTCGGGGCTGAAGTGACTGCCGTGTGCAGCCCGAGGAATGTCGACAGGGCACGAGTGATCGGCGCCGACCACGTGATCGATTACACGCAAGAAGATTTCACGCGAAGTGGGTTGCGATACGATCTGATTCTCGGTGCGAACGCGCATCATTCGATTTTCGATTACAGGCGCGCGCTCAGTCGGGACGGAATCTTTGTCATGGTCGGAGGTGGTTTGGCTCGAATTCTCCAGGCGGTGTCTCTGGGGCCACTTCTGTCGCGGATTGGCCATGAGAAAATGCGTTTCTTTATTGCGAAGATTAACGGGAGGGATCTGCGTCTTCTGAAGGATCTCCTTGAAGCCGGAAAGACTGTACCTGTCATCGACAGGCAGTACCCATTAGGTGAGGTAGCGGAAGCCCTCCGTTATCGCGAAGAAGGACATGCACAAGGAAAAGTCGTTATCACCATTCATCATGGTAATGATGTCCCGGACAGTCTTTGAACTCTCCAGACCCTCAACGGCCGACGACATCCTGATCGGCAAGTAACCAGGCCTCCAGTAGCTTCCTACAAAGGCGGACCCCGCAGAGAGTTGAATGCGCGCTTTGGCCGCAAAAGAGCAAGGCGGAGCTGGACAAAGCTATCGCATTGGCTCGACAGAATGGCTTGCTTCACATCGAAAAGCGGGAAACCGGGGCCGCCCTGTCGAGACGTTACGGCTGATGAGCATCTAGAGCATTTACCCTGATACCGTGGAGTGGTGGGATCGGCAATGTGCGGCCATTCTTCGATGGAATGGCCGCGCGGGGCTCCGTTCAACTCTCTACACCATCGGGGAGAAGGCTCTAGGCATGGGCGAGAGAGCGCGGCGTGAGAGTGTTTGCGGACCGTGACTCTGGCTGGCGCGCCAAAGGTGCGAGAAGCCGACTTATGAGGACGGACCTGGAGAGCATCGGAAACCTGCGTCTATTCACCGCTTTTTGGGCAAGCCGCCAGAAAGTCTGTCGATTTCTCCCGGGTCCATTCGTTATTGGCATAGATGTGTGTTTTTATCCAAGTGAAAAGAGGAGAATCACGATGCCACAGTATGTACTCTTGCTACGCAACGACTGCGAAGCCTGGAAGAAGCTAAGCCCGGAAGAGATGCAGAAAAAGGTTGAAAAATATCTCGCCTGGCGGAACAAACCCTTCGTCGTAGGCGGCGCGGGACTGGTTCGGGATACGGGGCGGGTCATCCGTGCGAAGGGGGACGGCGTGAGTGTGACCGAAGGTCCATTCAGCGAGTCGGCAGAGGTGATGGGCGGGTTCTACACGATTGAAGCCGCCGACTATGACGAGGCGGTCAAGCTCTCACTCGACATCCCTCACATCGGTCTCGGCACCATTGAGATTCGCCAGGTCATGGTCTACAACGCTTAGGAGCGTTTCTCGATGCAAGAATCAAGCAGTCCTGTGTTGCTGGAGCATCTATTCCGCCGAGAGTCCGGACGGATTGTTGCCTGGCTGGCGGGACTGCTTGGTTCGGAGCATCTTCAACTAGCGGAAGATGCGGCGCAGGAGGCGATGCTTCGTGCGGTGCAAACCTGGCCGTTCCAAGGCATTCCACAAAATCCTGAGGGATGGCTCTTTCGGACCGCCCATAACTATGCAATCTCGTCGGTCCGACGGAGTATTGTTTTCAGCAGCAAGGCCGATGCGCTGGTTACTGCTCTTGAAGGCGGCGCCCAGCCCGTATTGGATCTCGATGCAGAGCTAAGTCTGCGTGACGATGAACTGCGCATGGTCTTTATGTGCTGCCATCCAAAGCTTGCTCCGGATGCGCAGGTAGCACTAAGCCTGAAGCTTGTTGGCGGATTCAGTACGGAGGAGATCGCCCGCATCTTCTTCTCGGAGCCAACTACGATTGCGCAACGTTTGGTGAGAGCGAAACGGTTGATTCGCGAACACAATCTGAAATTAGTTATGCCTTCCAAGGCTCACCTGGAGCAGAGACTCAACTCGGTGCTCAAGGTGATTTATCTGATGTTTAGCGGAGGTTACGCGGCACACTCCGGGGAAGACCTTATCCGCGGCGATGTGTGCCTGGAAGCTCTGCGGCTGGGGCGGCTGGTTGCCTCTTCTTCGATGGGCGCTCCGCGCGTGGATGCCCTGGTTGCATTGATGGCATTGCAGGCAGCACGCTTGTCCGCGCGAACGGACACAACAGGAGATCTCGTTTTATTGGAACAGCAGGACCGCAGGCTGTGGGATGCGGATCTGATCGCACTCGGGTTTTCCTACTTCGACCGATCCATCAAGGGAGATGAAGTCTCTGAATGGCATGTCCAGGCCGCCATTGCGGCAACCTATGCCAGCGCCGCAAGTTCAGCAGAGATCGATTGGGCCTCCATCCTCGAGCACTACGACCAGCTTATAAAGATGACGGATTCACCGGTTGTCGCACTGAATCGCGCGGTTGCTGTGTTGAAGGTGCATGGCGCGGAGGCGTCCCTGGCGGCATTGACACCTCTTGCACGCAACAGCGCCTTGCAGAAGTATCATTTGCTTCCCGCAACGCAAGGCCACGTACTGGCGGCACTTGGACGATTGGATGAAGCAAGCGCGGCGTTTTCGGCGGCGCTGGAGTGCGACTGCACTCTCCCGGAGAAGCGCTTTTTACAGCGCCAGTTGGCTATCGTATCGATGCAACGTCACTCGTCGTAGTCCAGATCCGGAATATGGGCAAACAACCAGTATCAGGAAACACTCCAGTGTTCCATTATCCTGCCCCTCCTCGATCAGATTCCTGGACACTAGCCGACTTATCAGGACCGATCGACCAGTTTCTCCACCAGTTCCGCGTGCGACTCCGACATCTCCCGCAACTGCCACTCCGCCTCATCCCAAATCTCGCACCAGCCTTTTTCAGTGCCCTCGAGTGAATTTCGTGCAACTCGGCGTCCAACGCGTTGCGCTGGCCTTGCGGTAACTCCAGCCAGGCTAATAATAGCGGCTCGATTCGAGTCTCCTTCAGTGCCGCAAAGTAACGCGGCAGCAGCCGTTTGGCATCTGCCGGAAGAAATCGCGTGTGGAGTAGTGCCGACTCATGGGTCCCCTTGTCAGCGCACAGCAGAACCGGACCTTCTTGGTCGAAATAGGATGGTGCTGTACAGTAAAGCTTGTCCGCAAGTATATGCGCCGACACGACTTGTGGATGAGCAGCCATAACCTTGTGCTGCGTAGACCTGAGCAAAAACCGGGTACGGACCTAATCAGGCTGTACGCATAAGGGTGAGTGACGAGCAAACCTTGATAGTGGGAGAAAAACTGTGAGCGAATCGGAGATGCAAGCGGAACTGGAACGCCTGCGGGCAGAGAATGCTCAGCTCAAGACAAAAGAGAAGGGCAGCATCACTCTGAAGGTGAGTGAGAAGGGCGCGGTTTCGCTGTATGGTATGGGCCGCTTCCCCGTCACGCTCTACAAGGAACAGTGGCTGCGCGTCCTGGCCAGCGCGGCGGAGATAGAGGCATTCATCCGCGAAAACGAGTCGCGATTGAAAACGAAAGAATAATTTGTTAGCTGCGCAATACGTCCAAATGTGTCGCAGCCGTCCCCGATGCCGCTGCCCGGACAAATAACCCTCATTCTGACGAGCACCTCGGTTTCAATTATGTTCTATCGGTTGCTCGGGCGAATGAATGACAACTTCATCTGAGAAGCCATTTTGACTAAGGAGACTGGTCGGGCTCCTCTGCCGACGCCCAGCCCCAACGCTTAGCGCTGGCTGCCCCCCTACCGATATGTCGATGGAACAATGCCCGCCGAAAAGCCTCGTTCAGGGCCGCCAAGGCCGCGAATTGAGATTGCCTGACAACATAAGTTTGAATGTCCATTCGTCGGACGCCGGAGTTAGACCATATCCCGCCCCGGCTTCGATCGAGAGGGACTTGCCGTAGTGATCCATCGTGGCCCAGACTTCGTGAAATTGTTGGTTCGTGGGTAAGAAACCCTGCACCGGGCCGAAGCCGTCGTACTCTTCAGCGACAACGGCCCACCTATCATTCAAGTTGTAAGCGATTCGCCCTGCCGGGTTGTACTGGAGGTTTCCTAAGCCACCCGTGTAATCCGTATCGAGAATCGGGTTATAGATGAGATCTATTGGATGTAAGTGCAGTCCTAAGATCGGCCTGATCTCTGAACTAATGCGCCTATCTTCCCAGTAGAGGGCATTCACACTAAATTCAAAATTGACTCCGTAGAAAAATGTGTGGTCGTGAGCATTAGGCCGCACAAACAGTTCACGAATTTTGAATCCATTCACCGTTGTGCCGTGGTTCTGAGAATAGGGGGTGGAGACCGGGAGATATAGTCCTTGCTCCATCCAGGAGGTCACGCCATAGGCCCACTCGGCGGTGCATTGAAACGAGTGGTCGGCGATGATCGCCCCGGGAAAGGCGGGGGACGTACGTCCCGCCGGAGTGAAGTTGGTGTGAACCATCAGATTGAAGATTCCCGGCGGCGCAATCTCTGCGTCATAGACCTGGATCTCGTCGGTTTGCGCAAAAAGCATGGATGGCACTGCGAGGAGGACGACCGCCATAAAACCTATACAGGCGCGCTTCAAAACAACCGCCAAGCCCATCTCACCCTCTCCGACATTCACGCATAGTTGAATTGCGCTTGCGCCAGCTACGCTTTCCGTGCCGGATTTAGGCGATTTCGCCCTTCGCTCTACTTTGCTGCCAATCTACGCTTGTCGTCAAAGCATTTGTGATTTTTCCATGCGCTGGTTCTTTGAATCGGCTTTTTGAACGTGGAAGGAACGCGCGGTTGGGGGCATGGAGGCATTTGCCGTCTCATAAATGGTGATGAACGGCAGATGAGATGAAAGCAGACTCGGCTCCCGATCTCCTTCTGGGGCTTGAATCCTTTCTTCCGAATCTTTTTTCGGAGTTTCCAGCGACCCGCCATACGCATCCGCTGCCTGGAAGCCTCCTCAATAGTGGTGACCTGCGGCGCCTCCGGTTTCTGCATCGGAGAATAGAGTGGGTGCCGGGGTTTGGCGGGGGGCCAGTACTAGGTGCCTTCGCTCCGCCTGTCCTCGCGCCACAGGAGGTCTCCATTGGCCCAAAAACGGTCAGCTTCGCGGTCAACCGCCAAAAGTGCAACTACCCGAAACAGAAGAGCGACAACGGAACAAGATCGAAAGACCCCTCGCAAGAGGAGTGTCGCAGTGGCAGAGCAAAGCCGGGTCGTGCTGCCGGGCAGCGAACGAGCGCACATGATTGCTGCAGGCGCCACGGCCGCCACCAAAACAAGGCCCGCGGCTTCCCGCAAACGGATCACCGTTTCCGTCATCCTGAAGCCGAAGAAGCCCATCGATACGGCGCGCCTGGGTAAAACGCGCATCACTCGCGCGGAATATCACCAGCGGCACAGCGCCGATCCCGTCGCCATCAAGCTGCTCCGCAACTTCGCGAAGGAGGTCGGCCTGGTAGTTGAAGGGGTGGAGTTCGACCGGCGGACCGTCAAGCTCTCCGGAACCATTGGTGCGATGCAGAAGGCCTTCGGGGTTGCTCTCGTAGAAAGAGCCATTGAGGGCAAGAGTTGTCGTGTGCGGGAGGGTGGCATCCATTTGCCGCGCGAGCTCGCCGGCTGCGTCGATGCCGTGCTGGGCCTGGACAACCGTCCTCAGGCCAAGCCGCATTTCCGCGTCTTGGGCTCTCGCACCGGCGAGCTTGGCGCGGGAGGCAGAGGCGGAGGTCTTGCCCGTGTCCGTGCGCGTGCTGCCGGCGTCTCCTATACGCCTGTTCAGGTCGCCGGGTTGTACCGGTTTCCAGAAGGCGCGAGCGGCGCTGGCCAAACCATCGGCATCCTCGAGCTTGGCGGCGGCTACCGCGCGACGGACTTAGCCGCATACTTCCAATCGCTGGGACAGCCGGAGCCCCAGGTCACGGCCATCTCGGTAGATCAGGGCAAGAACTCTCCCGGCAACGCAGATGGCGCCGACGGCGAGGTGATGCTGGACATAGAGGTCGCGGCCGCGGTGGCGCCAGGCGCAAAAATCGCCGTCTATTTTGCACGCAATACCGACCAGGGTTTCGTCGATGCCCTCTCTACGGCTGTTCACGATGCTGCGAACAAACCGAGCGTGATCTCGATCAGCTGGGGCGGACCGGAGGCCGATTGGACCCAGCAGGCGATGAAGGCGCTGGACGCGGCTTGCCAATCCGCAGCAGCTCTGGGCATCACCATCACGGCGGCCGCGGGAGACAGTGGCGCGAGCGATGGCGCGGCCGGCAAAAACGTCGACTTTCCCGCCTCCAGTCCACACGTGCTGGCCTGTGGCGGCACCCGACTGGCGGGCAGTGGCACAACGATCACCTCCGAGGTTGTTTGGAATGATCTGGCGAGCGGCGAGGGAGCGACTGGTGGAGGCGTAAGCAGTGTCTTCGCTTTGCCTGGCTGGCAGGCCAAGGCCGGGGTTCCGAAGCCTTCCGCGGGCGCGGGCGGCCGCGGCGTTCCCGACGTTGCCGGCAATGCCGATCCGGAGACCGGCTATCAGGTTCGCGTGGATGGCCAGACGATGGTGATTGGCGGCACCAGCGCGGTCGCGCCGTTGTGGGCGGGCCTGATCGCGGTCAATAACCGGCTAAACGCTCAGACCGCCGGCTTTCTCCAACCGCGGATCTATGCCGCAAAGGCTAAGTCCGGGTTCCACGATATTACTTCTGGCAACAACGGCGGATTCTCCGCTGGTCCGGGCTGGGATGCTTGCACCGGTCTCGGCTCGCCGGCCGGCGCAAAGCTGATCCAGATCCTGAGCATGACCGCTGCATCGTCGAAGAAGAAAGCGGAGAAGAAAAAAACGGGAAGATCGCCAGCGAAGAATACACGGAGCAAGCGGCGGCCATGATGGAGAGCGATGGTGCATCGAAATGGCCGTAGTGTTTCACGCTGCTCCTCTCCATCCCTCGGCCGCGATGGTGACGGTCGATCCTTCCGGGAACGGGAATTGGCAAGCACCATCTCGCAGTCACGGCGGCTATTGGCGCCTCCTCACGCGCTAGAGCGGATACACGATAGGTATACCCCGAAGCAAATGCACCATACGCAGCTTTTCCGTTAAGAAAAGCCGCACTTCTCGGACCGGGGTGGGGCATAGCAATCGTGAATCCGGGTAAAGGAGAGAGCGCCCAGCAGTGCGCTTCCAGACAGAACCGGTACTTCCGTCACAGATAGGAATACAGCAGCGGCCGATATAGAGGTCATAGGAATTGCCCATGACCGCCAACCGGGCGAGATGCGCTCGCGCGGAAGAGCTGCGCTTGGTGAGAGGCGCGAAAGAAGCGGTGGGCATGAAGGGAATGCAATGGATCAGCACGGCCCTGTTCTGATCGGCCACTACGATGCTTCGCTTGTTGCGTTATCGGTTGTCCTCGCGATTCTTTCCGCATACGCGACGTTGGACTTGGCGGGGCGGGTAACCAATGCCAGAGGGCGTGCACGGTTCGCTTGGCTAGCCGGCGGGGCTGTCGCGATGGGAAACGGAATCTGGTCCATGCACTACATCGGCATGCTGGCCTTCCGGCTTCCGGTGGCATCGAAATACGACTGGCCGACGGTTCTCCTATCCCTCATGGCAGCGATCGCAGCATCGGGCATCGCACTCTTCGTGGTGAGCCGCCCCACCATGGGAACGCCTGCGATCATGATCGGCAGCGTGTGCATGGGGGCAGGGATCGCAGCCATGCACTACATCGGCATGGCGGCGATGCGCCTGCCGGCGATGTGCTCCTACTCCATGCCGCTGGTTCTCTTGTCTATCGTCCTGGCGGTTGCAATCTCATTCGTTGCGTTGTGGCGTACATTCGCGCTGCGGGAGAGCCTGGCTAGCTGGAGCTACAGCAAGGCCGCAAACGCGATCATTTTAGGCGCGGCGATTCCCGTGATGCACTACGTCGGCATGGCCGCGGCCACCTTCCGGAAAGCCCCCCTCGCCCCCTCCAGCCTGAAGGATGCAATCGGCATCTCCGAGTTGGGCCTCGTCAGCATTATCCTGGTGACCCTCGCCACCCTCAGCTTGGTGTATCTCACGTCGATTGTGGACCGCAGCTTCAGCCGCCAGGCTTTGGAGCTGCAAGGTAGCGAACAGAGGTACCGCCGAATAGTCGAATCAACGTTTGACGCCTTTCTCGGATTTCATCAAGACGGATCGGTCATGGATTGGAATGCTCGAGGCGAAGCGATGTTCGGATGGAAGCGGGAGGAAGCGATTGGAAGAGGCGTCGACGAGATGATCCTCTGGAGCCAAGCCGGCGCGGAAGGGCACACCGGCCTAGCCGCGCTGATGGCGCGGGGGGAGACGGCGCCGCTTGCAGATAGAGTGGAAGCGACGGCGCGCCGCCACGACGGTACAGTCTTTCCCGTCGAGATCGCCCTATCTTCATTTCAATGGAGTGGGAAGACTATGTTCGCGGCATTTGTACACGACGTGACCAGACGGAAGACGGCCGAGAAGGATCGCGAGGAAGCGCGGGCAGCCGCGGAGGCCGCAAGCCGCGCCAAAAGCGAATTCCTTGCCAACATGAGTCACGAGATTCGCACGCCATTGAACGGGGTCATCGGTATGACGGACCTGGCGCTGGAAACTGAGCTGACATCGGAGCAGCGTGAATGCCTGGAAACTGTCAGGCTTTCCGCCGATGCCCTGCTGGACGTCATCAACGATATTCTTGACTTCTCAAAGATCGAAGCGGGCAAAATCGAAATTGACACAATTCTTTTGACGTCGGTGAGTGCATTGAGGGGACTCTGAAGACGCTTGCGCTGCGGGCGGATGAAAAGGGACTGGAGCTGTTATGCGATGTAGCCCCTGAGGTGCCGGAGATGGTAGTGGGAGATCCGGGAAGGCTCCGCCAGATCGTCACGAATTTAGTCGCAAACGCCATAAAGTTCACCAGTGCGGGCGAAGTGAGTCTGCGCGTCCATGCCGAAGAGGTAGCGCCGGATGCCGCTACGTTGCACTTCATCGTTTCCGACACCGGAATAGGGATTGCAGGCAACAAGCTGGAGGCGATCTTTGAATCTTTCGTCCAGGCCGATACCTCCACCACCCGCAAGTATGGCGGCACTGGACTTGGACTCACGATTTCCAAGCGACTGACGGAACTCATGGATGGCAGAATTTGGGTGGAGAGTGAACTGGATCGAGGTTCCAACTTTCATTTCACCGCGCGATTTCGCAAGGCGGATCTGCCGGAGCCCGCCTCCGGCGGCGTCCTCTCCTGCGGAGCAGTGACCGGAGTCACCGTTTTAATAATCGATGACAACCGCACCAACCGGCGCATTCTTGAAAGGCTGTTGGCAAACTGGGGAATGCAACCGACCGCGGTTGGTAGCGGCCGAGAAGCTCTGGCGGTACTCGCCGAAGCAAAGGCCTCACAGCGGCACTATCAACTCATCCTTACGGATATGCACATGCCGGAAATGGATGGTTTTGACCTGGTGGAGGCCATCCAAGTCCGCGGCGGAAGCCCCATGGCGACCATTATGATGTTGAGCTCCGCCGGTCATCGCGGCGATGCCGCGCGATGCCGCGAGTTGGGGATCGCCTCATACTTGCTCAAACCGGTGCGGCAGACAGAACTGCGCCAGGCGATCGAACGTGTCCTGGGAGCCAAAAATGCCACGACACCTCCCACGATGGTTACCCGGGATTCTTTGCGGAAAGAACATTCACCGGCAGGCTCTCTAAACATACTTCTCGCGGAAGACAACGAGGTTAACCAGCGGCTGGCGGTGCGTCTGATCGAGAGGCGCGGCCACACAGTATTCGCCGTATCCAATGGGAGGGAGGCCCTTAGCGCGCTCGAAGCGGGCGCGTACGATCTTGTCCTGATGGACGTGCAGATGCCGGAGATGGATGGCATCGAGGCAACACAGGCTGTACGCAAAAAGGAAGAGCTTACCGGGCGCCATCAGCCTGTCGTTGCCATGACGGCGCTGGTGATGAGCGGCGATCGGGAACGATGCCTGGAAGCAGGGATGGACGGTTATCTCGCTAAGCCGATCCGGGCACAAGAGCTTGATGACGTTCTTGAATCTTATGGAAGCAAACGGAATGCCTGCCACCCAGTTGATGCCGCTGCCTCGACTCCAGCGCAGGGTGGGGAGCCGAATGGAAATGCGGGCGTCGAGCCGGCTCTTGGCGAAGCTATCGGTTTGGATGAACTGCTGGAGCGGGTGGAAGGGGATCGCGCATTCCTCTCTGAACTCGCCGAGATCTTCCGCAGCGATTGCCCGCGCCAGATCGAGAGCATCTCCGATGCGATTGCGCGGCAAGACTCGCAGAGCGTCAAGCGAACCAGTCACGCCTTGAAGGGCGCCCTCTCCAATCTGGCGGCTGGCCGGGCCAAGGACATGGCAGCTGCGCTGGAGCACATGGCGTCTGAGGGCGACCTGACGGCTGCTCGTCCGGCTCTGCTCCCCTTGCGAGAAGAGCTGACCCGCGTGGTGAACTCACTCGATGTGCTCTGCCGGGAGACGGTCCGTTGAAGATCCTAATTGCGGACGACGATTCTGTTTCACGCCGCATGATGGAGCGAATGCTCCTCCGCGCCGGATATGACGTTGTGACATCGGCTGACGGCGGCGAGGCATTTGAACGGTTGTTGGGCAAAGATGCGCCCCGGCTGGCTCTCCTCGACTGGATGATGCCTGGCATGGACGGATTAGCGGTCTGCCGTGAACTGCGCCGGCTTCCCGAGCGCGCCTACACCTATATAGCCCTGCTGACGTCGAGGGATGCGAAGGAAGATCTGATCGCCGGTCTTGAAGCGGGGGCCGACGACTATCTCACCAAGCCGTGCAATCTCCACGAACTCGAGGCGCGACTGCGCACAGGCCAACGCATTCTGCGAATGGAAGACACGCTGGTGGCAGCGCGCGAAGGAATGCGCTTCAAGGCGACCCATGATCCCTTGACCTCGCTTTGGAACAGAGGAGCGATCGTGGCGCATCTGGAAGCGGAAATCAACTGCGTCCAGCAGGGCGGCGGCTCCCTTTCCCTTCTACTTTGCGATGTGGATCACTTCAAGCTCTTCAACGATCGACACGGGCATCTGGTAGGAGACGCGGTCCTGCGCGAGATCGCAAATAGGCTTACGGCGGCGGTAAAGCCCGGCGATCCGGTAGGCCGCTATGGAGGAGAAGAGTTTCTTGTCTTGCTGAGAGATTGCGATGAGCAAGCCATCCGGCCAAGCGCCGACCGGGTAAGGCTGGGCGTGTGTTCTTATCCCATCGCGGTGGGTGCCGAACAGCTGCCCCTTTCTGTGAGCATCGGAGCAATGAACATCGGACGCTCAAGCAATTGCGATGACATTCAATCCGTCCTGGGGCAGGTCGACGCCGCGTTGTATCGGGCTAAGATGGAGGGCAGAAATCAGGTCGTCGTTTCCGCATCCGGACTCGACCCGGAAGCGAAGATCGATGTTCCCAACGCTTTGGCGCTTTCGGGAGCACGGCACAGCCAGACCCGCTTGAGCGTTAGGCCATATTAATTGGAAGTTGTTCCCCTGCGACAACTGCGGTCAGGCCGACGTGCCCTTCCAGGCGAAGCAAATACGCCTTTGTCTCCAGGCCTCCAGCGAACCCGGTAAGGTCGCCGGAGGCGCCGAGCACGCGATGACAAGGCACAACGATAGATATGGGGTTTCTGCCGATCGCGGCGCCTACGGCTCTTACCGCGCTCGGATTTCCCAGTTGCATGGCGAGTTGCCCATAGCTCCTGGTCTCGCCATAGGAGATGGCCAGCAGGGCTTCCCACACATTTTTCTGGAAGGGCGTTCCCCTCATATCGAGAGCGACGGAGAAGCTTTTTCGCTTGCCGGCGAAATACTCCTCGAGCTGCCGCTCCGTCTTGCTGAGAACAGGGTGCGCCTCATCCCGCACCAGCCCGCTCAAATGGACGCGTCCCGGCTTGTCGTTTTCCCAGAGAATTGCCGCCAACCCATCCTTACCGGCGACCAACGTCAGCTTTCCCACGGGGGAATTGATCCGTTTATATGCGAGACTCATTCACCTGTTCCTCCCTGTTCAGTATGTGGAGCATTCGCATCCGCCATCCAAAGATGTTGCGCAGCATAGGCGCGCCAAGGCCGCCACGCTTCGGCACGAATCAATAGATTGGCCGGAGTCAGCCTCCTTCCGTCGAGCGCGACGGTGCCGCGCAACAAACCTATATCCGTCGCGGGAAACGCATCCATTTCGCGAATCGCACGAAGAGCGATGTACTGCGCGCTCCACTCGCCGATGCCTCGGATTGCGGTGAGGCGCGCCACCGTCTCTTCGATTCTTCCCATCGGATGGAACAGACTGGGGTCAGTCATCGCGGCGTTCGCCACCGCCGTGAGTGCCGCCAGACGTGCCGCCGGCATGGCCAAGCCGAGCGAGGAGGCCGCAGCCAATCGTCTCGCAGTGGGAAACGTGCGCGACAGCGCCGGATGAAGGCGAAGTGCTTCGGGAACGCGGCGGCCATGCAATTCAACCAGGCGCGCGGCCAGCCGCCGGGCAGCCACCACACTTATCTGCTGGCCGAGCACTGCACGAACGGCGGTTTCAAATCCGTCCCATCCACCCGGAACCCGCAAGCCAGGACGCTTTAAGACGAAGCGGGCAAGCGCAGGATCCGAGGACAAGTGCTCTTCGATGGTTTCAATATCCGCCCCAAGGTCGAATTGGCGGCGCACGCGGGCGACGATCGCGGCGAAGGACTTCACGTTCGGAAAACGGATGCGGACGCCAATGCTATCCGGTTCGGGCAAGTGATTTACCGCGAGCGAACCTGTTGCATTGCCGATCTCAATCGTCCTGAAATAGCGTTCGTCCTCGACTGCCTCAACTCCGGCGACCGCGCGGGCGCGCAAAAAGTCCAGGATGCTCTCCCAGTCATAGGGCGGGCGGTAGCGCAGGCGAAGTACGATGTCGGGCCCCTCGTGCTTCGTGGCGCGAGCAGCTCGTAGAGCGCGCGAAGACTGCAGGAACGAATTCAAGAATGCCTCGTTGAATCGTCTGAGGCTGCTGAATCCCGCGGCCGCCGCGATCTCCTTCACCGGCAAGTGCGTATCGTGAACGAGCTGTTTGGCAAAAAGCACTCTTCGCGTCTGCGCGACAGAAACCGGAGAGGCGCCGAGCTGTTGCAAAAATAGCCGCCGCAATTGGCGTTCGCCCAGGCCCAGGCGCGCGGCCAGATTCTCTACGCTTTTTCCGTCGCCGTCGAGAGCGCCTTCGGCGATCAGCGCCAGGGCGCGAGAAACGGTATTGGATGTCCCGCGCCAAGAGGCCAGCTCCGGAGCGGTCTCCGGGCGGCAGCGAAGGCAGGGCCGGAAGCCGGCCTCTTGCGCCGCCGCCGCGGAAGAAAAAAACCTGCAATTCACGAACTTCGGAGTGCGCGCCGGACATACCAGGCGGCAATACACACCCGTAGACGAGACGCCGACGAAGATGTGGCCGTCAAAGCGCGAATCTCGGCTTTGCAACGCACGATAGCACGCTTCCCGGCCGGGCAAGTCCATAAGTTCCATTGTGGCACGACCGAGAAGACGGACTAGCGGTTTTCGGACGTGACCATTTTGCCTTTTCCTGAGCGCCGCCGCACCTCATTTGTAAAGTAAGCGACGCCTGGAAGACATGCCGGACCTTCAGCACAATTGAATATCCGGTAGTCCATGCAGAAAGCAGCATGAGCGGCGCAGAGGGGCCGCGGGGATCAGAAGCTCAGCCGGCGGTTGGTGACGATCTCTTTGCCGCCGCTTCTAGCCAGGACATAGACCTCGCCCGGGAGGGCGGGAACATTGTCTATCTCCGTCCAAAGAAAGATGCGGCGCGGACCGCTCCACAGGGTGCGGAAGGACTGCGTGTTGTCGAAGATGTGCGGCGCATCGAGGAAGAACGATCCGTACCAGAGATTGGAGGAGCGCCCGTTGAGGATGCGCACCTGGCGGCGCAGATAGAAACCGAGAGTTGAGCCGGCCTCGTATTCGCCATTGATCTCTACGATGTCGTTGGTATGCAACCGCGGTTGAATGGCCTGCGCAAGCACGCGCGAAGAGAGCACCGGCGAAAAGGTCACCAGAGCCATGTGGGCGGCGATAAGAAAGACAGTCATCATCGCGGCCAGCGAGCAGTTGGCGAGCCACGACCGATCCCGCTGCCGCAGAATCAGGTTCGCCGCGGTCCCTACGAGCAGCGCAATTCCAGTAAGCACGAGGGGCAATCGAAAAATGCCCATGGCCTTCGTGCTGAGATCGAGAAAATGGCCGAGCGAGAGGGCATAGTCGCCTGGATTCTGCGAGAGCAGGGTCGAGATATCGGTTCCGGGCGGCGGAGTTTGGCCGCGCCAGGCGAAGAAGAAGGCCACGGCGGCTCCGGCAGCGCCGAAGCAAAAGAGAACGACGGCGATGCGCCGGGCAGCGGTGCGGCGCGGGTCGCGCGCGGGCGAGTCCTCCTCCTCCGCCAGCCATGCGCCGATGATGAGCGCAAGGGGCGGCAGGGCGGGCAGGGCATAATACTCCTGGCGGGTGGAGAAGCTGAAGAAGAGCATCACGAAGGCTGCCCATAGCGCCAACAGCAGAAATGCCTGCTCCCGTGGAGAGAGTGGAACGCGCTTCCGCAGCGCTTTGACGGGAACTCCGCCGAGAGCCTTGAAGAGATAGGCGACCCACGGCATGAGCCAGACCAGCAAAAGCCCCCAAAAGAGCACCAGCGGAACAGTACCGTAATCGCGCGGAACCCGCAGGTTTAAGTAGCGCAGTACATGCTCGTTGATGAAGTAGAACCAGAAGAATCCATGAACATTGCCTTCCGTCGGGATGCGGCCAATCGGATGCCCATGCGCAGGATTCGCCAGCCCGGCCGCGATGTGCCAGGGAGCGGCGATCACCAAAAAGACCGCAAGGCTGGAGAGAGGATGCCACCTCCGCAGGTGGCCGAGGTTCCGGGTAAGCAGGAGGAAGAGGATGGCAATCGCCAGAGGAAAGACAATTCCGATCAGGCCTTTGGTCAGGACATTGAGGGCGCAAGCGGCGGCGAATCCCCAAGCCGTCGTCCGTCCTGGACGCTCCTCCGCGAGCGACTGCCAAAAGAACAGCATCGATAGCGTAAGCCACAAGCAGACCATCACGTCGGGAATTATGATGCGGGTATAGAGAAAGATTCCGAACGAGGTCGCCAAAATCAGCGCTGCATAGAAGCCTGCCGCAGTAGAAGCGAAGAACCGCTTACCTGCGCAAAAGACCACCAGAAACAAAGCCAGCGTGTAGAGCGCGAGGGGCAGACGGGCGGCCCAGTCGTGTGGGCCAAAGATCGAGTAGCTTACGGCCATGCTCCAATACATCAGTGGAGCCTTCTCCAGGTATCGAATGCCATTGGCGTGCAGCGTGACCCAATCGTGGCGCACGAGCATTTCCCGGGCGACCTCGGAGTGAACGGAGTCAGCATCGTCCAGCAGCGCCGGCCGTAGAAGGGTGAAACTTGCGTAAAGCAGGAGCCAGAGAGCGACGAGAGCGAGAATCAGTTTGCGCGCCGTTCGCTGTGTGGGGACTGGTATGGGGAAGCTCCGAATGCGGCAGTAAAGAGAAGCGGGTCCAATTATAAAAGAGGGAGAGCGGCAGTTTGTCGTTTGCCGGGCCAGAGGCCGCATGGCGACAGCACAATCGCTCTATACTGACGGCGTGTCGTTGCGTGGCGGAGCTTGCGGCAGAGCCCGAAGCAATCTGATAGAGGAACCGATGGCGGCAAGCATGGGAGCGGGCGAGGGGCTGGAGCCCACCGCCACGCTGCTGTACAACGACTGGTATCCGGCACTGCGCAGCGATAGGCTGCGGGGACGCAAGATGGCCACGGCCACGCTCCTTGGAAGTCCCCTGGTGCTGGGGCGCAAGCGAGACGGAAGTCTCTTTGCGATGCGCGACAACTGCCCGCACCGGGGCATGCCTCTCTCCTGCGGGTGGTTCGACGGCAGCACCGTCACCTGCAAATATCATGGCTGGAGCTTTGAGCCGGAGTCCGGCCAGTGCATGGAAATCCCTTCGCTCACCCGCCAGGACACGTTTCCGGCGCGCATCTATGCGAACGCTTTCCCCTGCAGGGAGTCGGACGGGTACGCATGGGTTTACCTGCCCAAGCCGGGCAGCGGCCGGGTACACATGGAGGCGCGGGCGGGGCTCGCACCGGCTCCTGAAATCCCGAAGTTCAGCGACCACTTTCGCTCCGCGCATATTGAGGCGGAGTTGCCACTCAACATCGACCACGGAATCATCGGCCTGATGGACCCAGCCCACGGTCCATTTGTTCATCAGGCGTGGTGGTGGCGATCACGCCACAGCATCCATGAGAAGGAGAAGCACTTCGAACCGATTCCTCAGGGCTTCCGCATGTCTGCCCACGCGCCATCAGCCAACAGCGCCCCCTACAAGCTGCTGGGTATCTATGGACAGCCAATTGAAACAACCATAGATTTCATACTGCCCAATCGCAGGTATGAGTTGATCCGCTGCGGCTCAAAATGGTTCTCCAGCCTGACCACGGTGACGCCGACAAATGCCAATAGCTGTCGCATCGATGTGGCAGCGGCATGGAACATTCTTCATGGAGTGCCTCTCGTCACTTCGACGGTCAAGTTCTTTGGCCGGCGCTTTCTGCGCCAGGACCAAGTGACGATGATCCAGCAGGCAGAGGGATTGAAGTTCAACCCCAGCTTGATGCTGATCGACGATGCGGATCGTCCGGCGAAATGGTATTTCGCGCTCAAACGCGCCCGGCTGGAGTCTGAAGAGACAGGCCGGCCGATGGTGCATCCCATGGACGGACCGGTGACTCTCCACTGGCGCAGTTAGCGAGGTGCTACCGCGAGTTCCAGATCACGCCATGAGAAACCACGATTGTCCCGATCCTGCATAACGACCATGACGATGCGCTCCAGTCAACTGCCAAATCGCGCCCTTGTATAACTGAAAGAGCCCCGCTCGCTCGGCTCTTCCACGGTGGGGCAGGAGAAGCAATGCAAGCAATCACCGTCATCTCTTCCAGCGAAGAGGCCATGTCAACGCCCGAGGCGGGACTTCGCCGCCGGGTGATGTCTTACAGTCCCGGCGTGATGCTGGTGCGGCACACGATGAAGAAGGGCTGGGTGGGCGCTCGCCATAGCCATCCGCACGAACAGATGGTCTACGTCGTGAGCGGCCGGATCCGGTTCCAGCATCCGGGAGGCGTCCTCGAAGCCGGGCCTGGCGACGGCTTTCTGGTTCCCGGCAATGCCGAGCACCAGGCCTCCGCCCTGGAAGACGCGGAAGTGCTTGACGTCTTCACGCCCTACCGCGAGGACTACGCAAAACCGCAAAGCTGAAATCCGCCTTAGTCATGGAGACCGGCTAGGCGGCGGACCTGCTCCGGTGACATGCCCTGCCGGCGAAGCTCGCAGAGACTGAGCGCGTCATGGCGTTTCGCGAGCCGCTCGCCACGCGCGTCGCGCAGCAGCTCGCAGTGATGCCAAGCAGGTGAGGGAAGCCCGAGAGCCCGCGCAATGAGAAGCTGGCGGGCGGTGGAGAGCAATAGGTCGACCCCGCGCACCACTTCAGTGATTTGCATCGCTGCGTCATCGGCGACAACAGCAAGCTGATAAGCAGGCACACCGTCCCGGCGCCAAACCAAAAAATCTCCGAAGTCCTCACCGGCCGTAAAGCGCTGTGTCCCCACCGCGCTGTCCTCAAAGACGACCACCTCGCCGAGAGGCACGCGGAAGCGCCAATTGACCCCTGCCGGGGAAGCGAAGGCGGTTGAGTCGTCAAAGAAGGGCTGTGGCGGCCGGCAGATGCCGGGATAAATTGCCTCTTCGCCATGCGGAGCCTGGGCAATCTGCGCCAGATCTTTCCGCGAACAGCGGCAAGGATAGAGCCAGCCTGCGGCGAGGAGCTGCCTCCAGGTTTGCAGATAGAGCGGGCGGCGCTCGCTTTGCGTGTAAGGGCCGAATGGCCCTCCGATGTCGGGACCTTCCTCCCAGCGCAGCCCCAGCCAGCGCATGTCTTCCAGCATGGCCTCGGCGAACGCTGGCCGCGAGCGCTGTGGGTCGAGATCTTCATTGCGCAGAATGATCGCGCCGCCTGCCGCGATCGCCCGCCGCTGCGCGATCCAAAACGTGCGGGCATGCCCCAGGTGGAGAAGACCAGTAGGTGAGGGGGCGACCCGGCCCCGATACGCGGCCATCTCCCGGTCGATGCGATTTCCCATGCAATGCCTCACTGGCCTGGCCGGCGGGTTGGGTGCCCTGAGGTTTCCTGGCGGCCACCCGTCTCCTTTGTGGAATTACGGAGGTCATCGCGCCGCGCGCCGCGACCCCCTTGCACCCTGCGAGGGTGGTAACCGGTCGAGATTTCAACGCACGCTTCGAGGATGCCGTAAGTCCTTGAGCATCGGAGGGAAACACGGCACTCAGCTGAAAAACGCTGCCCCGCGCGGCTGTTCCCCTGGTAACCCATTACGAAGTGGCCGGTTCGACTCACCCGGCAGGCCCGCGCTACTTACCCTCTTTTCCTCTGTTGGCAGAGGTGAAAAGAATGCTAAGCTTCGTTGCAATTGCGAAATGGCGAATCGGGAACCGTACAGTTCTTGGCCATCTCTCGGAAAACCATTTTGCTTGAATTCCGGCTCTAACCTAACGGGCAAGAGGGGTAGACCCAAATGTCGTGGCACTTACAAACGTTCGTACAGTGGTTCGTCCAATTTGAATCCCTTGGTCCTGCAATCGTGGTGACCGCGGTCTCCGGCTTGGTGCTTGCATGCGGCATCGGAGCGCTCTGCTCGCCATGCAGGGAGAAGGACGAGTTTTTTCATCGCCACGTCTACTAGGGTTGGAACGGCTGGCGAACGAGCGTCCGGTTTGATTCGGCGTGCGATCCATCCTCCCGGATGCTTATTGTCGCAAGTGTTGTTACTACGTTTCCCTGCCGCTGCTTTTTAGGGACTTCGCCTTTTGCCGCCGCCTCGCGGAAGTATCCGGCACCCGAATCAATCTGTCGCTGCTGCAAAGATCAACACATTCAAACTTGGCCCGCCGGGACAAGCTGCGGCTTGCCACGCTGGTCCAATTCCAGGTACCCCATCGGATGATGGTGATCATGGGTGAACAACACCAGCCATTTTTCCGGGATGGCGCGGCCCAAGAACCGTTTTCGCTCCTCAATCGAAGTGAGCGGATCGAGATCGTAGCCCATGACCCATGTCGGCTCCAAGTGCGCGCTGGTGGGAATCAAGTCGGAGACGTAGCAAGCCCGCCGCCCTCCGGAATCGATCATGATCGCCATCAACTGGGCGGTATGGCCGGGAAAGACTTCGACCGAGATCCCCGGCGCAATCTCGGTGGCGCTCCCGACGCGGGCATCCAGCAATGTCATTTGCCCGCTCTCGATCAGCGGATCGTAGTTGGCTCCGCTGTAGCTGATGCGGTCGCGGTCCAACTGCATGTGACCGTGCTCCACTTCGCCACGATGAGCGAAATACCGCGCGTTGGGAAAGGTGGGTATCACCCGGCCATCTTCCGTCAGCACGGTGTTCCATCCGCAGTGATCGAAGTGCAGATGCGAGTTGATGACGATGTCCACCTCTTCCGGCCGGATACCGGCAGCGTGAAAGCTTTTAGGGAGCAATTGCTTCGCCGCAAAAATGGCGCGCAGCTTCTCCGGCAGCTTGTTGCCGATTCCCGTTTCAATCGCCACCGTGTGCTTGCCGGTGCGCACCACCACCGTATTGAGCCCCAGCAAGATTTGGTTGAGATCGTTGGCCGGCGCGCGCTTTTCCCATAGAGTCTTGGGCACCACGCCAAACATTGCTCCGCCATCCAGCAGAAACCAGCCGTCGGTAAGGATGGTGAGATCGAAATCGCCCAAGGCGGCATGTCCCCGCACCAGCGCCTGCGTGTCGTCGGTTTCCGCCGGATGCCTCACGGCTTGCAGTCTACTGCATTTGCATTTCGATGCCTCCATCCGCGGGGGCGTGTTCGATTGCGTCAGCTGCTCGCGGCGCGGTAGCGTTCTCCTTCCGCCAGCAAACGTTGTAGACTTTGAGACCTCAGATGAATCCTCAAATCGAACCGCTCATCCGCCTACAGCAAGCAGACCAGGAGGCGGCCCATTTGCGGCAGGCCATCAGCGCGCTGCCTCAGCGTCTCGCCGCGCTGGAACACAAACTGGAAGGTCAAAAGCAGGCTTTGGAGCAAGCGAAGAAGGCTCTTCTTGCGGAAGAGGCCAAGCGCAGGCGATTGGAAAGCGACCTGAAGGACCAGCAGCAGAAGATCCTAAAATATCGCGAGCAGTCCAGCGGAGTAAAAAACAACGATCAGTTTCGAGCGCTGCAACACGAAATTGGCTTTGCAGAGGAAGAGATTCGCCGCATCGAGGACACAGAGCTCGCCAGCATGATGCAAAGCGAAGCGCTAGAGGGGCAGCGCGGCGCGGCGCAGCGCGATCTGGCGGCGCAAGAAGAGCTAATCAAGCAGGAAAAAGAGGTTCTTCGCGTCGATTCCGCGGACAAAAAGCAGGACCTGGATCGCCACCTCAAAGAGCGGGAGTCCCTGCGTGCCGTCGCGGATAAATCGCTTTTGCAGGAGTATGACCGTCTGGCATCGTCTTCGAGAAAGACCGCATTGGCGCGCGCTTCCAGACACCGCTGCCTTGCCTGCCAGATGGCGCTCCGACCGCAATATTGGAATGAGGTCCGCGGTGGGGCTCTAATCCACTGCGAGAGTTGCGGACGGCTGCTTTATTTCGACGCGGGCTTGGAGCCTGAATAATCCACTGGTTTACAGAAAAGCTGAAGGGGCCCTAGCGGCTAGGCTGTGAACGCTCTTTTGCCGGGGCGGAGACATTGGGTGAAGGCTGGCTCGATGCGGGTGCGATCTTGATGGCGATCCGCCCGGCAGGGCTCGGTACTGGTGCAGGCGGGCGCACACTGATCACCGGCTGCGGCGCAGATTGCTGGTGCATGGTAACGATCAAGGCTACGGCCGGTCCGTTGCCTGCGCAGCGGTAGCTGTGAGGCGTGCTGGCGTCGAAGTATACCCCGTCTCCCGGCTCCAGGACATGCGCGCGATCCGCATGCCGAATCTCCAACTCGCCCTCAAGCAGATAGAGAAACTCATAGCCCGGATGGACGTGGGGGCGGACTTCAAGGTTCTTCTTCTGCGGCACAAACTCGGCATAGTATGGGTCCAAATATCTATCGGGAACCATGTAGCCCAAGCTCTCAAAATAATAGGTGGGGTCATCCACGCCGGTTTGCGGCAGACGAACCCGCTCCTTCTTGCGATGAATGCGAAACAGCGTATGCGGCTCGTTTTCAAAGAAGCAGGAGAGATCCTTACCGAAGACGAGCGCAATGCGCGCCAGGTTGCGCAGCGTCGGCACCACGCGGCCGGTTTCTAATTGGGAGAGGAAGCTAGCGGAGAGCCCGGTTTGCCGCCCCAACTCCACCAAGCCCATAGACCGCTTCAGGCGCAGCCGCTTAATGCACTCGCCTATCCGTTTTTCCGCGATAAAGGCTTCCGCGCTTGCTTGGTCAATCTGATTGGGCATCGATTCCGGCATGTGTTCCATAGGACGGCAGATTTGGAACCAAATAACTCCTGGGAAAGGAAAAAGATTCTTAAAGCATGTGTATCATGAAAGTCCATGTTTATCTCATGAATCCAGAGTAGAGCTTGCGGCTCTGCCCGTTGGTTCAGCAGGCAGCCTCGCCATGCCTCCCAATGAAGGAAATGCTTTAGGCTGAAGGGATATGATCCACCTGCACTTAGAGGTTCCGGCCGGAGCCATAAGCAGGGTGCGGCTTGGCTGGTTGGTGCTTGCAGCGACGATTTTGGCGGCGGGCTGCGGCAGCCCGGGCGCGCCGGCTCCTCCCAGTCTGGACTTGCCGCAGGTGGTGACCAACCTTTCCGCGACCCGGATCGATAGGGCTGTGGAGTTGGCATGGACCATGCCGGCTCGCACCACAGATGGGGTCGCAATCAAGCGGCCGATCCGCGCAGAAATTTGCCGTGAAACCGCGAACGGTCCGTGCACCACCATCGCGACAGCTTTTTTCCCTCCTGCGAAGCCAGCTGCCTATACGGACCACCTTCCCACAGGCCTAACCAGCGGGACCGGCCGCGTCTTAATCTACCAAGTCACCCTGCGCAACCATGCCGGGAAATCGGCCGGGCCATCGAATTCGGCATTTTCCGCCGCCGGCACGGCGCCCGCCCCACTTACCGGGCTGACGGCTGAGGTACGGCCTGATGGGGTCCTCCTGAGTTGGCATCCGGCCGCGCCGGGGGCCGGGGCCGAGGCGGGCCAGGGAAAGATGGCGCTCGATTTCCGGATGGAGAGGGTGTTAGAGAATCCGCCGCCGCAAAGAAAAGAGCCGCTTCTTTCGACGACCGAACCGACCCAGCAAATACTCGTTGTCCATGCCGATCGCGGGCCTGACCCCGGGCACGCACTCGACACCAACGCGCAATTCAATCGGAAATATCGCTATACGGTGCAGCGGGTGGCGATGGCGACGCTGGGCGGACGGACGATCGAAATCGAGGGCCAGCCAAGCGAGCCGCTGACGATCACCACCACAAATATATTTCCGCCAGCCGTTCCCGAGGACCTGGCTGCGGTCTCCGACGCCGCGGCGGGAGCCATCGATCTTTCATGGACGCCCGACGCCGGGCAAGACCTCGCCGGTTACTATGTGTACCGCAGAGACGTGGCGAGCGGCTTGCCTGCCGCGCGGATCGGGCCTGAAAACGCACCGAATTCAGCTCCATCGCAAATCTCGTCGCCGGCCTTCCGTGATGCTACCGCGGAGCGTGGTCACACCTATGCATACTCTGTATCTGCGGTTTCACAGGCTGGCCATGAGAGCCGCCGTTCGCCTGAAATCGTGGAGACCTTACCCAGCCAATAGAGACTACAGCGTGACCAAGATAAGGGAGTGAAACGAATGAGATACTGCCGCCTGCAAACCCCCCGCGGTCCGCGATGCGCCGAGGTTGTCGAGCGCGAAAAGCAGCTCTGGATTGAGCGCTTGATACCTCCTTTTGAGGAGGATAAAACCGCAGGAGACGAAACCCTGCGCTTTGAGCCGATTCCGTTAGCGAGCGCATCATTGCTCGCCCCCGTCGTCCCTTCAAAGATCATCTGCATTGGGCGCAATTATCGGGAGCACGCTGCCGAATTGGGGAATGAGATTCCTGCCGAGCCTCTGCTGTTTCTCAAGGCTCCCTCCGCTCTTCT
>Ga0207933_1000750_pt1 | contig 28631 bp, 26 predicted proteins | sample NGESurdeep092012_4_FD_184488 | JGI IMG/M metagenome (GOLD analysis project Ga0207933, IMG submission 184488) | Arctic peat soil microbial communities from Barrow, Alaska - NGEE Surface sample F53-3 deep-092012 (SPAdes) | ecosystem: Environmental > Terrestrial > Soil > Wetlands > Peat ... | reverse complement strand
TGAAATGCGTCCGTTTCGTGAGTTTGAATATTTGTCATAATGATTTGCCTTTGTTGGTGTCGGCATGGTTTGGCGAAAATCAGCCGCAAGGTCAACAAATTTTTTGCACGGGCAAAAAATCGCCCGCACGGGGTCCTTGCGGACGGCCACCATTGATTTTTGTCGTCGCACGGCCGGATTGAGCGTTTGCACGGGGCATTTGAGGTCGTGCGGATGCCGTCTGCATGGTTGCACGAGCCATATTGAGGCTCGCACGGAACGGTTTTCATTCCGCACGGAGCGTCAAAGCCCGCGCACAACAAGGGTTTTAACGCGCACGGGGTATTTTGCCCCGCGCACGGGCTGTTTTAGCCGTGCACGGGTCATCTCATCATCCGCACGGGCAATTTGCGAGGCTGCGCGGGTAATCTTAAACGCTGCCAGGGTAATCTTTTTCACGCACGGGAAAGTTGATAATTTGCGCGGATGATTGAATTTGCGCCCACGGCGGTGGGGAAACGTCCGTTCAAGGCCATGTTGGGGTTGCGGAGCATACGGAGCCGGAGCGTGAACGGAAACGCTTCGGTGAACGCCTTGTCTTGGAAAATTCCAGCGCGAATGACCTGGCCGGTGACTGCGGCAAGCACTTCGTTGTCGCGCGTAGCCAGAATGTCTATCTGTCCAATCTCGGCTTTTTGGTGCAACTGCTTGGCGCGAAACTCGACCGACTCTTTAGTTTTTTCATCCTGCGCCTTTGCCAGTGCGGGTTTCAAAAACATCAGTTTGAGCAAATCGGCATTGTCGAAGTCCTTTGGATTGCGTTCGAGAAACGCGAGGGTCGCAAGCTCGGCCTGTTGGACGTGCAAGTCTTTGGCTTCCGAAAATTGAAGCAACGGACTCAAGTAGTAAGTGCCAGCAGGGTCAATGATGACGACGCGCTCGCGCTGCTTGAAAAGTGAAACAATGTGGTAACGGTCAATCGCCGAGAGCAGCAACACGGCGACGGTGAAGAAAAACCAGAACCACGGCAGCCGGTCGCGCAAAACCAAGAGACGGGTAAGGTCAAAATGTTTTGGCGCGGGAGTCGGGCGCGGGGGCAATGATGGGGAAATATAATCGTCGTTTTTCATAATTTGGGAGGCAGACCGTTGGCCGGGGCGATGGACGGCATCTGGCCGGAATGAGCGAGCATTTGATTGAGCAGTTGGCGGACGGATTTGTCGCCGCTCGGATCACCTCTTGATGAACCGAGTCCGGCGACGCCGGACACGAGCGAACCGGCGTTGCCAACCCGCCCGGCGGTTGAAGCCAAATTCAACGCTCCTGCCGTTCCGCCCGCGCCGACTGCCGCGATGGGACCGAACGGAGCGACAGCCGCTGCGCCGCCGATGGCCGCCGCTGTGGTTTGGACGACGGTATGCGCGCCGTGCGAAAACATTTCACTGGCCAGCGCGCCGGAAGCAACCACCTTTTGGATCATGACGGGCGCGGCGATGGTGCTGAAAATAATCCAGAAGCCGATGGCCGCCGCGCCGAAGGTTTTTTGCAAATCGGGAAGCTGCGAAGTCGGGTCAATGTATTCCAGGATGGGATTGGAAATGAAATCCAGCATCCCTTGCGTAATCAGTGCGGCCACGGCCCAGCCCAAAGGCCACAGCAAAACGCCCACGAGATTCATGAGGTAACGGCTGCCGGTATGTTTCAAGGCGGGGATGGCCATGAAGCCAATGAGCAAGGGCGAAAGCGCGTAACCCATGTTCAAGATGACTTTCTGAAAGATGTAACCCCAAAACATCATCAGCGAGGCGAAGTGGCCGACGAGATAAAGGACGGAGGTGATGATGAGGTCGGTGGTGATATTGTGAAGTTGCGAGAGAATGTTCCACCATGACGAGAACATGGACGGGTCGCGTTTGATGATTAAAAGTCCGAGGAATTGGTCATAGATTTGGGCCGGGTCAACACCCAGGCCGGAGATGATGGAATCCTGCAACAAACTTTGAAGTGTGTTTCCCCAAACCGGCAGATAGACCAGCAACGACGTAAGCACCATTAGTCGGATGGTTAAATGCAATGCGACACGGTGTGAAAATTTGTTATGAACCGTCACGATGATGCCGGTGACAAACAGCGCGTAGGCCACGCTCAACAACAAGTCGTGGAGTTCACCACACTTGGCGAGAAAGGTGGGAAAGATGCTGTCGAACGTGGCCATAAGAAACGCGGTGCGGCAGGGTTATTGAGTTGGGAACGTCGTGGGTTCGGTAAGCAACTGAAATGCTTTTGTATAATTGCTGGTCGCCTCCTCGAACTCGGCATTCTGCTGTTCAGTCAACGCCTGAATCTGCTTCTGCTGGTCATTCCGGTTCTGGATGTCCTGCACCACCGCCGAATCCACCGCCTGATTCACTTCGTCGTCCGTGCTGGCGAGATCACCATTCAGACTCGTAAGCACGGCGTGTAGCTTCTGCACTTGAGCATCGGTAGTCGCGTTTTGAAGCTGCTCGGTCGTTTGCGAAATTTCATCCTTGATGGTCGCGCGGCGTTGCGCCGCATTGTCGGCAACCGAAACAAAGTTGTTCGCGGTGTCATTGATGGCCGCAAACTTTTTGTATAAGTCTGACGGTCGCTGAACAGTCTGGCCGCGCGGCGTCTGGAAATTGACGCCGACGCTGGCGTAAATGCCGTTGTCGTTATAGGTCAGCGCATAGTTGCCGTCCGCGCTGGTAACGAGATTTTCAAGGTTGATTTCCGGCTCAAGACTTTTCAAATCGTTCTCCAACGGTGCTGCCATTGAGAGCACGACTTGGGACGGATTGCCAAACAATGATTCGTAATTTTTGAACTCGCTCAACTGGCTGGTGAGCGTGTCAATTTGCTGCACTTGGTTCTCAACCATGTCAACGTATTCAGCAAGGTTCTCGGTCTCGTCGAGAATTTGCTGCACGTTAGAGATGGGGTCATAGACAATCCATTGCGCGCGGGCGGAAAACGCCAGCGGCAACGCGACTGCGATTACTGCGATTATTTTTTTCATATTTTCCTTTTTTTGGTGGTTGGTGGTTTATTGTTCGATGCGGAGAAATTGCGTTGTCGGTTGGAAAATCACGCCGTCAATGACTTGTTCGGGCAGATGCACTTCGTAAAGCCGGACTCGGCCTTCGTCACCGGCTTTGGACTGCTGCATGGCAACAAAAATCCAGTATTGTTGTTTCACGGCATCGCTGCGGCCTTTGTCGTAGCCGTCCTGATATGACTGGTTGTTCAGTTTGCCGTTGGCGGCGTGGAGTCCCTCGCCAAGCAACGCGCCGCCCGCCGCCCCGCCAACGATGGCGACAGGATTATTGTGAGTCAGTTCGCCGCCGAGTGCCGCGCCGCCCGCGCCCAAGCCAACGTCGGTGGCAGTTCGCGTGACGGCGGCGCAGCCGGTGAACAAACAAACGGCGCAAGCGAGAGGAATAATGAGGAATGATTTTTTCATGGATTTTTTTCGTTGAATGGTTTCAAAGACCGCAGATGCCTTCGTGTTCGTGGGTAAAGCCGATAAGACTCCGTTCTGCGACAGATTCGGTTTCGTCCAAGTCAGCTTCGTGAAGCGGAACACAGGAATGATGCAAATAGCGTGGTGGAAAAACGCCGCTATCGGGGTGGCGCAGGTTCAAGTCAATGTCCGCAGCAATGCTAAAACCGTCCGGGTCGTTATTGCGTAACCATTTCCAATCCTTGTTGGAACGGTAGGGACAAAAAACACAGCCCGAACGCGGCACTGGAAGCGGGAGCTTTCCATATTCGCGCAACCAGTGGTGGCAGTGCCACAGCGTCATTTTCCGTTCAACCAATGGAAACACCGGCTTGAGCCACGCATATTCGGCCAGCCGTTGCCGGATCAATTCTACGCGATTGCGTTCATCATAGGTGACGGCCAGATATAGAATGACGGTAATCTGCCGATGAGGAAATTGCTGACGGCCTTTGAGATTGAGTGTCTCACGAATTTTTTGAATAAGGACTTCGAGTTTGTAATCCTTGGTCAACTGGCAGGCCGGTGTTGGGGACTCGGTGCTGTGGGCGGGAAGGCCGGCCAAAAGCTGGTCTTGGGTCAGCAAATCATAAGCAAGGTCGCCACGGCTGGCGGTGCAGTTGTTCGGCCCGGCAAAACTGTGCAACAATTCAATATGACGATAGAGCGGCGCAGATTCCGCGCCAGTGTCGGGGAAAATAACGCTGTCCAATGCCTGTGGTATCTCCTCAAGAAAAAACATGAGGTGAAGCGTCGTGGATTGGATTCCGCCGCCAACATGAAGAACGTGATATTGGGTCATGATTTTTCAGTTTCGATGTTTGCGTGGGTGATGATGCCTTCTACGATGTTTGCACTTTTGCGGAGTTCGCGGGCGCGTTTATCGAAGTGCTCGCCGCTGGACGAACTGCAATAGAGCATTTCGCGCGACGAAATGTTGTGAGCCGTGCCGCACAGATTTCTGCCGGAGTCGGTATGGAAATAAGTGAACGGCGAAAATTTCTGCCCCGATTGATGGTCGGGCAATGGGTAGTTCATTATCGCGTGCTTGGTCACTTCGGGCAACGCGATGTCCTGCGCCATGTCCTCCAAATCCGAGCGGTCGTTTTGCCGCATGATGAAAAACTGACGTGAGTTGCCGAACACGGCGGAGCGGATGCGTGATTGTTTGAACCGTGCATACTGCTGGACGATTGAAATGTTCCAACAGTTAAATTTGCGAAGCTGCGCGTAACTCTCCTGAACGATTTCTTGTCCACCAGGAATGTCTAGGAAGCGAGCGACTTCCTCAGTGGTCGGCGAGCGGAAGAAGTGAAGCGGAGCGAAGTGACGTAAGGAACGGAGTCGCGCGCAACGCCGCCGCCGAGCCACTGACGGAAGCAACGCGCGTTTTGCGCGTTGAAAAATGAACCCGAACGAGCAGGCCGGAAAAGGCAAACGCCGAGCGAATGTTAGCGAAGGTCTGTCATGCTATTTCCGGCCTGTTGGTTCGGGCGGTTACGATCTGATTGATAAATCGGGTTTGCCCCAATTCTGCCAGCTTAGAAATGCCGCCTTTGCGGTTTCGCGTCTGCTTATTTCGTCTTGTTGGCAATCATCAACAAAACTGTCATAGCAGGTGCCACGATGTTCTTGATGAGCAACCGAGCCGACGATGGAAGTGATGAAACATTCAATGTGTTCGTAGCTACTGTTTTCAAGGTCAACGCCGTTTTCGCCGCGATGAATCGGCTCGTGACACCAAGCGCATATTGCGCCAATAGGAGTTCTCACCGTCCAGTGGCCGAGTTCAAATAACGGGGCGAGTCCGTTGTAATACCCAAAGAAATTCACAAAGTTTTGCTCGGTGTTTTAATTGGAACTACTTTTGAATTGGCTTTGGGTTGGAAGCTGGCAATACCGTTGTGGATTTTTGTTGTAATGAAACCGTTTTCGTAATTGGTTGCTTGAACGTCTTTTGTTGCACCATTACGAGATTGATGGTGGTAGCTGATGGTGTCGGTGCGGATTTTATGTCCGAAGTGCTAACGATGCTCGTTGAACTGTTTGTCAATGGCGGCACACTGTTGGTTGACGTGGACTGACCAGATGCGTTCATTAAGTTGAAAGCAAACAATGTCAGTCCCGTTCCCAAAACAAATTTAACTGCTTTGGGGAATTTGTTTTTTGCGCTTTTTTTCATTGTCGTTTGATTGATTTTTCGGTTGTTCTATTATCACTTCATTGTGTGGATTTGCTAATTGGCCTCCGCTTAAAACGACGCGGCTAAAGCTGATCTCCGCTGTCAAATTTGTCGCTGTCAGCGATTGGCCGACGCTGGTAATGACAAAGTTAAAAGTGTTAGTCGCGGACGGTGCGAGGCTGATTCGGTTTTCTCCGATAACCCATTTCGTAGATTGCCCGACCAGTTCGCCTTGCTCATCAATTAAAAAACACATGGCGCGGGCTGATTCAATGCCTTGCTTGAAATTATTTTTCATCGCTAACTGCACAATCGTCTTTTGGCCGATCACTTTAGGCGAGGACACTGTTACCGCAAGTTGAGCGTGGCCGGCGATAACGCCGAGCGCAACGATGCTGCATAGAATTTTTGCTTTAATCTTCATTGTGGCGTGTTTCCAGAAGCGTTTTGTGATTTCTCCCGCGCATAACGCATGATGTCGGCGGTGTTTGTGAATAATGTGTAATTTGACGGAACTTCAAACAATGAAGCATCCGGCTCTTTCAACTGCACATTTTCAAAGATGAATCGCGTTATGGAAGTTTTTGTATAAAGCTCAAGCCTAATTGGAAAATTTTGCAAATCATTGGCTCGTGCAAGCATAGCAAATTCCGGCGGCAGATTCGTTTCCGTAACGGTCAATTTAACATTCGTGCATTCGTGACCATCAACCGTAATTTGTCCGAGTTCCTGCGTTTGTATGTTGACTGTATTTGCGCGTTGAGTCATTTCATCCAAAACCGCATCAGCAATAGGAAATTCTTCATAGGCTTGGATGCCGGGAAAAACGACATAAACTTTTTTGACATCAGTGCGCGTGATGATGTTGATTTTATTCAAATGCGCTTCCTGCATCGCCTCACGCATGGGTTGTGGAAATGGCATTTGCATTACATCAATTTCATCAAGCATTCCATCACGAGTAAGCGTCAAATTCATTGGCAATTTTTTCAAAAGAGTATTTTTGGAGTCAAACATTCCCATCACAGTTTTGGCGGAGAAATATGGAATATCAGGCAGAATTTTTGCAAATACTGCCTTTGTCTTTGGCTCGCTTATGGCAAGCGAACTGAAGTCTTGTGCTGATACCGTCATTGCGCTGGTCAGCAAGACACCAAAAAAAAGTTTGCGGAGAAAATTCATTTGAACGCTTGTTTGAAATAGGGTGAAACCAAAATGAGAATGAGCAATAACAAAACGAATAAGAAAATCACGAAAGCGTAATTCTGTCGTTTGCGCGCCGCGTTCAATTCCCGAATGGCCGAATCGTCATACGGCTGGCCGGAGATCGGTGGCGGCATCGTCAAAACTTTGGTGACATCTATGCCGCCCATGAGATTGTTGATAATTGAGCCAGCCGTCCCAAAAAATCCCATGATTGACCACCAGTCGAGCAAGCCGCAAAACAGCGCGCGTTTGCGGCCAGCCGCCTTCCGCGTCGTTTCCTGTGAAACCCATTCATACACCGGATACATTCGTGAAAAAAGGATGATGGAAAAAATGCGCCGATACTCGACAATCTGCCCGCCGTGCCTTTGATAATTTTCCATCAATTCAGGCAGATTTTTGATTTTGGTTTTCTCTCTCCAAAAAATCGGGATAATCATATATTGCGTTTAATTAACAAATAGCCAGTAGAAGCTTTCACGAATTTTTTCCTGCTCTGTTGACAGCTTTAGATCTAATTGCCGAACAGTATCATGGACAATGAGATGAGCTTCCCGAAATTTGCCGGATTGCCACGCCCGCTCAAAGGCTTGCAACGCTTCGGGGATGCCAGAAAGCAGTCTTGTCATCTCCTTATGGTATTCGTTTTTAACTTGTTCGATATCAGTCATTATTTTCTTTCATTCGTTTCCTTCAATCTTTTTTGATAAATCGAGTTAATCAATCTCCATATTTCGGCCTCTGTGGTATTTGGCAAATATGTCTCAAACGCTTCAAGATTGAAAAATATCTTTTTCTCGTCTTTTAATCTTCCAATAACCATTTTTGTAGTCGAGGATTTAGTTCCTGTTTGTATGCGATCCAAAAGACTATCCAATGTGGTGAAAAGTCCTGTTTCAATAACTCCTCTAAAATCAACTGCCTTTTTTTGATTGTAGTGAATTAACTCACCATTAGTTTCGTCGTTTGGAAAAACGAAACAATCCATTTCCCATCCTTCAGAGGATGGGAATCGGCGAAAGCGGATGTTTGGCATAGTGTCCTTTATTTAATTGGTGTTGCTGGACCTAAATCTTCAAACGGCACGAGATAGGCAGGACCGGGTGGAGTTTCATGCGGAAATGCCATATATTCATTTATAGGATTTTGTATTGGCATTTGTGTGATAATAGGGTTTTCTCCACCTGCTTGCATTAGTGCTTGCCATTGTTCAGCCTGTCCCTGCGTCGGCCAGACCCACTTGTTGCCGAGTTGGTCGGGGTTCATGTAAGGGCCATCAGAGTATTTGCCTAATTGCGCTCCTTCAAATTCTTCTTGGCTCATTACTCTATACGCTACGTTATTTTCTTGCACCGCCTCATTTAATGATTCTGAAATTTGCTGGTCTAATTGAACCATTGGCGGTGTCTCACCGACTGCTGACGCGGTTTCTCCGCTCGCGGCTGATGCCGCCGTTGTTGAAGCCGAAGCGGTTGCCATATTGTAAAGCCCCAAACCGCCCGACGCAATTCCCGCCGTGCCAGCCACGCCGCTACTGATGGCTTCCGCCTGTTGCATCCAATCTCCCAATGGTGCGCCCGTCACTTGATTTTGATTGGCAATGCCCGAATAAATCCCTCCCATGTTCCAACTGGTGAGCGCATAGCTGGCCGCATCCACAAATCCACTGTCGCTATACACGGTGCTGACATTGTTGGCGAAGCTTTCCGCGCCGTTGATATAGGTGGATGGCGAATTCATTGCTTCACTCTCGTCGAACAACGTGCCAGCGGCGGCTTCGGTTGTTCCCCCGCTGTAATAACCGGCCATGAAAGAGGAACTGGCGTTAGCAGGAATACCTCCGCTGGTGAATCCTTCATAATAACCTGTGGCGATTCTTCCATCCGCGTCGAATCCATTAACAGGATCGCCGCCCGCGAAGGTGAGATAATTCGGGTCGCGTTCATTCCACGTCGGATCATACGAAAGCCACATACCAGTCACAGGGTCGTAAGTTCTCATCCCGATTTGATAGTAACCGGTGATGTCCACCCAACGCCCGCGCCATGCCGATGACTGCGCCACGTCCGCGCCATAACCCAATGCCACTGGCCGATAACCCGGCACAGCGCCATAGCCCGTAGGTCGCGACGATGTCCACGAAATGACACCGTTGGTTACTTCACCGAGAATGTCTCCGCGATAATCACTGATGACCGGATTAAAAGTGTTCAGATAAGATGAAACGCCGTCGAATCCGCCAGTGCCGTTCATGCCGCCATAAACGCCGTTCATGTCCGGCCCGTAAAGTTTCCATTCCGTAGAATCTCCATACGAAACGCCGAGTTCCAAGAACTCCACCTGCGGGTCGTAATACTGGTAGATGGTTGCGGGCGTTACACCATAAATTTGCGTCACGCCATTGACCATCGGATAGACTTCGGTAAGCAAGCGGCGGTTCAAAGCATCATATTCCGCGTGCCAATAAAATCCGGTATGGGTGGCGTCGCCGTCAAAAACGTCAGTCAGCCGGTTTTTGGCATCCCAATATAGTTGTTGCTGCCGTTCAACTGTGCCGTCCGGCTTGCGCCAGATGCGCTGCCCGATGTTGCCGTTGCCATCGCGCCCGATGGTGGCCGTTTCGTGAGTGAAGTTATTGGTAAATGTATTGGTTGCCCATGCGGTGAAGAAACCGCTCGGATGCAAGGCGGCTACTTTTAATTGATGCACGCCCGGCGTCAGTTCCATCATGGCGCGCCATTCGTAAGGATACGAAGAATCTCCGGAACTGTTGGTCGTCACGGACAATGGTTGTCCGTCCAACGAGGCTGTCACAGTGGCCTGTCCGTTAAGCCGTCCGTAGGCAGGGTAACTGATCGCCGTGTTGGTTTCGGTATTGACGCGCCCGAAAGGACTGACGCCGCCATTCCACAAGGCGGAGCCGGTCGCGCCCATTCCGGTAAGGACGCCCAACCCGGCAGACGCCCCGCCATCGTAGGCGAAGTCATTAGTCCACGTCGTCGTGGAATTAAGATTCAACTGTTCTTGAGTCAGTCGGCGGCTCAAGCTCGAATAAGCATAAGAGCGCGAGTCGGTGAAATCGGAACGATACAACGTGTCGTCCGCCAGTGTGCCATCGAGATACCGCGTAAGGTCTTCGGTTAATTCAGTCGCGCCGTTGACCGTGGTAACGATGCTGTCAGGCCGTCCTTCACCGTCGCGCGAGGCAATGGATTTTGACAGGCTGGAAGCCTGTCCCACTAGGGTGCGGCTGGTGAGGATTCCTGCGGTGTCAAAATCATAATTACCGTTGCCGTTCGGATCGCTGGCGTAAACCAATGCGCCGTCCGCGCGCGAAGCGAAATTGTAGCTGGCTCCGTTGACAAAAGCCGACAATGCCAGCAGCAGGAAAATAAGTTGAAGCCGATGCCTCATTGATTTATTCTTTCGTCCTGACATAGCTGGGACAGTCGCCGCCATGACCGAAGGCGAATTGGAGGTTGTGAGGTGAAAAAGCCTCCGAACAACATCCTTGGTTGACCGGGACAATGCTCCGAGACGGGCAAGGCGTTTGGCGGCTTAGTTTGATGTAGGCGAGCTTTCACTTGGTTCGTAGCCGAGAAGCTGTTCCAGCGTTTATAAATTCTTTGGCACCGCGCGTGCTAGGGTTGGCGTGTCGAGTTCATTTTTGAAATTTCCCGTTTCGTTGTGGACAGCGGTTGAAGCTAACGCAAAATGTTGTTGTTCGTTTTTACATGGTTTGTTCGGACGAACACAACCAACTCCAAACCGCCGTTGTTTGCAAGGAAAATTCATTCAATCATTTTTCAAATTTCAAGGCGCAGGCCGAGAAGCCAGTCAGACGTTTATTTTTCATGGCACTATGCGTGCTAATGGTTGGCTCATAAATTCGTTTGGAGACTCATGCAGTTGGTTCTATAGCTCGCAACAGTATGGCTAAATCAAAAACCTCGTTTTTTATTTTGTCAAAGTTTTCAGTGCCGGGAATTGGTGAATACCGGCCTGTTTCGGGATGATATATTCCGGGGCCATAGTCATTGAATGAACCCATACCTTTAAAAACATAGGTTATTGACGAGGACAGGCTTCGCAAATCGTCTGCGGTGTAGCCGTTTTGAATTAGCTCTTCACATCTCGATAAATCCGATTTGAATCCCTTTGTCCACTGACAATTAGGATCGAGTTCCAAGATTGCTACAAATTTTGCAAGGGCATTCTTAAGTTTATTGAGTTTTGTAAGTTTATTCATTTTAGTGGTGAGATTGGAGTAAATGTTCCTATGTTTTTTGCGCCGGGAACGAAAATCTGAATCATGTTTTGCCCTCCGAGATAAACACCACCTTGTGAACTGACAGGGCCATAATAATAGGGGGTTCCTTCTGGGAACTGTGCGCCAATGACGCTGTTCATTGGGGATTCTCCTTTAAGAAATCCAGTCTCTGGATCTATCCATTGTGATTTTACAGCGCTATCAATCCGTGCTTGGGCGACGCTCTCTGGCGGTTCAAAGGTAAAATATGAACCGCTGGGATTTGCTGCATCTCCAGCTTTATAGAGAAGTTGATTCGGTTGAATAGTCCCCACATTATATTTTCCTCCAGAAAATGTTCCAGCAATTTCATCCGGCAACGGGCCAGGGTTCATCATATCGAATGCATAGGTTGGTGACGTTTCACCGGCTACCTGTCCGCCTTCTTTCGCTACTTGCGTTCCTGCTTCCGCCGCTTCCGCGCCTTCGCCCACTTCGCCCGCCTCGCCCAATTCTCCACCGGCCAGAATCGTTCCTATCGAACCAGCGGCGTAACCAACACGGTAAGCTCCGCTTTGATTCGCGCCGCCCGTCAACGCCGTTCCCACTGTTCCCAAATTTCCTTGCAACGTTTGGCTGGCAAGATACTCAAGTCCCGCTCCGGTGTTCTCCAAACCCTGCATCTGGTTGCCGTAAATATCCTCGGCTGTGTCAGGGCTAAAAAAGCTGGTGAGGCCGTAACCGATGCTCCCGCCGATGTTCCATAACAGACTTCCGGTGCCAGTTATGGCGTTTTCCGCGCTTTGATAGAGTCCTTTATTAACACGCCCATCACTATCAAAACCATTGATTGGGTCGCCGCCGCAGAAGGTCAGATAGTTCGGGTCTTGTGCGTTCCAAGCCGGGTCATAAGACAACCACATGCCGGCAACCGGATCATAGAGCCGCATTCCAATATTGTAATATCCGGTAATATCCACCCAACGTCCGCGCCATGCCGATGATTGCGCCACGTCCGCGCCATGCCCCAATGCCACAGGACGGTAGCCCGGTATCGCTCCATAACCAGTAGGTCTGGCGGAATTCCACGACACAACTCCGTTGGTCACTTCCGCCAGAATATCTCCTCGATAGTCGCTGATAACAGGATTGAATGTATTCAGATAAGGCGATACTCCGTCCAATCCACCCGTGCCATTCTCTCCACCATATTTTCCATTCAAATCCGGCCCGTATAATTTCCAAGTAGTCTGCCCCGCGTCTCCGGTTGAATGAGCCACATTCACGCCCAATTCCAAAAACTCCACCTGCGGATCGTAATACTGTTGAATACCTACATAGCCACGCGGGTTAAGGATGTAAGCCACGCCGTTGGTCATCGTGTAATACTGCGTGAACAATCGCCGGTTCAGGCCGTCGTATTCCGCCATCCACGCAAAACCGTTTCCTTGAGCATCCCAATGAGTTATCTGCCGCAAGCGGTCTTTGGCATCGTAATACAGCAGTTCGGTAAGATTCGTGGAGCCACCAGCCACCCAGAGCCGTTTCACAACGTCTCCATTCGCGTTGTTCCAGATCGTGGCCGTCTGTCCAGCCAGACTGTTGGTGAACCAATTGGTTGCCGAGGCCGTAAAGAACCCGCTTGGATGCAAGGCGTCAACCTTCAATTGATGCGCGCCGGGCGTCAGTTCCATGGTCGTGCGCCATTGGTAGGGATAGGAAGGATCGGCTGAACTATTGGTCGTCACGGACAAGGGCCGGCCATCGAGAAATGCCGACACGGTGGCCTGACCGTTAAGCCGTCCGTAAGCCGGATAGGTGACGCAGGTATTGGTTTCCGCGTCAATACGCGCCAACGGACTGACGCTGCCGCTCCACAAGGCGGAGCCGCTTGCACCCATTTTGGTGAGGACACCAGAACCAGCGGACGCGCCGTCGTCGTAAGCAAAGTCATTTGTCCAAGTGGTCGTGGAATTGAGATTCAATTGTTCCGAAGTAAGTCGGCGGCTCAAGTAAGCATACGAGTAAGCGCGTGAATCCGTGAAGTCCGCGCGATAGAGCGTGTCATCCGCGAGTGTTCCATCAAGATAGCGCGACAAGGTTTCAGTCAATTCCGTCGCGCCATTAACGGTTGTGTCAATGGTGTAAGGCCGTCCTTCGCCGTCGCGGGAAGATATGGATTTTGACAGGCTGCCTACTGTGCGGCTGGTGAGGATTCCGGCGGTGTCAAAGTTATAATTGCCGCTGCCCGTCGGATTGCTGGCGTAAGTCAATGCGCCGTCCGCGCGTGAAACGAAATTGTAACTGGCTCCGTTGATGTTCAAGCCAGTGCGCCGTCCGGCGGCATCCCACGTTTGGCTGGCACCGGAAAAGGCCACGCCGTTGATAGTGACGGATTCTGAACTTAATTGTCCGTAAGGGTCATAAGTTCGCAGCACTACTTTTGGGTCTGCGCCCGTAGGACTGCCAGTGTTCTGCTCGGTGATGTTGGTGGCATAACCGCGAGCATCGTAGCTCCAGGATGTATCGGTATGTGTGTAATATGGGTCGGTGCGCGAAATGGACGCCTGACGCAACCGGTCATCGTAACTATGAGTTCCGACCACGCCGCGCTCATTAGCCTTGGTGTCAAGCAATCCCGCAAATGGGTTGCCGCTTGGATAATATGTATAAGTATTAGTGCGCGTGCCTGAACCGTCCGTGCCAACCAGCCAGTCCTGCAACACTTGCCCGGCATTATTGTAGCTCGCTCGCCATTGCAAGCCGCCCGGCATGGTGCGATTGGTCAAGTCATTCAATCCATCATAGCCGTAAGTAGTCAAGGCATCATCGCGGTCGGTTTTTGAAGTCGTGCGATTCAATCCATCATGGGTATAGCTGGCAAATGTCCAGCCGGTGATGCTGCCACTGACGGAAGAATCATGTTCCTCATAATCCAAGTTGCCGGATAAGTCGTAGTCTTTCCGTATGTAATCCAAGTAACCGGCGGCGGGATAGGCAACGGACAGAACATTATTGCCGTCATTGTCAGTCCAAACGGTATTGACAATGGCGGATGCGCCTGAACCGTCCGTGGTGGTTACGCTGTTATGGTCGGCGGAATAAACGATGTATTTTTCCCGAACCAATGTGTCATTCGCGCTATAAATTTGTGAACTGACGGGGCGATTTATCGAATCTGAAACCGCGATGCTTTTTTCGCCAAGCGCGTTGATGTTGGTCACGGCGCGTCCGGCCAGCGCATAGAAGTTGGTGCTGACCTGCTGCAAAATATTGGTGACAGGATAGTATGTAGTATTAGGGTCCATTGGGTCTGTGGCCACTTGTGTCACCGTAAGTATGGCCGGACCAGCAGACGCTTTAGGCCGGTCAAGGCCGTCGAAATCGGTGGTAAATGCGTTGCCGCCAGCGTCAATTTTTTCAATGGTGTTCCCGCGCCGGTCAAGCTGCGTTGAATTGGTCGCCTCCGGCGCGCCCGCCGCCGAATAAAAGACGCGCGTGGTAAGACGGTCGGCGTCATTGTAGGTCGTCAGCCAATACGCGCCGTTTCTTTGGATTTCTTTCTTTATACGTCCATCCAAGTAATAACGCCAGGCGTTTGTCGAGCCATCGGGATTGTTCTGAAATTCAATCTTGCCGGTGGTGGTATAAGTTTTGGCAGTTACACCGCCCAAAGCATTTGTATAATACTTCACCAGTCCACCCGGCTCATACGCAAAACCTTCCGTGCTTAAAACCGTGATGCCATCCGTGTCAATGTGCTTGGTCTGCACCACTTCGCAAATGGCGTTGAAGATGTTGGTCGTTTCCGCGCCGCGCGGGTCAACGGTCAAGGTAAGATTTCCGAGCGGATCATGCTCAAAGAAAGTTTGGGCGTAGAGATTATAGCCGGAGGGGGCTTCAACGCCTGTGCCGTCGCTCTTGGCTTCTGAACGCCATTTGATTTCCGTGTCCATGCGGCCTGCGCCGTCGCGGTCATAGAAAATATAATCTTCAGGATTGTAACGTGATCCGTCAATCCAACTGATTTCGCCGTTGTCGTTGTAATAATCAAAATTCCAAGCCAGCGGGTTGCCCGCCTCATCAAAATTTTCCGTTTCGATGAGCCGGTTCATCGCGTCATAATCCGCAAAGGTGCAGGCGCCCAAAACATCTTCGTTGACAACTTGGTCGCCGCGCTCGTTGTAAAATAGGAAGTTGGTGACATTCGGGTCGCTTGTTCCTGTATAGCGGATGGTTTCAACTGGAAAACCGTGTCCGTCATAGGCCGTGTCATTCGTGGCCGCATCCGGCGAGCCGTAAGCGCGAATCTGGCGCGTCAACAAACCAAACGCCAGGTTGGTTTGGGTGGTGTTGCCGTTGACAATTAAGTTGGTGACATCGCCGTAAAAATTGAAGTTCGTGCCAATGGGTGTAGTTCCGGCCAAGTGAATCATTTGTTGCGGCAAAAAGTTGAAGGTTGGGTCATAAACAGTGACAACACTGTTCCCTGCGAGGTCGGTCATTTGCACCGGCAAATTATTAGTATTATAGACCGCCGTGTTGGTGGCGGTTTGTGACGTGATGCCATCGCCGGTGAGGTCGCCGGTGATAATGGCGTTGGTCACGTTCCCGTTGGAATCATATTTGAATTGGGTGACGAGTCCGCGTTTGTCAATGCGCTGCTGAATGCTGCGCGGATAACCCGGCGAGGTTGAATTATCGGCATACCAGGTTTGCTGAATCGTCTGTCCCAATGGGTCGGTGATCCTGGTGATGAGGCTGTTGGTATAATCGTAACGATTGGTGTGATTGTTGCCGTCAACAATCAGCGTGTAGCCGGTGACGGTGTTGGTGTAGGAATTGGTGAAAACAAAATTGTTGGCATAAGCAAATGTAGCCGTGCGAATGGGGGTCAGATCAACGCCCGCCGTGGACAGTTGATTGGTGACGCGGCGTTGACCATCGTAAGCGTTGATCAGGGCGCGGCCATCCGGTTTGTCTTCTTCTATAATCAAGTGCGTTGAGTAAAACGCGCTGCCGTTGGTCACCGCTTGAAACAAATGCTGATACTGATAAGAACGGGTAGTGGCGTCGGGCAGTGTCACCGTCACCAGGTCGTTGTATTGATCATAATCATACGTCAAGCGGCGTCCATCACCCGTATAGGCTTGGATGATGTGGCCATAAATGTCGTAGTAAAATCCGAGATAATTGCCGTTGCTGGCTTGAATCCGCGTGACTTCGCCGAAATTCGGCTGTGTGGAATCGGTTCCAAAAGTGAAAGTGTAATAGTTACCGCGATTGTCCGTCCATTTTTGCAAATAAGGCCGGATCTGATTTAAGATGCCATTGTAGAACGTCATCGTTTGGAATGTGCGAACACTGCCGTCGGCGGCATAGAGCGTGAAATTGGTGGTCGAGCCGACGACACCCTGCACCAGGCGGTCGCGCAAGCGATTGACCAAGCCGCCTGCGCCAGCGGTGGTGTTGTTGTTCAGTTGAGGGTTGGCAGCAAGGGTCGGAAGCCATACGTTCGCGTTGGTGGACGTTCGCACATACGCCAGCACCGCGCCGTCCATGTCGGCGGCGTAAATGTTGGTGCTGCCCGTCGTCACGCTCAAGTAAGGCATGATGTTCAGTTTCCAGCCTGTGCCGAACTGGTTATCGGCCACGTTTTGACTGGAATAGTTGCGCCGCAAAGTCAGCGGCATCGGGCCGGGCAAAGTCAAATCCGTCTCGTCTATGTAATACTCGCCGGTGATGGGATGCACGGGATCGGCAACTTGGGTGAATTTTTGTGAAATACCGTCCCATACTTCACCGAGAAATCCACTTTGAGAAGTGGTTTGGAAAGATGAGGCGTAATTTTGATTCTCCGTTCCGGTGGCGGGCAGATTATACACCGTATTGACTTTGCTATTCCAAGTTGAGTCATAATAACTAACGGCAAGGCTGCTATTGTCAATAGAATTATGGACGCTTTGATAGTCGAAGTCCGGCGAAGTAGTGGGCGCAAAGGTCGTCCCGCTTTCCGGTTGATTCAATGTTATGGCAAAATTATCATTGTTATTCAAATCGTAATTGATGGTGTTTTCAGGCGTTACAGATAGCAACGGAAAGGGTTGTCCATACGCGCCGTTCAAACTTTGCGGCGAAATCAACGCCTGCCATTTGCTCCAACCCAAAATCAATGCCCCCATTCCTTTATAGGCAGAGTTTGTCATTGGCCCCGGCGTGATGTAGGCCGTCACATAACTGCCGTCCGCACCTTGAAAAGCAGCGGTGACTTGTGACCATAAATTTGAATCCCAATTTTGCAGCGTTTTACCCTGATAACTCGTCGCTCCCTGCGCGGCGTAGTTGTTGATGTTCAAGGAAACAATGCCAGCGCCGGTGCTTTGCGCCAGTTGCAACAGGCGAACAGTCGAAACGGCGTTGGTTTGTCCGTAATAGGTATTGATGACTTGATGCTCTTCCGCCGAACCGTCGGCAATGGCAATCAAGTTGTAATTTTGATCGGCCAGTTCGTCATTCTGCCCTGAATTTGGCAACGCTGTTCCATTGCCAACAGAAGCGACTTCCCAAAAGAACATATCCACATTGGGCAACACCGGATAAACTACGTTGTTAGTCAAATTGCCAGAAGTATCGCGGGCCGGACTGATTTTAGACAAACCTGCGGCAAAGAATGAAAGGTCATTTATTTTATTAAGATTTTGATTTACCTCGTCGAACTCGCCGACTTTTTCATAATAGCTCATGCCCGCCAGATACATCGTTGCTCCTTCATAAATGTCAGGTGAAATGCTATTGGTCAACGAAGGATTGGCGCGCAGCGAGTTTTCCATGTTCCATATATCTGTCGCGTGGACGTTGAGCATATCCCGCGTCACTCGTCCGTAGCTCATGCAAATGGCGGCTTGGTCGCCTTTGCGAAGTGGCCGTTCCAAAACCAGTTGTTCGCCAGCGTTCAATCCTAAAAACGCCTGATTCAGATCAACCGCATACGCGGCGGAAAGCGCGCGGTGACGGTTATACTTGAACCGCACTTCCAACTGGTCGTCATACTGGTCAAGATTCATCGAAAGCACTTCCTTTGAAGTCAGGTTCGCGTCGTTCGTGAAAGAATACTGCGTCACGATGTTTGTGCGGAAGGGCAACAAAATTAAACTTAACTGCACCTGATTGTTATTAGTGGCAGTTTGGTAAATGTAAAATTCCCGATTGTGCAAATCCACCAGCCGCATATCGCCGGTTTGAATGTCTTTGGACGGGTCGGTCTCGCTATAAATCTCGACGCTCACCGTGTCAAAAATGTTGGTGAGGGTCGGACTGATGTTGGTGATGCCGCTGGACGTGAGGCTTTCCAGTGACGTGCTGACGTTCGTTACCCAGGTCGGCGTCGGGAAATCCTGCCAGCGCGAATAATTATGTTGTCGCGTGTAAATGTCCATGCCGATGTCGCCCACGGAAATTCCCGGATGGTTTTGCTGCAAGGTTTGTTGAAGGAATCGAGGGAAAATGACGCGTGGCGTGTTGTCGTCGTCCATTGCCAGCGACAGCAAATTTGTTTTGCCGTAAATGTAGTCCTTCACCCACGGATACGCGCTGCTGTAATTGGTTGGCATTTCATTCCACAAATTCAATCCTTCCATGATTTGATGATCCTTTAGCCACGGAAAGATATGCACCCAATTTGTGCCGATGTAGGCAGCAACCCACGGATAGTTCACCGTAATCATGGTGTTGGTGGTGTAAAGCTGTCCCGCTTCGCTGAAAGCTCCATGCACTTGAAATTTGAGCATATTGCTCAAGCGGGCATCCAAAATCTTCAAGCCACCGCGCGGCGGAAATTCATACACGGCGGGAACACCAGCCTGACGCAGCAAATAAACAAGCAACGCGCATTGATCTACGGGCGAGCCTTCCTTTTCCATGAACGCGCCCAATGCGCCACGGCTCACGCCGCCGGGATTGATGGCTTGCTCGGCCACGTTCCCGTTGTCGCTGTAATCCATCGGGTCGGTCAGGTCAATGTTGTTAAAAACGTAATTAGCCAATGCCATCGGATCGTTACCCATGTCCTTGACAAACTGGTCGAGAACGGGACTGCGCCGCAGTTCGGGGCTGTCGTCGAGATTGGTTGCCGCCGATGGCGCAATGGTCACGGCATTGGTGACTGGCGGCGTGTTCGTTAAAATCTCCGCCAGCGTTTTGCCCGCATAGAACGGCGGCAGCGGACTTCCGTCAAAATGCGGCTGGTCGAGGAACACGGAACGCCACGCCGGGTGCGGTTCAAATTCCAGCGTGTAGAGTTCCGAGGCGAAAGTCTGGTTGCCGCTGGTCTGCACCATTGGCATACCTTGACTGTCCAGATAACCAAAGGCTTGCACCACATAATAGTAGTTGGTGGCCTGGTCGTTGGCCATGTGCGTCAACTCATACGCTCCCTGCGAAGTCGTCCCCCAACTTAAATCCGGCGACGATGACAAGGTGGTCGCCAGTCCGAAATTATTTGTCGTTCCGGTAACTGCGTCAGCCAGATAATTCGTGCTGGTTGAAACCTGAAAACCGTTGGTCGTGTAATTATTCCATGAACTTGTGCTGGAACTGTTCGGCGGATACAGGTTGATGTAACCGGCCAACGCAAAATTGGTTCGATAATAAACCGCAATTTGGATTGGAGCGGACAATGGCGCGGGGTCGCCCGCATAAATGCCGAAACTGTATGCCTGATTCAAATACAACGGCGTTCCGCCAACTCGTTCACCAAAGGCGACGATGGGGTTATTGAACGCAATCCGGTTGGCGTTATTGGTCTGTGCCAGTGAATTGGTCGCGTTGTAATGATAGAAGGTGCTGCCCCACGAACTGATCCCATAAAGCGCATAGGTATTGCCATAAAGGTTGCTATACGGTGTTCCGGTTTCAGAATCCAAAGGCACAACCAAAGACCAATAGGTCGGATCACTACCGCTTCCCCGCCAGTATCGTCCTACCGGCGAAGGCACGGAATTGGTCGTATCGCTGTTTGGCAGAATGGTGACGACGCCTTGCGAATTAGCACCTAAAAAATAATTAGTGCTGGTGTTCAAGGTTAAAACAACGGTGTCCGCGTTGGTCAATGTCGGACTGCCGGTTGGCGTGACGTTCAAATTTGTTGTCGTTTGATTGGTGGCAAATGTGACCGCCGTTGGCAACGGTGTGTAATTCACGCCGGAAGCCGCCGTGCCGCCAATGGTGTAGCTCACCGTCAACGAGTGGTCGAGTCCACCGCTGCGCGTCAGTGTAAATGTTCCGCTGGGGCCGTTCTGATAGGCGTATTCGTTTTGATTGGGAGTCGTCACACTGATCGTCGGAACTTCAGAAAGAATGCCAACGGTGGTTGCGGGGCCGTTGGCATCAATCGCGTAATAGGCGTTTGCGGCTATGCTCGCAGTGAGCGTTTTGGTTCCAACAACATTGGTGTAAAACGTGGCAGTGGTATTGGTCTGAATACTGTAAGTTCCCGCAGGAATAACGACGGAGCCGGTCAATCTCGGTGTGTAATCCACGCCGTTGGAGGCCGTGCCGGTGATGGTATAATTGGCCGTTACCGCCGGCGTATAGACGTAGGCGTTGGTATTGTAAAAAACCAAACCCACAGACTGTCCCTGCGCCACGGTGGAAGCCGTGGAATACACGCCGATTCCTGGATAATCTTGCAGGATATTCAGCGTCAAACTTGGGTAACTGGACCATATTTGATAATAAGGACTGCTCGCAATGCTTACGGTCAAGGTTTTGTTCGCCGTCTGCGATGAATTGTTTGCCGTAATCGTCACGTCCGCTTCGCTTTGTCCCTGTGGAATTGTAACCGTTCCATTCGTCAGCGTGTAATCTGTTCCGGCAATAGCTGTGCCGCCCAAGGTGTAATTGATGGTTCGCGCTTGCGTCACGGACGCATCGCGCACGAAACGGATGGCAATTTGATTCGCGCCGCTGATGCCGCCTTCCAAAATTGACTTGTTGTTTGACAGGTCGGGAAACACTACGCCCACCGTCGAATCATCATCCAGCACGTTAAGCGTGGCGCTGGTATATCCTTCGTTCGGACTGACGCCAAAATTATTCACCACCGTAAATGTGCCGGTGCGGTCGTATTCCAAATCCGTGTTTTGTTGGATCGCAATAGTAACAGTAGTCGAATAATAATCGGCAGGAATTGTAATTTGCTCGTATCCGTCCTGCCAGTTTGATGGCAAGTCGCGGGCGTTAATCCCATACGTTCCAGACGAGGCAATATCAATCGTCACTGTGGCTGGTGCTAAAATGTTCCAGTCATTTGGGCCGCTGGAAGTGCCAACGGATTCACGGCTGACTGTCAAAGTGACGCTCCCGCCCTCCGCTGCGCTGTAACTGCTCGCATTGATGTAAAAAGCAGTTGAAATTGCCGCCGACGCTGATCCAACGGTCAGCAACAGGCAGATGAAAGCCAAAGCGCATTTCAGAGCAATGGAATTTTTTCTTTGGATGTTGGTCGAGTTCATAAGATTAAAATGTCTGAAATTTTTATTGAAGAACTGTATTATTGGTCGGGCTGTCAATCGTCACCGCCAGCACTCCCAAACTTGGATTGTTCGGATCAGCCAATTTCCACAGCGGAATGCTGTTGGTGTCCTCCAAAAGAACTCTGAAAAACGCGCTGTCATAATCTTCCATGTCGAGAACGAAGTTGGTTTGCCCTGTCGTTCCGATTGCCGCCGCCGTCCACGGATAATCGGGATTGCCTAAAAGTGGCGTCCAATACAAATCATAGTTGGCGGTGCTGACGCCATTGGTGACGGAAATCGAAACGACATTCGTCCCCAGTGACTTGATTGCGATGACCGGCAGCGGCGGGTCGGCCAGAACTTTTACGACGATAACCGTTGCTGCGATGCCCAAAACGGCGCTTGTCCATATTCTTTTGATGTTTTTCATAGGATTTCCTCAATTTGTGAAACAATGACATTTGTGAAACTGTAATTCCAAAGAACGAAGTGCAGAGATTTCTTGCCGCCGAACTTTTCAAAACCCACGTTTATTAGCAAGTCAAATCGTTCGGTATTCCGAACCATTGAAAATTTGTAACGGTTAGCGTTCCGGTTCTGAAATCGGAACATGAAGAATTTCCGAAACATGGTTGGTCCGCAAATCCGCAAATTTCGTGACCAACAAAACCTTTCGCAGCCGATGCTGGCGGCGCGTTGTCGTCGTTGGGGATGGGATTTAAGCCGCGAAACGCTGGCGAAAATTGAAACGCAGTTGCGTTGGGTTTCTGATTTTGAATTGCTCTGTCTTGCCAGAGCGTTACGAGTTGAACCGCATGAGCTTTGGCCTGCCAAAGACAAAATTCCGCGAATGCTCGAAGATTTTTTCAACCGACTTTCTTCGGGCGTCGAATAATCAATCTTCGACACGGTTGTTTCCATAATTCAACGGTTCATTTGATTTGCCTGTCAAACCGAACTCTTACACTTCAAAATGCGTTGCCAAAAGCAAAGAGCAATTGATGCGTTTGTGCAATGTTAAAAAAATGCGTCACGATGTAAAGCCTCGTGTTTTGTGTTGGCTTTTTTCGAGAAAATTTATGAATGCCGACGCGCAAACCAAAATCCTGCCCGCATCGAACGCGACTCGGCAAGAACATCGCTTCATTGCGTTCGCGCCGGAAATTGACACAGGAAAAATTGGCCGAAAAAGTCGGCGTGAGCGCACGTTATATCCAAAGCCTTGAAGCAGGCGAATACTTTTCGAGTCTTCCGACATGGGTGCGTCTGAAAATTGCGCTTCGTTGTGATTGGGAAGAACTTTTTCGCGGCTGTGACAAGATGTAGCAAGGTCTATCATATTGCGCTTTCCAACGCGGTGACTGAATCGGTTTTGGCTTTGATGTGCGAAAGCAATCGCTGAGCAAAATCCATCTTGAACGGCTTCGTAATGTAGTCCACTGCACCAAGTTTAAGACCGCGCTCAATGTCCTGCTCGCAACGCCGTCCCGAAATGAACACCACCGGCGTTTGACGCGACGAGTGCCGTTGCTTGATTTCTCGGCAAATTTCAAAGCCATTCATGTCCGGCAAATCAATGTCCAATGAGATGAGGTCAAATTTCCTTGCCGATGCCAGTTCCATTCCTGTTTTTCCGGTATGAGCGATCAGCACGTCACAACCAACGCGCTTCAATAAAATCCCCATCATTTGCGCCACTGGCACGTCATCTTCAATAATTAGAATTTTCATTTGCCTGTTACTGTTTGATGTTTCACAGAACATTTTGAACGAATTGGACTTGCATTGCAACATAAATGTATCTCTTGCGTAACATTTAATGATTTGCCGAATTTTCTCCACAAATAGCATGGCTTTAGCTAGGGTCGTTTCATTGATCCGCTGACCACAGCAGAGGTCGCGCGGAAACTCGGAATCTCTCAACCACGAATTCGCCGGTTTATTTTGGACAAGCGGCTTAAGGCCAGAAAGCTGGGACGGGATTGGGTGGTTGAACCAGAGGAAGCCGAGCGGTTTCGGCGCGAAGGCAGGCTGCCAAGAGGACGGCCACCCAGCGCGAAAAGAAAAATGTTACGCAAACGTGCTATTTGATTGGATAGCGATAATTCGGTAAAGTAAATTACGCCTTGTGCGTGAACTGATGTTGCTTGCTGATTTTAGCCAGTTTCTTTTCCCAATCGCCTTTGTGCGCGAGCGGGTCGGCATCTGTCCCCCAAAGTTTTTTCACCATCTCGCGTTGCGGGACAAATGGACATTTTGATTTTGGATTCTTGTGCGCGTCGTCCAGTTGACGCAAAGCCAACTGTGCGCCGGTCATTAGCGCGGGATTTTCGGCGCGGGGAAATTGCATATTTAATTTGTGTGTCGCTTCGTCCAACGCTCCCCAACGCTCTGCTTGCGTTTTTCCCCAAAGCGTCGGCTGCGTGTCCAGCCGATGCAGATTTCCAAAGGCAATTCGGATTTGTCGCACGGATTTGAAAGCCTGGCTCATCATGTCTCGAAATATTTCTTCCAAAACGAAATTGATAATCGAGTTTTGAAATTGTGAGTGTTGAAAGCGATGAGTGTTGCCGGTCTCTGTAAAGTCGTTGAATCGAATCGTCAGGCTCACTTCTCGCGGCTGCAATTGCTCACGCCGCAACGGGGCGAAGCGCGGCGCGTGGCCGATGCCTTGCGAGCAAACTTCTCTTTCAAGACACGATGGCAGAAATTGGTGACACAGGTATCTGAAGCGCGGATGCCGCTTTGCGTCAAAAGTTCGCTGATGGCGCGGTAGGAGATGCCGCGTTTGCGAAGCGCGGCGATGTCGTCCTTGAGAGTGAGCAGACGCGAAGCACGAGACTTGGCAGTATGCTTGTATTCCGACGAGGCATTGCGGAAGCGGTTCAACGCCTCTTGTGAGATGGCAATCTTGTTCATGGCAGACGAAGCATGGGCGTGGCGGCAGGGTTGGCGGCAAGCGAAGCACTTGGCGAAGCAGCATCGTTGGCGTGAAACGAAGCACCAATGCGCGGGTTGCGGTTGGCGTTTGCGTGGCAGGACGCAACGCACAGAATCCTTAATTTATTAAGGGGTAAAGCGTGCATTAACAAAAAACATTTTTTCATACCGATTGCGTCACTTGCTGCTTGCGCTGCTGCAACAGTTCTTCCCGCCAGTTTTTTAACTGCATTGAGACCTTTTCAATGTGGCTGGTTTGTTCAATGGTTTGGGCTTCAAGATGGGTGGCGTATCGGTCGCCCAAGTCCGTGTCCGGCAACTGCGATACGGAATGAGCGGCATGGTCGTTGATGCGCTGGCCGAGCATCTTCAAAACTTCGATGGCGGCGCGTAATTCGGCGGTGGTCGGCTGCATGGTTCTGGTGGGTGGAATTGGTGACTGCTTTTCACGGATTTGCCTGGCTTGTTCGGGCGGAAGTGGATGCGCCCAAGCACTACCCAAACCGAGTTGGATGGCAGCTTCCTCGGCGGCAATTTTTGTCGGCGCTGCAACAACCGCCCGCAATGGGTCGCCCATGACGCGCGCGTATTCCCTGTCGGTGAAATAAATTCCCCAAAGTTGTTCACCTTGTTTTGGCGTTGGCATTTCAATCATTTTCATGCCGCCAAGTGAAGCAACATTTGCCGGATGTTTTGTTTGAAAAACGAACAAAGTGAATCCGGCTTTCTGGCAGGCTTTTTCCGATGCTCACGGTCAAGACGCAATACAACTTGAGGAACGCAAAGGAATACTTTGAGGAGCATCTTTGCATTGGCGATTATTACGACGAAGGGCAGCGCGTGGCCGGAGAATGGTTCGGTGTCGGCGCGGAACGGCTTGGCTTGAGCGGCAAGGTCGGCGCGGAAGCATTTTTGCGGTTGTGCGAAAATCATCATCCAGCATCCGACGAATCGTTGACGCAACGGGTCAACAAAATCCGAACGAATGAAACAGGTGAGAACGCGGCCAATCGGCGGATTTTCTACGACTGCACTTTCTCGCCGCCCAAATCGGTTTCCGTTGCGGCGTTGGTCGGCTCGGATGAACGGATTTTGAAAGCTCACGCTGACGCCGTTCGTCTGGCGATGAAAGAATTTGAGGCTTACGCCACAACGCGCGTTCGGGTCGGCAACGCCAACTGCGACCGCGCCACCGGCAATTTTGTCGCCGCCACGTTCACGCATGATACGTCCCGCGCGCTTGATCCGCATCTGCATACCCACTGTATCATCTTCAATGCAACTTTTGATGCCGTCGAAAATCGCTGGAAGGCTCTGCAAAATTTTGAATTGTTGCAGACGCGGAAATTTGCCGAGAACCTTTATTACCATGAACTCGTCAAAAATTTGCGGAGCTTCGGTTACGAGATTCGCAACCATCCGCGCGGCGATTTTCAGATTGAAGGGATTTCGGAAGACATCTGCGAACGCTTTTCCAAACGAGGCGCGGAGATTGACAAGGCATTGTCGAAGCTGCTCACCGAAAAACCGGAACTGACGGGCGTGAATTTCAAGGCGTTGCGCGCTCAACTGGCGGTCACGACGCGCGCCAAAAAGCAGAAGGATTTAAGTCAGGCCGAATTGCGGCAGTTGTGGGACTCGCAATTAAACGAAAACGAACGCGCGGCGTTGCGTCAGCGTCCGAATGATTCGCGGAAAATCGCCACTGAACGAATGAGCGTGAACGAGGCCGTCCAATGGTCGGAAGATCATTTGTTTGACCGCAATTCGGTCGCGCTGGAATGTCAGTTGTGGCAACACGCATTGGAGCATGGGCGCGGAGAAAATTTCTCCGTCGCTGAACTCAAAGAGTTCACGCGCCAGCGTCCTTACATCCGCAATTCAGAGCGTCCCAACGAAGTGACGAAACAGGAAGTCTTGCTGCGCGAATTGGAGATTGTTCAAACCGTCAAAGATGGCGCGGGGAATTGTCGGCCACTGATGGAGCGCGCTTATCCGGCAGATCCAAAATTGGATGAGGAACAACGTCTGGCTTTGGATGCGCTGCTGCGCTCCACCAATGCCGTTTCACTTTTTCGTGGCGGGGCTGGCACTGGAAAAAGTTTTGTCCTGCGCGAGCTGGTCGAGCAAGTCCGGCAATCGGGCAAGCGCGTGGTCGTGCTTGCGCCGCAACGCCAGCAAGTCGTGGTCATGGAACGAGATGGTTTTCCGTCACCAACGACGGTGACAAGTTTTTTGCTCAAGTCTGAACTGATTGAAGGCGCGGTCGTGGTCGTGGACGAAGCCGGGCAAATCGGCGGACGGCAAATGTCCGAACTGCTCCGGCTGGCAAGCGAGCGCAAGGCGCGGGTGATTCTGTCGGGCGACACGCGACAGCATGGAGCGGTTGAGGCATCCGATGCGCTGCTGGCGATTGAACGTCATTCGGGAGTCAAGCCGGTCCAACTTCATACGATTCGCCGCCAAGACCCGGCGCGCGCGCGTGACAAGAAAGAACGGATGCAAATAAAAAAATACCGCAAGGCCGTCGAAGTGGCGGCACAGGGCAAACTTGCCGAGTCGTTTGACCGGCTGGAAAAAATGGACGCGATTGTTTCCTGCGGGTTGGGTGAACAGGCCGAAAAGCTGGCTGCTGAATATGTCCGGCTGGCGGAAGAAAATTCTTCCGCCGTCGTCGTGTCGCAGACGTGGGCGGAAGTGCATCGCGTCAATGAGCGGGTGCGTGACGCGCTCAAGTCAAAGGGATTGCTTGGCGCAAAGGATGTCACGGTCCAGGCATTGGACAAACTGGATTTGACGGACGCGCAAAAGCGGGACAAACGATTTTACCCGCAGGATGCGATGATTGTGTTCAATCAGAAAGTGCGTCAAGCAGAGCCAGGGATGCGCGGGAAGCTGACTAAAATCATTGAAGGCGGCATTTATGTTGAACTCAACGGCAGGGATGTTTTGGTTTCAAACAAGGTGCTTGATAAAATCACCGTTTGCCAGCCGCGAGAAATTGCCATCGCGAGCGGTGAGAAACTGCATATCAAAGCCAATCGCAAACTGGCTTCAAATGCTCGTGTCACCAACGGCGAACTGGTCACGGTAGAATCTGTTCGCGCCAACGGAAAAATTGAATTAACCGATGGCCGTGTCTTGGACAAATCCTTTCGGGAATTTCTGCCCGGCTATGCCGTCACGTCCTACGGCTCGCAAGGCAAGTCGGTGGAATACGTTTTGTTTTCCGATTCCACCGTCAAGGCGGCAACCAATTCGCAGCAATGGTATGTCACCATTTCGCGCGGTCGGCGCGGCGTCCGCATTTTCACGCCGGACAAGATTCAACTGCGCGAAAATCTCGTCCGCTCCGGCCACAGACCGCTTGCCATAGAATTGGCCGGTGGCTCGCATCCGCGTTTCGATAATCCGCTTTGGCAAAAGTTGCATGGTCATCTTCTGCGATTCGGTAAAGACGCCGCCGATACGATTTGCCTGTTAAAACAATCCCGCCGTCATTCAAAAATCCAGCAAAAATATGAGCGCAAAAACTCCCGAATGTTACACCACTGACCCACAAGCGGATTGCCTTCGCGTTGAAATTGCGGCGGACAGTTCGTTGTTGCTGCCGTTCGATCAATTCGTGTTTGGCGAACTTAACAGCGATGGCAAGGAACAAAAACTCCGTTTGGTTTTCGCCGCTCACGAGGTTGTTATTTTTGGTCACGTCCTGCGTCGGATTGAAACGGCCATGCAACGGATGGAATTGTCCGGCCTGATGAAATTGCCGGAAAAATATCACGCGCTGCTCGCCGACAATCAGCCGAAGATTCGGGAAATCGTGGTGACGGAAATCAAATCCAATAGCTTTCAATCGCAGAAGACACTGAATTGAAGGCCACTTATTGACTTCTGCATAATATAGTGAGTTATTCACCACAATCCAGCCTGTTTCCAGAAAGCGGCGATCAGCTTGGGGCGGCGGCGGATGTTCCGCATCTGGCGGCGTCCGAACGCGCCGAGTTGGACGATGTCCTTGGCGGTGAAGTTGGGCAGCCG